>Ga0224512_10002180_pt1 | contig 18164 bp, 16 predicted proteins | sample SF_May12_sed_USG_4_FD_169103 | JGI IMG/M metagenome (GOLD analysis project Ga0224512, IMG submission 169103) | Sediment microbial communities from San Francisco Bay, California, United States - SF_May12_sed_USGS_13 | ecosystem: Environmental > Aquatic > Marine > Sediment | place: USA... | reverse complement strand
GTCGAAGAACTGGAAGAAGTCCTCCGGCTCTTCCAACGCCGCATAGGCCTTCCTTCGAGACTTCACCGTGCGGCGGTCACCCCGAACCTCAGGTTTGCCATTCCCCCGGACGCCCGAAACCGTCAGTGCGCAGTCCTTGCATACCCGGTCCTTGCGGCCCTTGAGGGGTAACGCGCATGATCGACAGAGATCCCCGTAACAGAGATCGCAGACGTCAACGGCCATCTCAAATGTATGAAAGTCACAGTGACCGTTCATTGCTACTTTCCAGCACCCGTCGATGTACCCTGTTCCATCGACCGCCCGAACATCATGCTTAAGAAAAGCGGAGCGGAGGTTCCACGATGACCGTGCCCAACATCCTTGCCGAGAGATATGCCAGCAGGGAGATGGTCGGTATCTTCGATCCGGCGAACCGTATTCGGCTCGAACGGCGCTTCTGGCTCGCCGTTCTTCGGGCCCAGGCCGACCTGGGGGTGGGGGTTCCCGACTCGGCGATCGCTGATTACGAGGCCGTTGTCGAGGATGTGGATCTTGCGTCCATCAACCGTCGCGATCGCCTGTTGAAACACGACGTGAAGGCTCGCATCGAGGAGTTCAACGAGCTTGCCGGGCACCAGGAGATCCACAAAGGTTTGACCAGTCGTGATCTGACGGAGAATGTCGAGCAGCTGATGACCTGGCAGGCGCTCGAGTTGATCGATCACCGAACCGTGTCGTTGCTTCGTCTTGTGGCTGAACGAGCTTCGGAATACGCAGGACTGGCAATGGTCGGCAGAACACACAACGTCCCGGCGCAACCGACGACATTGGGCAAGCGGTTTGCTCAGGCGGGCGAGGAATTGTTGCTCGCTCATCGTGAGCTCCGTGATCTGCGGGCGTCGTATCCGATTCGGGGAATCAAAGGACCGGTTGGTTCACAGCAGGATCAGCTCGATCTCCTCGGCTCGGTCGAGAAGGTCGAAAAACTCGAGGAACTGGTAGCCGGTCACCTTGGCATCGATCACCGGTTCAACGCCGTCGGGCAGGTCTATCCCCGGTCACTCGACTTCGCAGCCGTCTCAACGTTGCTCCGGTTGGCCGCCGGACCGTCCAGTTTGGCCATGACCATCCGATTGATGGCCGGCCACAACCTCGTCACCGAGGGATTCAAACGAGGGCAGGTCGGATCGTCCGCGATGCCGCACAAGATGAATGCGCGCTCGTGCGAGAGAATAAACGGCCTCTACACCATCCTGCAGGGCCATGTGACGATGGCTTCGAGCCTGGCCGGCCACCAATGGAACGAGGGGGATGTCGCCTGCTCGGTCGTGAGACGGGTTGTCGTTCCCGACAGCTTCTTCACTATCGACGGACTCTACGAGACGACATTCGACGTGGTCCGAAACGCAGGAGCCTATCCGGAGGTCATCGACAACGAACTCCGGCAGTACCTGCCCTTCCTGGCCACCACGAAGCTTCTGGTTCACGCAGTGCGACATGGCATGGGTCGAGAGGACGCCCATGAGGTCATCAAAGAGCACGCGGTCGCCACCGCTCTGTCGATGCGAGAAGGTGAGGGCGACGGCAGCCGACTGATCGACCGCCTGGCCGTCGATGAGCGATTCCCCGGCTCGAACAGCGAACTCTGGGCCATGATCGGCAAACCAGCGGAGTTGCTCGGGACGATCGAAAAACAGGTCGGCGTATTCTGCGATCAGGTCGAAACGCTGTCGTCAGAATACGCCGAACCGTGGTATCGAGGAGCTGAAATCCTCTAGTGGGATGCGGGAGAAATGATCTCCAGCGGACCTCTTTGGATTCTCAGGCCGCCCGGGAAATGCCCGCTCGTTTGAGCACCGAGGCCGGGACGCCGATCTGGCGGAAGGCCTGGTAGGTGATGCCTTTACGCTCGGCATAGCCCTGGGCGACACGGACGAAGTCGTTCTCTAGGTCTGCGATATTGACCCCGTTGTCCATACTCTCGAGTTCCTCGGTCAAATCGATTTGCTCCTGGGTGAGCTGGAGCCGCTTCAAAGGATCGGCCGCCTCCAGTTCCGCTTCGATCCGTTCCAAACGGCGGCTGATCGACTCCTTGGTTCGCTTTCGTCCGCGTTTCGGGCGGCTTGACTCCAGTGCCTCCAGGTATGCCCGAACCATTCGGCCTTCGGCTCGACCAACGGCCAGAGCCTGTTTGTGTTCTTCTGTCATCTGCGTCTTCTTGGCCGCCATAGCCTCTGTCCTATCCTATCCCTACCACCTAGCCGTGGTAGCTTGTTGCTTCACAGTTACCCGCGTGCCCTGAAGGTTTCCATGGGCCTGGCATAACCGCCGATCTTCATAGTAACGGATTATTCGCATTCGTGTCAGTGTCAGGTATATAACAAAATTTCCTAGCTGAGCAGCCGCCAGTAGAATGGGTTCAAATTTAAACTGGCATTTCATCGATGATTGCACGCCGAAGAGATCGATCATTGCCTGGCGAAATGCTGCAACATTGTTATCGCAGCGGGTGTCTCCGCTCGCAGACGTGTTGAGGATCGGAACCCTGCTCCGTCTTGCCCGCCAATGCCCGGTGGTCGTATCGCCGGTTCGATGGCCCATGAACCGTCATAGAGGCCAAATCACAGAATGCCGAAAGAGGGCCTGGAAGCAATGATTCCTGACCCTCTCTCGGTTACGTGGTCGGGACCGGCGTCGATCCGGTGACCTACCGCTTTTCAGGCGGTCGCTCTCCCAACTGAGCTACCCGACCAGAATGAACTGCCGAAAGGCCGGCCCAAAGCCGTGTGGAAGGGCAACTTTGGGCATCGAGACCTGCGATCCGGCAGGTTGTGAGCGGTCCCGACGAGATTTGAACTCGCGACCTCCGCCTTGACAGGGCGGCGTGCACTCCAGACTGCACTACGGGACCAGATCAACTCTTCAGTTGTTGCACCCCCAACGGGATTTGAACCCGTGTTACCTGCGTGAAAGGCAGGCGTCCTAGGCCGCTGAACGATGGGGGCTCGTGCTGCTCGCCGATTCCACTTCGCCAATCCGACCGGGGCCGGATCAATGTAGCAGCAGCCGACGAAAGCTGCACCGGAAATCTCTGCATCCTTCGAGGGAACAAGGAACCAAGACTTTCCGGGTACCAAGAGTATCCGGTCACCCTTCGAGATGGGCAGAATTCGGCAAGGGTATTCAGGAGTTCAGCGGGTCATCGTCGTCATCTGGCTCGGGAAGCGCGGTGACCATGACCTTCACGATGCTGTCGAGAAGATAGCCGAGCTCGTCATAGATCAGATAGAGGCCGATGTCCGGATCGTCGAGATCCGGCTCGTCGTCCTCGGACACGTCGAGTCGCGTGCCGAGCACCAGGCGGGCGTCGTTGATCACCGACATCCACTGGGCGAGTTCGTCCTCGGTGAGAATCTCGTTGTCGGCCGTTGCCCGCAGTGTGTCGGCCGCCGTCTGCCGCTGGTCGACGAGGCCGTCGCGGGCCAGAATCCGATACCCGGCGTCCTTGTCGGGATCGTTGGGATAGGCGGTCGGAAACAGGCGCCGGGTTTCGGGGATGTCGAGGGTGACGATCTCGCCGATCTCATCGCCGAGTCGGACGAGGAACCGGCGCACGTCCGGGGTCAGCCTCACCCGGAATGTTCCGTCGGCGAGTGCCTCGAAGGGTTTGGGTCGGCGAAATCTGACCATGCGCTGCTGCTCGTCGTCTCGTCTACTCGTCGTGTTCCATGGTCGCCCACAGGCCGTGGCCGTGCAGCCGATTGACGTCGCGCTCGGCCTCCGTGCGCGTGCCGCTCGACACCACCGCACGGCCTTTGTGGTGGACGTCCATCATCAGCTTGTTGGCCTTCTCCTTCGAGTAGCCGAACACCTTCTGGAAAACGTAGGCCACGTAGCTCATGAGGTTTATCGGATCGTTCCAGACGATCACCACCCAGGGGCGGTCCTCGTCGACCACCTCGTCGGTGACGAGTTCGGGATCCTGGAGTTCGAGAGGTGCTCCCATTGCTCTGGGTTCCTTGATGATCGACAATCTCGGCATTCTGGGCAAGTTCGGGAGTTCCGGCCGGTGATGGCGGCAACTCGGGGCAACGAGTTCCGTCCCGTCGCACCCCCAGTCTGTCAGGTTTTCGCCCCACATCGGCACGACGCCACCGTCGGTCGGCACCCGCACGGTCGCGTCTCGAGGCGTTGCCGGGGCCGGATTCTCTCCGTCCAAACTGGTCGCTCCAGCGCGTTGTTGTGGCAAACTTCAAGGTAGGACGAACGGCGAAGGCGTGCTAGGAGCCAGACGGGACCACGTGAGACGATGACAGCGACCACCCTGGCGCAGAAGATCGAGCCCGAGTCGGTCGGCTTCGACGAGCTCGAAAAGGAATATCGACCTCTGCTGAAGCTGGTGGAACAGCTCATCGGGGTCGTGCCGAACTGCGATCCCGTCCTCGAGATCTGGCCGCCGGGTTTTCGCAGTTACAACCTCCTCGTCCCGAACCTGCTGAACCTGCCCGTCTCGTTGGTCGGTCAGGGTGCGCCCAAGGACTTGGTCGGCCTCGCCATGTACACCTCGAGTCGGGCCGCCGAGTGCATGTACTGCTCGGCCCACACCTGTTCGTTCGCGCTCCGACGGGGCACGTCGCCCGAGGCGCTCGTCGGGGACTACTCGCCGATCGAGGCGGCTGTGGCCCGTGTGGCCGAGGGCATCTCCAAGGTTCCGGCCGACCTGACGCGGGCCGATGTGGCCGAGATCGAATCCCATCTGTCGCAGTCCGACATCGAGTGGATCGTGTTGAGCGTGGCCATGATGGGCTTTCTCAACAAGTTCATGGACACCATGGGCATCGAGTTGGAGGAAGCGGCGGTCGCCGATGTCGAGGAATTGATCGGGCCGACCGGATGGAAGGTCGGCAAGCACGGCTGGAACTCCGAGGACCTGGTCGACCTTGACATGCCGGAGGGGCGCCCCCTCCGCCCGCGGGGTAGGGCGGCCGCCAACGGCTCGGGTGCGAACGGTTCGCCCCGTCCGGCGTACCTCGACGTTCCGCAGGACGGGCTCGGCACCTATCTGAAGGTCATTCGCCAGGCCCCCGCGGCGATCCGCAAAGAACGCCAGTGGACGAAGGGCATGTCGAGCCGGATCGCCCCGGCCTTGCTCACCCTGGAGGCCGACGTCGGTCACTCCTTCCCGATCCTGGCCAGCCTCCAGCACAGTCGCGGGGTGCGGGCCATCGCCACCGTGCTACGCGACAATCTCGATCCCGAGCTGTCGGTGCTCGGTCTGCGGGCGAAATGCCTGGTCGGACTGGTCTACGCCCGGGTGGTCGGTAACGAGGTCCTCACGTCGGAGGCCATTCAGTTGGCGCTGACGCTGGTTCCCGACATCGACCACCCGCTCCTCACCGCCGTGGGTCGTTTCGCCACGGCCCCGCCCGAGACGGCCAGGCTGCCCCCGCAGCTGACCAGCGTCGAGGCGGCCGCGGTCATGCTGGCCAAGGTCGGCGCGCCGAGCCCGTCGCAGGTCAACGAGATCAGCATCGACGCCGCCGCCGGGTCGCTGTCGGCGGCGCAGATCGTGGAGACCGTGGTCTGGCTGGCGGTGCAGCAGGCGCTACACCGGCTCTACGTCTACTTCGACGTCAGCCGAGACATCTACTGAGTCCACGCCCGCTCTGTCGGCGGCGGCGCCCGGCTCGATGGCGGCTGGTCGCCGGGCGAACAGGCTCAGGCGGAGAAGCAGGGCGATACTCCAGACCGCGACCGAGCCCAGAATGTGGAACCACACGAGCACCGCCGGCACACCGGTCAGATACTGCCAGTAACCGAGCGCCCCTTGAACGACGGTGGCGACGAGCAGCCAGTGGGAGAGCCGGAGCGGGTCGAGATTCGGGCGGGGAAGCCGCTCGATGGTGGAGCCCTGCAGGCGAATCGACAGCCAGAGCGCAGTCAGCAGGAAACACCAGACGGTCAGACTGTGGACGCGGGCGATGGTCGAGAACTCCAGGCCCAGTCGTTCGGCCCGGCTGTCGCCGCTGTTGGGGCCGGTGCCGGTGACCATCGTGCCGACGACAAGGACGAGGCTGATGAGACCGACCATCATCCGACTGTGCAGCAGCATCGACGGGCCGACCCGGGGTGTCGCCCGTCCCGGCGCCGAGCCCGTTTTCAGCCAGAGAACGATGGCGTTCCACACCATGACGGCCGACAACAGGTAGTGGCCGGCAACAGCGATCGGATCGAGTTCGAGGACCACGACGGCCCGACCGAGCAGAATCTGGGCCACGGAACCGGCGATGAGCCCCATCGCCCAGGGCAGGAGGTCGGGTCTCGGGGTGGGCATCCGGCGCCGCAGTCGCCAGGCCTCGAAAGCGACGGCAAGAGTGAACAAACCGATGATGCCCGAGAACAGTCGGTTGCCGTACTCGATCTTGCCCAGGAGATCCTGTTCCGACGGCAACAGTTGGCCGTCGTGGCATTCGGGCCACTCGGTACAGCCGAGGCCCGCTTTGGTGAGCCGCACGGTCGCGCCGCTGACGACGATAAGGCCCAAAAGTACGGTGGTTACAGCCACCAACTGTCGGTACCGGCGCAAGCTCACCGTCTCACGCTACCACTCGGTTACGATTCGCCGATCCGGCCAAATCAGTTCGTTCACCGCGGCCGGGCAGGGTCGTTTCACAGTACCCTTGTGGCTGGTGCTGACAGCTGCTCCTGCGCGTTCCCGGATTCGGGCCTTCATTGCCCTGACGAAGCCTCGGATCATCGAGCTGCTTTTGGTGACGACGGTGCCGACCATGATCGTCGCCAACCGCGGTCTCCCGTCGGTTTGGCTGATTGTCAACACCGTTGTCGGCGGAACGCTGGCCGCCGGCGGCGCCAACGCGTTCAACATGTACATCGACCGCGACATCGATGCGGTCATGAAGCGGACCAGGGGCCGGCCGCTCGTCACCGGTGAGGTCGAACCGATCGAGGCCCTGGTCTTCGCGGCCGCAATCGAGGCCCTGGCGTTCGTCTGGCTCGCCGTCTTCGTCAACCTGCTGTCTGCCGTGTTGGCGGTGGGAGCCTGCGCCTTCTACGTGTTCGTGTACACCCTGTGGCTGAAGCGCACCTCGACGCAGAACATCGTGATCGGCGGTGCGGCGGGGGCTGTACCCGTGCTGATCGGCTGGTCGTCGGTCACCAATTCGGTCGGCTGGGCGGCGATCATCCTCTTCGGCGTGATCTTCTTCTGGACGCCTCCGCACTTCTGGGCGTTGGCGATCAAGTACGAAGACGACTACTCTGCCGCCTCGGTTCCCATGATGCCGGTTGTGGAAGGTCATCGGGCCACTGCGGCCCAGATGGTGATCTACTCCACTGTGGTCTGGGCCCTGACGATCGCATTCTGGTGGGTGGCCGACATGGGGTGGCTGTACCTTGCCGTTGCCATGGTGCTCGGTGTCGCCTTCACCGGTGGTGCGGTTCGTCTCTACACCGAAACCGATCGACAAGCCCAAAAACAGCAGTCCTTGCGCTATTTCACCTTCTCCATCACCCATCTGACGGTCCTCTTCGCCGCACTGGCGGTCGACCAGCTGATCGGCTGGGGCCTGTGATGTCGAGTCCAGCGGAGCCCGTCCTTCCCGCGTTCGCGGGTCCGGTCGAGCGCTCCGGGTATGTGACGGTTTCATCATCAGGCGTTCGACGCGGTTACAGTACGTGGCCGCAAGGGTGCACTAGAGGCGCGCTCGCTGAAATCGCCGTCCGGCAGGGTCGGAGCGTCGGCGGGCGAGGTCCGAATCACCGACAATCCGAAAGCCGATCATCGGCACGCTGACAACCTGCAAATGACCTCCGCGGAAGTTCCGTTGGAGGCGGTAACACCTTGGCTCGAGATGAACTCATGGCATTAACTGAAACCCGCCCTGCTGACACCGGATCCGACGGCGCTGACCTCGCAGCCCTGCCGTCGTTCACACCCGATGGATTCCTCGGTTCCGTCGATCACAAGCCGATCGGCCGGATGTTCGTCGGCGGCGGGATCATCTTCCTGCTCGCCGGTCTGGTCATCGGCGCAATTGGAGCCGTTGAATCGTTCGACGGGTCGGGCTTCCAGATCGCACGCGACGCCGACGAGTTCGCCCAGATCTGGTCGATCAGCCGGGATCTGGCCGTCTTCGGCGGGCTCGTACCGATCCTGATCGGGATCGGCCTCTACATCGTGCCGCTGCAGATCGGCGCACCGAGCCTCGCCTTCGCCCGAGGAGCCTCCGGTGCCTTCTGGACATGGCTGCTCGGAACCGGTCTCCTCATCGTCGCCTACCTGCTCAACGGCGGTCCGGGCGGCGGTCGTCGTGACTTCGTCGTTCTCTGGGCCTGTTCGCTTGCCATGATGATCGGCGCCGCCGTGTGGGCGCTCATCGTGTTGGCCTCCACCATCCTCGGGGCTCGCACCGTGGGCATGACGATGGATCGCATGCCGTTCACCTCGTGGGCCTACTTCATGTTCTCCCTCCACGCCATCTTCAGCCTTCCGATCGTGATGGGCGAACTGCTCCTCGCTCTGCTTCGAGTTCGCTACGGACATCTCGACATCACGGAAACGGCGTCCCTGACCGGCGTGCTCGACGGCGTCGGCCTCGCCCCGTCGATCTACTGGCTCGGCCTTCCGGCTCTCGGCGTCGCCGCCGACGTGATCGGGGCCCACACCGGGTTCCCGATTCTGCAGCGCCGTCTCACGATGGTCGCCATCACGGTGTTCCAACTGTTGGCGTTCGGCCAGGATCTGGTCGGCATGGCCACCGAGCGGACCATCGACTTCGACAACGTCCTGCTGGTCGTCGGCCTCCTCGCCGCTCCGCTGCCGGTAGTGGCCATCCTCGGTCTCGGAGGCAACAGCCTCCGCCAGGGAACGTTGCGGGTCAAGGCTGCCCTGGTCGCCGTCCTGCTGTCAGGGCTGCTGCTGTTGGCCGCCACGGTCGTGTCGCTCCTCGGGCTTGTCGAGCCGGTCATGGGTTATCTCGACGAGTTGTTCCCCGGCTCGGTCGACATGACCAATTCGCTGGTTCTCAACGGCACCACCTTCCACGAGGGGATCCGAGGCCTGGTGATGGCCGCAGCACTGCTGGCGGTCATCGGTGCGCTCCACCATTGGGCTCCAAAGATCTGGGGCCGTTCGCTCGCCGAGCCGATGGGCCTGCTCAGCATTGCGCTGGCCGCCGGTGGCGGTCTCGTCTGGGGGCTCGGGGAGGTCGGCGCAGGCTTCGCCGACCAGCCCTGGTATCCGGCATCGGTCGACACGACCGGCGGCCAGGAGGCCTTTGGTGTGATCGCCATCCTCGGGATTGCGCTGCTGGCCGGCTCCGCCGCCCTGGTCGGAGGCAACGTGGTCTCGGTCGTCGCCGGCCGCAAGCCCGCCGGTACCAGCGCCGCCGACTGGTCCGGGCTCACCCTCGAGTGGGCCACCGCCTCGCCGCCTCCACTCGGCAACTTCCCCGCTCCGCCGATCGTCTCCTCCGCAACACCGCTGGCCGACGGAGAACTCGCCTACGACGGTCTGACGTCCGAATCCGACGGCGGCGCCGGGAGCGAAGATACCAGTGAGGACGACGCCGGAGAGGAGTCCTGAAATGGCAGTCACGACAACACCGCACGATGTGATTCCGGCCTCCTACGCCGAAGCCCCACCGGCCCGTCCCCGTCTCCTGGTGTTGGCCACCTCGTTGGCGTCGGCGGCCATGGCCATGGGCTTCATCGGCCTGCACTCGGTGTACATCGCCGATCGCGCCGACCGTCTCGCCACCGGTGAGCGCTGGTTGCCCGACGGCGTCAACATTCCGCTCACACAACCGAACTTCATGGGTCTGACCCTGGCGTTCTCGGTGGTCACGATCTGGTGGGCGGTGTCGGCCACACGGTCCGACGACCGGGCCAACTCGGTGCTGGCCTTCGCCATCTCCCTGTTGTTCGCCTTCGCCTACCTGGCCCAGACGGCGTATTTGTTCACCATCATGGAGATCGAGATCCTGGCCGACGAGCGGGCGGTCCTGCTCTACGGGATCATCGGCACCCATCTCGTGATGGCTGTTGCCGCAATGGTGTTCGCAATCGTCATGGCCCTGCGTACGATCGGCGGCGACTACAACAGCCGAGACTATGAAGGGGTGCTGAGCGCCGCAATCTTTTGGACGATGATGGTCGCGATGTATGGCGTCATGTGGTACGTCATCTACATCACCAAGTAGGGAGATCGAAGCACCTTGTTTACCTGGGGATCACGAAACCTGTTCGGGGTGGCACTGCTCGCCTACGTCGGAGCCATCGTGTACGGCTTGTCGACCGGCGGCCACCTCATCGGCACCTTGAGCATGGGCTACAAGTTCGGCGTCGGCGACCACGTCGGCTACACGATCCTGATGGGGGCGATGTTCGTCACCCTCCTGCTGGGCATCGTTTCGGTAGCCACACGCGAGGGTAACTCCGAGGACATGTCGGAACTGGTCGGTGTCGATCACGCCCTGGCCGTCCGCCCGCCCGCTCGCCCCGCCTTCTGGGGTCCGCTCGCCGCCTTCGGGCTGGCCTGTGTCGCTTTGGGTGTCGCCACCAGCCAGGCGTTCCTGTATCTGGGTCTGGTCGTTCTGGCCGTCACGGTTCTCGAGTGGACCGTTCTCGCCTGGTCCGACCGGGCCACCGGCGACGCCGCCGTCAACTCGATCATTCGCACCCGCTTTCTGTCGCCGTTCGAGGTGCCGATCCTGGCCCTGCTCGGCATCGCCGTGGTCGTGCTCGGATTGTCGCGTGTGCTGCTGGCGGTCTCGGCGGCGGGATCGGTCATCGTGGCCTCGATCGTCGCCCTCTTCGTGTTCGGTGCCGCCGTCTTCATCGCAAAATCACGGGCCCCCCGGCCGATCATCTCGGCCATTCTCGCCTTCGGTGCCGTGGCCGTGCTCGCCGGCGGCATCGTCGGAGCCGCGGTCGGAGAACGAGACTTTCACCACGGCGAGGGTGACGCCGAAGAGGGCGACCACGCCGAGGAGGGCGAAGGCTAAATGGCAGTGGCTGGCAACCGTTCGCAGCGCTCCGGAGAGGACAAGGATTCTGCAGTGATGAGCCTGGTTGGAAGGCAGAAGATGTTGTGGCTGGCGACAGCCACGCTCGTGTTGGCCGGATGTGCCGACGACAAGCCGCTGAACACGTTCGAGCCCCGCGGTCCGAAGGCCCAGGACATCTACGACCTGATGATGAACTGGGGCATCTGGTACATCATGATCGCCGTGTTCATCGTCGTGGTCGGCGGTGGCATCTTCATCTCGTGGCGCAACCGGGTCGATCCCGATACCTACGATCCCAACGATCTTCCCGATCAGATTCACGGAAACACCAAGGTGGAGCTCGGCTGGACCATTGCGCCCGCCGTCATTCTGGCCTTCGTCTTCATTCCCGTGGCCAACACCATCTGGTCGCTCGAGGAGAAGAACGACCCCGAAGACATCTGCGCAGTTGGCGAGTTCTCCGACGAGTGTGACGGTCTCGACGTCATGGTCATCGGCCAGCAGTGGTGGTGGGAGTACCGCTACGACGCCGACGGCGACGGCTTCTTCGTCGATGCCAACGGTGACGGCGTGGTCGACGACCTCGACCAGGAGCTGCCGCTCGAGATCGCGCTTGATCCCGACGACATCGTGACCGCCAACGAGTTGGTCATTCCCGCTGGTGAGCAGGTCGATCTGCTGCTCACGTCCCGTGACGTGATCCACTCCTACTGGATTCCGCGGCTCAACGGGAAACGTGACACCGTGCCCGGTCGCTGGCACACCTGGTCGGTCGAGGCCGACGAGCCCGGAAAGTTCACCGGATGGTGCACGGAGTTCTGCGGTCTCTCACACGCTCGGATGCGGATGTCGACCTTCGCTCTCGAACCGGCCGATTTCGATGCCTGGTTCGAGAACCAGTTGCAGCCGGCCGAGATTCCGACCGATCCCGATGCGGTGGCCGGCCGGGAACTCTTCCAGAATCAATGTATGAGCTGTCACGTGATCAACGACGGCGAACTCGAATACGCCGACGACTTCGCCTCGACGGTTCCGCTGGCGTCCCGAGCTGCGCCGAATCTCACGCATTTCGCCAGTCGCACCACGTTCGCCGGCGGCATCTACAGCACCTATCAGGGCCCCAACACCGAGGCCAACGATGATGCGTTCCCAGCCGAGGACTACGTGAACATCTCTGAGCTCGCCCAGAACCCTACGACCACCGATGATTACCGGTGGAACACAGCCGAGCTGAAGCGGTGGGTGGCCAACGCGCCGGAACGGAAGGCCATGGCCTCCGACGTCAACCCCGAGACCGGCGTTGGACGCGGCATGTTGGCTTTCCCACAGTTGTCCGATGAAGAACTCGACCAGATCGTCGACTACCTGTCGACGCTCGACTGACCAGACCAGGAGCGCCTGAAGCATGGCAGATCTCGAACCACGCCTCGCCCTTCCCAGCGGCTCGTCGAACGGGCGTGTCGCCCGACCTCTCGGGGCGTTCTCGCGGCCGCGTAACCCGACCGGACTGGTCAACTGGCTGACCACCGTCGATCACAAGAAGATCGGCATCATGTACGGATCGGCGGCGCTGTTCTTCCTGCTCATCGGCGGTGTGGCCGCGATTCTGATCCGCCTGCAACTGGCGGTCCCGAACAACGAGCTGCTGTCGGCCGACTTCTACAACCAGGTCTACACCATGCACGGCACGGTGATGGTCTTCCTCGTGGTGATGCCGATCGGTGCCGCGTTCTCCAACTACTTGATGCCGTTGCAGGTCGGTGCCCGTGACGTCGCCTTTCCCCGTATCAACGCCTTCAGCTTCTGGGTCTTCTTCTTCGGTGGCCTGATGTTGAACACCAGCTGGTTCCTCGGCGGTGGCGCCGACGGTGGGTGGTTCAACTACGCCCCCAACAACGGCATAGCGTTCTCCCCGTCGCACGGCATCGACTTCTGGAACATCGGTCTGCTGATTGCCGGTCTGGGCTCGCTGACCGGTTCGATCAACTTGATCACCACGGTGCTCAACATGCGGGCTCCCGGCATGTCGATGATGAAGACCCCGATCTTCACCTGGATGACGCTCGTCACCCAGTTCCTGCTGTTGCTCGCCATCCCGGTTCTGACCGTGGCCCAGATCCTGCTGGCCTCCGACCGGTTGTTCGGGGCCAACTTCTTCAACGTGTCACAGGGCGCCGATCCGCTCCTCTGGCAGCATCTGTTCTGGGTCTTCGGTCATCCCGAGGTGTACCTGATGATCCTGCCCGCGTTCGGCATCGTCTCCGAGATCATCCCCACCTTTGCCCGCAAGCCCATCTTCGGCTACCCGTTCATGGTCTTCTCCGGTGTTGCCATCGGCTTCATGGGTTTCGGTGTGTGGGCCCATCACATGTTCGTCTCCGGCATCGGTCCGCTGTCGGTCGTCGGGTTCACCTTCGCCACCATGTTCATCGCCGTCCCGACCGGGGTGAAGATCCTCAACTGGCTGGCCACGATCTGGGGCGGCAAGCTGATCCTCAACACGGCCATGCTGTTTGCCATCGCCCTGGTCACCCAGTTCACCGTCGGCGGTCTGTCCGGGGTGTCGCACGCGCTCGCTGCTCACGACACGCAGCAGACCGACACCTACTACATCGTGGCCCACTTCCACTACGTGCTCTTCGGCGGCGCCTTCTTCGGCTTCGTCGGCGGCATGTACTTCTGGTGGCCGAAGGCGTTCGGCTACAAGCTGAGCGAGACGATCGGCAAGACCCAGTTCTGGACCATGGTCGTCGGCTTCAACCTGACCTTCGGCCCGATGCACATCCTCGGTCTGCAAGGCATGCCCCGTCGCATGCATACCTACGACGTCGTCCAGGGCTTCAACACCTGGAACCTGGTGGCCACCTTCGGCTCGTTCATCCTTGGTGTCGGCACGTTGACGGTCCTCGTCAACGCCCTCGTCTCCTACCGGAAGTGGGTGCGTGCCGGGCGGCCCGACGTCGGCCCGGATCCGTGGGACGCCAGGGCGTTGGAGTGGTCGATTCAGTCGCCGACTCCGGAACACAACTTCGATTACGACCCCGTGGTCACCCAACTCGACGACTGGTGGTACCGCAAGTACCAGAAGGATGAGAACGGCGTGTTGAGGCAGGTTCACACCGGAGCGGAGATCGCCCAGCCCGGCAACGGGGAAGGCGTCCATCTGCCCGCACCCTCGTACTGGCCGATCGTCGTGGCGTTCGGCATTCCGGTCGTTGGCTACGGCTTGATCTTCAGCCTGTGGCTGGTGATCCCCGGTGCGCTCATCACCCTGGCCGGCCTCTACGGCTGGGCTCTCGAACCGGCCGATGATCTCGACGTCGACGAGCATCAAGGCGATGACGATCACGGCGATGGTGACGGCGACGACACCGCCGCCGAGGCCGACAAAGAACTGGAAAAGGTCTGATATGTCCGACGTTGCAGTAGCCCAAGTCGTCGAAACCCACGACGCGCACGACGACCACGGTGGTCATCGGACCAGCCTCGGCCTGTCCAACATGAAGCTGGCCATGTGGTTGTTCCTCGGCTCCGAATGCCTGTTGTTCGGAGCGCTGATCTCGACGTTCCTGCTGTCCAAGGCCAACTTCATCACCGAGGTCGTGGCCGGCAACCCCAACGTGACCTCGACGATGCCCGCCGAGTTGATCGAGGAGTTCCAGGCTGCGGGATCGGTCGAGCCGTTCTGGGATATTCCGTTCACGTCGGCCTCGTCGTTCATCCTGCTCATGAGCTCGCTCACCATGGTGTTGGCCCACAAGGCGGTCACCGAAGACGACGACCTGCAGACCAAGGTGTGGCTGGCCGCCACTGCGCTTCTCGGCTCGACCTTCATCGCCGGTCAGGTGTATGAGTTCACGGCCTTCTTCCGGGAGGGCCTCACCTATGACGGGAACCTGTTCGGCTCGTCGTTCTACACCCTCACCGGTTTCCACGGCGCTCACGTAACCGGGGGCATCCTCATGCTGATGTCGCTGCTTTTCGTGGCGTTCCGGGGCAAGCTCAAATCCGATCGAGCGGAAACCGTTGAGCTGGTTGGTCTCTATTGGCACTTCGTCGACATCGTGTGGGTGCTCATCTTCACGATCGTCTACCTGATCCCGTAAAGGCTGGTTCGTTGATGGCTGACAGCACTGTGACCACCGAGGTCGCCCACGACGTCCACGACGAGGACCATGCCCATCACCCCACCGAGCGCCAGTACTGGGTCGTCTTCGTGGCGTTGGCGGCTTTGACCGCCATCGAGGTCGCCTGGTCCTATCTCGGTCTCGACAACCGAGCCGCCTTGGTGCTGCCCCTACTGGCCATGATGGCTGTGAAGTTCCTCCTTGTCGCCGGTGCCTTCATGCACCTGTACTTCGATCTGAAGATCATCAATGGCCGGTTGTTCAGCTGGGCCTTTGGTTTCTCGCTGCTGCTGGCCGTCGTCGTCTACTTTGTGGTGTTCGCGGCCTTCGACAAACTCCCGTTCTAGTCACCCAGCCGATCGGGCGGCTGTCCGTCCGATGGCCGGAAAGAATCTGATCTCGATGCTTGCCGTCACGGTTCCATACGAAGCCCATGTCGAGGTGTGGACCCTCATCGCCGGGGCCATCGCCGTCGGCTTGTACGGGTGGCGGGTGTTGCAGCCGAAGGCGCTGGCTGCCGGCTACGAGCCCATCTCCCGGCGGCAGGCCGGCTGGTACGTGGCCGCCGTCGCCTCGATGTGGATCTTCTCCGATTGGCCGATCCACGAGATCGCGGAGCGGTATCTGTACGCCGTACACATGGTCCAGCACTTCTTCCTGTCGATGCTGATTCCGGCCATGTTCCTGCTGGCCACGCCTCGCTGGATCATCGAGTTGGTGGCCCAACCCGGCTCCCGGGCCTGGCGGTGGCTCGAGACCGGCTCCCGCCCGGTCGTGGCCGGCGTCGCGTTCAATGCCCTCACCGTTCTGCTCCACTGGTCGGTGACCGTGCGGCTGTCGTTCGAGAACGGCGCCATCCACTTCCTGTTCCACCTGATGATCTTCGCGTCCGGGCTACTGATGTGGATGCCGGTCATCTCGCCGGTGGCCGAATGGAGAATCCAGCCGGTGGCCAAATGCATCTACCTGTTCGTCATGTCGATCATCCCAACCGTGCCCAGCGGGTGGCTGATCTTTGCCGAAGACGTCGTCTACCGCAACTACGACATCCCGGAACGGCTGTGGGGAATCGGCGTCATGGACGACCAGACCGCGGCCGGGCTGGTGATGAAGCTGCTCACCGGCTTCTTCCTGTGGGGCACCATCTTCATCATCTTCATTCGTTGGGCTCACGAGGAGATGCAGGCCGACGAGGAGCGCCGGGACGCGCCGCTCACCGTCGACCGGATCTCCGACCAGTTCGCCCTGTCCGAGCCGGTTCCGGAGACAGTGCTGACCGGTCCGGCCCCAGCCGACACCGGATCCGAGTCCACCGAGGCGTGACCGACTACCCGACAATCGGTCAGACCGCCGGCCCCGGGTTCGATGTCGCCCGCATGCGTGACGAGTACGAAACGGTCGGCATCGACGTCGACGATCTCGATCCCGACCCGATCGCCCAATTCAATCAATGGCTCGCGGTGGCGGTCCGGGCTGGTGTGACGGAGGCCAACGCAATGGTCTTGTCGACCGTCGATGTCACCGGTCAGCCCTGGAGCCGCTACGTGCTCTTGAAAGACATCGACGAGCGAGGCTTCACGTTCTACACCAACTATGGCAGCTACAAGTCAAAGGAGCTGGCCTCCCAACCGCGGGCAGCCCTGACGTTCGGCTGGCTCGACCTTCGCCGTCAGGTCAACATTGCCGGAACGGTGGCCAAGGTCGATGATGCCGAGTCCGACGCGTACTGGGCCGTCCGGCCCCGAGGCTCCCAGCTCGGCAGCGCTGCCTCCCGCCAGAGCGAGCCGGTGGCCGACCGGTCCGTGATCGACCGCTGGTACGACGAGGCCGAAGCACGCTGGGCCGGTGCGGCGACCGTTTCCCGGCCGGCCTACTGGGGTGGTTGGCGCCTCGAGCCGCACACGATCGAGTTCTGGCAGGGACGGCTCAACCGTCTGCACGATCGGATCCGCTACCGGCGCACAGCGGATGGCGCAAGCGGCTGGATCCGGCAGAGGCTGTCCCCCTGACGGCGGCAGACCCGCGCCAAGGTCGAATCAGGCGCGATTCGGGACCATGGTCCCGTTCCTGACCAACCGAAGCCGGACTAGTGTCGAAACCATGTTGGAGGTTGAGGGGTTACGCAAGGCGTTCGACGACCTTGTTGCGGTGGACGATCTGTCGTTCACCATCGATGAGGGCGAGACGTTCGGGCTCCTCGGTCCCAACGGTGCGGGCAAGACGACGGCCATCTCGATGGTCTGTGGTTTGCTGGATCCCGACGCCGGCTCCATCAAGGTGAACGGGGTACCGATCGAGCCGGGCTCCACCAGAGGTCGCGAGCTGATCGGGCTCGTCCCCCAGGAGCTCGCCCTCTACACCGACATGAACGGCTGGGACAATCTGGCCTTCTTCGCCCGGCTGTACGGGCTTCGGGGATCGGCGGCCAAGGCCAGGATCGAGGAGGTGCTCGAGGTCGTCGGTCTCTCCAATCGGGCCCGGGACAAGGTCGACGAGTACTCCGGCGGCATGCAGCGGCGTCTCAATATCGCCGCCGGCATGCTCCATCGACCGAAGCTGCTGATCCTCGACGAGCCGACGGTCGGCATCGACCCCCAGAGCCGAAACGCGATCCTCGACGCCGTGGCCGAATTGGGCACCACCGGCATGAGCGTGCTCTACACCACGCATTACATGGAGGAGGCGGAGCGGCTGTGCCGTCGGGTTGCCATCGTCGATCACGGCAAGATGCTGGCCTGCGGTACCCGGCGTGAGTTGGTCTCGATGGTCGATGAACACGACAAGGTCCGCATCACGGTCGGTGGGGCGACCGACGGTGCGGTCGATGCGCTGTCCCAGCACCGAGGTGTTGTCGCCGCCTCACTGGTCGGCGAACATTCGATCGAGTGTCTCGTCGACAACGCCTCCCAGCTACTACCGGAGCTGATCGCCGAACTGGGCCGTCGGGGCCTGCCGATCACCGAAATCCAAGTGGTGGAGCCGTCACTGGACTCTGTGTTCCTTCACATCACCGGCACAGCTCTACGAG
>Ga0224512_10002179_pt1 | contig 18172 bp, 16 predicted proteins | sample SF_May12_sed_USG_4_FD_169103 | JGI IMG/M metagenome (GOLD analysis project Ga0224512, IMG submission 169103) | Sediment microbial communities from San Francisco Bay, California, United States - SF_May12_sed_USGS_13 | ecosystem: Environmental > Aquatic > Marine > Sediment | place: USA... | reverse complement strand
GGTGATCCAGTAGTAGCCGTCCTCGTCGCGGCGGCAGCCGTCGCCGGTGAAGTACTTGCCGTCATAGGTCGAAAAGTAGGTCTGCACGAAACGGTCGTGGTCCCGGAAGACGGTGCGCATCTGGCCGGGCCAGCTATCGGCGATGCACAGATTGCCTTCGGCGGCGCCTTCGAGCTTCTTGCCATCGGCGTCGACGAGCTCGGGCATGATGCCGAAGAACGGCCGTGTCGCCGAGCCGGGCTTGAGCTTGGTCGCGCCCGGAAGCGGTGTGATCAGAATGCCGCCGGTCTCGGTCTGCCACCAGGTGTCGACGATCGGGCAGCGCTCCTCCCCGACGATATGGTAGTACCACTCCCAGGCCTCGGGGTTGATCGGCTCGCCCACGGTGCCGAGCAGCCGGATCGAGCTGCGGCTGGTCTTCGTCACCGGATCGTTGCCCTCGCGCATCAGCGCGCGGATCGCGGTTGGCGCGGTGTAGTAGATGTTGACCTGATGCTTGTCGCAGACCTGCCAGTGGCGCGAGGCGTCGGGGTAATTGGGCACGCCTTCGAACATCAGCGTCGTGGCGCCATTGGCGAGCGGTCCGTAGACGATGTAGCTGTGGCCGGTCACCCAGCCGACATCGGCGGTGCACCAGTAGATGTCGCCGTCGTGATAGTCGAAGACGTACTGGTGGGTCAGCGAGGTGTAGACCATGTAGCCGCCGGTCGTGTGCAGCACGCCCTTGGGCTGGCCGGTCGAGCCGGAGGTGTAGAGGATGAAGAGCGGATCCTCGGCGCTCATTTCCTCGGCCGGGCAGTCGTCCGATTGCTTGGCAACCAGGTCGTGCCACCAGATGTCGCGGCCGTCGCTCCATTCGATATCGCCGCCGGTGCGCTTGTAGACGATGCAGTTCTTGATCGACGGGCAGGAGGCGAGCGCCGCGTCGGTATTCGCCTTCAGCGGAACCGTCCGTCCGCCGCGCAATCCTTCATCGGCGGTGATGATCAGGTTCGAATCGCAATCCTGGATCCGGTTGGCGAGCGAATCGGGCGAGAAGCCGCCGAACACCACCGAGTGGATCGCACCGATGCGCGCGCAGGCCAGCATCGAGACCGCGGCCTCGGGGATCATCGGCATGTAAATCGTGACGCGGTCGCCTTTCTTTACGCCGAGAGATTTCATGCCGTTGGCGAGCTTGCACACCTCGGCGTGGAGTTCCTTGTAGGTGAGCGTTGCGCTGTCCTTGGGGTCGTCGCCTTCCCAGATGATCGCGGTCTGGTCGCCGCGCTCGGCGAGATGGCGGTCGAGGCAGTTATGCGCGGCGTTGAGCACACCGTCCTCGTACCACTTGATGTGGACGTCGCCCGGCCCGAAGCTCACATCCTTGATCTTGGTGGGCGCGGTAAACCAGTCGAGGCGCTTGGCCTGATCGCCCCAGAACCCTTCGGGATCCTTAATCGAGCGCTCGTATTCCTTGAGGTAGGTCTCGTTGTCGACCCAGGCCTTCTTTGCCCAGTCGTCTGGTACCGGATAGAGATTGTGCTGCTCGAACATGGACGTAACCCCTCCCGCAGGATTGGATGCCTGGCGATCGACCCGAATGCGCCTGACGCCCTCCTGGAGGAGCCGACGCGGCCAGTTCTTGATTGCCGCGGATTATCGGCAAATCGGCAGGGGGTGACAAGCATGCGCGGGCGCGGCCAAGCGTCCCAGCCGGCCGCCTCTGCAACGCTACGGATCGACGCCCGCCATCGCGCTGATGATGCGCCAGTGCTCGTCCGAAACCGGCACGACGGAAAGCCGGGTGTGGCGGACCAATAATAGATCCTGCAGCCGCGGTTCGGCCTTGATCTCGGCCAGCGTCACGTTGTGCTTCACCGGATGCAGCGCCTTGAAGTCGACCATGCCGAACTTGCCGCTCGCATCGGTGTGATCGGGGTAGTGCTCCTTGACCACCTCCAGCACGCCCATGATCCGCTTCTCGTCGACGGAGTGATAGAAGAAGGCGCGGTCGCCGATCTTCATCGCCTTCATGTTGTTGTTGGCCTGGTGGTTGCGGATGCCGTCCCAATGCTCGACGCCTTTCTTGACATGGTCGTCCCACGACCACGCGCCGGGCTCCGATTTCACCAGCCAATACGCCATCGCCGCCTCCGCTCTCTTGCTCGCCCCGTTGCCCGATGTTTATCACCGCAGAGGCGCAGAGACGAGATTTCTCAAATGCGTCCGTGGTGAGCTCAAAACGTCGCTCAGCCGAGATCGCCCTCGGCCTTGAACGGCCGCGCGAGCAGGCCGGCGACGACTTCGTCGATGGCGGCGCCCTGATGCAGGATCGCATTGACGGCGCTGGCGATCGGCATCTCCACGTCGAGACGGCTCGCGAGCGCGGTGACCGATGCCGCCGTGTAGACGCCCTCGGCAACCGTATTACGCTTGCCGAGGATCGCCTCCAGCGTCTCGCCGGCGCCGAGCGCCATGCCGAGCGACATGTTGCGCGATTGCGGGCCGGTGCAGGTGAGCGCGAGATCACCCAAACCCGAAAGGCCGAACAGCGTCTCGGTCCGCGCGCCCTTGGCGAGGCCGAGGCGGACGATCTCGGCAAGCCCGCGCGTGATCAGCGCGGCGCGTGCGTTGTCGCCGAGCTTGCGGCCCTCGACGATGCCGCAGGCGATCGCCAGCACGTTTTTGACTGCGCCGCCGATCTGCGCGCCGATCACATCGGGCGACCAGTAGGGCCGAAAGGTGGCGCTGCCGAGCGCCTTGACAAGCGTGCGTCCGAGCCCCTCCGCATCGGCCGCAAGGGTGATCGCGGTCGGCAGGCCGCGCGCAACTTCGCCCGCAAACGTAGGACCGGACAGCACGCCCACCGCGCGGCCCGGCGCAAGCTGGGCCAGCACCTCGCTCATCAGCTTGCCGGTGCCTTCCTCGATGCCCTTGGAACAGATGAGCGTCGGCACGCTCGGCGGCACATGCGCGGCCAGCTCCACCGCAACCGCGCGGCTGTGCTGGGCGGGTGTGACCAGAAGCACGGCCTCCGCGCCATCGACCGCGTCTTCCAACTTGTTAGTAGCAACGATCTCGGGGTCGAGCGTGATGCCGGCAAGGTAGACCGGGTTCTCGTGGCGCTCATTGATCGCCGCGACGACTTCGGGCTCGCGCGCCCAGAGCCGCACCTCGCGGCCGGCGCGCCGGGCGACGGCGGCCAGCGCGGTTCCCCAGGCACCCGCGCCTATGACAGCAATCCGGTTCATGGGGTGCAGTCTATCAAATTCGCGTGAAGCACAAGCCTGCAACCTTGAGCCCGCGCTGGCCTCGCCAGATGATGGAGATCATGCGTGGGCTCATGCAAATTCAATTGTTGCTCGCCGGCCTGTTGATCCTCGCCGGTCCGGTTGTGGCGGCGGAGAAACTCGACACGCCGATGGTTCCGATCCCCGGCGGCAGCTTCATCATGGGCGACGCCAACGGCCATCCGAACGAAACGCCCAAGCGCGTCACGGTCAAACCCTTCGCAATGATGAAGTTCGAGGTGACGAACAAGCAGTTCGCCGCCTTCGTCAAAGCAACGCGATACGTCACCGACGTAGAGCGCAATGGCGAGGGCCATGTCTGGACCGACAAGTGGCGGCAGGTCCGCACCGCAACCTGGAAGCGCCCGCACGGCCCCGGCAGCACGCTCGCCGGCAAGGACGACCATCCGGTGCTGCAAACCTCAAAGCAGGACGCCGAAAAATTCTGCCGCTACTACGGCATGCGCCTGCCGAGCGAAGCCGAATGGGAGTTCGCCGCGCGGGGTACCGACGGCCGCCGTTTTCCCTGGGGCAATGAACGGCCCAAGCAGAGCAAGTTCACCAAGGGCAATTTCGGGCGCATGCGCTGCTGCGCGCTCGACGCCTCGGACGGCTACGCGCAGACCGCGCCGGTAGGCAAGTTTCCCGAAGGCGCCTCACCGTTCGGCGTGATGGACATGGCGGGCAACGTCTGGGAGTGGACCTCGAGCGCTTTTCCCGGGCGGCCCAACGATATCTCGATCCGCGGCGGCGGCTGGGGCAACCGCGCCTGGTGCCTGCGCGTCAGCTACCGCCACTGGAACCCGCCATATATCGGCCTCGATATGGTCGGATTCCGCTGCGTGCGGGACGTGAAATAGTGTCCTAAGGCGGATCGGCCCTAGCCCATCGCCGCTTCGAACAGCGCCTCGAAATCCTCCGCACTCGCCGGCCGCGGGTTCGACGGCGTCGAGTGGTCGGCGAGCGCGCCTTCGACCATCCCCGGCAACACATCCTCGGTGACCCCCATCTCGCGCAAATTGGCCGGCAGGCCGAGCCGGGCGTTGAGCTTCTCGACTTCATCCGCGAGATCGGCATCGGCGGGCAGGCCGAAGGCGGCACGCATGCGCTCATACTTGTCGCCGACATGACCCTCGTTGAAGCGTAGGACGGCAGGCAGAATCACCGCGTTGAGAGTGCCGTGATGCAGCGTCACGTCTTCCAGCCCGCCGAGCGGATGTGACATCGAATGGACGGCGCCCAGGCCCTTCTGGAACGCCATCGCGCCTTCGGTGCTCGCCATCATCATGTGCCAGCGCGCCTCCTTGTTCGAGCCGTCGGCGACGGCGCGCTCGATCCAGTTCCAGGCACGGGTCGCACCGTCGAGGCCGATCGCCTCGGCGGGCGGGTTGATCTTGGGCGAGAGGAGCGTCTCCACCCCGTGGGTGAAGGCATCCATGCCCGTCGCCGCGGTCAACCCCGCCGGCAGACCAAGCGTCAGTTCGGGATCGCAGATCGCGCGCTTGGGAATGAGGTTCGGGCTCAAAAGACCCATCTTGCGACGGTCGCGGAAGGTGATCATCGAGCCGCGCCCGACCTCGCTGCCCGTGCCCGACGTGGTCGGCACGGCGATGACCGGCGCGACATTGGCCGTGATGCGCGGCGCCCCGCGCTCAATTGCCGCGTATTGCACGAGCGGGCCGTCATGGGTGGCGAGAACGCCGACCGCCTTGGCCAGATCCATCGACGAGCCGCCGCCGAGCGCAATGAGCCCGTCGCAGCCCTCCGCACGATAAACCTCCAGCGCGTCCTCGACCGCCACCTCGGTCGGGTTGGTGGGCGTTTCGTCATAGACGGCGACCGGCAGCGAGTTGGGCAGCGTAGCGCGCACCTGCCCCAGAATGCCCGCCGCCGCTATACCCTTGTCGGTGACGATGAGCGGGCGGGTGATGCCGACAGCCTTGAGTTCGTCCGTGAGGGTTTCGATCGCCCCGTGATCGAAATTGATCGTCGTCAAATAGCTGATGATCGTCATGCGAATTTTCCCCCGTGCCGCGACCATTGCGGCGACAATAATGTTGTCCCAGCGAAATCACCCCAACGTCTGGCGCGCCTTTTCGGCGCCGGCGGCAAGCGCATACAACTTTCCGGCCGCGACATCGCGCGCCAACGGCGCCATCCCACAATTGGTGCAGGGCTGGATGCGCTCTAGGTCGGCATGCCTGGCGGCCTCGGCGATGACGCCGGCCACGGCGTCGGGGCTCTCGATCTCGTCACTTGCCACATCGATGGCGCCGACCAGGATTTCCTTGTCGGGCAACAGGCGGATGAGCTCCATCGGCACGTGCGAGTTGGCGCATTCGAGCGAGACCTGGCCAACCTTGCCCGCGTTGATGGCTGGAAAGATCTCCTCGTACTGGCGCCACTCCGCACCGAGTCCCCGCTTCCAGTCGATGTTGGCTTTGATGCCGTAGCCGTAACAGATGTGGACGGCGGTCTTGGCGCCGAGCCCGTCCACGGCGCGGTCGAGCGCGGCGACGCCCCAGTCGCGCACATCGTCGAAGAAGACGTTGAAGGCGGGCTCGTCGAACTGGATCACGTCGACACCGGCCGCCTCGAGTTCGCGCGCTTCTTGGTTCAGCAGCGCGGCGAACGCCATCGCCATGTCGGCGCGCTTGCCGTAGTGGCCGTCGGCGATGGTGTCGCAGATCGTCATAGGGCCGGGCAGCGTCCATTTGAGCGCCTTGTCGGTATGCGCGCGCAGGAACCGCGCCTCGTCGACATGCACCGGTCGGGGGCGGCTGACCGCTTGCGTCACCGTCGGCACGTCGACCGTGTAGCGGTCGTCGCGGATGCCCATGGGCGTCTTGAGGTCCCAGTCGATACCGGCGATGTGCTCCAGGAAGCCGTGCACGAAATGGACGCGGAACTGCTCGCCATCGCAGACGATGTCGATGCCCGCAGCCTCCTGCTCCTTCAGCCAGACCAGCGCCGCATCCTGTTTGCCGCGGATGAGCTCGTCGTCCTCCAGCCGCCACGGCGCCCAAAGCGTTTCAGGCTCCGCGAGCCAGGACGGCTTCGGCAGCGATCCGGCAATCGTCGTCTCGAGCATGGCGTCCGTCTCCGCCCAGTTGGCCGGCCGGATTTTTGTCGGATAGAGTGGCCTGGCCCTGGGACGCTAGCAGAGGTGGCCGGCCGCGCCAACGCGCCGAGGTCTGCGGCGGCGCGGTGCGCCGGCTACGTCGATGTATTCGGTGTGCCGTCGCTATCCTCATCCTTCGTTCCCGTCAGCTCCAGGAACAGGTCTTCCAGATCGCTCTCATGCGTCGTGAGGTCGGCGATGGTTATGCCGGAACCGCGCACTGCGTCGAGGATGTCACGCATGCGCGTCTGGCTCGGCTTGTAGCGCACGACGATGTTGCGCGTGCCCTGGAGGGTCGCATCGAAGGCGCCGAGCTCTTCGGGCAATGCGGTCAGGGCTTCGGTTGAGATGATCGAGAGCTCCTTGCGGTCGACGCGCGCGATCAGATCCCAGGTGGCGTCGGCGGCGATCACCGAGCCGTGGTGGATAATGGCGATGCGGTCGCAAAGCTGCTCGGCTTCTTCCAGATAGTGCGTGGTCAGAACGATCGTCGTGCCGGCGCGGTTGAGCTCGCGGACATGGCTCCAAAGCTGTTGCCGCAACTCGACATCGACGCCGGCGGTCGGCTCGTCGAGCACCAGAACCGGCGGGCGATGCACCATCGCCTTGGCGACCATGAGCCGCCGGCGCATGCCGCCGGAGAGCGAGCGCGCGTAAGCACCAGCCTTGTCGGCCAGCCCGACGGTCTCGAGGATCTCCATCGTGCGGCGCTCGGATTTCGGCACCGCGTAGAGCCCGGCTTGCAGTTCGAGCAGCTCGCGCGGCGTAAAGAAGGCATCGAGGTTGAGCTCCTGCGGCACGACGCCGATGGCGCTGCGCGCCGCGCGGGTCGCGCTATCGATGTCGTGGCCCCAGACCGCCGCCGTGCCCGATGTCTTGTTCACCAGGCCCGCGAGGATATTGATGAAGGTCGACTTGCCGGCGCCGTTGGGGCCGAGCAGGCCGAAGAGGCTGCCGCGTGGGATGTCGAGATCGACGGCTTTCAACGCCTCTTTCGGCGCCGATTGGCGGCCGGCCTTGTATACTTTGGTCAGCGCGCGCACGGATATCGCGTTTTCCGGCAGCGTATCGGTGCGGCGATCGGGCCTCGTCATATTCATTCGTCGCTTGGCGATTGTCGTCCAGCGCTGGCGGTGCGGTAGAACAGACTTCCGATCAGCATGCGACGACCGCCAGTCGGGCATGTGCATCGCGCATGTTGATCGTTGGGAGGCTTTGGGTATCATCCGCTGCTCCCGGCGGTCAACGCGAACGCTCATGTGCGCACGCAAGCGCGGACATGTGTGATGTGATCCAGGTGTGATGTGATCCAGGTGTGGTGTGATCCGAACGGCGCATGTGACGCGACCGGCCAAATCAGATAGGTGGCAACGCAAATGGCGGACGAACACGGCGCGGCGGTAGCCGCGGCAGGCGAGGAGATCGCAACCGACCAGACCACTGTCGCCTGCGATGGCGGCGGCGGCGCGCTCGGCCATCCGCGCGTCTTCCTGCACATGGAGGACGGCCGGGTCGAATGCCCCTATTGCGGGCGCCAATACGTGCTGACGGGCGGGGCCGGGTCAGCTCAAGAACCAGCTCACTGACGGTGGGCCAGAAAACAGGGGGCGGCCGACCGGGCGCCTCTCCGGCGACAAACGCCACATCACCGGCGATGCCGGGACTATGGAAGGGATACAGGCATGAAGTTGACGAGTTTCGCGCGCGACGGCGCTGCGAGTTGGGGTGCGGTCGTCGATGGCGGCATCGTCGATCTGGGCAAGGCGATGGGGGGCAAGTATCCGACCCTGCGCTCGGCGATCGAGGGAAACGCGCTGAAGGACGCGGCCGCGGCCGCCGACGGCGCCAGCCCTGACGCGACGATCGACGAGGTCGCCCTGCTCCCGGTAATCCCCGATCCCGACAAGATCCTCTGCGTCGGTCTCAACTACAAGAGCCACATCGAGGAGACCGGCCGCAGCGACAGCGATTACCCCACGATCTTCACCCGCTTCCCCAACACCCAGGTCGGTCATGGGCAGCCGATGATTCGCCCCAAGGACTCGACTGCGTATGATTACGAGGGCGAGCTGGCATTGATTATCGGAACGGGCGGGCGGCACATCTCCGAAACAGACGCGCTCAAGCACATTGCCGGCTACGCCTGTTACAACGACGGCAGCATCCGCGACTGGCAACGCCATACCAGCCAATTCACCCCCGGGAAGAACTTCCCCGGGACCGGTGGTTTCGGGCCCTGGATGGTGACCGCCGACGAGATCCCCGATCCCGCGACGATGCACCTGGTGACGCGCCTCAACGGCGAGGTGCTGCAGGATGCGACGACCGATCTCTTGGTGTTCAGTGTCCCGGTGCTGATCAACTACATCTCGACCTTCACCGAGCTGGTGCCGGGCGATGTGATCGTGACCGGCACACCGGGCGGCGTCGGCTTCAAGCGAAACCCGCCGGTCTTCATGAAGCCGGGCGACACGGTCGAGGTTGAGATCGACAAGATCGGCATCCTCAGCAACCCGATCGCCGACGAGTAATGCGCGATACGTGACCGGGTGAGTGCGCGATGACACCCCCGCGCACGCGTTGGGGTGTCGTGGCGCTGCTCATGCTGGCGGGGGTCTTCGGCTCGTTCCAGCTCGGCAAGCTGCCGGCGGCGATCCCCTCGATGCGGGTCGAGCTTGGTCTGACCCTGGTCGCGGCCGCTTGGATCCTTTCACTGCTGAACCTGATGGGCGCGGTGGCGGGCGTCGGCGTCGGCGCGCTCGCCGACTGGCTCGGACATCGCCGGGCGGTGGTCGGCGGGCTGTTGCTTGCCGGCGTCTCGGGCGCCGCGGGCGGGTTTGCAACTGGCGAAACGGGCATTCTGGTGTCGCGGTTTTTCGAGGGGCTCGGCGTCGTCTTCGTCTTCATCGCGGTGCCGACATTGCTTATCCGCGCGGTCGAGCCACGCCATCTGCGCCTCGCGTTCGGCATCTGGGGCGGCTACATGCCTGTCGGCATGGCGATTATGGTGGTGGTCACGCCCTATCTGATCGGGCCGTTCGGCTGGCGTGGGCTGTGGTTCGTCAATGCAGCGCTGCTCACCGGGTTCGCCTTTGTCTTGTTGCGGGCCATGCACGACTTGGGGCCGCCCGCCGGTACAAGCCGCAGCGCGGCTCGCCTCAAACGCCTTGGCCGCGATATCGGCGCCACCTTCGGCGCGGGCGGCCCGCTGCTTCTGGGTCTTATCTTCACCATGCATGCGGCGAATTTCATCGCCGTCTTTGCGTTTTTACCGACGATCCTGATCGAGGACCTGAAAGTAAGCCCAGTCTCCGCTGCGGCCCTGACGGCGTTCGCAATCGTCCTTAACGCCGGCGGCAACCTCGTGGCGGGCATACTGCTGCAACGCGGCGCACCGCGCTGGCTGCTGCTGGTGATCGCGAATGTTACAACGGGGCTCTGCAGCATCGGCATCTACGCCGATGCTGTGCCGCCGGAGGGACGCTATTTGCTCTGTGTCGTGCTTTCATTCGTCAGCGGTATCCTGCCCGCTTCGGCCTTTGCGGCGGTGCAAATCCACGCGCCGCGGCCCGACCTCGTCGCGACCACGACGGGGCTGATCTCGCAAGGCGCCAATATTGGCAACCTGCTCGGCCCGCCCGCGGCCGCCATGGTGGCCGCGTGGGCCGGCGGCTGGCACGCCACGCCTTGGCTGATAGGCGCCATGGCCGCGATCGGGGTTGTGCTGTCGATGATGCTGGGCGCGCTCGAACGGCGACGCGTGCTTGCCTGAGTGGCGCGCTAGAAGTCAGCGCTAGAAGACCGCAAGCGCGCGCCCCACCACGCCGAGCGGCCAACGACCGCCGGCATAAAGCCGGCGCTTGATCTCGAAGGGATGGTCGGGCGCAAGGCCGGCCAATCGAAGCGCCAACACCTGCTCGGCCGTCTCGCCGGCAGCGCCCGCGGCGACGCGGATCACCGCCTGCTCGGCGAGACCGGCACGCGCGGCCGCTAGAGCGGCAGCACCCATGACGATGTCGGAGACGGCGTGCACCGTTTCGTTGAGCGCGCTCGTGAAGCCCGGCGACGCGGCGACCGGTCCGAGCTTGGCAAGGGTTGCCTCGTGGAGCTCGGCTTCCGCGGCCCACCAATCGGCGCCAGCCGGATCGCGGACGACGCGCTCGGCCTCCGCCCAATCGGCGACCCAATGGATGTCACCGGTCGAACCGGCCTCGATCGCACTGGCGTCGATCCCCATGAGATAGGCCTGCGCCTCGGCGGTCTCGGCTTCGGTCGGCGGCTGGCCGACACTGGAGAACCAGGACAGCGCGGCAAGCTCGTCGCGCGTGCGCTCAAGCACCGCCCGCAACCCAGCGGTCACGTCGCCCTCAGCCACCATGTCGGTCCGCTTAGCTATGGTACTCCGAGACCGGGTCGTTGCCGCGCTGCTCCCGCCAGAGCCCGAGCTTGGTCTGCACCGGCCGGTCGGAGAAGCTGAACAGGACCGCGTCCTCGTCGGCCTCGTGGCGATGCTCCATCCAGGACGGGATCACGAAGACATCGCGCTTTTTCCATTCCAGCACCTGCTCGCCAACGTAGGTACGCCCGGTGCCTTCGACCGGCGAGAAGATCGTGCCGTCGGTCGACTTGTAGGGCGAGCCTTTGAAGCCCTTCGGCAGAAGCTGCATGAAGGTGCCGATGGTCGGCATCGCATAGTCGCCGTTCGACGGGTTGATGTATTGCACTTTGAGCCCGTGGCAGGCGTCCCACTCCTCGGTCTTGCGCATCGTCTCCAACGCCTCGCGGGTGCGATCGTAGGGATAGTTGAAGATCGGCGAGGTCTTGGTGGGATTGTCGTAGCCGAGCGGCACCACCCCCTCGCCGTAGCGCGCCAGCGCATCGCCCATGGGCCGCGTCAGCGGCTGCTCGGGCTCGGGATAGTGCTCGAGGAAGCTGGTCTCCAGAAAGTTGACCAGCGGCACGTCGAGCCCGTCCATCCAGACCATGGGCTCATCGCTCTCGTTGCCGTGGTCGTGCCAGGTCCAGGACGGCGTGATGACGAAATCGCCTTCGCGCATGATGGTCTTCTCGCCATCGACGGCGGTGTAGGCGCCATTGCCCTCGATGATGAAGCGCAGCGCCGAGGCGGCATGGCGGTGCGAGCGGGCGATCTCGCCCGGCAGAATGAGCTGGAGCCCGGCATACATCGACTGGGTGATCTTCGACTCGCCCTTCAGCCCCGGGTTTTCCAGGATGATGACCCGGCGCTCGGCCTCCTCGGCGGTGATCAGCTCGCCCGCCTCCATGACCGAGGCGCGAACCTCGTCATACTTCCAGATCGCGACCTCGGACTGGCTCACCGGCTCCTTGGTCACTAGTCCGGCGAGATATTCCCACAGGGGCGCCATGTTGCCGCCTTCGAGGCGCTTGTAATATTCCTCGCGCTCGGGCGTGCGCGTGGGGTTTGGCCCGCTCGCGCCACCTCCAACCTGATCGTCCATCCCGTCGTCCTTTCCGCCGCCTGACATCTGCGGTCTGATATCCGTTGCCCGATATCCGTTGCCTGATATCCGATGTATGCGCTTACGCTGCCATCGCCTCGGGTTCGGGCAGTCTAAGCCCAAGCTTGCCTTCGACCAAGGCCCGGACCCGCTCGATGTAGTCCTCCCGCATCTCCTCGTTGGTGCGCTTCTTGATGCCCCATTTGCGGTAGATCGCGTTGTTCTTCGAGTTGGCACGGCCGAAGAAATGCGGCATCGGGGGGAAGATGCGGTCGAGCGCGTCCTGCACCACCGCCTTGCCCTCGGGCGTTTGGATGAGATCGGTGGTGAAGTCCTCGCCGAACTGCGCGTGGAATCGCTCCTCCGGCATGGTCATGCGGGCAAGGTTGCGCAAGGGGTGGAAGGAGCACTGGACCAGGTCCTCGACCTGCAGGATCTCCGCCAGATCGCCGACCAGCTTGATGACGCAAAACTCCTCCCAGCGTGTCATGTCGAAACCAAAGATGCTGAGCGGCTGCTTCTGCGTCGCCTCCGGCAGCATCTTTTCTTCCGGGATGCCCATCTCGCGGCCGAGCTCGAAGAAACGGTAGTGATGGCCGTATTCCTCCATCACCACACGGCAGGTCAGCCACTTGGCGTAGGGCGTCGGCGCCAAGGCGATCGCCGGCTCGTCATAGACGCGGGAGCCGTAGAGCTCGTTGATGGCGTGGCTGATGACGATCTTCTTGCACGCATCGCGAAATTCCTCGGGCGCATCGCGGAACTCTTCGATGCTGGTGATCTGGATGTCAGTGGTTTCGTCGGTCATGAATCACATTCCTCACACAAGCGGTTCTGTATTGAAGGCTTCAAGGTCCGTGCTGAGAGGGGTGAAGCGGTCTTCGAGCGCCGACATGGCGTGGGCGATCGATTGGGGCTGCCAGTCCTCGCTCTCATCGGCCAGAGAGGCGACCGGACGCGGCTGCGAGAACAGAAAGATCTCGCGTCCGCGCACGCCAAAGAGCTGACCCGAGACGCCCTGCGCCTCGGGTAACGCGAGATAGGCGATGAAGCGGGCGACATGGTCGGGCGAGACCTTCATCGCGCGCTCCTTGTAAGCGGCCTGCTCGTCGTTGGCGGGCTGAATGATGTCGGTGACCCGGGTATGCGCAAACGGCGCAACCGCGTTGCAGGTGACATTCGAGCGCGCCATCTCCAGCGCCGTGATCCGGGTCAGCGCGAACAGCCCGGCCTTGGCGGCGCCATAGCTCGCCTGACCGTAATTGCCATAGAGCCCGGCGGTGGAAATCACATTGGCTATGCGGCCCCAGTCATATGTATCGCCCGACCCGCGCCCCGATTTGAACTGGTCGCGCATGATCTGGGTCGCGGCGTGGGTGAGGTAGTAGGCGGCCGAGAGGTTGTTGTGGATGACCGCATCCCAGTCGCCGGGGTCGCCCTTGAAGACGAGGGCATCGCGCAGAATCGCGGCATTGTTCACCAGGATGTCGAGCCCGCCGAATGTATTGACCGCGAATTCGGCCGCCGCCGCGGCGGCCGAGGGCGAGGCGATGCTTTCGGTGAAAGCAGCGGCGCCGCCGCCTGCTGCGCCGATCGACTTGGCGCAGGCCTGGGCAACGCTTGGATCGGCGCCCATGCCATCGATGCCGGTGCCGTTGTCGGCGATGACGACCGACGCACCCGCGCCGGCCAGCACGCGCGAGATCGCCTCGCCGATGCCGCGCGCGCCCCCGGTGACGAGCGCGACGCGCCCATCCAGTGCATTACTGCTCATGCCCCCGCCTCCAGTTTAGCTTTCTCCGCCTCGGTGTAGAACGCATCGGCATGGACATCCTGACGCCGGACACCGAGCTTGCGCAATGCGTCGGTGCAGGTTTCGACCATGATGGGCGGCCCCGCGAGATAGGCCTTGGCACCATCGAGGTCGATGAAGTCGGCAGCCAGCGCGTCGGCCAGGAAGCCGGTGCGGCGCTCGGTTTCGCCGTCGGGCTCGGAGAGCACGGGCACGAATCTGAGGTTCGGGTGCTTTTCGGTGAGCGCCGCGAAATGATCCTCCAGATAAAGGTCACGCTCGGCGCGAGCGCCAAAATAGAGCGTAATCGGCTGGCTCATACCCCGCCCCAACGCCGCTTCGACGATCGCCTTGATCGGCGCCAGGCCCGAGCCGCCCGCGAGCGCCACGATGGGACCGCGATGCCCCTCGCGGAGATGCGCCGCGCCGTAAGGCCCTTCGACCCGAACCGTCTCTCCGAGCGAAAGCTGCCCGGCGACGTATGGGCTGACCGCACCGCCGGGAGTGGTGCGAATATGAAACTCGATTTCGGCCTCGTCCGGTTGGCTCGCCATCGAGAAATCGCGCGGCGGCAGATCGGCGAAGGTCACTTGCGCGTACTGGCCGGCGGAGAAATCGAACGGCCCGCCGCTTTCGATCGCCAGACGCACGACTCGAATGTCATGGGTCGCCTGGCCGAGCCCGGCGACGGTGCAGCTCATATGACGGATCGGATGTGCCGCGGTCTCGTTCGGGTCGAGCCAGCGCACGGCGGCGTCCGACCAGGGCACCGCGCGGCAGGCCAGGATGAGGCCTTGTTCCCGTTCAGCCGCGCTCAGCGCATAGTCCGAACACGGCGACAGCTCGACATCACCGTCGATCAGCTCGGACTTGCAGGCGCCGCAATTTCCCGAGCGGCAGCCATGCGGATAGGGGATACCGGCGGCTAGCGCCGCCTCCAGGATCGTCTGTCCTATCTCGACCGCGACCCGTTCGGGCCGGTCGGCGAACTGCACGGTATAGCTCATTGCCTTGTCCTGGGCCGCTCCCGGGCGCGAAATCGGCGAAACTCGGGCCGCCCAGGGCACTCGGCGAGTGTTCCGCAGATTAGTTCATTAGTCAAATAATCTGTATTGCAAACAATTTGATTCGAGCGCATCCTTCGCCTAGGCTTTTCGCCCCGCTGAAGCAGGAATAATCGGACGGATCATGTCGATCGGCCCAAACAGAAGCGCCGCGCTGACGACCGTGGACACCGACCGGGACAGCCGCAGCGCGGACATCGAGTTCGGCGCGCTCGGCAGCCTGCTGGGCTACCATCTGCGGCGGGCGCAGGTTGCAACCTATCAGAATTTCGCTCGGGTCCTCGATGGCTGGAATATCAGCCCCGGCCAAATCGGCGTGCTGGCGCTTGTGCAAGCCAATTCGGGCATCAATCAGACGCGGATCGGCAACGCGCTCGGCATTGACCGCTCGACGCTGGTCGCGGTGATCGACCGGCTGGAGGAACGCGACCTCATTGCGCGCACGCCTTCGCCGACCGACCGCCGCTCGCACGCGCTCGTGTTGACCAAGGCGGGCGAGCGCTATCTGGCGGAGTTGCTGCCGCATGTGCACGACCACGAGCGGCAGATCGCATCCAAATTGAGCGACGACGAACGGGCGACATTGATCTCATTGCTGGGGCGCGTGGGCTCGGTTTGATCCGGGCGACGGCTCGTTGCGTAGGACTGGATTCTAGCTTGGGAGTGGCAGCCGCCGTATGAGGAGAAGGAGGCTGCTTGATGAGTGGCGGGACGGATGGCGGAGATTGAGACAATCGGTGACGTGCTGCGTCAAAGCGCGCAGCGGGTCCCCGACCGGGTTGCCGTAATAGAAGGCGAGGCACGGCTGACGTATCGCGGCCTCGATCGCGCGGCCGATCGATTCGCGAATGCGCTTCTCGCGCATGGCCTTGGGTCGGGCAGCACGGTTGCGATCCTGTCGCCCAACCGCGCCGACTATCCGGCTTTCTATTTCGGTGCCGCGCGCGCGGGCTGCCTGCAGGCGCATCTCTCGACACGCTACACGGTCGGCGAGATCCGCGAGGTCTCGTTGCGCACCGGGATCGACGCGGTGTTTGCCGATGCCGAGCTTCTGCAACCGCTCCTGCAAGCGCGCGCCGACCTGCCCGATTTGAAGACCGTGGTCTGCTTTGATGCGACCGACGCCGACGGCGTGATCGAACTCGGCGACTTTCTGGCGGACGCAGCCGAGACACCGCCCGAGGTCGCGATCGACCCGGATGCGCCCTTCTGCCTCACCTATACCGGCGGCACGACGGGCTTTCCAAAAGGCGTGATGGTAACGCAGCGCGCGCGGGTCATCTCGACCAAGATCGCCTGGGAGCCCTTTCAGCTTCGCGAAGAGGACGTGCTCTATCTGGGCACGCCGCTCTTTCACGTGGCCGGCCTCTTTTCGTGGTTCAGCACGGCGATGTATGGCGGCTGTACGATCGTGTTGACGCGCGAATGGGATCCAGCCGCGCTTGTCCGTATCGCCGAGCGCGAGGCGGTCAGCGTTCTTTGCATGGTGCCGACCCAGATCAGTGGCTTCGTTTCCGAGCCCAGCCTCGACCCGGCGCGCCTGCCCGCCTTCCGCTACATCAATTATGGCGGCTCGCCGATGCCCGAGGCGCTGCTGCGCCGCATCCTTGAGCTTTTCCCCGACCTGACCTTGATGGAGCATTACGGCCAGTCGGAGATCGGGCCGGTCTGCTATCGTCCGCCGGAGCAGGCGCTCGCCAAATGGGCCAGCGTCGGCCACCCCTTCGATGCGCTGACCCTGGAGATCCGTGACAGCGATGAGCGCGTTCTGCCACAGGGCGAGGTCGGCGAGGTCACGGTCAAATCCGACTGGGTATTCAGCGCCTACTACAACGACCCCGAGCAGACGGCCGAAGTGCTGACCGCCGATGGCTGGCTCAGAACGGGCGATCTCGGGTTTGTCGACGCCGAGGGTTATCTCTTCTTGGTCGACCGCTCCAAGGACATGATCATCTCGGGCGGCGAGAACATCTATCCGGCCGAGATCGAGAACGCGCTTTATGATCACGCCGCCATTGCCGAGGCCGCCGTCTTCGGCGTGCCGGACGACGAATGGGGCGAGCTGCCGGCCGCGCATGTCGTGCTCAAGCCCGGCGCCAGCCTCAGCGCCGATGAGCTGGTCGCCTTCCTGGAGACCAAGATCGCGCGCCACAAGCGCCCGCGGGTGGTCGAATTCGTCGACGCGCTGCCCAAGACCGCGATCGGCAAGATCCGCAAGAACGTCATCCGCGCGCCCTATTGGGAAGGCCGCGAACGGGCGATCTAGCAACGCGCTGTCGCGGCCCTGCTCACCGACGCCGATTTTTGGCGGGTTGCATACGCGCTCTCATGAAGATCGAAAATGTCGGTCACCCCGGCGGCCCCCTCGACTCTCCGTCGGCCTTCCGGCATCCTCATGGCCACGTAGTTTCGGGACATCGCGACCATGAATGAAGTAGCCAAATCGGGCGCGGACGCAAAGTCCGCGCGCAAGCAGCTCTATCTGATCGATGGCTCGGGCTACATCTTCCGCGCCTATCACGCGATCCCGGTCGCCGCCTTCCGGCGTTCGGACGGCGTGCACACCAATGCCGTGAATGGCTTCTGCAACATGGTGATGAAGCTGATCGACGCAGCGCAGGCCGATGCGGCGGTCGATTACATGGCGGTGATCTTCGATGCCGGCTCGGTTACGTTCCGGAACGAGATCTACCCTGAATACAAGGCCAACCGCGATGAGCCGCCCGAGGAGCTGCGGCCCCAGTTCGGCCTGATCCGCGAGGCGACGCGCGCCTTCGGTTTGCCCTCGATCGAGAAGGCGGGCTTCGAAGCCGACGATTTGATCGCGACCTATGCCAAGCAGGCTGCGGCCGACGGCATCGATGTGGTGATCGTCTCCTCCGACAAGGACCTGATGCAGCTCGTGAACGAGCACGTCACCATGCTCGATCCGATGAAGGAGCGCGTCATCGGCCACGCCGAGGTGATCGAGAAGTTCGGCGTCGGCCCCGACAAGGTGGTCGAGGTGCAGGCGCTGGCAGGCGATTCGACCGACAACGTCCCGGGCGTACCGGGCATCGGCATCAAGACCGCGGCTCAGCTGATCGAGGAGTATGGCGATCTGGAAACCCTTCTGGAGCGCGCCGAAGAGATCAAACAGCCCAAGCGGCGCGAGAACCTGATCGAACACGCCGACCTCGCGCGCATCTCCAAAGAGCTGGTGACGTTGAAGGACGACGTGCCGACGACCGAAAGCGTCGAGGCGTTCCGCCTCAAGGATCCCGACCCCGACACGCTGCTGGCGTTCCTGCGCGAACAGGAGTTCCGCACCATTACCGCGCGGCTCGAAGCGAAGTTCGCCTCCACCGGCGCGATCGAAATACCCGTCGACGCGGCGCCGACCGAGACCGAGTACGAGCTGGTCCAGGATGCGCCGGCGCTTCAGAAATGGATCGACCGCGCCA
>Ga0224512_10002177_pt1 | contig 18175 bp, 18 predicted proteins | sample SF_May12_sed_USG_4_FD_169103 | JGI IMG/M metagenome (GOLD analysis project Ga0224512, IMG submission 169103) | Sediment microbial communities from San Francisco Bay, California, United States - SF_May12_sed_USGS_13 | ecosystem: Environmental > Aquatic > Marine > Sediment | place: USA... | reverse complement strand
CATGATGGTGCGCATGAACGTCTGATCCAGAGGTCGCTGCCATGCCTTTCTTTCCCTCCATGCCCGGTGACGCCAATGTGCGGACCGTCTTCGCCCTGGCCGAGGAGCGCTACCACGGCTGGCACGACCTGTCGGAAAAATTGATGCGCGAAGACAGCCCCTTCACCTTGGCGGAGCGCGAATTGATCGCCGGGTACGTTTCCGGCGTCAACGCCTGTCAGTATTGCCATGGGGTTCATTCCGAGGTGGCCATCGCGCTGGGCTTCCCCGAGGACGGATTCGCGAAGCTGATGGACGATGTCGACAGCTCCGATGTGGACGAAAAGATGAAGCCTGTTCTCAAATACGTGCGCAAGCTGACATTGACGCCGTCGAAGATGGTTCAGGCCGATGCCGACGCGGTTTTCGCCGCCGGGTGGAGCGAACGCGCACTGCACGATGCCGTCACGGTTTGCGCCATGTTCAATTTCATGAACCGCATGCTGGAAGGCCACGGGATCAAGGGCGATCCCGCGACCTTCGCCGAGCGCGGGCGGATGAAGGCGAAGATCGGCTATGCCGACCGCTCGCCGCTCACCGCCGACGGCCAGCCGGAGCCGGCGCCTGCCAAATAAGCCCGCCACGCCCCAGACCACGCCCCAACTCCCGCTGCCGTCGGCGCCCACCAATTGGGCGGTGGTGATCGCCGCCTTCGGGGCCGGTGTCGTCGGTGCCGCCCATGTCGGCAAGGTGCCGGCGGCGCTGCCCGCGATCCGCGCCGAATTCGTCCTCGATCTGGTGACCGCGGGCTGGGTGGTATCGATCTTTTCCGCGACCGCCCTGCTGTTCGCCATGGCCGCGGGCTTGCTGTCGGACCGGGTGGGCCACCGGCGCATCGCCGTCGGCGGTCTGCTGCTGCTGGCGGCGGGTTCGGCCGCGGGGGCACTTGCCGCGAGCGGCACCATGATGCTGGCGACCCGCCTTGTGGAAGGGCTTGGCTACATCATCGCCGTGGTCGCCGCGCCATCCATCATCGCCCAGGCCGCAGCACCGAAAGACCGCCGCCTGGCCGTGGGCTTGTGGGGTGCCTTCATGCCGACCGGCATGGGGGCCATGCTGGTGGCGGCGCCATTCCTGCAATCAACAATCGGGTGGCGCGGATCGTGGGCGGTGACGGCGGCCCTCACCGTGATCTGGGCGGCCGTCATGGCCTATGCCTTCCATGGCTGGCATCGGGTGAGGGCGACCGCCGCCCCCGAGCGTCCCTGGCGAAATCTCTTGATTACGGTGCGCGCCCGGGGCCCCTGGCTGCTCTCGCTTTGCTTTGCCTTCTATGCCCTGCCGTGGATTGCCCTGATGGTGTGGCTGCCGACCTTCATCGTCGAACAGCGCGGCCTGCCGGTGCGCTACGCCGCGCTGCTGACCGTCGCGGCGGTGACCATCAACCTGCCGGGCAATATTCTGGGCGGCTGGCTCAGCCATAAATCGGTGCCCCGCGGCATCCTGGTGGCCGCGGCCGGGACCATGATCGTCGTGGCAGGGCCGTTGATCTATCTCGATCTCTTGCCCGATGGCGCGCGGTTCGCCGCGTGCCTCGTCTATTCCTTCGTTTGCGGCGTCGTTCCCGCCGCCCTGCTCGGCGCGGCGCCGTGGTTCGCGCCGGGGCCGGGGCAGATCGCCACCACCAACGGGCTGATCGTCCAGGGATCGCATCTCGGCCTGCTGTCGGGCCCGCCGCTGGTGGCGGCCCTGGTCGGACTGACCGGGGGCTGGCAGGGCGGCGCGCTCCTGTTCGCCGCCTGCGGGGCGGGCGTGCTGGTATTCGCCGCCCTCATCCATCGGGAAGAGGGCCGCCTAGCCACCGCTCAGGGCAGTTCGGAGAGCAGCACGCCGTAACCGTCCCGAGGTTCATGCACCTTGAGCCGCTTCTGGAACTCCCACACCCGGGCCGTCACCGGATGGACGACCGGGACCGACAGATCCTGCTCCAGCAGGTGGATGATATTGAGCGACCGCCAGCCCGATCCCAGCATGTAGATCGCGTCGGCGCCCTTCTGGGCGAGGAAGTTCTTCTTGATGTGTTCGTAGATTTGCTCGCCCGACAGTTCTTGGACCTTGTTGAAGGGCACGTCGATCCCGGCCATCGCCTTGACCTTGAAGCCCGCGTCCTTGAAATAGGCGGCGAAGGTCTTGTTGATGTTGCCGGAGAAATAGGTGGCACCGACGAAGTTCTTGATCTTGAGCGCCTTCATGGCCGCGACGTGGTTCTGGCCGGCGGTGAAGATCGGCACCTTGTACTTGCGCCGCCAGGCGCGGACGATCTTGGCCTCGCCCTCGTATCCGTGAACCATGAAGGGCGGCGCGCCGTTGGGATGGATCAGATCGCATTCCTGGGGAATCAGGCGCTCGATTTCCGCCTCGTAGGCGGCCATCATGGTCTTGAATTCTTCCGTCGTGCCCCGGGTGATGTTGAGGAACAGCGGGATCACGCCGATGCCTTCGGGCAGCAGGCGGATGACCTCTTCCGTCATGCCGGGACGCATGGTCGGGTTGATCATCCCGACCAACCCGCGCCAACTTGTGAATGCCATGGGACCCTCCCTTGAACCGGTTTTCGTTGAGCTGCCCCCAACTTAGCGCCCGCGACGCGCGCGGGAAAGGGGCCTGCGGCTAGGCGCTGGGCTTGCGTAGGATGACGGTGGGGTAACTCCAGAGCCGCAGGGCGATGCCGGGGTGGCGGTCTTCGAAGCGGGCAGCCCAGTTGAACAAGGCGCGGCCCAATCGATTGTCCGGAACCAGGGCGCGCTGTTGATTGACGGTCATCGCCAGCGCCGGTTCGAACGCGAGATCGCAGTCGCCGCCGAACCGCCGCCACCAGGAAAGCGGGTGGCCGTAGAAATACAGGATGTCCTTGCCGAGCAGCCGGTTGAGGCCGACCGCCTTCAGGGCCCGCTGGACCAGGTTGAGCGGCGCGCGCGGGTTGGTGTAGACGATCACCGCCCGACCGCCCGGCCTGAGGACCCGGATCATCTCCTCAACCGCACGGGCCTGGCGGTCCCTGTCGATGTGATAAAGCACGTGGGTGCAGAGGATCGCGTCGACCCGGTCGGATCCCAAGGGAATGTCGAGCAGCGAGCCGTTGACGAATTCCCCCCGGGCGCCGAGTTTCCTGGCGCTGACCGCAAGGGCGCGGACGGAGATATCGAGGCAAATGAATCGCTGGAATTGCCCGGCGATCTTGACATGGCTTTGCGGCGCATCGCCGCAGCCGGCGATCAGCAGGACGCCGTCCTGACCCCGGAAGCGGGCGATCAATTTTTCGTCCGCGGCTTCGTAATAGGCGCGGCTGCAGTCCTGGAACGGGCGAAAATCATGATCCTCGCCGGTCTTGCCGGTCTCGTCCTCCACCCAGCCCTGCGAATCGTAGTGCCTGCGAACTTCCCGTTCGACGTCGTTCATCGATTCGCTCCGCTCAGGGCAAGATGCTTCCGGCGCGATCGCCGGCTTCCATGTGAAGCATGCCGGCCCGTCCCTTATTTCTTCTTCTTGCTTTTCCTGCCGCCCTTTCGGCGTTCGGCATCCTTCGGCTTGATCGCCGCGCGGACGTCGTCGAGGACCGGTTGCGGCGCGTTGAGGAGGTCGGAAACATAGCCTGCCAGGGTCTCGCCGGAGGTCGGATTGACCTCGACCTTGAGACGATTGGCCTCGGCGATGAAGGCCGGGTCCTTCATGGTCGCGCCAAAGGCGGCGCGCAGCGCCTTGGCACGGTCGGCGGGAACCTTGGATGCCGCGGCAAACGGCCAGCCCAAGGCGATGTTCTTGGAAATGAATTCGAGGACCGCCTTCTTTTCCGGGCTGACCTTCTGCTCGCGGAGCAGCGGCACGTCGGGCAGATCCGCCTCTTTCTTCATGCCCACCTGGATCAGGATGTTGACCTTCTTCTCCTTCACGTATTGCGGGTTGGACGATTTCAGGCTGTTCCACGGCATGGTGCCCCGGCCCTCGGTCTCGCCGCGCTCCATGGCGAGGTCGATCTCACCGCTCTGATAGCCGAAGACGATCTTGAACTTGGTCCCCAGCGTGTTGTTGTAGACCGCCGGAAGCTGCAACGAGATCGAGCCGGCACCGGTGGCGCCGATCAAGGTTTCGCGCGTCTTGGCATCGGCCAGCGTCCTGGTCGGCGACTTGTGCCAGGTCATCAGGATCTGGTTGGACGAATTGACATTGCCCAGCCAGTGAAACTTGCGCAGGTCGACCTGCAGCTTGTTGCCGAGCTTGAGCGCCTGATAGAAGAACAGCCCGCCGCCCACCATGGTGATGACGGTGCCGTCCTGGGGCGCGACCGTGCCGACATAGTTGGTGGCGATCAGCCCCCCGCCGCCATCCTTGTTGAGCGCCGTCATGCGGCCCGCGGGCCCTGGCATGTGGCGGGTGAAGTGGCGCGCGACCAGGCGGCCGTAAAGATCGTAGCCGGTACCGGGGCCGGTGCGGATGACGATCTGCATCCGCTTGTTCTTGTAGAACCGTTCCAGGGACTGGGCGTTGACGGAGGGACCGCCGGCACCGGCGGCAAAGAGGAGGGCAAGGGCGGCGAGGGACGCGAAGGCGCGAAGCGGAATCATGGTCATCCTCCCGTATAGGTATGTTCTTGATATTCCTTTATCGGGACAGGACCGTGCCTTCGTCAACACATATTGCCGGGGCGGGGCGGATGGCGCGGGCCTGCGCCGCGCCGCATTCCCGGCCGCTTGATCGGCCCCGGCCTCCGCCCGGAACATATACGGCAGACGGGCCTCTCATTGTCCCGCCTGTGCTGGACTCGTTCCGGGGCTTGTGGAACACTCCGCAGCGAAAATGGCGCGCCTTTGCGCAGGAATGAATGACCCCGGAAATCTCAGGTTGGGGAGTAACTCATGACAGTCACATCAAAGATCATCGCCGCCGTCGTGGGCGGGCTCGGTGCGGCGGTCCTCACCTCCGATCCGGCCACGGCCAGTGACCTTTTCAAGGGCAAGACCATCAAATACATCGTCGCGACGGCGGCCGGCGGCGGCTATGACGGTTATGGACGTCTCACCGCGCGCTACATGGAGAAATATTTGCCCGGGTCCACGTTCGCCGTCATCAACCGGCCCGGGGCAGGCCACATCATCGGCACCAACCTGATCTACGCGGCGAGGCCCAATGGGCAGACCATCGGCACCTTCAATACCGGCGTGATCTACTCCCAGATCCTGAAGCTCAAGGCGGCGCGCTACGACCTCTCCAAGATGTCATGGATCGGCAAGGCGGCTTCGGCCAAGCGCACCATCGTCGTCTCCACCCTGACGCCCTACAAGACGTTCCTCGATTTCCAGAAAGCCAAGGCGCCGATCCCCATGGCGGTTTCGGGCGTCGGCAGCGCCGCCTATACCGAGCTGCGCCTGTTGGCCAACGTCTTCGATTTCAAGTTCAAGCTGCTGCCGGGATACAGCGGCGGTGACGACGATATGGCGATGATGCGCGGCGAGGTCGTGGGCAAGATGGGATCGATGAGCGGTCAAGGCGATTTCGTCCGCGCCGGCAAGGGCCGCTACGTGCTTCAGGTCGGCGGCGCGCGCGACACCCGTTATCCCGACATGGCCTTCGGCGACGACATCGCCAAGACGCCGGAGCAGAAAGCGGTGATCAAGCTGGTCGGCTCCCAGGCGGAGATGTTCCGCGTCACCGCGGGACCGCCCAACATCCCGAAGGATCGGCTTGCCGCCCTGCGCGAAGCCTATGGCAAGGCCTTCGACGACCCGCAGTTGCGCGCCGATGCCAAGAAACTGCGCTGGGATATCACCCCCCTGGTCGGCGCCAAGGTGGGCGAAGAAATCAGCGCGGGTCTCAAGCAACCGCCCGCCATCATCGCGATGCTGAAGGACCTGCAGAAATCGAAACCGTCAGCGATGAAGGTCTCCGTCAAGCTCACGGCGACCAAGCGCGGCGGCCGCGAGATCCAGTTCAAGACCGCCAAGGGTGAAGACGACAAGACCAAGATCAGCGGCTCGCGCACCACCGTGAAGATCGCCGGCAAGGCCAGCAAGCGCGGCAGTCTTAAGTCCGGCATGGCCTGCGAGGTGACCTACCGCGGGCCGGGGACGGAAGCGATCCTGGTCGATTGCAAGTAATCAGCCCGCGAACCATTCGGGCCGGAGGCTAGGCGCCCTCAGAGGTAGCCGCAACCGGCCCAGAACTTCTCGGCGGCCGGATGCAGCGGCACGTCGAGGGGCGCCTCGGGCGTATTGGTGCACATCCGGTCCAAAGGCAGCGGCCCGGAGCCTTCCCAAGGGATCATGTCCTTGCGTGCCTCAAGGCCCGCACAGATGCGCCGCACGGTATCGTCATCGGCGTCTTCGCGCACGAACACCGGCCACCCGCTGAAGTCCAACGTCGGGATGTCGTCGGGCAGACTGGGATAGAGCGATTTTTCCAAGAGATCGCGGCGGTAGCCCATATCCTCCAGTTTGGCGAGGGTCTCGTCCTCGAACCTGAGAACCGTCAAGCCCGCAGGCGTCGCAAAATCCGCCCAGCCGTGCACGCCTTCATCGAACACGCCGGTCAGCTTTCCGGCAACCAGATCCTTGAATTTCTGGGTATCGGGCCGCGGGATGTGGCCGGCCCGGCGCACCTCGCCGCCCCAGGACTGCAGTTCCTCGACCGAGAACCCGCAGGCCTTGAAGATGTCTTCCAGCATGATGTTGAGCCAGTGCTCCGCGCGGCCGCGCATGCCGATCTTGAGCGGATATTTTTGCCGCTCGATATCCTCCACATGGGTGAGGCCCGTGGAGCCGTGAACCGCGAACATGCATTGATCGCGCGACGGCAGCACCGTCACCGCCCGCAGCGGCAGGGGCTCGGTAAAATGGGTGCCCTTGCCCCGGCAGGCCACGGTCAATGCCGATGACGGGTTGAGAAAACACAGGTCGATCTCGCCGCTGATGACGCGGCCAACCCCATCCAGTGTGCTCGACGCGCTCAAACTGACGGGCTCCCCGGCATCCCCGTCGGTGCCGATGTAAAGTTCCGGCTCGCGGTAAACCTGATTTTCGTCGGCGACCATGGCCGCCGCCATTTCCATGATGAAGCGGGCACGCATATTGGCGGCGTTGACGGTACGGGGATTGGGGTCAGTGGCCATGGTTCAACTCCTCCCTAGTCCCGGATTTCATGATTGTGGATTGGCCGCCTGGGAAGCGGGCGTGCATCCGGGTGGCGGCCAGAATAGAAGGAATGCCCCTTCCGGCCAAGCGACGCTTTCCATCGGGGCCCCTCTTGCCGTCGCGGTCGTCCCGTGAAATCAAGCCGCCTTTTCGGCCATGCGGTCGGCGACATGTGCAAGCACTTCTTTGGGGTCTGGACGCAGCCTTTGCGCGGTGGCGACGATGCCGTGATCCGGCCTGCCGTCGGGCCAGACGATGAATAGCGCCGGCTCGGTGAACAGCGGCGGCTGGGGGACAACTCATTCAGTGACGTAGAGCCCCCATTCATCGGCCGATGCCAGGGGAAATCCGTAGGCAATTTTGAGCTCGGTCAACCCCCAGGAACTGGCGCTTTCCTCAGCCCGCGCCTGGTCGTCGGGCGCTCACGGCGATGACCTCGGCATCGAGCTCATGGAAGCGGGGCGGCAGCGACTGATAAATGTTGAGATAGGGGTTGCAGCTCCGGCAATGCAGGCCGCGGTAAAAGACGAGAACCAGAAAGCCGCCCGGCGGCGGTTGGGAAATGTCTCTTTCTCCGCCACCGACGAGCGGGAGTTTTCTCCGCCACCGACGAGCGGGAGTTCGAGCTTCGGTAACGGCAGGCCCGTCTTGATCGTCATCGCTTCCTCTCTTGTTATTTTGTCTGACATACCTGACGCGCAGGCCACCCGGCGCGGCCCGCGCCTGTGACGAATTGTTTAGGGCGCGAACAGCAGAAGGCAGATGACGACGGCGGCGGCGATGCCCGCGGCGTCGGCGGTGAGGCCGGCGGCGAGACCGTGGCGGATGCGCCGGACCTGCACCGCGCCGAAATAGACCGCCAGCACGTAGAAGGTGGTTTCCGTCGATCCCTGCAGGGTGGAAACTAAAAAGCCCGCATACGAATCCGGCCCCACCGCCGGATCGTTGATGATCGAAGCGAGGATTCCATAAGCGCCCGAGCCGGACAGCGGCCGCAACAACGCCATGGGGAGCGCCTCGGCCGGAAGGCCCACCTTGCCGGTGACCGGGCCCAAGAGGTTCACGAACATCTCGAGCGCGCCGGACGCGCGCAGCATGGCGACGGCGACCAGAATCGCCACCAGGTAAGGGATGATGCGCACGGCGACGTTGAAGCCGTCGCGCGCGCCGTCGACGAAGGATTCGTAGACCCGCACGCCGCGGGCGTAGCCGAAGCTCAGAAGCGCCACCATCAGCCCCGGAATGATCCAGGGCGATATGGTCCGGCCCCAGAGCACCGTGATCGGGATCAGCGCGACGATGAAGCCGAGGACACAGACCGAGACCCAGGTGGGATAGGCCCCGCTCTCTGCCTCCTGCCAGCCTTCCCCAAGTCCGCTCCCGTCAGGAACAGCGGCGGCGGAGGGATCGCCATCGCCCGTGGGCGTGGCTTCGGCCACGGTGGCCTCGGTCAGGTCGGCCGGTATCTCCGGAATGGGCGACAGGCGTTGGTAAAATTTGGCAGCGATGATCGCGACGGTGGTCGAGCAGATGGTGGCGAACAGGGTGGTGGGAACGATGGCCGCGGGGTCCGCCGATCCCGCCGCCGCCCTGAGCGCGATAACCCCGGTGGGCAGGATGGTGATGGAGGACGTGTTGATCGCCAGGAACAGCACCATGGCGTTGCTCGCCGTGCCTTTGGCCGGATTGAGGCTGTCGAGCTCCTGCATCGCGCGGATGCCGAAGGGCGTGGCGGCATTGCCGAGGCCCAGCACATTGGCCGAGAAGTTCATGATCATCGCCCCCATCGCCGGGTGATCGCCTGGAACGTCGGGGAACAGGCGGGTCATCAGGGGGCGAATCGTGCGGGCGATGATCACCAGAAGGCCGCCGCCCTCGGCCACCTTCATCAGACCCAAGAACAGCGCCATCACGCCGATGAGACCGATGGCGAGGGTCACCGAGGCGCCGGCCTGGTCGATCATCCCTTGGCCCAGGGCCGCCATTGGGGACAGCGCGGCGGTGCCCGTGGCACCGGTGGCAGGTCCGGTCCACATCACCTGGCGCACGGCAGTGACGCCGAAGGCGGCAAGGACGATCAGGAAAAACACCGCGTTCATGCCGGTTCCGCGAGCCCATAAGTGAAAAATATTTTTAAAAAGAACGAGTTGAAAATCATTCTAAATGTTATGAGTTAACGGTTTTCCAGTTGCAATCAAGGTGCAGGCTCTCGGCCGTATTGGCGACCGTGGCGAGACATGTCGCCGCTGTTTCCGCATTCAGCGCGACCGAAAATCGCGTCGCGTATTGGCCCCGCGGCCCGGGTCCTCGGTCGGGCCCCGCTTCAAGATGAACGATGTTGGCCCCGAACTGGCCGAAGACTTCGGCGAGACGGGCAATCAGACCGGGCTGATCGCCGCCCGACAGGGTAATGACGTGGGTCACGCGGCCCATGGGTCCGGGTGCCGCCGAGCGTTCGAACGGCGCGACGTCGATCCGGGCGCCGGGCGGCAAACCGAGCCCCTGGAGTTCGCCCCTGATATCGTCCGCGGAGAGGCCCTCGGGCATGTCGACCAGGGCGGCGAACTCGGCCTCGGTGCCGTATACGGCAAAGGTGGTATCGCCCAAATTGCCGCCTAGATCGAACAGCAGCCCGGTGACGACCGCGACCAGGCCGCTGCGGTCGCTACAGGTCAGGGTCAGGCGGTAGGTCGTGGCCATGGCGCGTCCCTCATGCGGCGGCGGGGGCAGGCAAGGATTGGTCCGGTGTCGGACGGATTTCCCGGATTGTCAGCGCCAGCACACCGGCGATCATGGCGACCGAAATCGCCGCGATCCAGACAAAATCATATTTCTGAAACGCATCATACAGGACGCCGCCCATGAACGCTCCGGCGGCGCCGCCCGCGGCATGGAACATGGCCAAAACCCCAAGCGACAACCCGATGGTCCTGAGCCCGATATGGGTGGCGACCAGGGAGGTGGTCACGGGAATGGTGGAATAGTCGAAGATGCCGAACACCACGGCGAACACCCAGATCAGGTTGAGGTCGTAGACCGGGACGAGCAGCAAGATAACGTAGGATAGCCCGCGCATGATGTAGATCACGGCGAGGAGCCGCGGCCGGTTGACGCGGTCGGACAAATACCCCGCCAACGCCATGCCACCCATGTTGAACCCGGCCAGCACGCCGTAGGCGGTGGCGCTGGCCACCAGGGGGATGCCGCAAGAGACGGCATAGGGCAGGAAGTGGGTATCGATCATGCCCGTGGCGGTAAAGCCGCAGATGGTGTAGCTGCCCAGCAGTGCAAGGAAAGTGCGGTTGCGGAACAGACGCATGAGCCGGCCGGCGAGGGTATCGGGCACTTCGTCTTCGATCATGGCTTCGCGCCCGGCCCGTTCGGTGCCGCGGCGCGGCGCGGCCACCACATCGGCGCCGGGCTTGATCAGGAACCAAACCACCGGCAGCAGAAGGATGCAAACCGCCGCCAGGAACAGATAGCCCCAGCGCCACCCGAACGCCGTCAGGATCATGGCCATGATCGGCAAGATGGCGATATGCCCGGCGGTGGATCCCGCGTTGGCGAAGCCCACCGCGAGGCCCCGGTCTTGATGGAAATGGCGGGAGATGGTTGCGCCCGCCACATTCTTGGACACGATGCCGAAGCCGATCCCGCCCAGCAGCGAATAGACCAGCAGGATCTGCCACACCGAATCGATCCTGGATGTGAGGCTCAGTGCCGCCGCGATGGTCAACAAGCCCACCATCAGAATATTACGCGCGCCGAACCGATCGAGCAGGTTGCCGACGAGGGGACTCGTGAATGCCATCGCGAGCAATGACCAGGAGACCACCGCGGTGATGAAGCTCTTCTGCCAGCCGAACTCGGCTTCCAGGCTCGGCATGGCGAGGCTGATCGAAGCCCGCGCGACAGACACCATGGAAAGCGCCAGGAACATCACGAAGACGACCAGCCAGCCGTAGGTGTTGCTCTTGAAGGAGGTGATCAGGAAACTTCCGCTGGCGCGATCGCTGGACAATTCGGGCTCTGCCTTTCGGGATTACAGGGAAGCCGGATCGGCGGTCCCGGGACGATTTCCGAGCATAGCCTTTTGGCCGGGCGGATCAACATGGGGGATCGTCCGATGGGAGGCCCGCCAACGCCTTGCCTGGCATTGCCGGGCTGCCGTCCAGGGTGTAGGGTTTTGAAAAACCAAAAGGAATAGCATTCCGAGGGGAGGACAACGAATGCGGCACGCCACACGTTTGACGATCCCTGCTTTGGCCGGCCTCGGTATCGCGATGGCGGGCTGCGTGAATCAGGCTTCCGCCCAAAGCGTCGCGGAATTCTACAAGGGCAAGACCATCAAGGTCATCCTCAGCGCCGGCCCCGGTGGCGGCTATGCCACCTTCGCCAACACGCTGATGAAGCACATGGGGAAATACATTCCCGGCAATCCCAACTTCATCCGCCAGCACCGTCAGGGTGCCGCGGGCCTGGTGGCCGCCAACTGGATCTATCACAAGGCCCCCAAGGACGGCACGGTCATCGCCCTGATCCACCGCGGCGCGGTTTCGACCCTGCCGATCTTCAGCCCCAAGAACGTGAAGTACGATCCCACCAAGTTCGGATGGATCGGATCCATGAACGCCTCGATCGGCTTCTGCGTCGCCTGGCACACCCAGCCGGTCAAGACCTTCAAGGATGTCTTCACCCAGCCCTTGATCGTTGGCGGCCTCGCCGCCGGGTCCGATACGGACATCTTTCCCAAGGTCTTCAACAACCTGTTCGGCACCAAGTTCAAGCTGATCACCGGCTATTCGTCCGGTACGGCCATCAACCTCGCGATGGAGCGGGGCGAGGTCCAGGGCCGCTGCGGCTGGTCCTGGTCGGCCATCACCTCGACCCGCGCCGACTGGCTGCGCGACAAGAAGATCACGCTTCTGACCCAGGTTTCCCTGCGCAAGCATCCCAAGCTGCCGGATGTGCCCCTGGTGACGGAATTCGCCTCCGAACAGTCCCAGCGCGAGGTCCTGGAGTTGGTGCTGTCGCCCCAGGCCATGGGCCGGCCTTTCCTGGCGCCGCCCAAGGTCCCGGCGGATCGCCTGAAAGCCCTCCAGGCGGCTTTCGACAAATCCATGCAGGACAAGGACCTGCAGGCCGATGCCAAGAAGATCCGGCTTGAAATCAACTCGATGTCCGGCAAGGAGATCGAGGCGCTGATCACAAAGATCTACTCCATGCCCAAGGACGTGGTTGCCGCCGCCCAGGACGCAACGAAACGCACCGACCGCCTTGAAGTGACCGTCAAGAAGACGCCGGCCGTCACCATCGACACGGCCCTGACGGAGATCAAGAGCGGCGGCCGGCAGCTCTACTTCGTGGTCAAGGGCAAGACCGAGATGGTGAGAATCTCGGGCAGTCGGACCAAGGTTTCCATCAAGGGGAAGAAAACCAAACGCAAGAACCTCAAGGTGGGGATGAAATGCAAGGTGTCCTATAAGGGTTCCGGGTCTACGGCAAGCGCCGTTGCCTGCAACTGATCACGGATCCAGAACACAAGAACACAAGGAGGAAACTTGATGGCAAACGCTTATGATCTCACCCCGGAACTGGAAGAACGAATCGTCGAAGCCGAGAAAGGCATCAAGGTCTACCGCTACAAGAAGCCCGAAGGCATCAAGAGCGGCAAGGCCCGCATCGAACTGGGGCGCGGCGGCAATGTCCGCGGCGTCGTCCAGATCGTCAAGGAGGGCGGCGAGAACAACCTGCATTACCACACCGATGCCGACAGCTTCTGGATGGTGCTGAAGGGGCGGGTGAAGTTCTATGGGGTCGACGACGAACTGTTGGGCGAATTCGGCCCGCACGAGGGCCTCATCACGCCGGCCTATACCCGCTACTGGTTCGAAAGCAGCAGCGACGAGGAGTTGGAACTGCTGCAGGTCGGCGCCTTCGGACCGGGTGCCAAGTCCAGCGGCCGCACCGACGTTTCCGACCAGCGCTACGAGATCACCTCCGGCGAGCGCTATGTCGACGAGGGCGGAGTCATCACCAAGGATCCCAAGCGCGGTTAGGGATCAAGATGGGGTGGGCCGACAGCGGCCCGGTCCAGCAATATAGTATGTTCCGAGCATTAGGTGGGCACCGATCGCGCCTTCCTGTATAAAATGCTTATGGAGGCCGATTGGGCCGCCGCGCATCAGAGGCGCCGGCCTTGACCAGTTTCACAGATGGGAGGAAGCGATGGCTTCGAAAATCAATCACGTCGCGATCATGAGCGCCAATTATGCAATCGAATCGAAATTCTACGAATCCTACTTCGGCATGAAGAATTCACCCAAGGCGCGTCCGACGCGGGCGGTCAGCATCGGCGACGGCTATGTCGGCATGAACATCAATCCCCGGCGCGCCGGACGCCCCGGGCGCTTCGATCATTACGGCATCCAGGTCGATGACCTGGAAGGGACCATCGAAAAGCTCAAGTCCCGCGGCGTCAAGGTCCTCAAGCGGCCCAGCACCCGCCCGTTCGCCAATTACTCCACCCACGATCCCGACGGCAACGTCTTCGATCTGACCGAAGCGGGCGGCGAAAACATCAAGGACGTCTATTCCCATAACAATTGGGAACAGCCGCGCACCATCAGCCATCTCGGTCTGCGCACCATGCACGCCGAGGAGATGGCCCAGTTCTACACCGAGATGTTCGACCTCAAGCCGACCAACGGGCCGGTTCCCGAAGGCGGCCACGGGGTGACCGACGGCCGCATGACCATGATGATCATGCAATGGGATCTCGACGACTATGCCGCCACCGGCATCGTCGGCCCCGGGCTCGACTATCTCGGCTTCAAGGTCGAAGACATGGACGCCTTCAAGAACGATGTGGAGGAGATTTCCGCCAACAATCCGCTGATCGCGCCTTCGCCGGTCGGCACCGGTCCGGAAGGGAAGGCGCGGCTCGAGATGTTGCGCCGTACCTCCATCGGCTCCTATCACCTGGCCGATGTCGACGGGATCCTGATCGACGTCACCGGATAGGACCGCCGCTAGATCTGGTTCAAGGGACGGCGCGCCTTCTTCGGAGTGTCGTCCCGGTCTCTGCCGTCCTCCAGCTAGGATCTCGAAGATGTTCGCAAAGCTCAATCACATCGCCATCGCCTCAGACCAATACGCCATCAACGCGCGTTTTTACGAAGCCCTGTTCGGATTGCGCAGCGCCAAGAACTACCGCCCGGCCCGCGCCGCCGTGGTCAGCGACGGCCGGGTCGGCATGAACATCATTCCGAGGCGCGAAGGGCGCGCCTCCGGCCTCGATCATTTCGGGCTGGAAGTCGAAGACATCGACGAGGCGATCGACCGCCTCCATAAGTTCGATCCCTCCCTCACCGCCATCAAGCGTCCGCCGGTCCGGCCCTTCGCCGCGTATTCGGGACACGATCCAGACGCCAACATCTTCGATATCTCGCAGAAGGATATCGGGTTCCAAAAGGACGTCTATGCCGAGGAGATGGAGACGACGGAACGCCACTTCAGCCATTTCGCGCTCCGGACCCTGCATGCCGAGCGCTGCGCCGAGTTCTATTCCGAGGTGTTCGAGCTCACCCCGCTTAACAAGAAGTTTGACGACGCCAATTACTACCTGACCGACGGCAACATGACCCTGGCCATCCTGCAGTGGCGCATGGCGGATTATGACGACATGGATCCCCAGCGCCTCGGCCCCGATCACATCGGTTTCCGGGTGGAAAGCATCGACAAGGTCAAGGAAGACATCGACGATCTCACGGGACAGAACCCGCTCATGCGGACCCGGGCGATGGGCTACGGCACCGAAGGCCAGGCGCGGCTCAATCTTTTCAAGAAATGCCCCCTCGGCCATCATCACATCACCGATATCGAAGGGGTCTATATCGACCTGACCGAAGAACCGGGATAAGCCGGCTCGGTCTGAAGCTTTCAACGGGAGAGGCCATCATGATGCTACGTTCGATCGCCGTCGCCGCCGCCGGGCTGGCGGCGCTGCTGGGGGCCGCGGATTCGGTCCGCGCCGATGCGGTATCCGATTTCTACAAGGGAAAGACGGTCACGATCATCGTCTCGACCGGTGGCGGCAGTTATGTCGCCATCGCCCGCACCATCGCCGACCACATGCGCAACCATATTCCCGGCAACCCGACCATCATCAGTAAGGCGATGCCCGGGGCGGGCCACGTGAAGGCCACCAACTTCATGTACAACAGCGCGCCCAAGGACGGCACCTACATCGCCTCGGTCGGCAACACGATACCTCAGCACCAGGTGGTCAGCGGCAAGGGCGCCCGTTACGACGCGGCCAAATTCAACTGGCTGGGCTCCACCGGGATTTCCAACCTGATGGCTGTGGCGTTCCATACCGCGGGCGTCAAATCCGTCGCCGACGTCAAGAAGAAGGAGATCATCGCCGGCGGCACCGGGGCGGGATCCGGCACAGTCCTGTACCCGACCATTCTCAACAACATGATCGGCACGAAGTTCAAGATCGTCATCGGTTACCGCTCCGCCAGCAGCATCGATCTGGCGATGGAGCGCGGCGAGGTGCATGCCCGAAACGGGTATTCCTACGGTTCCTTTGATCGCGCCCATCCCACCTGGATCAAGGAGGGCAAGGCCTATTTCCTCTATCAGGTCGGCCTCGACCCTTCCATGGGTCCCAAGGGCGTGCCGTTGATGGTCGACCTCGCCCAAAATGACGAACAGCGGGAAATCCTCCGCCTGTTTTCCCGCACCGTCGCCTTGGGACGGCCTTACCTGGCGCCCCCGGGTCTGCCGTCGGACCGTCTGGCGGCACTGCGCGCGGCCTTCTCGGCAACCATGAAGGATGCCAAGTTCGTCGCCGACATGAAGAAGCGTCACCTGGACCTGTTCCCCCAGGACTGGAAACAGGTTACGGAAAATGTCGTCGCGATGATCAACGCGCCAAAGGATCTGGTGGCCAAGGCCAAGGTGGTGATGCAGCGCAAAGGTACCGTCGACTGCAAGGTCTTCTCCGATCCCAAGAACTGCCGTTCCAAGAAGAAACGCAAGAAGAAGAAATAGAGCTAACGCGCCCCGGGCACCCGGCGAGACCGGATGCCCGCGGCCACTCGTAACCGACATCCGGGAGGAGCCTTTGATGTTCGCACAACTGAACCACATGGCGATGATCAGCCCCCAGTATCCGATGCTGGAGCGGTTCTATCGCTCCCATTTCAAGTTCCGCATCTCCGAGCGCGCCCACCACGACGCCGAGGCCTCGGCGGTCGTCGGCGATGGCTATGTCGGGCTCAACATCCTGCCCAGGCGGGACGGGTACATGGGCGGCATCGATCACTTCGGCATCATCGTCGATTCCATCGACACGGTGTTGGAGCGCATGAAGCGCGCCCATCCCAAGACCAATATCGTCAAGCGGCCGAGCTACCGGCCGTTCGCGGCCTATTCCGGCCACGATCCCGACGGCAACGTGTTCGACCTGGCGGAAAAGAAGGGTGATAACCTCAAGGACGTCTACGAGGAACAGCAGGAAGAGGAGTGGAGCGACAGCAATGAATGCCAGTTGCGGCGCTTTGCGATTCGCACCCCCAATGCCGAAGCCTGCGCCGAATTCTATGCCGACGTGTTCGAACTGCAATTGATGAACACCCCCGAGGGCAAGGAAGGCTACCACCTCACCGATGGCCGCGTGATCCTCTCCCTGATGCAATGGGATATCGAAAAGTTCGGCGGCATGTCGATCAAGAGGCCGGGTCCCGACCATATCGGCATCCGCGTGCCGGACCTCAAAGCGTTCAAGAAGGAAGTGAAGCGCCTCGCCGACAAGAATACCTTCATCGCGGCGCGTCCGCTCGGCGGCAGCAAGGAAGCGGACATCCGCAAGGAACATTTCGCCCGCAGTGCGCTCGGCAAGTTCCAGATGGCCGATCCCGACGGCAACTGGATCGACATCTCGGACGACTAGCTCTCGGCCGCATCGGCGTTCCCCAGGCGGGCGGGGCCGCCCGCCCGGGGGGATCCTGTCCAGGCATGCTCCAGCAGGGGGAAGTATCATGCGCCTTGCCATCCTCGACGATTTCCAGAACATCGTGAAATCGATCGGCGACTGGTCGCGGATCGAAGACCGGGTCGACGTCACCGTCTATAACGACCACCTTGAGGACAAGGACGCCCTCGTCGAAAGGCTTGAACCCTTCGACATCGCCTTCGTGATCCGCGAGCGCAGCAGGTTCCCGAAAGACGTCCTGGAACGTCTTCCGAACCTGAAGCTCTTGATCACGGCGGGTATGCGCAACCGCAGCATCGATGTCGCCGCGGCCGAGGCGCAAGGGATCACCGTCTGCGGTACGGGGGGATCGGGCAACTCGACGGCCGAGCTCACTTTCGGTCTGATCCTCTGCGTCATGCGCAACATCCCGGAACAGGTACAGTCGATCCGCGACGGCGGTTGGCAGATCGGACTCGGTGTCGGTCTGATGGGAAAGACGCTCGGCATCATCGGGCTCGGGCGCCAGGGCAGCGCCGTGGCCAAGATCGGCAAGGGTTTCGACATGGATATCGTCGCCTGGAGCCGAAGCCTGACGCAGGAGCGTTGTGCGGAGCACGGCGCGCGCCTGGCCAAAAGCCTGGAAGCGCTGTTGGCCCAGTCGGATGTCGTCACCATTCACGTGCCACTCACCGATTCGAGCCGCGGACTGATCGGCGCCCGAGAGCTCTCGCACTTGAAGAAGAGCGCCTACATGATCAACACCTCGCGCGGGCCTATCCTCGAGGAAGCTGCATTGATCGACGCGGTCAAATCGGGCCGAATCGCCGGCGCCGGGCTCGACGTCTTCGATATCGAGCCGCTGCCCGCGGATCACCCGTATCGGACCCTGTCAGGCATCGTGCCGACGCCGCATTTGGGATATACGGCGCTCGAGAACTACCAGTGTTATTGCCCCGACGTCATCGAGAATATCGATGCCTTCCTCAAGGGCGATCCGGTCCGGGTCATCAAACCCTGAACCGGCTTC
>Ga0224512_10002176_pt1 | contig 18175 bp, 14 predicted proteins | sample SF_May12_sed_USG_4_FD_169103 | JGI IMG/M metagenome (GOLD analysis project Ga0224512, IMG submission 169103) | Sediment microbial communities from San Francisco Bay, California, United States - SF_May12_sed_USGS_13 | ecosystem: Environmental > Aquatic > Marine > Sediment | place: USA... | reverse complement strand
GGCGCTCGACGCCCAGGATGAAACCGACGGCAGCCCCTATGACGGCATCGCCCTGGAATACGTCAATCCCATCGACAACGGACCGGCGCTGCCGACCATCGGCTGCTGGATCCAGAAATTGCCCCCCGGGTTCGAAGGGGCCCGCCACCGCCACACCACTTCGGCCGTGTGTTTCGTGGTCGGCGGCGAGGGCCGGACCGAATTCGATGATGTCGCGCTGGATTGGCTGCCCCACGATAGCTTCGCCGTCCCCAATTGGACCTGGCACCGCCATGTCAACGGTTCCAAAACCGGGCCCGCCTATCTCTTTTCCGTCAACGACATCCCGGTGCTGAGCGCCTTTGGCCTTTACCGGGAAGAACCCGAAATCTCACTTGGGAACCTCGCCCATCTGGGGCATGCTCCCTGACCCGACACCGAGACGCGGTCCGATAGACCACCGAGGAGTAGATCATGGCCACACAGGTTGTAGACGTCGATGAACGAGCGCTCAAAGAGCTTGAGGAAGAGCTGACGGAGCTCGCCAACGCACAGTTCGAGTCGGACGCATACAAGCACATGTTGTCCGTCCCCTTCTCGCTGAAGGGCTGCCAGGAATTCTTCAAGCAGCATGCGCTGTTCAACCTCAATCGGCGCGACTGTTGGGGCTACGTGCAGGCCAAGGCGCCGATGCCCGCCAAGCAGTTCGTCTGGGATCACGAGACCGAGGAGCTCGACGGCGTGCCGTCCCGCGGCGGCCTCAACCATTACGAGCTGGCCGTCAAGCAGGGCGAGGCCTGGGGCCTGACGCCCGAGGACTACTACAATACCGAGCCGCTCGACGGCACCTTTACCTGTTGCCAGGCCTGGATCTCGCTGGCCCAGAACGAGCCCTGGCGCGTGGCCTTCGCCTCATCCTCGGCCCTTGAGTATTCCAATTCCGACGACATCATCCGCGGCGGCGGAATCTCGCGCCGCATCGGCCAAAAGCTCGAGCGCGAGCTTGGCATCCCCATGAGGAAACAGGTCTCGAACGAAGAGCACACGGTGGCGGAGATCGAACATGCCCAGATGTTGATGCGCGCCGCCAGACAATTCGGGCAGACGCCGGAAGACCGTGCCCAGTTGCTCGACGGCGCAAAGAAAACCTGGCAGATCGATCGCATCTTCAGGGGATTTCTGGGCGACCTCATGGAGAATTACGCCGACTGAGAGACCGGGACCGGCACCGTCTCATGCCGGGCGCGGCCCGGATCGAGGTATAGGCCACAGCCGCGCCCCGGGCTTCGGGCTTCGGGTTAACCGTCGGCGCCTTCGCCCGCGCCCAGTTTGTGGGAAACCTCCCGCGCCGCCGCCAGCAAGGTTTTCGCGGGCGGACCCGAGAAGGCCGTATTGAAGGTTCCCTTCACGCCGATCACGGTAATCGCCAATTCCAGTTTCCCGTCATGACCGAATACGGGGGCGGCGAGGTTGGCATGGATCGGCGTGCGCAGGCCAATGGTCCGGGCCATGTCCCGTTTGACCACGCCCGACTTGATCTCTTCGATCTTCTCGGGCGTCATGCGGTTCTTGCCTTTGTGCAAGGCATTCCACTCCTCGACTTCGCGCGCCAATAGTTCCGCCGTCATTGCCGGGGTCTCATGGGTCAGGAACAGGTTGCCCGCCGCCGTCTGCAGCAGCGGCAGGACCAGCCCCTCGCGGATGCGGATCGGGGCCATCAGGTTGGCATGCTCGCACCGGATCACGGTCGGGCCATGGGATCCCCAGACGCTGATCAGGGCGGCGAGCCCGGTTTCTTCCGCGAGCCGCGGCAGCACCGCAAGCGCCTGACGAACGGGATCGATGCGGCTGATGGCGGCAAGGCCCAGGTTGAGCATCTCGGGCCCAAGGTCGTAACGGCCCGAGGCACTCTCCTGCTCCAAGAGCCCGGCATCGCACAAGCCCCTCAGGTAGCGATACGCGCGACTCGGCAACATGCCGGATTCGGCGGCGATACGAGTGAGGGTCGTGGGCCCGTCGAATCCCGCGACCACGCCCAGCAGCCGGGCACCGGTGGCGATGGTGCTGTTGCCCGGCGAGCGCGCGCGCGCGGATTTTTTCTTCGATGCCTTCCCGCTGGAAGCCATGTCCATTTTGTCCGTGGTGCCTCTGTCCATGCTTATGTCTAACAGAACCCGACGCGCCGCACCCCAATTTATTGTCCGAAAATACGCCGGCTTTGATACCGGGTATTACCCATTGCTAATGGCGGAAACCCGCACCCGTCGCATGCATCAAGGGGCACCGCTGAAATAGACAGGAGTCCGCCGATGTGGCAGCATAAGCAGATCAAATAGCGCAAAGACTTTTTGCATTTCGTAACCAGGGCGGGGGCATCATGGACCACATCAATTTTCCCTACAGATCGGACAGTCACCTACCGTTTCTCCATGTCGTGTCCGAATCCGGGTCATGGGAAAAGCATGGTCTGGACGTCAATTACAATTACAAGATCAGTTCCACCGACGCCCATATCGAAGTACCCAACGAAGACACCGAATTCGTCGGCGGCAATCACGTTTCCACATATGCCCACCGCGCCCGCGGCGATACCTGGGTCTATCTCGGCCAGACCCTCAACTACACCAACTGCAAGCTCGTCGTCCGGCCCGAATCCGGGATCCGCGGTATCCCGGATTTGAAAAACAAGGTGGTCGGTTCGCTCGGCATGCACCCGGGCCTGAACGACTGGCTCTATCTCAAGCAGCGCGGCCTCGATGTCGACCGCGACGATGTCCAGATCGTCAACCAGTATGGTGGGCACATGGACCCGACGGCCCAAGCCAAACCGGCGCCCTTGTGGCAATGGGTCAGGGACGGGGAAGTCGACGCTGCCCTGATCTGGCCCCCCGGCACCACCTTTGCCGAACGCGAGGGCCTCAAGGCGATCGATATCGACCCCCTGCCGATGATCTGGTTCACCACCATCTCCAGTTCCTCAACTTTCGTCGCCAAGCACCCCGATCTGGTCGAGCGATTCCTCATGGGGATCATGGAAGGGGTCCACTATTTCAAGACTCATCCCCGGGAATCGACCAAGATCATCAAGGAACTCTACGACGACGAAGGCCAACTCGACGACGAAGCGGCGGCCATCGTCTACGAAGAGATCGCCCGGCTGCTGGAACCGAAGCTTTATCCCTCCATGCAGGCCATCGCCAACGTCTATGAAGAGGCCATCCGCCAGGACAAGGACGCGGCTAAGGTCAACCCCATGGAACTTTGGGACCTGCATCACGTGCGCCAGATCGACGATTCAGGTTTCGTGGATGCACTCTATTCCGGCACCAATCAAATACCGTAGGCATCAAGGCGGCGGGTCCGGACCGGACATCGAAGCCTTCGTCTTCATGGCCCGCGCAAAGGGCAACACACGGGAGGTAAAGACATGAACAAATCGACGTTGCGCCAGACGGTCTCTGGCTTGGCGGTAGCGGCTGCGGCAATCGGCGCGCTGGCCGCTACGGGCCCCGCCGCCGCGGAGACCTCGTTCAAGGGCAAAACCGTTACCATGATCATCGGCTACAGGCCGGGCGGCGGGACCGACGCGGTAGGACGGCTGGCGGGCAAATATCTTGCCCAGTATCTGCCGGGCTCGCCTCAGATCATCTTTCGCAACATGCCGGGCGGCGGCGGCATTACGGCGATGAACCATATGGCCAACCAGGCGAAGCGCGACGGCTCGACCATCACCGCCGGCTCAAGCACCCAGCCCGATCCGCTCCGCTTTCGGCGCAAGAGCGCGAAATACGATCCCCTCACTTTCCATTACATCGGCGGCATCGCGCGCGGCTCCACCGTGATGATGATCAATCCGGCGGCCAAGGAACGCCTCTACGACAAATCCAAGAAGCCGGTCATCATGGGCGCCGTTGACGGCACCCGATCCAGCATGCAGGTCGCGCTCTGGGGCGGGGAATATCTCGGCTGGAACCTCAAATGGGTCATCGGCTACCCAGGCACCTCGGAAATAGCCCTGGCGCTGCAGCGCGGCGAGGTCGACATGTCGTCGACCGGCAACCTGTTCCTCATCAAGGAACTGATCGAGGCCAAGAAGGCCGAGACCTTGGTTCAGTCCGGCACCCTGGCCGGAGGCAAGATGGTGGCACGGCCCGAATTTCCCAAGGTGCCAATCTTCACGGCGTTGATGCAGGGCAAGATCAAGGACCCGGTCGCACAGAAGGCCTTCGCCTATTGGGAGGGCCTCAACCAGTTGGACAAGTGGCTGGCGCTGCCGCCCAAGACGCCGGCGGATGTGGTCCAGACCTACCGCGCGGCCTTCGTCAAAGCGGTCAAGGACAGGGACTTCCTGGCCCAGGGGCGGAAGGTCATCAGCCAGGATTTCGAGGCGGTCCTGCCCGACGACCAGACCACCATGATCGAGAAGATCGCGAGCACGCCGCCTGAGGCGCTCGCCTTCATCCAGGCGCTCAAGAAGAAGAACGGCCTGCCGGTCGACAAGGGCAAGAAGCCTGCGTTGCTCAAGGCGACCGCCAATCTCGACGAGGTCAAGCGCGGCGGCCGGGTGTTGATATTCAAGGCCAAAGGCAAGAAGCAATGGACCCGGGTTAGTTCGTCCGAGACCAAGGTCCGGATCAACGGCAAGGAGTCGCGCCGCAAGAACCTCAAGGCGGGGATGACCTGCAAGTTGGAATACGTACAGGGTAAGAACGCCAAGTCGGTCGACTGCAAGTAACACGGAAATCGCAACCGCCCCCAAGAAAGGGCTCAGCAGCGTGAGGGGAAGGCGCCGTTTGGCGCCTTCCCTGATCGGACCAGCCTTCCGCAACTCCATCTCATGAGGGGCGGCCGGACGCCCAAACCATGAGGAAATGAGCGCATGTACGATATCAGCATCGTACTTGAAGGCCTTTCAGGCATCCTGCAGCCTAAGCCGTTTCTCCTCATGGTGATGGGCATGGCCATCAGCAGTGTATTCGCCGCCGTTCCTGGTGTCGGCTCGCTGCTGTTCCTCTCCATGATGGTGCCCTACGCCATGACGCTCACTCCCTATGAGTGCATCGCGCTGGTGCTCGGCATCGCCACCGTTTCAAACACCGCCAACACTTTTTCATCCGTCCTTATCGCCGTGCCCGGGAGCTCCGGGTCTCAGGCGACCATCGTCGACGGCTACCCCATGGCACGCAACGGGGAAGCCCGGCGCGCGTTCGGCGCCGCCTACACCGCCTCGGCGATCGGTGCGATTTTCGGCGCAATGGTGTTCGTGCTCTGCCTGCCGGTGGTTCGTCCCCTGGTACTTGCCGTCGGTTCGCCCGAGCTGATGATGCTGGTTCTCTGGGGCCTTTGCGCGGTTGCGCTGCTGGGCGGCAACGCACCCTTAAAGGGCCTGTTGGCCGCGGTGATCGGGCTCGCCATTGCCTTGATCGGCGCCGATGAGCGGAGCGCGATTGAGCGTTTCACCTTCGACAGCCTCTACCTGGTCCAGGGCGTGCCTCTCATCATCGTGGCGCTAGGCATCTTTGCGGTGCCCGAACTGATCGGCCTGGCGGGACGCGGCACCTCGGTCTCTACCACCGGAACTCTGGGCAGCGGAACCCTGCAGGGCGTCAAGGACGTGTTCAAGAACTTCTGGCTGGTCATCCGCTGTTCGACCATCGGCGTCTGGGTCGGTGCCATGCCGGGGTTGGGTTCCTCGGTCGCCGACTGGTTCGCCTATGCCCATACCGTGCAGTCTTCGCGGGACAAGAAAATGTTCGGCAAGGGCGACGTGCGCGGCGTGATCGGCCCGGAAAGCTCGAACAACGCCAAGGAAGGCGGCGCGCTGATCCCCACCACCCTGTTCGGGATTCCGGGATCCACGTCCTTCGCCATCATTCTCTACGTGTTCATCGCCGTCGGCATCCAGCCCGGCCAGAGCATGCTGACGACGCAGCTGCCCTATCTCTACGCCATGGTGGGCGTGCTGGTGATCGCCAATCTGATGGCAACGGCGCTGGCCATCGGCTTCTCCGGAACCTTCGCCAAGCTGTCCCTGCTGGAGCCTCGACTTATCTTCCCCATGATCGTGGTACTGTGCTTCATCGGCGCGTTCAGCGTGAGCTATTCGCCGGACGACCTGATCGCCCTGGTGGTCTTTTCCACCATCGGCACGGTGATGAAACGCTACGACTGGCCGCGTCCGCCGCTGCTGCTTGCCGTGGTTCTGGGGCCCCAGTTCGAAACCTACCTGTGGCTCAGCGCCGATCGCTACGATTTCGACTGGATCACCCGGCCCGGCGTGCTGATTGTCCTGGCCCTAATCGCGGTGACAATCTTCCTGCCCATGGTCTGGCGCAATTTCAAACGCCTGCAGACGCGGAACAGGAACGCCGCGACACCCAAGGTCGAACGCCCCGCTCCGGGGGACACGATCACCCTTCTCGCCGTGATCGGCGTGCTTGCCTTCGGCTGCTGGATCGCCTCGGAGTGGCCTGAGAGGGCCTCATTCGCGGTCTTTACGATTGCCGGTGCGGGCATTTTCCTGGCCGCGGTGCAGATCGGCCTCAACCTCTATCACCTTTGGACGGCAACACCGGACGCCGCGGTGCCGTCCGATGCCGCGGTTCAGAGGCGCGAAGTGGAGGCCGTAGGCTGGATCCTCGGATTTTTCGCGGCGTGTTTTCTGATCGGCTTTCACGCCGCCTTTTTGCTGTTCCCAATTCTCTACATCCGGCTCAAAGGGGGAAGCTGGGTCCTGGCGCTGTTTTGCGGCGGTCTGTCGCTTGGAATGCTTCTCGCCGTGTTCGAAGGGTTGATCAAAGTGGTCTGGCCGGCCCCTCTGATCTACACTTGGTTTGCCGGAGAACCATGATCCGCCAGGGTACAGCAACGACAAGAACCGAGAACGGGGTTGGAGCGCGCATGACCGATGACCAGGAGCGATGGAACGCCCGGCGCAAGGAAGCCATGGGCGATTTGCGGGCCTATTTGCGCATCGTCGAAGAGAACGGCGAACTCGAGATCGTCGACGGGGCCGATGCCCATCTCGAGATGGGCGCCCTTTACGAGTTGAGCCTTCGCAAGCGCCACCCTCCGGTGCTGCTGTTCAAGAACATCAAGGGTTATTCCCCCGATTACCGTGTGCTGACCAACGTGCGCTTCGCGCGCACCATGGTGGGGGATCTCGATCTCGACAGCGTGCGCGCCCATAAGAACGAAAACCGCTGGGCCTCGGACCCCGTCCCGCCGCGCGAGGTCAACACCGGGCCGGTCATGGACAACGTCATCACCGGAGAGGACGTCGACATCAACGTGTTCCCGGCGGCCCAATGGAAGGAAGGCGACGGCGGACGCTATATCGGCACGGAATGCCTCGTCATCAACCGGGATCCCGATACCGGCTGGGTCAATGTCGGCACTTACCGCTCGATGATCCACGACGGCAAGACGCTGGCGGTCTTCATCGAGCCCGGCAAGCACGGCGACCTGATCCGCAAGAAGTACTGGGCCCGGGGCGAGGCCTGCCCGATGGTGATCTGCGTCGGCCAGGCGCCGGTGCTGGGCAACGTCGCAGGGACCCCGTCGCGTTACGGGTTGTCCGAGTTCGAAACCGCGGGCGGCAACATCGGCCGCCCGATCGAGACCGTGCGCGGGCCGCTCACCGACCTGCCGATCCCCGCCGACGCGGAGGTGGCGTTCGAAGGCTTCATGCCGCCGATCGAGGAGGAAAGCGTGCCCGAGGGCCCGTTCGGCGAATGGCCTGGCTATTACGCCTCCGCCGTGCGCACCGAAACGGTATTGAAGATCGGCGCGGTCTATCACCGCGACCAGCCGATTCTGATCGGCCAGCCCCCGGCCTTGCCCACCTATCCCGGGCGCCAGCCGTCGATCCGCGCCATGGCGGCGCTGTGGGATGCGCTCGAGGCCGCCGGCGTTCCCGGCATCCAGGGGGTGTGGAAGCCCTTGGGCGGCGGGGTCAGCTTCATCAACGTGATCTCGGTCAGCCAGCTGCATGCGGGACACGCCAAGATGGCCGGACTGGTGGCGGCCGGCTGCGGGCCCGGCGCCTACATGACCCGCATCATCATCGTCGTCGACGACGACATCGACATCACCGACCCGGCGGAGGTGATGTGGGCGCTGGCGACCCGTTGGGATCCCAAGACCCAGACCGACATCATCGACGATTGCTGGACCGGCTATATCGACCCGCACCTTCCCCCCGACAAGCGCGCGGCAGACAACCTGACGACGACGCGCGCCATCATCTACGCCGTCCGCCCCTATCACTGGAAGGACGAATTCCCGGTGGTCAACGCGGTGGACAAGGGCTACGCCGAGGAGATCCGCGCCAAATGGGGGGACCGGCTGCCGTTCCTCGCCGGGAAGACCGAATAGAGGCCGGGCCGTGAACGACGACGTCCTCAAAGCGTTCGACGCGAAGCTGGCCGAGGCCAATATCTACGGCCAATGGACGTCGGACCGCATGCTCCAGAACGTCATGGACGGTCCGCGCCCGGCGGGCGAACCGCACCTGTGGAAATGGGACACCATGCGGGCCCTTTTGGACGAGGCCTGCACGGTCATGCCCGAGAGCTTCACCGCCCGCCGCTCATTGATGTTCAACAACCCCGGCCTGCCGCGCGGCACCACCCACACCATGGCGATGGGCATGCAGCTGATCCAGCCGGGTGAGATCGCCTGGGCGCATCGCCATTCGATATCGGCGCTGCGCTTCACCATCAAGGGCTCCCCCGGCCTGTTCACCGTGGTCGACGGCGAGGCCTACCCGATGGAGGATTTCGATCTCGTCCTGACCCCGGGCTGGACCTGGCACGACCACCACAACGAATCGGAGGCGTCCGCGATCTGGCTCGACGTGCTCGACGTGCCCCTGATCGGCGCCCTCAATCAGGCGTTCTACGAACCCTATGGCGAGGACCGCCAGCCGTTGGCCGAAGCGGCGGAAACCATGACCGCACGCACCGGTCCGTTGCGGCCCACCTGGGAAGCCCGGCCCGACGGCCGCACGCCGGTGCGCTATCCCTGGAAGGACGCCGAAGCCGCGCTCAGAAGGATGGCGGGCGCGGAAGGCAGTCCCTATGACGGGATCGCCTTGGAATACGTCAATCCGCTGAACGGCGGCCCCACCCTGCCGACACTGACCTGCTGGCTGCAATGGCTCAAGCCGGGCCAGGAGACCAAGCCCCACCGGCGGACGTCGAGCGCCGTCTGTTTCGTCGTCCGGGGCGAAGGCCGCACCATTGTCGACGGGGTCGAGCTCGACTGGGCCGCCGGCGACGGGTTCTGCATTCCCAATTGGGCGCGGCATCATCACGTGAATGCGCGGGCCAGCGACGAGGCCGTCCTGTTCTCGGTCCACGACATGCCGCTCTTGCAGGCCGTCGGCCTCTACCGGGAAGAGCCGGAAAACCGGCTGCGGGCCGCACCCCTGCCCCCGGTCGCGGGCGACAAGGCAAGACACCCGTGAGGAACGGAAGAACCAGGGAGGATTTCACCGCATGACGCGTTCGCATAAGGATCTCAGGGCCTATATCGACGTCCTGGACAAGGCCGGCAAGCTGCGCCGCATCACCACGCCGATCAACAAGGACACCGAACTGCATCCCCTGGTGCGGTTGCAGTTCCGCGGGCTCGAGGAAAAGGACCGCAAGGCCTTCCTGTTCGAAAACGTCCATGACGCCAATGGCAAGAAATACGATATCCCGGTGCTGGTCGCGGCCATGGCCGGGTCGGCGGATATCTACGCCCTCGGCATGGGATGCCCGATCGAGGAGATTCCCGACGTCTGGAACGAGGCGCTGGACCATCCCCTCGATCCGGTGGTGGTGGACACCGGCCCCTGCCAGGAGGTGGTGATCGAGGGCGAACGGTTGGAAAAGGAAGGCCTCGGCCTTCTGCCCGTGCCCATCTCCACCCCGGGATTCGACAACGCGCCCTATACCTCGGGCTCCCACTGGGTGACCAAGGATCCGCATACCGGCATGCACAACCTCGGCAACTACCGCGGCATGGTCAAGGCGCCCAATCGGATCGGCGCGCTGCCGGGCATGCTGGGGGTCGGCATGCGCAGGCACATCGACATGTGGCGCGAGGCCGGCCATGACAAACTGCCCGCCGCCATCGTCATCGGCGCACCGCCCCACGTGACCTACACCGCCGTGACCCGCATCCCCAACGACATGTGCGAATACGACGTGGCCGGCGCCATCGCCGGCAAGCCGCTGGAGCTGGTGAAATGCAAGACCCATGACCTCATGGTCCCGGCCGAGGCCGAATTCGTGATCGAGGGCTGGGTCCCGAGCGCGGAACTCGAGGTCGAGGGCGCCTTCGGCGAGTTCCCGGGCTACATGGCGAAACGCGATTACAGCTTCTTCATGGATGTCGAGCGCATCACCATGCGCAAGACGCCGGTCTATCTCTCCCTGATCAGCCAGATGCCTCCCAGCGAAAGCTCCAAGTTGCGCCATATCGGCCGCGCAGCCGCGGCCAAGCGGCTTCTGGAGACCAGTGGCTTCGACAACGTGGTCGAGGTCAATTACCTGGAATGCACCGGCTCCAACGCCACGGTCGTGGTCAAGCTGAAGGACCCGAAAGCCGGCCAGGGGCTTGAGGCGCTCAAGATGATCGCCGAGCGTTTCATCGGCAAGATCGCCGTGGCGGTGGACGAGGATATCGACATCCACAGCCTGGAACACGTGCTCTGGGCCATCGCCTGGCGCGCCCAGCCCCATCGGGACATCTCGATCATTGACGTGCCGCTGCTGGCGCTCGACCCGTCCATCGCGCCGCCCGACCAATCGCGCGGCCTGACTGACGCCGCCAACCGGCCGCGCAATTCGGGGCTCTTGATCGACGCCACCATGAAATGGCCCTACCCACCCCTCTCGCTGCCCAAGAAGCAGTTCATGGACCGGGCGGTGGAACTGTGGAAGGAGCTCCAGCTCCCGGCGCTCGAACTCAAGAACCCGTGGTACGGCTATTCGCTGGGCCATTGGACCGAAGAAGAGGACCACGAGGCCGAGCTCGCCGTCACCGGACGCCACTACGAGACCGGCGAGAAGCTCAGAGCCATGCGCAAGATGATGGAGGACTAGCGCCGCCATGACCGAATACGTGGTCGGAAGGCTCGACGACATCCCACAGGACGGCGCCGTCGCGGTCCAGGCCGGGCGCCACCTGGTGGCTGTCTTCCGGGTGGGCGACGCGGTCTATGCGCTGCACAACACCTGCCCGCACAAGGGCGGATTCCTCTGTCAGGGACAGGTCGTGGCCGACAAGAAGATGGTGCGCTGCCCCTGGCACTATTGGAACTGGAGCCTGGAAACCGGCGCCCTTGAGACCGATCCGCGCCAGAAGGTGCGGCGTTTCGAGGTCAAGGTGGTGGACGGCGAGGTGGTGCTGACGGCCTGAGCGGCGGAACCGCAACGCGGCATCCGTTAACCGGTCCCCTGTCCCGGATTATGCTAGAATGACCGAGGTTTGCACTCCATGAGGAGGTGAGCATGAGCGAAGTTGGTGCTAACAAGTCTCGCGCGCAGGCGGAGATCGTCTCTCCCGACCCCATCAACGAGAACGCATCGCGCTACGAGATCATCGATACAGACGTGCATTTCCTGCCCGATTGGGACGTGCTGCGCGGCTACATGCCCGAGCCCTTCAAATCGAAGCTGACGCGCTATCCGTTGGTGGGCGCGGATTTCTCCCCGCAGTACTCCACCGGCGTCATGGGCACCGGCCAGGACGTGATGGGCACGGCGCGCACCGCCGAAGACGTGCTCAAGATGATGGACGAATTGCACACCGACATGGTCATGCTGGTGCCGGGCTTCCAGCGACCCCAGAGCCTCTATCACAAGTCCTGGGTTTCGGTGCTCTCCGCCGCCTACAACGATTACCTCGCCGACAAGGTGCTGCCGGTGAGCGACCGCATCAAGGCCGAGATCATGATCAACCACCGCGACCCGGCGGCCGGGGCGGCGGAGGTGAAGCGGGTCGGCGACACGCCCGGCTTCATCAGCGTCTACACCGAATACGGCGGCAATTACGAACCCGTCGGCACCGCACCCCACGATCCCATCTTCGAGGCCGCGGCCGAGCGCGATCTCGCCGTTACCATCCATGCCGGGTGCTTCTGGCAGCAGATGTCGCCGATCCACCAGGGCACGCGCACCTGGACGGAGCTTCTCGGGATCGCCAGCGTCGGCATCACCATGGCATCGGTCGGCGCCATGATCATGCAGGGCCTGTTCGACAAGTTCCCGGACCTGCACATCACGGTGAAGGAAGGCGGCTTCTGGTGGCTGCCGGAATTCGCGCTCCGGGGCGACGACTTCTACCTCAGCCACCCGGGCGACGTCAGCCTGGTCGAGCGCAAGGTCGAGGCCGGTGAGGAATTCCTCACCAAGCTGCCCAGCGAATACCTGTTCGAGAATTTCCGCTTCTCATCCCAGCCCATGTGCCTGCCCAGCGACCCGAAGCATTTCCAGATGCTGTGGGAGCTCTGCCGGGGCGAGGACATGCTGCTCTATTCGTCGGATTGGCCCCATGCCACTTTCGATCCGCCCAACTGGATCTTCGAGAACGCGATGATCTCGGAGGAAGCCCGGGTCAAGATTCTGAGCGCCAACGCGCGCAACTGGTTCCCGCGCCTCCGCTGAGGCGGTGGGCCGGGCAAGAACAAGGGCCCAAGCGGCCAACAAGGGCGCGCCCGTGGGTGGCGCGTCCCATCAGGGAGAATGGCGTCGATGGACGCGACCGGGGAAAGCGAAACGCGCCTCCAGGATTTGCGGGCCCATATCTTGCGGCTGGAAGACGCCGGCCTGCTCACCCGCGTGACCCGGGAGATCGACAAGGACACCGAACTGATGCCGCTGGTTCGCTGGCAATTCCGCGGCCTGGCGGAAGATCAGCGGCGCGGCTTCCTGTTCGAAAGCGTCCATGACGCCAAGGGCCGCGCCTATTCCGGTTCGGTCGCAGCCGGCATTTATGCGGCCTCCCACGCGGTCTATGCCATCGGCATGGGCTGCCCCGCCGGTGAAATCCGAGCCCGTTGGCTGAAGGCCCAAGGATCACCGCTCAAGCCCGTCACCATCGGCCGGGCCCCGGTCCATGACGAGATCCATATCGGCGACGGCCTGTTGGAACACGGCGGGATCGAGGAATTCCCGATTCCAATCTCCACCCCCGGATTCGACGTCGGCCCCTACACCACCGCCTCCAACTGGATCACCCGGGATCCGGAGACCGGGTGGATCAACGTCGGGAACTACCGGGGGCAGGTCAAGGGGCCCGAGACCTTCGGCATGTTCATCAGCCCGCGCAATCACGGCTGGAAGCATTGGGACATGGCGCGCCGCCGGGACCGCGATCTGGAAGCCGCCCTGGTGATCGGCGGTCCCCCGGCGCTGACCTACGCATCGGGCTCGCGCATTCCCTACGGGTTGCAGGAATACGATGTCGCCGGCAGCCTGATCGGTGAACCCCTGGAGCTGGTCCAGTGCAAGACCGTGGACCTGACCGTGCCGGCCCATGCCGAGCTGGTGATCGAGGGCCGGATCTCGTCCGAATACGTCGAACCCGAGGCACCGTTCGGCGAATACACCGGCTATATGGGTGGACGCGTCTACAACGCCGTCTTCCACGTGACCGCCATCACCCACCGCCGGGACCCCATTTTCTGCGCCATCCTGAGCCAGATGCCGCCCAGCGAATCGAGTCTCCTGAAGAAGGTCGCCCAGGACGCCAACTACCTCCATCACCTGCGCAACGAGTGCAACCTGCCCGACGTGGTGAACATCTCGTTCCACGACATCGCCGTCGATTCCTTCGCCGTGGTGCAGATGCGCCGCTGCAACCCGGCCGTCGCCTGGCAGGCGCTCTACGCCATCGCCGGGCGCAACGCCATGGTCGGCAAGACCATCATCGCCGTCGACGAGGACATCGACATCGACGACATGGAGGCGGTGATCTGGGCGCTGAGCTACCGCATGCAGCCGGAAGCCGACATGCACGTGCTGCCCCATCGCAGTGTCGGTCTGGATCCCTCCGGCATTCCACCGGCGGCGGGCGCCACCGGCGACAACACGGTGCAGCGCCATTTCGGGTCCGCTGTCCTCATCAACGCCATGCGCAAATGGGACTACCCCCCGGTCTCCCTGCCGGCCAAGGAGTACATGGAAAAGGCGCGCAGGATCTGGGAGGAGCTGCAGCTGCCCGCCCTCAAACCGCGCACGCCCTGGTTCGGCTACGAGCTCGGCGACTGGTCGGAGCGCGACCGCGAAGAGGCGCGCTGGGCGGTCGACGGCGATCACGGCCGCACCGGCGAACGGGCGCGCACCGAACGGCGCCCGCCGGAGGACGACTAGGCAGGTTGAGGCCTCGAAAAACCTCAAGAATTGACATCAGGAACAATCGATAAGGTATTGGGAGGAAAAGATGAATAAGGCAGCAAAGTTCCTCGGCCTTGGACTTTTCGGGGGCGCTGTCGCTTGCGCCGCGAACGGCCCCGCAGCGGCCCAATCGGAGGCCGACTTCTTCCGCGGAAAGACCGTCAAGGTCGTCGTCGGTTTCCCGCCGGGCGGCGGTTACGACCGCTATGCCCGCCTGCTCGCGCGCCACTATGGGCGCCACCTGCCGGGGGGCAAGGCGAAAGCGATCGTCCAGAACATGCCGGGTGCATCGGGCATCAAGTCGGGCAACTACCTCTATTCGGTGGCGCCCAAGGACGGCTCCGTCATCGCCATCTTCAACAAGTCGATGCCGACCTATGAGATCCTGGGCCGCAAGGCCGTTCAGTTTAAATCGGCGGCGTTCGGCTGGATCGGCAGCATCGAGAATCCCAACAGCACCGTGGCCGTGTTGGCGTCGTCGGGCATCGCCAGCATGGAGGACGCGAAGAAGCGCGAGGTCCTGATGGGGGCGGCCAGCGTCAGCGGCACCCAGGCGATGTATCCGGCTCTGGTCAACGCGATGCTGGGAACCAAGTTCCGCGTCATCGCCGGTTACCGGGGATCAAAAACCATCACCCTGGCCATGGAGCGGGGCGAAGTGATGGGCATGAGCCTGCCGTGGTCGAGCTGGGTTTCGACCAAGCCCGACTGGGTCAAGGAAGGCAAGGTCAAGGTGCTGGCTCAACTCGGCCTCAAGAAGGATCCGGGGATTCCCGGGCCGTTCCTGCTCGACATCGTCAAGGACGCCGAAAGCCGGGCCATCGTCAAACTGATCTCCACCGACATCGCCATCGGGCGGACCTATGCCGCCCCCCCGGGCCTGACGCTGCGCCGCCTCGACAGCCTGCGGCGCGCCTTCGATGCCGCCGTCGCGGATCCCAAGCTGCTCAAGGACGCCAAGAAGGTCCGCGTCGACGTGATGCCCTCGACCGGGATCGAGGTCTCCCGACTTGTCGCCGACATGTTTGAAACGCCGCAGGACATCATCGAAAAAACCAAGGCGGCGATCAGCACCAAAGGCCTGATCGCCGGCCAGTGCAAGGGCTCATCCAAGATGTGCCGCACCAAGCGCAAGAAGAAGAAATCGAAGAAATAAGGTCCCCAACCCGGGACCGGCGACCGTCCTAGCCCAACCACGACAGAACCCACAAGACAGGAGGATCCAAGATGCCTAAACCCATTCAACGCATGGCGTTGGTCGGCGGCCTCGTTGCCGCCGCCCTGCCGGCGGCCTCGGACGAGGCCAAGGCCGACGCCCTCAGCGACATGTATGCCAAGAAGAACGTGACCATGATCGTCGGCACCCCGCCGGGCGGCTCTTACGATGTCCACGGCCGTACCGTGGCCCGGCATATCGGGCGCCACATTCCCGGCAAGCCGTCGATCATCGTCCAGAACAAGCAGGGCGCCGGCAGCCAGGTCGTTGCCGCCTACGTGCACAACATCGCGCCCCAGGACGGCACCGTGATCGCCGGTTTGCTGGCCACGCTGCCGATGCGCCAGGCCATCGGCCGCACCCGCAAGAGCTTCGACGTGCGCACCCTGCAATGGATCGGCAACGTCACCAACGACGTCTCGATCCTTCTGGTGTGGAATTCCGCCACCAAGGCGCGGACCGTCGAGGATCTGCGCAAGATGGAAGTGATTGCCGGCGCCACCACCTCCACCGGATCCAGCGCCACCCTGCCGCGGGCCATGAATTACGCGCTTGGCACCAAGCTGAAGATCGTGGTCGGCTACCAGGGCGGACTCGCCGTCGATCACGCGCTGGAGAAGGGCGAGGTCGCGGCCCGGGCGGGCGGCAACTGGTCGGTCCTCAAGAGCCAGTTCCCCCACTGGATCAGGGACAACAAGATCACCGTGGTGATGCAGATCGGCGGCCAGAAAGCCAAGGGGCTCGAGAACGTGCCGTTGATGCACGAACTGGCCAAAACCGACGAGCAGCGAAAGATCCTGGAGTTCTTCTCCACCGCCAATGACGTGGGCAAGCCCTACGCCGTCGGTCCCAAGGTCCCGAAGGCGACGGTCGCCGTGCTGCGCGCCGCCTTCGACGCCACCATGAAAGACCCCAAGTTCCTGGCCGATGCAAACAAGCAGGGCCTGGTGATCAGCCCGGTGAACGGCGTCGACCTGCAGGCGCTGATCACCAAGATCGCCGATTCGCCCAAGAACGTCACCGATGCGGCCAAGAAGATTTTCGGGAAAGCCAAGAAACGGAAGAAGAAAAAGAAGAAGTCGTGACCAGCCGTACCCTCGGGGCGGGCGATCATCCTTCGCCTGCCCCGACGACGGAAAAAGGAGGGACGAAATGAAAGACCTAGGAAAACCCATCATGCTGGGGACCTGCGTCCTGGTGGCCTCCGCATTCGGAACAGCCGCCGTTCAGGCGGATGCCATCAGCGACTTTTACGCGCAAAAGGATGTCCGCCTGATCATCGGCACGGCGGTCGGCGGCTCCTATGACGTCCACGGACGGACCGTCGGCCGGCACATTGGCCGTCATATCCCGGGCAAGCCCCGGATCGTGGTCCAGAACAAGCAGGGTGCGGGCAGCCAGATCGTCGCGGGCTATATCTATAACGTGGCCCCTCAGGACGGTACGGTCATGGCGGCGCTGTTGAACACCTTGCCCATCCGCCAGGCCGTCGGCCGCACCCGCAAGACGTTCGACGTCAACAAGCTGCAATGGATCGGCAACATCACGAATGACGTCACGGTGCTGACGGTATGGAACGCGTCGACCAAGGCGCGCACCGTGGACGACGCGCGCAAGATGGAGGTCGTCATCGGCGGCACCTCCCCAACCGGCCTCAGCAATCTCATCCCCAGGGCCATGAACTACGCGCTGGGCACCAAGTTCAGGGTGGTGAGCGGCTACAAGGGTGGTCTCGGCGTCGATCAGGCGTTGGAAAAGGGCGAGGTGGCTGCCCGGGCCGGCGCCAATTGGTCGGTCGTCAAGGCGGTCCATCCGCACTGGGTTAAGGACAACAAGCTCACCGTGATGGTGCAGATCGGCGGCCATAAGGCCAAGGACCTCCAGCACGTGCCGCTTCTTCACGAGCTCGCCCGCAACGACGAAGAACGCCTCATCCTGGAGTTCTTCTCGATCCCGATGGATGTCGGCAAGCCCCTCGCGGCCGGCCCCAAAGTGCCCGCCGACAAGGTCAAGGTCTTGCGGGCCGCCTTCGACGCCATGGTCAAGGATCCCAAGTTCCTGGCCGATGCAAACAAGCAGGGCCTGGTGATCAGCCCGGTCCGGGGGGGCGATCTGCAGAATCTGGTCGCCAAGATCGTCAATTCGCCCAAGCACACGATCGACGCGGCCAAGAAGATTTTCGGCAAGCCGAAGAAGCGCAAGAAGAAGAAAAAGAAGAAGGCGAGCTGAACCCTTTCGCCATCGGGGCGGGCATCACCGGGTGCCCGCCCTTTCCCTGTGCCCTCACCCGCCCGCGTTCAGGAACGGAAGCTGATCAGCCCATTTGCGGCGCACCTCTTCGGCGTAGTCCCGATCGACCATGTTCACCGCCGGGAATTCGTCCTTCCAGTGGTACGGCCGGACGGCGTAGATGATGATCCGGCTGCCGGTCAGGTTTCGGGCCCGGCGCTTTTCCGGCGGGACGCGCGGATCGATATTGCCCGACCGGCAATCGTCGATGATGTCGGTCTGGGTCTTGGGGTCCCAGCGGGTCGCCAGCGCCCACATCACCTCCGCGGTGCTGGTGATGTCGATATCGTCATCGACGATG
>Ga0224512_10002175_pt1 | contig 18177 bp, 13 predicted proteins | sample SF_May12_sed_USG_4_FD_169103 | JGI IMG/M metagenome (GOLD analysis project Ga0224512, IMG submission 169103) | Sediment microbial communities from San Francisco Bay, California, United States - SF_May12_sed_USGS_13 | ecosystem: Environmental > Aquatic > Marine > Sediment | place: USA... | reverse complement strand
GAACGATGGGCGCTTCCGGCAAGTTGGACCAGCGCTGACGTTGATGGTATTGCAGCGGCAAGATATAGGGGCCGTGGTAGGTTCGGTCCGTGCCCTGCACAACTGCGTCGAGATCCACCCTATTCGACCAATTGCCGCCTGAATAAACCAGGCCGTCTTCGCCCCTGTAACTGACGTAGAAGTCCTCGGGGCCGATATACGCTTCGACTGCAGTGAGCGGCTGCTTTACTGGCTCATCGGCAAAGCGCCCGGGCAGAGTCCGCAGATCGTCGGGTGGCACTGCATCGGGCCTGCTCTGGAAGATGCAGCCGCCGCCGAGCAACAGCGCCAGCGACAATGGCAGGATTACGAAGGAATTGGGCAAATACAAGTTACGCATCGAGTTTTGTCCAGTACCCGCATATCTTACGCTCTTGTTGACCTCCGGCCGAGACCAGACCACACATTGACAGACCGGTGCCCGGAAAAGAGTTCAGAGCCCTGCAACCTAAGTACAGGCGCAGGAGAATACGCGAGCAAGCGTTTGACGTCCTGATCTGTTGAAGTGCGGTAACAGTAATCATTTTCGCCAGAAAAGCGTCGCGAGATCGATTTGAACGATGATGCCTTTCACCACGGCTTTTCATACAATCAATAGGCACTACACACAATTGCCGCGGCAATAATGAGCAGTCGTATGAGACCATTCTTGGATTCGGCATGAGAAAATATCCGTTGAGTTTTTATTACAAGCTGTTTCTTCTGCACCTCAAGATAAACGGATTTCGATGGACTCTGTGTTTTTGTATCAAGCATTTTCTGGTTGAATCTTTGCGGATCACTGAAAAAATATCGCGAGGTTTGGAGAAAAAACTTGAATTGCCCGGTTCCAATAGCGTTATGGAAAACACTTTGAAGTGGAATCACTACCGTTGGGAATGTGGCGAAAACGAATGGACTTCCTCCCGGCAATGGAAACAGTCTGTCATTGACTACATCATGCTAGAGAATATCTCACCAAATCGTGACGTGCTGGAGATCGGTCCTGGCTTCGGACGTTGGACTCGTAAACTCATAGAAATTTCCCGGCATCTGATAGTCGTGGACGTATCAGACAAATGCATCGAACATTGTAAGAATTTGTTCGCGGACAAGGACAACGTAGAGTTTTATATTAACGACGGGCGAAGTTTGGAGGCCGTAAGAGATAACTCTCTTGACTTTATTTGGTCGTTTGACGTTTTCGTGCACATAGAACCACCGGACATCGAATGCTACCTGCACGAATTCCGGCGTATTCTCAAAGAAGACGGCTTGGTTATTATGCATCATGGAATTATTGGCAAGACGGATTTCAGTTGGCGGAGCAGCCTGACGTTACAGATGTTTTCTGAACTTCTTGAGAATTTTGAATTCACTCTGGTTAAGCAATTTAGTTCCTGGGGCGAGAACGGTGAATTCAATGTAGCCACAAGTGACTTGATATCGATATTCAAGAAATCGTGATTGGTCCGGTTACCGAACCCTGACCAGGCAGAGCAATACGTCAATCTGGCCGATTGAGAGGCAAAACCGTCTTACGGGATAGTCGAAGATCAGGAGCCGCCGGCCCACGGATATAGGTGCCCAGGGCCGGACTCGAACCCAAGCCGGTGACCAAGCCAAAAACGCTGAATCGCCTGTGGTTCAGCGAATGTAGTGTAGCCCCGCCGTAGTCAGCTGCGATTCGGTTTCGGGGGAGCCGCGGAGCCGGTCGGAACTGTCATAACGGTGAGTCCGGCGTGGTGCTCAGCATCGAGGCCCGTGGGCCTGCGATGTTGGTGCCCGAGGCCGGACTCGAACCGGCACGGCCTTTCGGCCAGCGGATTTTAAGTCCGCAGCGTCTACCTATTCCGCCACCCGGGCATAACGATGGAAAATGGAGGCTAGGGTCGGAATCGAACCGGCGTCCACGGCTTTGCAGGCCGCTGCATAACCACTCTGCCACCTAGCCTCAGCTGAATTCCGGCGCTACGCCGGCTCAAACCTAACACACGCGTGAGCAGGCGTCGGAGTATACAGCCCTGCTCCCGAGAATCAATTTGCCGCCTGCCGGTCGACGACTTTCGCCATCGATTCCCCCATAATGCGCCGATGCGCGGACCACTACTGATCGTTGCGGGAATTGTCACACTGGTCTCAACGGCCTGCAGTAGGCCGCCGGCAGCGTTACCGATCGAACTTCACAGGCTCGCCGCACCGGCCGCGGCCTACAGCACGGGCCCACGCTTATCCACCGGTACCGACGGCCGCCTGATCCTGAGTTGGATGGAGCCTCGCGACGAAGTTAGCGCTCTCCGCTACTCCGAGCATAGCGACGGCCAGTGGCAGGCGGCCAAGACCGTCGTCGACAACGTGACAATGTTCGTCAACTGGGCCGATCTGCCATCGGTAGTACCTCTGGGGGATGCCCATCTGGCCGCTCACTGGCTCGTCAAGCGCCCGGGCGGCGTGTACGTCTACGACATTGCCTTCTCGCAGTCGTTCGACGACGGTCGCAGCTGGGCACCACCGATCGCACCGCATACCGATGGCACTCCGACGCAGCACGGTTTCGTGTCCATTTTCCCGGATGGGGGCAAAGCGGGACTCATCTGGCTCGACGGTCGTAATACCAGCGATGACCCGAGCAACTATGACGTCGAGAGCGGCATGACGCTCCGCGGTGCTTTGATCGACAAACAGCAGACGCTACACCGCGAGCCGGTGATCGATGAACTGGTGTGCAGCTGTTGTCCGACGGATGTCGCGATTGCCGCCAGCGGGCCCGTCGCTGTATATCGCGATCGCAGTGAGGCTGACGTGCGCGACATCCGTATTGCGCACATGATCGATGACGAATGGCACATCGGACGCCGCGTCGCCGAGGACGACTGGATGATCGATGCGTGTCCGGTCAATGGACCAAAAATTGTCGCCGACGGACAATTCATAGCAGTAGCGTGGTTCACTGCGTCCGATGACCGCGGAGTCGTCAAACTGAGCCTGTCGAACGATTCCGGCAATCACTTTTCGGCGCCGGTTGAAGTCGCGGCCGACCAGGCGCTCGGTCGCGTGGGCCTGGTGCACCTCGGCAACAACGACGTCGCCGTAAGCTGGCTGGCGCGCAAGGGTGCGGATGGGGCCTGGCTTCGAGTGCGGTACTTCGATGCGCGTGGCGTATCCGGCGCGAGTCATGCTGTCAGCGACGCCGTCAGGGCGCTCTCAGTACCGCAAATGGCGAGGTCCGGAGATCAGCTCATACTGGTCTGGACTGAGCGTCACGATGATGCCAATCGCCTGGCAAGCGCACGCTTGTCGATTGCAGATTTGCGGCAAGCCCAGTAGGGCCCGAAAATCGAGGCTTGGCGCAGCTGCCGTTGCGCTGACAAGAACCCTCAAAGTTATCAGGTGCTTGCCAAACCGGTCACTCTCGACTTCGCTGCGCATCATACGTACTTGCCACAGTTTTGCCTTGCCCGAATCTGACGTTCAGTTACATACTGATCGAGCGTTTGTGATCCGAATTCTTCTGCCCAATTCGGGGAAAAGCACTGTCGCGAGGGTCGATTGCAGCCTATGACACCAGATGCTCATGGAATTGCTGTTCTACTGCTAATCACGGTAGCGCTGTTTCTTTTTACGCGAGATCGTTTGCCTCTGGAAACTTCGAGCCTGGCCGTTCTGATCGTTCTCGTTGTCGGATTTGAACTCTTTCCCTACGAAGTCGATGGCGCACCACTAGGTCCTGCTCAGTTTTTTTCCGGATTCGGACACGAGGCACTGATCGCAATTTGCTCCCTGATAATGGTCGGCAAAGCCCTAGAGACCACAGGTGCTCTGCAGCCACTCGCAACAATCGTGAGCCGCACGTGGTCAACCCGACCGCTACTGGCGTTATTACTGATGCTTGTTGCGGTGGCGCTGCTAAGCGCCTTCATCAACGACACGCCTATTGTGGTACTGATGATCCCGATAGTAGTCGGCATTTCATTGCGTGCCAATACGCCAGTCTCTGGCGTCATGCTGCCGATGGGTCTCGCGACAATTATTGGTGGTATGTCAACAACCATCGGCACATCAACGAACCTGCTGGTAGTCAGTATTGCAGAGGAACTGGGCCAGCCGAAGATCGGTATGTTCGATTTTGTGCTACCGGTTCTGATTGTCGGTGGCATCGGCCTGGTATTCATCTGGCTGGTCGCGCCAAAACTGCTGCCGGCACGAGAACTTCCGATGGCTGACACCAAACCGCGCATTTTCAACGCTCAGCTGTTTATCAAAGATGACAGCTTCGCAGCGAACAAGACGTTGTCCGAAGTACGCGCAAAAACTAACGGACAGATGCGTATTGACAAGATACAGCGGGGCGAATCATTGGTTCTGGTGAAGTTGCCCTCAGTAATACTGAGGCCGGGCGACCGGCTGTTTGTAAGAGATTCGCCGGAAAACCTGAAACGCTTCGAGACCCTGCTCGATGCCACGCTCTACAACGTCTCCGACAACGCGCATCCGATCAGTGAGAATACGCCGCTCAAAGCCGGCGATCAGCAACTCGCAGAGGTCGTCGTCACCCGAGGATCGACGCTGCATTTGCGCACTCTGGCTGCTTCGGGATTTAGCGCAACTTTCGGCCTGTTGCCGCTGGCGATTCACAGGGTCGGCGCTCCGAGCTCGCAGATTGAGGGAGACCTTAATAACATTATTCTGCGTAATGGCGATGTCTTGCTGGTACAGGGGAGCCGCGATGCAATTGACACATTGAAAGCCAGTGGCCAATTAATGGTGCTCGACGGCACAACCGCCCTGCCACGCGCCCATCGCGCAAAACGGGCGCTGCTGGTATTGGCATTCGTCGTGCTGGCCGCGGCTTCGGGAATCATCCCGATTTCGATCAGCGCTCTCATCGGCGTCGGGTTAATGCTTGCGCTGGGCTGTGTGACTTGGCGGGATGCGGCACAATCGCTGCCAATGCCGGTAATCATGATCATCGTGACCAGTCTGGCGCTCGGCAAAGCCCTGGTGGGAACGGGTATGGCGGAGTACTTGGCGGCCAGCTTCGTCGGCATCGCATCGAATGCTCCAGCACCGATCATATTGAGTGGCTTCCTGCTGACAATGGCTGTACTGACCAACATCGTGTCGAACAATGCGGCAGCAGTTATCGGTACACCGATCGCGATCGCGGCCGCACAGCAACTGGGCGTCGATCCGCTGCCATTCGTGCTGGCCGTTTTGTTCGGTGCCAACATGAGCTTTATGACGCCCTTCGGCTATCAGACTAACCTGCTCATATTGAGCGCCGGCGGCTACCGCTTTTCGGATTTCTTCAGGGTTGGCGTGCCGCTCTCGATCATCATGTGGGTTGGATTTTCGATTGTTCTGCCGCTGCTTTACGACCTAGACTGATCCGCGTAAGCTCGTAACTTGAAACCGATGGCCTCATTGTTGCGCGGCGATCGGTTATCCGGTGCATAGCCGGTTTCGAGGTGACACGGCGCCGCAATCTTGTAGCAGATCGCCCCGAAACGACGACTTCTGTAATCGAAGAATAACAGTGGGCAAATCAAAGCCTGCTATAGTGACCGTGTTGCAGAGGACACACGGACGGAATTCGCCGGATAGAGAACGTTTCCGAAACAGAAAATGCCTGTACACCACATCGCGCTCTGTTGTGCGCTCAGCTTGCTCGACGAGATCGCAGCGGCTGCCCCATTGCCCCTTTTCGAGGAGGAACAGCCGTTGCAGGCAGTTCTCTCGGCGCCGCTCGGCCAGGTCTACGCACAGAGGCGTAAAGACGATCGGCTGTATTTCCCCGGTTTTTGGTCGTACAACGACAATAACGGTGAGAAGCAGCGGCTCAGCGTGCAGATTCGTACTCGCGGCATTTACCGGCGCCTGAATTGCAGGCTGCCGCCCCTGCAGCTCAACTTCAAAAAATCCGAGGTCAAAGGGACATTGTTCAAGGGGCAGGACAAGCTGAAGCTCGTCGGGCCCTGCGGAACTCGCAGTCGTGACGATCAGTTTCTGATACTCGAGTACCTCGCCTACCGGGCTTTCGACCTGGTCGCCGACGGGCACAGTTTCGATACGCGTATGATCGAGCTCAGCTACGTGGATACCGAACAGAAAGAAAAGCCATGGTCCGACATGACGTTTGTCATCGAAGATGAGGATGATCTTGCCAAACGACTCGGCCGACAACTGATGAAAGTCGCGAAGATCGATTCGGGTCAGCTCGAACCCGCACAGTCCACCGTCGTCGAGCTCTTCCAGTACATGATCGGCAATACCGATTACTCGACGATTCGCGCCGCAGCCGGCCTTGACTGTTGCCACAATGTAAAGTTAATGGCGCTCAAAGATTCTCGGGAGGGCATCATTCCGGTGCCCTATGATTTCGACAGCTCCGGCATTGTCGATGCACCCTACGCAATGCCACCGGAGTCGATACCGATTCCCAGCGTCCGCAAGCGCTTCTACACCGGTCGCTGCAGGGATCCGTCCTACCTTGATAATGCTATCGCACGGTACATTGAAAATCGTGCCGCTATTATTGCGCTGTTTCGCGACTCCCAATACCTCGAGGATCGGTACAAGAAGAAAACCGTTAGCTATCTCGAGGAGTTTTTCGAAGTCATCAGCGACCCGGCCAAAGTCGAACGCGAACTTTCATCGCGCTGTCGGGGCTGATGCCGGTACTCGCGCTATCCGGGCCGCTTCTCGGGCGCAACCGGGCGCGATAATTGGAGGAATTTAGCTAGTTCTCCGTCTTCTTCGCCTCTGCATCGGCCGCCTCCTGCGCCGCCTGGGCGCGTCGTTTTTTCGCGATTTTCAGCAGTTTCTCGTTGGCGAGATAATGGGATTCGAGCCCGTCGCCGAACAGGCAGACACAGATTGTCGCGTAGTTGAAAAAGACGGTCATCACGGCCGAAATCTCCAGCGCCTTGACGCCGGCTGCTATCCCGACTCCGATCGCGACGAAAATGAACAAGGTATCAAAAGTGTCACTGAGCGCCCGACGAAATCGTACCCCGGCAACGATACCGGCCAGACTGAACGCAAGCGCGAGACTGTGTTGAACGATCAGCACGATACCGGCGACGACCGCCGGCAGAATAAGAGCGGTTTCATCCAGTGAATGATCGTAAATACCTTTGACATGGATCGCCTTGTACATCCAGGACACGGGCAGCATGAGCATGATGGTGCCGAACATTGCGATAATCAGGGTTTTCGCATCCGAGAATTGCGAATCGTAATTCCCGGTTCTGGAGACAATCGTGTCGACGACCTCCTGATCGCCGCTGAGGAGCGCGTCTTCGAGCTCTCGTATCGCCGGGGCATCACCCATAATGGAGCCGACACCGCCGACCGGAAGATCCTCCAGCAGCCCCGGTGACACCATACTCAGAATCAGCAGGATCACGGCGATGACGGCATAGTAGGCCGTCATACGGACCAGCAGCCAGGTCAACGCAGACCGATCCGGAACGCGCCCCGTTATCTCTGTTTCTTCTGTCACCAGACCCTACTAGCAGGTATCCACCGTCATCCCGTAACGATAGGACGATCTCAGCCTGATGGCAATGCGCATCGTGCCGGAAGCCATGATCCCCCGGCCGGAATCTGCTTTATTCTCTGACTCTCCGCGCGCCCCACAGCTTCACGCTGCTGATAGGCGTCTATACAGGACGATTTGTTGGACTATGCCGAATGCGATTTCTTGCGGCGACTCCGGTTGCGACGCGACTGCAGCGAAATCGGCGAGGATTTCGTGGTCGGTCGCTTCACGGGGCGTCCGATGAAATAGCCCTGCGCCATATCAACACCAAGCTCCCCCAGCATTTCGAGGGCTTTTTCATTCTGTACATATTCGGCAATGGTTTTCATGCCGGCTTCATGGCCGATCTCGGCTATGAGGCGAACCATCTTCTGGTCCACCGGATTGTTCAGAATATCTTGCACGAACGTGCCGTCGATCTTTATGTAATCGACGTGCAGGCGCTGCAGGTTGCTAAACGAACTGTAACCGGTGCCGAAATCGTCTAGCGCCAGCTCGCAACCCAACGCTCGCAGTGCCGCAATTTGCTTCTCGACGTCGCGTGGGCGTCGGACCGCCAGACTCTCCGTGATCTCGAGGATGACATTTTCTGGCGGCACATCGTTATCAGCAAAACATTTTTCGATATATGCGGCGAGGTTGTCAGTCTCGAAGGCACTTGCCGAAAGGTTGATCGATAGCCTCAATCGCGAATCGGCAACGGAATACTTTGCGTACGCCTCGGCGCAATGGCGAATCATCCACAGATCGATCTCCGACATGAGACCAAAACGAACGGCCGCCGGGAGGAAGGCGTCAGGATTGATCAGCTTGCCGTCATCGGTCGGTAGCCGCAGCAGTGCCTCATGATGTGTCGTCTCTCCGGTTGCTATGCAGTTAATCGGCTGGAAGCGGATCTCGAATTCGTCGTTATCTACGGCGCTTCGCAATTTGTTCATCCAGCCCAGATCGGTCGACAGACGTTGCGCCTCCTGTTCCGAAAGGTTGTAGAACCGCAATCGATTGCGACCTGCCGATTTAGCTTCCCGACAAGCAATATCCGCCTGAGCAATCAGTTCATCCTGATTCGTTTCCGTACCGTTAATCATCGTGACGCCGATACTGCAGTGGACGTGAAATGCCTGGTCCCCTTCGATATGCGTGAGCCTGCGCATATCGGCCAGTATGGACTCCGCGAGCGACTTGACAACGTCCTTGGCGGTTCGGCTGACGAGCACGGCGAACTCATCGCCGCCGAAGCGCGCAACCAGCCCATCGTGGCCTACGGTTCGCCTGAGTTCGTCCGCGACCTTGCGGATCATTCGATCACCGGCCGGATGCCCGCAGGTATCGTTGATATATTTGAACTGGTCCAGATCGATGAACATCAAGGCACTCGTGTAGCCCTCCGTGAGTACGTGGCCGAGTTCTGTCTTCAGTTCCTCAATAAACCGACGGCGATTATAGAGACCAGTGAGAACGTCGTGGTTAGCCAATTTGAGCAATCGCTCGTCACGCTCGCTAAGCGCGTTCGCCGTCGATTCCAGCGCCTCGACAATCTCGGATATCTCGCGGTGATCGGCAGGCTCGAACTGCACGTCGAGATTGCCTTTCGCCAGTTCCCTGAGCGGCCGCTGTAGATCGGAAATCGACATCAAGGCCTTGCGAAGTGCACGGCGACCGAAGGCCGCGGAGATAATCAAGACTGCCAGCAGGACGAGAATTGCAGTATTGATATTCGCGAGCAAGCGGTCGTGGAACATTGAAAAGTCGAGGTACATACCGACAAAACCGATCAGCTCTACCTGGCTTTGTGGTGTAGATTGTTGCGGGTCGAACGCAAACAGACCGTCATCCGGTATCGACTCGGTCCAGACCGGTGCGAGGATCTGAAAGCGCCGGGGATCCACCATACCGCCGTGCATTACGTACGGCTCCGGACTGCCGACGAGCGCCCTGGCTTCCAGCAGGACGGAATCCGGTAAGTCCTGCGATGTTTCCGGACTGTTTCGCTTGTCGATGGCGAACAGCGTTTTGCCGTCAATCCGGTAGTAAACGACCCGCTCGATTTCGGCGTACTTGTCCGTATAGCTCTCGAGCCGCATGGCCGCTTCATCATCGTCGGACAAGTACAGCGGCGCTCCGAGCTCGTTGAGCTCTTCGGTCCACTGCTGGGCCCAGCGGCCATAGTTGTCCTGCAAAACCCACTGCCCGCCCCAGTAAAGGCCCGCGACCGCCAGCATGCCGATGATCGCGGTGGTCAGGACCTGAATCGAAAGGATTTCATTGATCAGCACGCGCTTGCTGCGATTCGGTGCCTTACCACCCAACCATCGCGAAAAGGAGCCTGTGATCGACGTTAATTCCGGTTTCATTGCTTAACTGTCGAAGCGTTGAGACGGGGCACCGATGCGGCTGTCGGCAGAAGGTATTTGAGCAATGCGTCGTTGGAAACGATTCGCACTTCGGTCAATGGAGACACCGCAGGCACCGATGCAATATTGCCGGCCTCTATTTTTCGCAGGACCCCTACTATTGTCTCTGCGATATCCGAGTCGACCGTGGATGCGCTGATGCTCCCGCCCATCGCCAGCATCGACTCGCTAAAAACGGCCACGCGCACGCGATTCTGTTTGGCATCAGCGAGCATTTGCTCGAGAACTCGCGGGCTGAGGATACGATTGTCGGGAAACAGCCAAAAACCGTCGATTTCGCGAACCATGCGTTTGAATATGTATTGAGTCTCCTGGTCGGACTGCGAAACGCGGACATAGAGGTCGACCCCGTGTTTCTCGGCAGCCATTCTCGCTTCCGAGATCAACTCGTCATGTCCGGTGCCAATGATCGCACCAACCCGCTGCAAGGCGGGATCGATGCTTTTCCAAGCCGCCATGTTCAGGCCCAGTGGCGGAAGCGCTGCAATACCGCGAGTGGCATCGGTCAGGAGCTCGTAATCCTGCAGATTAAAGACCTGACAAAACACGACCGGCGCTCTGGACATCGCAACGGCCGATTGCGCAGCCCTTAGGCCGATCGCGATCACAGCGCGGTAATCGGCGTCATTGATACGCCGAAACGTGGTGACTGGCGGTTCGCGCTTGTCGCTCAAGTCGAATGTTGAGTAATTGTCAATGTGCTTCGCAAGCTCATTGGCAACATTTTCGTAGGCAGGCTGGCGCCCGGTCAGCACAATGGCAACGCTCCGGAGTCTCTTGGATTCGGGCGGCTTCGGCTCTGCAGGTATGACAACGGTTGGTTCGGCAACAGCGACCGGCGCTTCGTCGACGACATCGGGGACGGGTTCTGCGACCGGCGGTTCGGGAGGCATAGTCGTGCACGCGGTAACAATCACCGCGATGCAAGCGGTAACGGAAAACCTGCGACTTGTTTCGAATACGTTTTTTCCTGCCATTCGATGAGCACTCCGTTGCCCGGACATGGCCCTCTGCGTGCTGTGGCGAATCCATTCGCCGTTCAACTATACCGACTGGATCGAGTGTGACTGTGATCGGGCTACGGTTTTCGATGGTCTGACGGGACGATCTGCGCGTTACCCGCATCTGGTCGACGAGTTCTGCTCTGGCCCTGATCTGATCGTATCGACGGACCCTATTGTTCCAAATCCCCGCTGCGCACCATACACACGCGCGTGTCAGCGTATTATGTAAACTCAACTAAACCGAAATTCGTCTCAATCGGCATGGCCGTGCCCTCCACCATGGACGGGGCCGGCCGGGAGCATCGGGTCGAGACGGATTCGACCAGCCGCAACGCATCTGGTCCCCATTTTGGTATTTCCTTTAAACTGTCCGCGGGCCAGCATCGGCCCAACTGCCGAGTAATAAGCCATGCGGATAACGCTCGCGATCGCAGTGCTGTCATTGCCACTCGTTACAACTGCTCAGGACCGGTTCCTGATCGACTGGGATGCGATTGGCGATGAGTCTGTCGACTACATCGTGGATCTGATCAGGTTCGATTCGTCGAATCCGCCTGGCAACGAGACCAGAGTGGCCAACTACCTGAAGGACGTGTTGGCGAGCGAGGGCATCGAGTCGCGGATGTACGCCATCGATCCGAATCGCGCGAATCTTGTCGCGCGTTACAAAGGCAACGGCTCGAAGCGTCCGATACTGATCATGGGGCACACCGATGTCGTCGGCGTGCAGGCGGACAAATGGTCGGCACCACCGTTCGGCGGGCTGCGCAAGGACGGCTACATCTGGGGACGCGGCAGTCTGGACGACAAAGACAACGTCACCGCCGGATTGATGGTCATGCTGCTTCTGAATCGTCTCGACGTCGAGATGGACCGCGACATCATCTTCCTCGCCGAGTCGGGTGAGGAAGGCACGCCGGACGTCGGCATCAACTTCATGGTCGACAAGCATTGGAACGTGATCGCGGCCGAATACGCGATTGCCGAAGGCGGCGGCATGCAGGCGGTGGACGGCCACGTGCACGTTGTCGGCGTACAGACCACGGAGAAGCTTCCGCGCCGCGCCACGCTTGTGGCGCGCGGTACCGCCGGCCACGGCTCGCGCCCGCGCGCGGACAACGCGGTCACGATGTTGGCCGAGGCCGTCGCCAGAGTCGGCAGGTGGCAAACGCCGGTGCGGCTGAACGGCACGACGCGAGCGTATTTCGAGCGCATGGCGACTCTGAGCGATGGCGATGCTGCGTTACGGTACGGCAATATCGATGACCCGGAGCATCAGGACGAGATCGATGCGTGGTTTCGGGCGAACGACCCGCTGCATTACTCAACTATCCGGACCTCGGTTGTTCCAACCATCATTGACGCAGGGTTCCGCAAGAATGTGATCCCGTCGGAAGCCAGCGCGATGCTCGATATCCGCATGCTGCCCGACGAGGATGTGGACGGTTTCTACCGGCAGCTTGCCGAGATTATCGACAACCCGGCCATCGAGATCGTGCCCGAAGCAATTTACCGACCGGCCGCACCGCCATCGGATATCGACAACGAGATGTTCGAGGTCATCGAGACGGTGTCGAAGCGGATGTATCCGGACTCGACCACGCTGCCGGTCATGGCGACCGGCGCGACCGACATGGCGCAAATCCGGGCACGGGGCGTACACGCCTACGGCATTGGGCCCGCACGCACACTGGAGGAGATCAACAGCCGCTTCGGCGCGCACAGCGACGACGAACGCATTTCCGAGGACTCGCTACGGGAAATGGTGCGCTTCCTCTGGAATATCGTCGTCGAGATCGGGGCCGCGAAATAAATTGGACCGGACTTTTTTCTAGAACAATTCTGGAAAAATTGTCTATCTATTTGTTTAATTTAAATAAATATCATGCCATTAGACTGGGGGTCGGATCCCCGCAAATCCGACCCGGAGCGGCATATCGATGCCTACAACAAGCCGTCCAGGCCGTCGAGGTCGTTGATTACACGCCACTGTCCGCCGGCCTTCTCCACTCTGCTCTGCCACGTTTCGAGTCGACCCATGTATTCGCGGGGGTCCACGTTGTCCGTGCGCAGTTTGGTCACGTTGAGCGCAATTACTTCGAAGCCGTCGAGCTCGAAATCGATATCCCGGACGTAGCCTGCGTCGAGGTCTTCCTTGAGATCCGAGAAGATCAGGATCGTCTTGTTGCCGGGGTTTTTCTCGTTCAGGTATTCGATCGCCTGCAGCACGCCGCCCGTGATATCCGTGTACGGGGATGAACGGACGCTGCCGACGAACTCGCTCACCTGTTGCGCGAACAGGCGCTTCTGTCGGTTGATGGCGCTCGGCCGGTCATCGAACGATGACTTCGCAATGATGTCCTTCTCGCTGAAGCTGCCCGTATCGATACGGGCGACCGCGAAAGTGTCCGTTGCGTCGAGCCGCGACAGCGTATATCGAATGATTTGTTCCGCCTTGTTGAGTTCCTCGCGATAAGTCCCCGACGTGTCGAGCAGCATATAAACGCCCGTGTTTCTCTGCGCTTCGGGGGCACAGGATGCGAGCAACGACAACAGCACGATACTCAGAATAGTCCTCATGAGCGCGCCTCCTTTGTCAGGCCCGATTCCGCCGCCGCATTTCGGGTCATGCGCTCCTCGAGCCACAGCGGTACGAACAGCGGCAGATCATAGATCTGTTCGACCAGCGCGCCCAGATACCGAAACGCGCTGCCGAGCAGCCGCAATAGGAGCGATACGACACGCAAAAAGCTGATGGCGATGAGGCCGACAACAGTCCGCAACGAATGTACAAAGGTCTCCAGCGGAATTGCGACGAACGTGAGCGCAAACGGCAGGATGAAGCCCAGACCCATCTGTGCCGCAGTCGTAATCCACAGGTATTGTGTCGTCGCGGTGGCCGTATCGTCGCCTCGCAGCAATGCGCTCGTGGCCAGTTCGTCGTGCAATAAGACCTCACGCATGTAGGCCAGACCCGCTTCGACGCTGGCCAGCAGGAACAGGATCGTGAACGTAATCCAGACCATGCGCACGCGCGTCTTGTCGGGCAGCGCCCCGATGACGGGGAACAGCCGTGTGATGCGTAACGACTCCATGAGGAACAGGCCCATGGAGATTTCGACCATGATGATGACGAGCGCCGCGATATCGGCCGTTCGATAACCGCCGAGCAGGCTGGTGCCTCCGACCATCTCGGCCATTGGCCGGGCAATCAGCGAAAAGTTGATCGTCGCGCCGCCGATCGCGACCACCAGCACGAATGCCGAAATGAAGAAGTTGACCAGCGACGACGACGACAGCGCCGACACGGCCCGATCGTGACCACGGACGATGTCCTCGTATTCCTGCATGTGGCGGTCGATCGTTACCGACCGGCTCAACAGGCTGTCGACGTTTTTGCCGACCCTGGTAAGCGTCTGCTGGATCTTGCGCCAGTCCGGGCGCATTTTGCGGAGCAGCTTATGACGCTCGCCGCTGGCAACTTGATAGGCCTGCATCGCCTCCTTGTGCGCTTTGACCAGCGATTTGTGGATATCGCTCAGAACGCTGCCGATACCCCCGCGGCCTTCACGCGTCTCGATCTTGGCCACGGCCTCAACCGCTTTCACCCAGCCGGGTGGATCCGGCGGCACATCGACCGCCTGCTGGTGGTCTTTCTCGATGCGATCGATCGACTCGCTCAGCGCGCGATGCAGCGCCGAGTAATTCGACAAGTCTTTTCGCACTGTATCGTTGATACGATCGAATTCGCGCTCGATGATACGTTCTTTGGCTTCCCGTCCGGCCGCGAGCAGCACGTCGCGATTACGCGCCGCGAGATTCCTTTCGGACTTGGCAACAGCCCTCGATGCCGAGCGAAAGCTTTGATGAAGTGCTGCAGCCATCGCACGAATCGCTTTGTGCGCCGTGGCCCGTGCCAGGTATAAGGCGGATATGACGAGAATGATCCAAAGGAGTGCCGAAGCGACAGGCCACGGCGTTATGCCTAGCATAAAGTTCATGATGGTAACCCCGCTGTCCTAGTGGTGACCGTAGACCGGTGGCTTTGCGAAGCGCCCTTTCGGACGCCGTGCCTTTTTCAATCGAGACGAAGCGTTTCATATCGCGTGCAATGCTGTCAACGCCGCACAGCACTGTTACTGCGAAAGTATTGTTTTGTTAACTAACTTTCCGTGGCGGACAATCCGGCAAGTCAACATAAGCCCTACCTGAGAAGAACCCGGGACGAGGCACTTTATTGCATCCGCATACCTTTCATCCTGCCATGCAATACGGCACACTAAAAAAATCAACGAGCAGAGCGAAACAGACATGAGCGATTCCATCTCACGACGTACATTCCTGCAGGCCTCCGGCATAGCTGTAGGCGGTACCGTTTTTCCCGCAACGCAAGCGGTCGCGGCTACCGCCAAGGCGCAGGCTCACGCAGACAGTGCCCCTCCGGCGACGAAGATGCTGGCGAACTACATCGTCAATTCGAAGTGGAGCGAAATTCCCGGGTCCGCGCGCAAAGAAGCTGTTCGCTCTGTCCTAAACTGGGTCGGCTGCTGCCTCGGCGGCTGTCGTCATGAGACAACCGAGAATGCGATTACAGCGCTAGCGGAATTTTCCGGCCCGGCCCAGGCAACGGTACTCGGACGCAAGGAGCGACTCGATATTCTCCACTCCGCACTGCTGAACGGCATTACGTCGCACGCGCTCGATTACGACGACACGCACCTGGAGACGATTATCCATCCGGCAGGCCCGGTGGCATCCGCCATTCTCGCTTTGGGCGAACGGCAAAATACGAGCGGCGAGGACTTCATGCATGCGTTCATCCTCGGTGTTGAGGCAGAGTGCCGAATCGGCAAGGCCGTTTATCCATCGCACTACGAACGCGGCTATCACATTACCGGCACGGCAGGTGTTTTCGGCGCGGCCGCCGCGGCGGGCAAACTGCTCGGCTTGAGTGAACAGCAGATGATCTGGGCCCTGGGCATCGCGGCAACGCAGTCCGCCGGGCTCAAGGTGATGTTCGGTACGATGTGTAAACCCTTCCACCCGGGCAGGGCCGCCCAGAACGGGTTGACGGCCGCCCTGCTCGCCGCCAAAAATTTCACGAGCACGAACAATGCACTGGAAGCGGCCGAAGGTTTTGCGTTCACGATGTCAGACGAACAGGACTTCTCCCAAATTGCCGACAATCTCGGCGAGACGTTCGAAGTATCCAAAAACACCTACAAGCCATTCGCCTGTGGAATCGTTACCCATCCAATCATCGACGGCTGCATCCAGCTCCGAAATGAATACGATCTCAAGCCCGAGCAGATAGAAAGCGTCTCGCTGCGCGTAAATCCGCTGGTATTGAAGCTAACGGGCAAGAAGACCCCACAGACCGGGCTCGAGGCCAAGTTCAGCATATTTCATGCGAGTGCCGTGGCCATTATTCGTGGCACCGCGGGACCGCGGGAATACACGGACGAGACGGTTCGCAATCCGGAGGTCATTGCCCTGAGGGACCGGGTCACGGCGCAGGTTGACGAAAACGTGAGCGAAGAAGAAGCGTTCGTGTCGATAAGACTGCGGAATGGACGGGTATTGAATCGGCATATCGAGAACGCAATCGGCAGCCTCGAAAACCCGATGACAAACGAAGCGCTCGAGCACAAGTTCCTCGACCAGGCGCAGGGGGTCATGACCGAAGCTCAACTCAATGCGCTGATCGCAAGATGCTGGGAGATCGAATCGCTCGACGACGTCAAGTTACTGACCGGGGCAGCCATACCGGTCTAATCGGACCCGAACCGTTCCTGAGGTGTGCTGAATTGAGCGAACAAGATCGATTGGCCGAGCGAATCGAGGCGGTCCTCAAGGGCAAGCATGGCATTACGCAACGGAAGATGTTTGGTGGCGTCTGCTTCATGTTGCATGGAAATATGGTCTGCGGAACGGTCAAGGACAAATTGATGGCGCGGGTCGGTTCTGAATACCAGGAGAAAGCTCTGAAGCTCAAACATGTCCGGCCAATGGACTTCACCGGCAAACCGCTTAAGGGGATGGTCTATGTTCTGCCGGCGGGAATACGTACGAAGGCCAGCCTGGGGAAATGGGTTGCTCGCGCGCTCGAGTTTGCGCGGACACTTCCAAGGAAATAAGCCGAATTTATCAAGCAGAGTATCGGATCCGTTCAAAATCCGATCCAGCTTTTATCAAAAGCCGGAACAGGTCCGAACCCTATCAGCCCGCTTGATCTCGCCCTACTGCGTTTCCTGCTCCATAACGGCAAGCGCATCGCGCTTCCAAAGTTCCCATGAGCGGCTGTAGCCGCGATGCTCGCCGCGATCAAGCTGCGCCTGCCCTTCGCGCGGATCCAGGTACTTGACCGTGCCGCCCAGGCTGATGGCCTTGAGCTGCAGTTCGGCATTGATCTGTGTATAGATACTGCGCCCGACTGCATGCGGAATCGCCGGGCCGGTCACCGTAATACCGTGGCCACGCATGAGCACGGAAGGACCGTCGCCAAGCGACTTGACCAGGGACCGACCACGCTCCGGCGAATTCACGAGCATGTCCGTCATGCCGAAATCGTCCCTTATCTCGAATACCGGTATACCCTCGAGCATGTGAGAGGCCATGTGATACACCGGTTTCAACGGTACATCGCTGACACCAAACGGGATGACAGCCGGCGAGTGGTTATGGACGATGGAATATACATCCGGTCGCGCCCGGTAGATTTCGGCGTGAATGAAGCGCTCCGAGTACTGCGATCGTCCTTTGAGGTCGACCGCTTCGCCATTCAGGTCATATTCGAGGATATCGTCCGCCGTGACGAGTTCGGGCGCCCGCGAGCGCGCCAGCAAAAACCGATTCGGGTCGAGATTGTGGCGGACGCTGACATGCCCCATTCCGTCCAGTACACCGTATCGCACCAATATACGGTTGGCCACGACGAGGTCTTCGATGAGTGCAGGATCCGGCTTGCCCACGGACGTGGGACCGTCCTGCGCGATCACGGATGACCCGAATCCGGTCAGGCTCGCACCGGCGGCCAGCAACCACAGTCTCGAAAAACGGTGCCGATCCCGTTGACGCAGTGCATTCATCGTCTTATTCATTGTCTCGCCTCGCTCGCGTTGGCTCAGTATGCTTGGAAAATTCGCGCCACCCCGGCCATTGGTTACGCTCTACGGCCCGATTCGCAGTAGCCGGGTCG
>Ga0224512_10002174_pt1 | contig 18182 bp, 30 predicted proteins | sample SF_May12_sed_USG_4_FD_169103 | JGI IMG/M metagenome (GOLD analysis project Ga0224512, IMG submission 169103) | Sediment microbial communities from San Francisco Bay, California, United States - SF_May12_sed_USGS_13 | ecosystem: Environmental > Aquatic > Marine > Sediment | place: USA... | reverse complement strand
GACCCATGCATCAGAAGCACCAAGTTTCCATAGCACGTCAAACCCCACCAAAGCCATATACAGTGCCAACAGGTACACGCCACGATTGCCCACCCAGACAGCAAAGACGCTGAAAATCACACTCCAGCAACTGTAATAAATCACCAGGTCAGTAATATCACCCGCGTAGCCGCCCAATAAGAACGGCGCCGAGTAGGAGCCGATAACGGCAAAGAATGCGTACAGTTGGCTGCTGAATTCACGGCATAACGCGAGCGAGCCGCCACACACCACCATAACCGCCACACTTGCGACTGTTACACTGATCAAGTCGTAGTAGAGGTGAGCGCCGTATATCGACAGAAACAATATTACTATTCCGCCAGCTGGCAGCAGGCTGGCATATTCACGGTCAGCATCTTTGAGCTTTATCCCGGTGGCTATCAAGGCAATACCCGCTAAAATCGCAAATGCGACCTGCCGAGAGGGTGTCAACCATCCGTCGATAATGGCGAGCCGAATGAGGTAAGCAGCTGCGAGAACCAGCGCCGTTGCTCCGCCCCAACCCAGTATCTTGGTCACAGGCCAATTAAGCGGCTCGGAAGGATAAGCGCGGCGGATCTGTTGAGCTTGTTCGTATGTCTTTGGCGGCTGCACGGTCATCGATACTGGAGCGCCCACCGAGGCCTGCTGCTTGTCTTGCTCGGCACTGCCGCCCGCACGAGCCTCAAGTCGCGCCAATCGCCTTTCAATAACCGCTAAACGGCTCTCAATATCCGCTGACATCCGTGCCTCCGATTTACAACATACGCAAAATCCAACTGACAGCTGGGCTCAGCGGTCGGCCCTGGCCCGATCCGACTGCAGCGAGCGGTCAGGTGGCGCACGATTCTCCATCTACCTTAAGTGCATGCGATTGAGAAGAAGTGCCACGAGTGGCATGAGAACCCAAGGTATCGCATAGTAAACGGTCAGATACCAATATCTATAGATGAACTGGACGCCGTGGCCCAGGTACAGGCCGCAGTATAGCCAGTCATAGAACGCCAGAGGTACTGTGAAATAGAATGCCAGCCACAGTGCAACCCTAATCCGCCTCTCGGGCCGCAGGCGCCTTAGAACGAGGTAGACAATAGCGGCGATGGGAATCAACAGAAGCAAGTCAAACCAAAACATCAGAAGGTTGGAGTGCTGCTGATAGTAATAAGGCAGGCCAGCTACCCAGAAGCCAGCCCAAACAACGGCGGCGATCAGGAAGACTCGAATGTGACCTCGCCTGGTCAATTTGGAATTCCTGTAAAAAACCAACTAACGCCCAAAACAGCAGCCGCTGGTAATTGGCGGGTGAGTTGCGCAGGCTAACGAAGTGGCGCACGCGTGCCGCGTTGATTGCTTTCGCTGTCTAGCGCTCCGACGCGCAGGGAATTGAGAAATCGACATGATAATGCTCATCGTGTCTTACCCAAGAAGGCTTGTCCGAAAACTTTATATTGGCCCGCAAATACTCTGCGTATTCAGTTTCGAAGAGATACTTCTGCATCTTGGGGTCAAAAATGACACGCCACAGATGCAAACCTCTCGAGGCAGCCTCCCGATGCAATTGCACGATATGGGCCGCCATCGCCGGATAATCTATATTGTACTCTCCATAGTTGCCGACTGAATCAAATTCAATCGAGTAGCCAAATTTGTTGAAAATATTGGTTGGCAGGTGCACCGAGGTGCCGTTTTGGTCAACAACAGGCACCATAAAATCGACAGACGATCCATTTTGGTGAGTCTTATGCGGCTTAAACGGCCCGCCGTCTGAAAATCCCGTCTCCGCGTACTTATAGACCACACCAGGCTTTTCCTTTTCCAGCCCTGCATACGCAGCAACAACGATATCTCGGACCTTATTGTGGACATACGTTCTACCGGCTAACCGTCCGATCATGCTGTAGCTAACGAAATTGACGCCTTCCTGCGGCAGCGCAACGCCGCCCTCGAGTCGACCATCACTCGTAGTCCCGTAACAAACACTCGTTTCGGCCGCGATTGCAGCGACGTTGAAAAACATGACCAACAGGCCGAGTCCGAGCCTCATAAGAAGGCGCGCCAATACCCGCAAAAGCCGTGCCTGGCGGCGGGAAGGCCGCTTGCGCAGGCAAGCGAAGTGGCGAATGCGCATGGCGTCGCCGTGGTCACTCTGGCTCGCTACCGATCTGCGCGTCAACGTACACCCAAGCCTGTCTTCCCGAGGCGAGCCTTGCCACGACTCGCTTGTACTCCACGGGCTCATACTTGTCTGTGCGTTCCAGCTCTGCGTCAGTCACTTTGAACGCCATCCCTTCGACCTGCGCTGCTTCGCTGTGCGCCGGCCTCAGGATCGCATGATGGGTCTTGCCGCTCGTGCGCGTGAAGTCTGCGTCTTCTACGCGCGCTAGTGCTTGCTCGTAGCCGAGAAGGTAATCCTTCCGTCCGACAAGCGTTCGTCCGAAGAGTGAGCGCTGCACCTGCTCGTCCTGGAGTGTTCCGTAGGAGAATAGCAGTGGCATTTTTAGTCTCGCTTTATTCAGCGGAAGGGCGAATGCAGTTCAGTAGTCAGCGTAACAGCGTGGATGCAATGCCTGACGCCCGCATGCGGCGCGCTGCGTCAAGCGCGTCGCAGTGAGCGAAGCGACGGACATTATTCGCGGCTTAGGCGACTGATTCAACCTTAACCTCCCAAGCCGGAAATACAAGAGCGGCCGGATGGTGGCTTCATGCGCTGCCAAAACAATTACCTTAACAACGACGTTCTGCGCCTCAAATCAGCTAGATGATGCGATGCTGGCCGCCAAGGTGCGCAGCGGGTCGGCTGTCAGCGGCAGTGCCCTGGGGTGTCGACTCGAGAGCCTGATTGGGCAACAGTTCGCCCTGACCGTTGCATCGATCTCTTAGAATATACGCCGGGTGCGAAGGGTTGAGGATACTGACGTCTGCCTCCGGGTTACCGTACTGATCATGCCCGGTCAAGAGGCGGAGCAGAGATTCGGCCGTGCTTTGGAGGCGCATATCACTGGATAGCAATAGCGCATTTAGCGCGGCGATATCTGTTCCGTTTACGCGTTGCTCGCACCACACCGCGGCAACCGTCTTTAAAGTCGACCGAAACCCCGGTGAAACAATTGCATGCCCGCAGCAGGTGTATTCAACATGACGTTCAATACTTTCACAGATCTCGCGCACCCGTTTATCAGCCTGGTGCTCACATTGCAGATGACGCGAGTACCGCCAGGGGGCGACATTGCCCGTTGCAACCATCCCAAAAAAACCCGCTATGAGCAGCGTAACGACGAGATACATAGCGGCCTTGGTCGCGATACTCGGCATCTGGTTTAGTCCTCGATGTTCAGCGTCTAAAACCGGCATAAGGGGCGGGACGCAAAGCGAACCGGCCAGCGAGTAAAACGCGCACCTTTAATGCAACGTCTATATTTTGCTAATTAAGAAACATACGCCAAAAGGCAAATATATAAACGCCGAAAAGCAGAAGACAAATCATCAGCGCTGGAGCACTCAGCCAAATAAACATGCCTCTTGCTAAGTGTCTCTTTAATGAGAGGCTAAGCAATCCGCCAATTAGAAGAAAAATAAATCCGCCTATGATTCCTAACCAAATGCCAAATATATTAGGCTCATCGACAGTATCGGCAATATTCTGAAACTGTAAATAGGCTGCCCATATCACGAACAGGAAGCCAATACCCTCAGACAGAATTGCCGCGCGTAGTCTAAACCTTTGCCATGCAGTCATATCTATTTTCTGCAGCCTATCGCCCACAACAAGGGCGACTGCTTACCCATGCCCGACTGCAGCCCCTTGCTATGTCTCGCGATTCTGCCAGCGGGATGTCACGTTCTTGCCCACACACCCCCTTGAGCTTCAAACCAGTGGTCAGGTAAAAAGAAGCTATAAACGAGGGTAAATTCGCTATATTTATTACTATTTGCAGATTTTTCGTTGCCATCGCGAGCGGCAGGATAATAAAACATACTGCCTTTGCGGAGGCCAACTCTGCCCCGACCCACTGCCTGCCAATCCGCAAGAACCTCTGGACACGATCCATTGGTGTCGCAGAGCCTGTTAATAGACAATGCTAACTCGAGAATTTCATCTTTTCCGCCAAAATAGAATTTCACATAGCCGTGCCCTGTAAATGTATAAAGTATGGCGAGAATGGAACCAATAATTAGAACATTTATGAGAGTTTTCAATTTCTATATGATCCCGTGTACATTAGACATCACGCCAAAACAGCAGCCGATCTTCAGTCCGGTACGCCGAGCGTAGCGAGCGAACTGCTTGCACTGGGCAGTTGGCATATTCACCGTGTGCTGCCTTTACCTTTTTGCTGTGCGACAGTCGTGGCACTCAACTGCTAATGCGTCAATATGCCCTTTAGCCTCTTCGTAGTACCACTTCTGGTCTCTCGCACGCCAAATCTCCCATTTCCCGCAGCGACGGCAGGCAAACGGCTGGTCTATATAGTACTCCGGCAAAGCGCCGTAGGTATTTATATGCGCAAGTTTGCTTTGATCGGCAGAGACGGCCGATGGATGGCCTTTCTGCTGCGTCGGATGTAGCTGCGCGACTCGCTCAGCCTCGCGAAGTTCTTTCGGGCTTGGGTCGCGTCCGGTGCCGCTTGCTTTTCCCATCTGCACGCCACCTAACGTTGCGATAAGCGACACGTCGTAGTTAGCCATTTTATTATGAAGGCAAAAGAAGTGACGAGTAGGCACGGCCGCTGCATCGCCTGGTCAGGTGTCAGGCAGCTCACAGCCGAAAGAAATCGCTTGATCATCTGGATTCCGGTACTAGCGGATTTGGTCCAATTGGCACGTAGCCTGGTTCATTACTTGAAAAGACACCGATCAGGTTCAGCGGCGTATCCCCGGAATTGGTGAATGTGTGCGGTGCGTTCGCTGGCACTCTGGCTATGTATGGAGCGGTGGCACTAAATCTGCTTTCACCGATGATGTAGTCCATAGTGCCACTCAGCAGTACATGGGCCTCCTCCACTTCATGTGCATGCATAGGCGGCCCACCATGAGGATGTGTCTCCGTCACTATGAAAGACATCGCATCAAATCCGTAATCACCCCCAGACGCGAAGTAACCCGCCTCGCCCGGGTGATCATAAAAACTCGCCATGTTTTCCAGCTTGATGACGTAGGCTCCCGGCTCGAACGGAACTTCGGGGGACTTCTCGTAACTCTCATCCGGCAGCGGGCGCGGCGCTAGCCTTACGAAAGGTCCCATAGCCTCCTCGCCACCGCAACCGGTAAGAAATAGAGTCATCAACATGAGACCAGATCTCTTCATAGTCTATTCGCTCCCAAATCTTCTCAAGTCATGTAACGCATAACGCTAATAACAGCGGCCCGCCGAAATCTCGACCGCTTGTTTGTGGCGGTTAGGCGCGAAGTGCTCTAAGCCTTCCATATCGTCCAGACACCAATGAGTATGAAACCGACGCCAGCAATGTATGCAAGATATTTCGGATCCAGGTAGTTTGAAATGACCGCGCCCGCTAATACCCCTATCGCAGTAGTGGCAACCAGAGCCGCGGACGCTGCCATGAAGATCGTTCCCAGACTAGATCCTTCGCGTGACGCGAACAGAAGCGTGGCTAGCTGGGTTTTATCCCCGAGTTCAGCCAAGAAGATAGCAGCGAAAACGGTTGCGAATAGTTTTAAATCCATAATGGTATGTTTTTGGAAAGGCGTCTAACGCTTCGTATCACCGGACGCCAAAAGCAGAGTGGGTCACGAGCAGCGCTTTTTGCGTTCCGAGTGAATGCCATTGTGATGTTCAATTTTGGCGTGACAGTTGCGTCAGCGGACTGCTGCGTTTGCTGGTTAGGTGGCACTTCGCCTCGCGACTATGTAACCGGTAAATTCGAAAAGGCCGACTAAAATCCATTGGTAAATTGGAAGAAAAATAAATATTAGCCCGCCCTGTGCATCTAAATGAATAAAAGCAGAGTCGACGACAATGTAGATTCCACCCACACAGACTATGGCTGTTACGATAAGTCTGGCGAGCTTAACCGGCCCTGAAGCATTTAGCCTGCCAGACATCCAATAAAGATAGGCATATGGACTGACAGCCCACGCCAGGAATAAAAATAACCCCAAGTAGCCTGACACATCCTGATATGCGTAATTGTCACCCCACGGCTGGGCCATGGAGACACCGGAAATGATGGTTACCAAAAGCCCCGATATAGCCAGCAACGCAACTGCCGGCTGACATGATTGGATTTTCACGGTGCCGCCCAACAACCGTAACAGCGGCCGCCCGAGACCGGCTGGCGGGTTACGCAAACAAACGGCGTGACGGGTAAACAACCGGACTGTTGCTTTTGCTGCTTAGGCATCATTGGCTGAATTTTGATCTTTTTGATACGGGACAAAAAATAGCTTTTTGTTACCCCAATAGATAAGAAGACCCAAAACGACATAACTGACCAATGCCGGGATCAACCATTTTGAGTATCCGTAGTACAGCAGAATGGTAAACGCCAACGAGATGACTGCAATGACGAGAAAGGCCGCTTGCCTGTATTTTGTATCTGTATCTACCGTAAATCTACCTCCGCAGCCCGGGCATATTCTGAAATTTTTAAAGAAGCCTGGATGGCGAAGCTCCTTAACACGTATCTCAATGCTGCAATGTGGACATATTTGCATTGAAGGAGACACCTAAAGCCCGAAACAACAGCCGCTAGTGATTGGCGCGGCGGTTGCTTGCGCTTGAACCGTGAAAAGTGCGCCAGCGCGCTGCGGCTCTCGCTGGTCAGGCGGCCATTTCCTATTTGGCTTCATCGATCATCTGAATCGTCTTCGCCTCGACCTCTTCGGATACCTCTCGCAACGCTGCGTCCTGCGACAGGGTCGAAAGCATCTGTGCTGGCCGGATAAGACCAATCTTGGTTTTACCGCTATCGGTAAATACTGAGATTCTGCACGGCAAAGCCATGTTCAGGCGCATGTCCGTGGACAGAACTTTCGCAGCCTGAGCAGGGTTGCAGACTTCAAATACTTTGCACTGTTCATCGAATGGAACGCCTTTACTGCGCAAGGTGGCACCCAGGTCATGAATGTGAAGAACACCGAATCCGTGGTTTTTCACGGCCGCATCTAGATCTTCCGCAGCCTCGTCGAACGTTTTCCCAGTCTCAACGATGTAGTACATGTCCATCCTCCGCAGAAATGACCGCCAAATAACGCCTAAAACAGCCGCACCCAGGGGTGGACACGCCGCTTGTGCGGGCCAGCGATGTGACGGTCGCATGCGGCGTCGGTTGCTTTCGCTGGTTATGTTTTCCAAAACCTATCACAGTCTGCACACTTGAATCCGTGTTGATAGAAAAATAGTGGAAATCCGAGCAACAAGAAAACGACGAATGCCGGCTTTTTCCCTCGAGTATACGATGTAATATTTAAACTGCCGCACGAAGGACATGCAACATTATCAGGACCCATTTCGGCGACCACATCCGCAGAATAATCTGTTTCCAAGATATACTTAGCATCTTCGAAGAATTTCGGCGGAACCAAGAGTTTTACACCGCCCAATGCATTTGAATAAAGCCACTGCATATTTATCGTATGCTCGTCAGAAAGTATGGCCGGGATGCCAGCACTTTCCAAACTAGCCTTGGCAATCTGGGCTTCGTGGGGAAAAGAATAACTCGCTACGACAACTGGCTTTTCCATTTTTCTATGGGGGAAACCTAAAGCCCAGAAAAGCGGCCGGCCGTTAGGTCGGTCCGGCGACCGAAGGGTGCAAACTGCTTATGGGGCTTCACTGCACTGAGGGACAACATCTTCAATTACCAAAATCGACACTGAGCAACAAAATCCATACGAAGAGCGAGCCCATCGAGACAAAAATAATCGCCCCCCACACTAACGATTTTTGATGCGTGGAGCAGGCAGGCAGGAACGGTGCCGCGGATGAGCCGACAATATGAACTATATAGCGAACAAAAACATAAGCCATAGCCGCAGGGACAGCGAGCATAACCGCTACAGCAATTATCCACCTCGGTTCACCATAGAGAGCTGAATAGAACATTGGTATTTTCGGCAACCCTATATATGGGCTGAATCCGAAAACGAGGCAACAACAGCCGATAACCATCACTGCCAAAAATCCGCTCAAAATTCTTATCTCGATCGTTTTCATTTCAGATCAGTAACTTTACTCCATAACGCCTGCAATGGCGGCCGCGCGTCAGCGCGGTCCGGCGACCGCAGGTAGGGAACTACTTACACTTGTTTCGTTGCATGTTAATCAAACCACACTCGCTTAACACCAGGTGCTTGGGCGGCAATCGATTCTAATAGTTTTGAGAGGCGAGCAATCTCTGCAGCGGGGTCAACGCGTTTGACGAGCCTTTGGATTAAGCCGGGCTCTGCAGCAACGAAAGCGGCCCATTCAGTCGGGCCAAACTCGCTTTCGTTATCGCCGCCGGCGTTTCGACAGGCGATGAACAGTAGGTATGGCTTACGCCGCAGTACAACGCACCAGCCCCAATCCTCTGGAATTAGCTCTGCCACTTCCTCGCCTTCGTCGCGAAAACGGTGAGCAAGCCACTCGGCATAAGCTTTCCCAAAGATGCCAGGATTCGTCTCTTCTTCCTCGCCCGGCAAGACTTCGAAATAATCGGTCTCGATCCAGACTTGGTTGCCGGCGTTCAAGAAATCTAACGCCTTGAACAGCGGCCGCACGAAGTGCGGTCCGGCGTAGCTTGCTGCGCGAACTGCTTCAACTGGTTATAGGGCCCGATGCACGGTCTTTCGATCGGCGATTTTGATGACGTAGACAACAAGCTGCTTATCCTCGATTGCATAAACGATGCGATAATGTCCTTGCCGTATTCGATAGCGTTCAGATCCGGATAGCTTCCTACAGCCGGCAGGACGCGGATTGTCAGCTAACGCTTCGATTCGTGAAACGATTCTTTGACGATCAGACTTGCGAGAAATCGCCTCTAATTCTTTGGCAGCCGATTTCTTGATTCGTAGCTTATATCTTGCCACGCCGCTTCAAATCTTTGACGACTTCCTCAAACATCAGCTCAGATTCTTTCTCGCGATCTTCAAACGCGGCTAGATCTTCTGCATCTTCTGCCAATGCCTCTCGCACTGCTTCATTTACCAGCTCAGACACACTGCTATCGGTTTCCGCTGCTTTGAGACGCAGGGCTCGATGGAGATAAGGGTCGAAATATATGGTTGCGCGTTTCTGAGTGGATTCAGCCATATTCATAGGCTAGCGCTATAACGCTATGACGTCAAGTCGCTAAAAATGCCAGGGCCCTATAACGCCTGCGACAGCCGGGTTTGAGTCGGACGATGCTTTGCGTTAGCAAAGGACCGGCCGGGTCAAACGTCCGCTGCTTGCGCTGGTTATGGGGCGACACGCTTCACCGCTTGACAATAAGTATTGCCCATTGTTCCTGACTATATGATGACCGTCTGTTAGCGGCCAGGAACAGATCTTATTCGTTCGAACAGAGGTTACCACTTGGAGTCTGGCCGCTCTCAATCCTGCGGATCTCGAATTGTTTTGAACAGCGACTTGGAGATATGCATGGACACCAGCACGTTTTCGTCAACAACTTCTGCAATTTTTAGATCAGCCGCAGCAGAACAAAGCATATTCGCTTCATGCTGTTGTAGCCCGTGCTCTTCCATTAGATAGTCGATCATAAAACGAGTCGCCTTCTTCGCAGCCTCATCGAGCGTCAGGGCAAAGGCAGTGACTGCATAGAAATCATCGGATTCGTACTGAGGTTCAGTAATTCGCCGTGAACCCTTAAGTACATTGACTTCATAGGTAATGCGCATTGGCGCTTCAATGGCGGTTCCGCTCACTTCGCCGTGACCCTGAGCGGCGTGCGTGTCACCAATAGAGAATAAAGCGCCTTTAACGAAGATAGGGAAGTAGACAGTGGAGCCTTCGACGATGTTTGGATCATCCATGTTTCCCCCGTTCGCCCTAGGTGGAATAGTGGATAGCATCTCATCGGTGTCGGGAGCCACTCCCATGACGCCGGGAAAGGGTCTTAACGGAATCGCGATGTCGTTTGAGAAGTGCGCGTACTTGCTGCTCTCGTCGAATTTGTAGGTTTTCAGATATATCCCATCGAGCTCGTCCCCCAAATACGCCCAGTGAGGGTCAGTATCTGTCCAGCCCCAATTTCCCAGCTTGATGTGGTGCAGCGTTACGGCAAGGACATCACCTGGCTCCGCTTCTTCTACAAACACCGGACCCGCCAACGGATGCCCAAATTCATCAGGCCAAACGACTTGGCGGTACTCTTCGTCAGTCATTCCGGGCCGAATAAGCCCGTTTGATGCTTCCTTGGTATGCGCCTCCACTATTGCGCCGCTAGGAACTCGGATCACCGCCGGAATCGCGCGGCTAAACGCAAAATGCTCTTGGCCGCGGGGTATGACGTAATCTGGGGCCAACACTTTAGAGTCAATGGTCTCAACCGATGTAGAACAGGCACACAAGTGCAGCGAGGCAAGAAGAATAACTATTGATCTCATTGAACTCTTCTGGTTGATTTCGGGGTCAACTCACATCTTACGACGAAGGTTTGGCGAGGGTCGTACCAGGACGATGCGGGAGAGCGCTTGGCGTTGCCCTATAACGCCCACAACAGGGGCGTTTGATGCGACAGCCGATTTGTGACAACAAATTTGGTGGCGGGTCAAACGTCCGCTGCTTGTGCTGGTTATGAAGCAACATCTTGCACATATTTAAATGACAGTCACCAATAATTACCGAAGACACTATGAACGCCCGCTAACAGCCAAGATTGTTATTCTAGATCCAGCTTAGCGCCTCTTCGATTATCTCTGTTCCCCCAGTTTGTGCACATTCACCGTGTGCGATCAGCAATCGGCTGGGTCTCCAGTCAAGTACTGCCTGACGAGCAGTGCGGGCGAGTCTACGTTGAAGAAAACTAGCCCGCCACTCCCTCGGTGTACTACCGTGCTCACCGACTAAGCTATCTAGCCGCATAAGCTTACCTTTCCAACCCGACATTTTTTCTTCCGCATGTCGCTGGATCAGGTCGCAAATGATCGCCGTGCGAGACGCCCGGTGGAAGAACACGACCTCTTCCATTGCCAATGAGCCACGAAAGATCACTTGATCGATATCTGCTGCCCAAGCCGAATCGGGCTCATCGCAAAGATCAGCATCAAAGTTAATTTCAGGCTTCCGTCGGGCGAGACCAGGCGGAGCATACAGACGCGCACTAGGCCAGCGCTCGGCCCATTCTCCCAAGAATAGATGATGGATTTTGTTCGGCGATACGATGTGGCGCACAGGTCCGATTGCCTCGACTTCGCTGGCCAGCTCATCTGTCAGGGCAACTGGTGACCATACCCATGCGCTGCTGTCAGATAGGTGCACTACTGCCATACGAGTGGGATAGGGAAAGCCATAAAACGAAACGGTCGGCCCCTCGGCTACATATAGAGAAGGTCCAAATTCTTCAAGCATTCGGATAGCCCAATAATTCTCGGCCGCCAGGAGTTGCTGCACAACGCCCAGAACAGCAGCCGGTCGCAGCGGGCGCGACTTTTGCCCTTGCAAAAGGCGTCACGGATGCGTAACCGGTCTGCTGCTTTTGCTGGTTAGGTGCCGTCTTCTGCGGCTTTACGCTTCGCAATGAGTTCGCGAACTTTAGGAACGAGATCAACCGGCACCTCCATAGTGGTGTTGCTCGACGGATCTAAGGCGGCCTCGTCTTCTGCCACTGCTTCCTCTTCGGATTGTGCCTCGTAGTGGGCAATAACGCGCCGCACTCGTTCTTCGTCCCACCCAGTTGGATATTTTGATTGCTTCATCTTCGCTTGCGGCGTTGCCGCCGCCGATAGGCCAGTAAAGGCTTGCCTCGTAACGTATAGGCCGTTATGACAAATACGCTATCTGGAATTGGATCAGGAACATAGATTACTCTCAAATAACGACCGCTGGAAGTGCGCCCGATCGCAACTCGAGATCCGTCCGTTCCGGGGCGGTCTTCGCCTGGATTGCCGAGAATCTCTTCAACTTCAGTCTCCGACACATCATGGCCATATATGTGTCGGGCATCCGTTGTTGGATCGATGAAAAATCGTATTTCCACTGTCTCTGTTAAGTATTAAGCATCTAACGCCCATAACAGCAGCCGGTCGCAGCGGGCGCGACTTTTGCGCAGGCAAAAGGCGTGACGGCTGCCGATCCGGACTGCTGCTTTTGCTGGTTAGGTGGGCAATTACTCATTACCAAAATACTCGCGCCAACTGCATGATAATAACCATGCCGAAAAATATTAAGAGGAGCCTGAAAGGAACGGCCCATGGATGTGGCTTTTGTGGCGCCGATATCGAAAATTTCGCTCGAGCATCGCGCCGCCAATTTTGTTGAAACTTATCAATTTCCGACCGCGCCTTATCCGCAGCGTCGTCAGCAATCCAAATAGCCGCGGCCGCCGCACCCTGAGTCCCGCGAGTTACCCCACGTGAACCGGGTGGTGATTCATAGAATTCTATACCCGCATCGACCAACGCTTGTCGGACGCCCTCCGCCTCCTCGATCGGTACACCGCCCAAGCCAAATACTCGCACAGACATTGCCTGCCCACCTAACGCCCACAGCAGGCGCGCTTTACGCGGCAAGCCGCGTGCGGTAGCAACGGCGCAGACGGGTCAAGCGTCGTTTGCCTGTGCTTGTTACGGAGCATACTTGCCTGCGAAATATCTGTTAGCAGCTAGATCATACTATCGCGCTCACCCAACAAGTAGCGAACGACATCGCTGTAATCGAATACTAAAGACACTGCCAGTGTCGCCGCAAACATCCAAATGATCAGCCGGCAGAGCAACGGCATTTCGCCATTCTTTGCGCGGAGAAAGAGGTAAATAAACAGCGGTGTCCACAGAATGACATGCACGATGCCCAACAGCCGGACGTAGCCAATCTGCTCATATACCCAGCCCATGCCAACGAGCATAGCGATATTCGTCAGCAATACGATCACCGCATCAAGACGCGTAGCCTTTGAAAAAACCAGTACCAACGGCGTGACTATAATCGCAAACGACATCCAGTAGAGCCAGGCTGTCTGCCAGCCGCTGGCAAGGGTAAACATCGCTTCGTTAAAAGGCATTTGATTTTCCATAGTCAATACCTGAGCTCTACTAGCTCTGTATGAACGGCAAACTGCATATCGTCGTTAGCAAGTTTAAGTTCCGGCTCCGTAACGCCTGCAACAGCGGCCGGCCGCCAGGCCGGTCCGGCGAGCGTAGCGAGCGAACTGCTGGCACTGGTTAAGTGCCGATAGTCGAGTACCACGGGATGGCATATAGAAAGCCTCCACAAACGAAAATGACGAAAAACACGATGGATAACGGCTTTGTGAGGCCAAAGAATACGACCTGCTCGGCCGCACGCAGCCACCAAAAGACTGATATCAGCAGCAACAGACTTTGGCCCAGAGATGATGCAAGCATTTCACGAGCGTGAAATATCGAAATGTATGCGAATATCGCGAACGCGAACGTAAGGGAAAGATTTAGAATTTGCATCACTTGCCTATTGATCAGCGTTAATGACTTCAAATCCTGATCCCAGTTGAACAGTCGGTAGAACAGAACGTGAAAAACCAAAAACCCAATATTGAACGCGCCGCCGATCAGGATCAAAGTTTCGGATGACATAGCGAACTGGCGGAGCGGCACTTAACGCCTTGAACAGCAGCCGGTCGCAGCGGGCGCGGCTTTTTCTTTTGCAAAAGGCGTGACGGATGCCGATCCGGTCTGCTGCTTTTGCTGGTTATGTTGCGGTACATGCATGTTAGAGAACTGCGTAAACAAGAACCCCCCCGAATAGAACAGCAATAAACCCACCAACGCGACCATATGATGATCCTAGACTTAATGCCCATTTCATCAATCTCGTGAAATTTGAACGGCCTATTACTCCCAATACAACTGCCGCTACCAATGAAATCCACCCAAGAACTTCCAGAATAATTGGATATTTGGATTCACCAGCATAGACGATAAGTGCCACGCCCAAGATTATTCTTACTACGACTGCCAAGACATGGAGACTTAGTGAATCCACATTGCTGCGTAAAATACCGAAAATTATTTCAGGCTTAATAAGGATGATTACCCCTGCAACTAGCGTAAGAACGCCAAAAATTAAAATAACGTAGTTCATTAGCTATAACTCATAGCAACATAACGCCCAGAAAAGCCGCCGCATGACGGCAATTAAAAAGAACGCACGATTGTCACGGTCGGCTGCTTCAACTGTTTATAAGCCGACTTCATCCTTGAGGACTTTAACGCAATACGAGTTAAGGCTTTCGCTCTCTTTTAAAGACTCAATCGCAAGCCGTTCATGAAGTGCAGCGCCCACCCGAATATTGAAACGGCCAGAATATTTCCTTCCGGCTGTGGCGGGCGGCAAAGCAGCGCCATCTGTCTCATGAATCTCGATCCACTCGTCTATAAGTGCACCCAGCTTTTCATAAACTTTAGCTTCGTTTTTTCCATGAACGCCGCCCAGCGTCAAACCCGGTACACGCCCAATAAAACACTGGTCTTCTTCAGACCATTCCACCACTCGCAAATATTGATTACGCTTTTTCATCATCGATCAACTCTATGGCACGCTTAACATCTCTAATTTGGTACCGCTTCGCATCCTGCCCCGTCGAACCACTGAGTGTGATATTGACACCTTTCGGATGGCGAAAATTCCGGTGACTCCCTTTGCCACCGCGATTCACGAAGCCAGCCGACTCAAGGTTCCGGATCAATTCACGAATCTTTGGCGGCATCTTCTTATGGTACTATTATGGTACCATCTTTTCAAGATGATCCCAACGAGCACGAGGTCTAAGGCTTATAACGCCCGCAACCGCGGCGCCTGCCGGCTGGCGCGCCTTTTGCGCATGCAAAAGGCGTGACAGACAAAGGTGTCCGTTGCTTGCGCTGGTTTTGGCGCACATTGTTCAACGTTGTGCCTATCGATCGCATGGGTGGTTGATGCCATCGACAATGGGAATCTCACCTAACTCAAAGGGATTAATTCCCTCAAGGCAGGCAACGTTAAAGCCGAATTGATCACGATTGGAGCGACGCTTGTGATGCGTATAAATGCCGCAAACGGAGCAGAAGAAGTGTTCCGCCGTCATGGTATTGAACTGATAAAGCGACAATTTGTCCTCACCCGATGTAACTCGCAGCCCATCCAGGGAAACCGAGCCGGCTACGGCACCGCGTCGACGACACATAGAGCAGTTACAGCGACGCAGTTCCTCGAGCCCGTTTGGCAACGTAACTTCGAATTGTACTGAACCGCAATGACAAGAGCCCCGATGTATTGGCTTGATCTCCATTAGCTAGCTACTAAGCCAAAAGCTGCGCATTAGTTCAAATTCGCTCGCGCCATAATGCCCGCATCAGCGGCAAAGTGAACGCGTAGCGCGTACTTTGCCCGACTGCATGCGCTTGTTATGCGCTATCTCTGCCATTGTCAATGTCTCTACGCTCCAAAGCCTGTACTCGAAAACACTTAAAGGAAAGCTCGAGACCAAATGCCTGTTCAAAGCTAACAGTTATATATGGTGGCAAAGGCTTTCCATCCGCGTATGTGCCACCTGCTTCATATTTGAACTTTAGGTCATAGACTGCATTTTGATGGTTGAATTCTCCCATCCTTATAGATTCGCAATCATAAAACTTCAAAATAGCTATAAACGGGTTTTCTAAAGCACAAAGCTCGAATGATGTTTCGATTACGGGCCCTATCCATACATTATCATCGGGACGAACATCACCTCGCCATATGTTTAGATTGTGCACTTCTGCATCATGAAAGTTTGGCCATTCACCTTTATCAAGAATCAGGTGGCAATCCTCAACGCTTTCCAAAGGATCAAAATCTTTCATTGCGCATAACGGATAGAACGCACGCGCGTGACCCGCGCAGCGGGGCACGTCGCGTGCAGTGATTTGTTATAAGGCCCCCTATAGAAGTGCGGATCATTTGTTGTCGATTCCCAATCGCTTTCGTTCGTTTCTTATGAACTCATCGTAGTGCGAATTTTCCATATCTAACTTAGGAAACAGTTCATAAATCCAAGCGTCCAGGCCATCCGATGATGGAAAAAAGAATTCCGGAAACGTGTCGTTGTTGAGATCAATTAACGGAGGCAGCGGTGATCCTTCGAACACAGATATCTGATCCATGCTTCCATTAAGTAACCGATATCCACCCATTTCGTAAACTGATGATATCGTCGGGTCAAAAACTAAATAGAATGACCCCTTTTCCTCGCTGTTGATCGCGGTTACCTGTAGGCCTTTCTCTATTGTCACTTTTTTCTGTATCGCCTGAACGTCCTTCTCTGGGGCGTTAGACGTACTCCATCGCTGTTTTGGAAACACGTGGTTCGACATAAGCAATGGTGTGGAACCACACACTGGCTTTTTGGCGAGATCAACAGTTGTCCACCCCCCATATCCGCTTGTATCGATCTTCTTGACTTGATTTACGCTCGATTTCCCATCGCACCATATCCATACCTTGCTGCCTTCCGGAAAATATTTTCGAGCTGCATCAGGACTCTCTTCATAAGTCGAGAAGCGCTGCCCTTCGGTCCAATTAGAGAGCATCACTACCTGCCCATCTTGATTGCCCTTCAGATCGTATAGCTGAGCATGGCTCTGAGGACCAGCTGCCCATGCGGACTCTGAAAGTAAGCCAAAGAAGAGACCAACAATAAACTTAGTCATGTACGCTCTCCCAAGACGGAAGCCCATATAACGCTCCGCATCAGCGGCGCAGCTTTGCTGCGTCCGACTGCATGCGCTTGTTATGTTTTGGGTGCCTTTTTTGCTGTAACAAAATAACTAGATGCTCCTTTGAATATTTTTTCAGATTCAATTGGCTGAAAATTCCCGATTGCTAGTAAATCGTCTATGTCTGTGCTTTTTATCCTTCTGATAGGAATAGGAATTACACCTAACTTACACAATACCCGAACAAACTGTATCTGGAGGTTAACCAAAAATGACATCTTTTGCCCTAGACAAGGCGTTATAGAAATAAATAGACCCTCATGTTTTAACAAGTCATTAACTCGTTGCACAACACTCTGTGGATTGGGTACGGTATGCAACATGTTAAAAGCCAGAATTACGTCAAACGACTCATTTTGATATCTATTATCGAAAATATCCGCCTTCTCGAAATTTACGTTATCAACTTCACTAGCAGCTGATTTTTCTTTCGCTATCCGAATCATCTCAGATGAGATATCGATACCATTAATCTCTTTCACCAGACTGGCGAACTCGCAGGATGCAGTGCCAGTACCGCATCCGTAATCCAATACGATTTGGCTTTCTTTGAGATATTTTTTAGTGTTTTCCCTGGCCTTTTTATGGATGTATTCAAAACGTTCTTCTGTTTTGTCGTAATTCTTTGAAGCTTTATCCCAAAACTCTTCCGATTTATTCAATATTTATTGCTCCGTGAGAAAAACATAACGCTCAGAACAGCAGCCGGTCGCAGCGGGCGCGGCTTTTGCCCCTGCAAAAGGCGTGACGGATGCCGATCCGGACTGCTGCTTCTGCTGGTTAGGTGGACAGAACCTCATAATCCTGACGACTCGATTACATATACCAGCAGCGGGAAAATAAGAAGCACTGCGCCAACTAACCGAACGAAAAACGGGCGCGCTAAAGATTGACTCTCGTCGTGACTATAGTGACTCCATTTAAATAGTAGCGATAGCATTTTCGCTGCCTGTTCTGTAAACAATAGGCAAAATAGTCCAAAAATTACCGAGGCAATTAGAAAGAGCGGAAAACTCGCCATTGCGTATTGGCCACCTAACGCCCAGAACAGCAGCCGGTCGCAGCGGGCGCGGCTCTTGCCCCTGCAAGAGGCGTGACGGATGCCGATCCGGACTGCTGCTTCTGCTGGTTAGTGTGCCTGCTCATGATTTTGGTCAGCCCTGGTAAAACTAAAATCTAACCACCACTTCGGAGCCGCTGCATATCCAAAGTAAATAGCCACACCTAACATAGCGCCTTGCAGCATCGCCAAGAGCGGCATTAGGAGCAGAACCAGTAACGAAATA
>Ga0224512_10002173_pt1 | contig 18183 bp, 13 predicted proteins | sample SF_May12_sed_USG_4_FD_169103 | JGI IMG/M metagenome (GOLD analysis project Ga0224512, IMG submission 169103) | Sediment microbial communities from San Francisco Bay, California, United States - SF_May12_sed_USGS_13 | ecosystem: Environmental > Aquatic > Marine > Sediment | place: USA... | reverse complement strand
CGTCCAGAGTCTTACAATCGATGCACAGCGTGGCCGTCGGTCGGGCCTCGAGGCGCTGAATCCCGATCTCTACGCCGCAGTTTTCGCAAAAACCGTAGTCCCCGCCTTCCAGCAACAACATCGTTTCGCTGATTTTTTTCAATAACTTACGTTCGCGATCGCGATTACGCAACTGTAGAGACATATCGGTCTCCTGGCTGGCGCGGTCATTGGGGTCAGGGTGATTTACGGTTTCATCCTGCAACGCGTTCACGGTACGCGAAGTTTCGTCAAACAGCTCGCCACGCCAGGCCTCCAGTATCGCGCGGAAATGCGCGACCTGAGGCGGACCCATGTATTCCTCGGTCTTTTTAGGCTTGTATGGCTTGATGCCGTGGATCAATGTCGGTTGCGCCTTCTTTTTCGAAGTAGCAGCCATCCTAGTTCACTCCTTACCGATAAATTAGTCGCCCGGCGACTGGTCGCGGGCCGCAAAAACCAAGCGCGCATCTATACCAGAAAGGCCTATGCGGCGCAATAAAGCCGAGGCGTAAACAATCGGCAGGAGGATCGCTCCGAGCGGTTACGATATTCAGCGGCGTCCCTGTATATGCGCAAGGTCATCGCATTGATTAATTCGTCGAATTCCGATACCGAGCACCAAGAAGTGATGATCTTAGGATTTGACGCCCAGTTCGCTATTTACCTTGGCGGGCGTGCTGGCATCTACCCCGGCATCCACCCACAGCGCGGTAGCACCGGCCACGGCGGCGGGCATGACAATAAGATTTATCCCGGGAAGTAGTGTTGCACCGAGCACTGTCGCGCCGAACCCAAGCGCGAGCGAACGCCGGGTCTTCAACCAGGCACGGACGCTGCGCAAATCGTGCCGATGATTTCCCATCGGGTAATCGAGATACTCGACGGCCAGCATCCAAGCGAGAAATAACGCCCACACCAGCGGTGCCGCGATATTGAGCCCCGGGATTACGAACAACACCAGCAACGGCAGTGCCCAGATCAGAAAATAGGCAATCTTGCGGCATTCATTGCGAAGCGTACGGGGAATCTCCATGAGAACCTGCCGTAACGACATGCCCGGGACGGCTGTCGCCGACCGTAGTCGGATTTCCACGGCTTCGGCCAACAAGCCATTAAACGGCGCCCCGAGCAGATTGGCGACGATGGTAAACGTGAAAAAGGTCGTCAATCCCACCCCGATCGCAAATATCAGCCACAGCAACGCCCTCACGGTACCCCACCAGGCGCCGTCCGCGGTCGGCACCCAAGTTTCCACAAGCTGCGAGAAAAGGTCCACTGCGGTGGCCACCAAGCCCAGGAATATTACGCTGTTGATCAGGATCGGTAACATCGCGTAGCGCCGTAGTCCAGGTCGAAAAATCAGCTTCATGCCCCTAGCCAGATAGCCCGCGCCCCGCAATAGATCGGCTCCTAACATCAAGCCGCCATATTCGCAGGCGACAGGAGGCCCGATGTCGGCGGCCGCCACCTTGATGGTAATGAATCACGGTCGGCGTGCTCTGGTCCGCTCGCATCTCGTCGCGCAGAAAGTGATTCGGGTGATCGCATCCGAATAGTATAATTCAACCGTCTTGCCTAATTAGTGTCGTTTCCACAAAAGCAGTTTGTTGCTCGGAGTTACCAATGCTTACTGTCTCTCGATGTTAAAAATATGCGGTTAAAACGCCTACAAGTTTCTGGTTTTAAGTCCTTCGTCGACCCGACCACGGTCACCGTTCCCGGTAGTATCGTTGGCATTGTCGGGCCCAACGGCTGCGGCAAATCCAATGTTATAGATGCCGTACGATGGGTCATGGGAGAGTCGTCGCCGCGCAATCTGCGCGGCGACAGCATGGCGGACGTAATCTTTAATGGTTCGACCGCCCGGAATCCGGTCGGCAAAGCCGCGGTGGAATTAGTATTCGATAACAGCGAAGGCAAAGCGCCGGGACCGTACGGTCAGTACGCAGAAATCTCCGTAAAACGCTCGTTATCGCGCGATGGCCAATCGGACTATTTTATCAATAGGGCGAAGTGTCGGCGTCGTGACATCACCGATATATTCCTTGGCACCGGCCTTGGGCCCAAGTCGTATTCGATCATCGAGCAAGGCATGGTTAGCCGGATCATCGAGGCTAAACCGGAGGATTTGAGAACGTTTGTTGAGGAAGCCGCTGGGATTTCAAAGTACAAGGATCGTCGCCGCGAAACTGAAAACCGAATCCGTCATACCCGTGAAAACCTGAGCCGCATCGATGATATTCGCAGCGAATTGGATGCACTGCTGCGGCGTTTGCAACGACAGTCGCAAGCGGCCCGACGTTACAAAACACTGAAGCAGGAAGAGCGGTTGTTGCACGCGCAGCTCGGTGCGCTGCGTTGGAGGCATTTGGACGAGAACATAAACCAATACGATCGCGAGCTGGCAAAAATTGAAAATCAGCGACAAATTCAGATCAGCAATCAACGTGAGGTCGAAAATAGTATCGAGTCGAGCCGCGGCCGCCATGCCGAATTGCAGGATAGCGTTAACCAGGTACAAGGCACTTTGTACTCGGTAGGTGCCGAAATTGCATCGATAGAACAAGGCATCGCCCATGCCGCCGATTCGCGTCGGCAACGGGAGCAAGAACGGCAGCGATTAGTGGTGGCGATGGATGATCTAGAACAGCAATTACAGCACGATCAACAGTGCCTATCGGCCGCAGAATCTGAGATTAGACAGATCGCCCCGAAGCGTAGTGAATGTTCAAATAATCTGCTGCAGTGGACGGCGGCTTACGAACGGGCCGAAAGTGATTACCGAAATTGGCAGACCCATTGGGAATTGTTCGGTCAGCGCGCCGCGACGCCCGTGCAGGAGAGCGAAGTTCAGAAATCTCGCATCGTTGAGCTTGAACGGCACGTCGATCGCCTGGTGAATCGTACCGACCAGATCACCGATGAACTCAAGGCCTTGGATAACGATTTGAAGGCTGTCGATGTGCGCGGGTTACGAGAGCAAGTACAGCGCCACGACCGGGTTTGTAGTAACGGCGAACGCGCAATCGACGAGCTCGATGAACGGCTACGGCACCTCCGGGAGTTATCCGTGGACAGAGAACGAGAGGTCGAGGCGGTGCGTGATCGGCATCAAGAACTCAGTGCGAGGCTGGGGTCGCTGAACGAGCTTCAGGCGGCCGCGCTCGGTGACAAAGATGAGCGTGTGACAAGCTGGCTGCGTTCGCGCCGATTGGATACGGTGCCACGCCTGGCATCGCGCGTTCGGGTTACCGCAGGTTGGGAGCGCGCGGTGGATCGTGTCACCAACGGTGCGTTGGCGGCGGTCTGCGTCGATCGCATCGGACGTTTTGCCGCGGAACTCGATGCGGTCGACTTCGGAATGTTCTTTATCGAAGAGGGTGTGGGGCGTGCGGATCGGACCGCTAACGGCGGCATGCTGTTAGAATATATAGAGGCCGACGGAATCGATTTGGCACCATTATTAGGGGGCGTTTACGCGGTAATGGATCTTCGCCAGGGTCTCGCTATGCGGCCACAGCTCAAGGCCCACGAATGCGCGGTGACGCGTGCCGGCACGATGATCGGCCCGAATTGGATCAGTTTGGCGGCAGATGCAAATGAGGCGCCAGGCGTTCTCGCACGCGAACAACAGATCGAGCAATTGTCGGAGCAGTTGTCCATCGTAGACACGCAGCTTCGGGCGTTGCGGACCCAGCAATCGGAACGGCAGGATTCGCTGGCGGCGGTGGAAGAGGAACGCGCTACCGGCAGACGCACGCTGACGGCCGAATTAGCACGCCAGACCGAATTGCATAGTGCGCTGGGTCGCGCCGAAACGCGTGTGGCCCAGATTGAAACCCGGCAGCAGCAGATACGCACCGAGCTCGGCGAACTGGAGACCCAGCTGAGTCAGGAACGGAGCGGATTGCAGGCCGCGCAGCAACGCTTGCACACCGCTACCGAAGAATCCGGTTCCTACGCTGATCAACGCAGCACGCTCTTGGATGACCGGGAGCAACTGCGTGCGGTGCTTGAGAGCGCGCGGCAAAACGCGGAAAACGCCCGGGACGCGCGGCACGAGATCGAATTGCAGCAGCAGCGCTTGGAGTCCGCGTTGGAGGCTGCTCGTGCCGGCACGGCGCGCGTGCAGGCGCAACTGGACGCCATGTCGACACGTCTCGATGAACTGAATACAAGCCTGGATGCCGATGATCGACCCGAAGAGGAACTTAAAGTCCGGCTTGAATCATGTTTACAACAGCGCGTCGTCGTGGAGGAGCAGTTGGCGGAAGCGCGTAACCAAGTTTTGCAGGCTGAACAGGAACTCGGAGCGTTGGATCGTGATCGTCTGCAGTTCGATCAGCTGGCGGACGAGTTGCGCGGCCAGCTTGAATCGCAGCGTATAGAGCGGCAGGAGTTGGTAATTCGCCGCGAAAATCATGAATCGCAGGTGACACAGAGCGGCTTCGAGTTGCTGTCGGTGCTGGAGGAATTACCGGACCAGAGCGATGACGCGAGCTTGGCCGATCAACTCGATAAAGTGACGCGCCGTATCGATCGTATCGGCCCCGTAAATCTGGTCGCGATCGAAGAATTTGAAGAACAATCCGAACGAAAAAGTTATCTGGATCGCCAGAACGACGATCTTAGTCAGGCATTGGCGACGCTTGAGGATGTGATTCGCAAGATCGACCGCGAAACCCGCAGTCGTTTTAAGGAGACCTTCGACAATCTGAATCAGGGTTTCCAGGACTTCTTTCCGCGCCTTTTTGGTGGCGGCAGTGCCTATCTGGATTTGACCGGGGACGATCTGCTGGAGACTGGGGTTTCGGTCATGGCGCGGCCGCCCGGGAAGCGCAATAGCACCATACACTTGTTATCGGGCGGTGAGAAAGCCCTCGCTGCGGTTGCTTTATTGTTTGCGTTATTCCGGCTCAACCCCGCGCCATTCTGCCTGTTGGATGAGGTGGATGCGCCGCTCGATGATGCCAATGTCGAGCGCTATTGTGAGACACTCAAGACCCTGTCCGGGCACACCCAACTCATTGTTATTACGCACAATAAGATTACGATGGAAGTTGCCGATGTGTTGATCGGAGTGACGATGGCAGAACCCGGAGTGTCCCGACTGGTGGCGGTGGATGTCGATGAGGCAGTCGGGATGGCGGGCTAATGATCGTGGACAACGACTACTAATGGAAATCCGTACCGCATTGATCCTGGCCGGGTTGGCAGTATTGGTAGCTGTTATTCTGATTTCATTTAGTAAATACCAAGCCGGGCAGCGTCGGGTGCGCGAAGCACGGACCAGGCGTATTGATGAAGGCGGACACGAACCGGTATTAGTACACCAGTCGGAACTTGACTATTACCGGGAACACGCCACGACCGAGGAGCGTGAGAGACCGGTGTTGTCCCCCGATACGTTAGTGATCAATGAGTCAGAACAGGAGGATATCGATAATGTTTCGAGACTGAGGGATGAGTTGATCGATGCTGAACAAGTTGCGAGTCATCCAATCGAAGGACCCGTGGATTTTCCGCTCGAAGGCGAACCCGGCGAAGGCCCCCAGGTGGATTTCGTTGCCTATATCCCCGGCAAGAAAGTCATTAAGCGCGATACCGCACTCAGCGTGTACCGCCAGAATGAATATCTGTTGGAGAAGCCGCATCGCATATATGGCCTCAGTCATCCTGCGCGCATCTGGTGTAACCTTGAGGACGAAGCCGATGGGGGTCGTTACACGGACTTGGTGCTCACCATTCAACTTACCGATCAAAGCGGACCGATCGACGAATCTGAGCTCACGAAATTTTCGCTACTGGTGCTGCGTATGTCCGAAGCGCTGAAAAGGCGATTTAAGTTTTCCAACGATTTCGACGAGGCCCAGGAACTTGCTGGAAAGCTCGATCGCTTTTGTAAAACCTACGACGTGCTGGCGATTGTCAATTTGGTGCCTGCCGATGGCGGTGAATTTAGCGGCACTCAGATCGCGCAGCACGCTGAAAGTGTCGGATTAGAGCTTGGGCCGATGAATATCTATCATAAGCCCGATCCGACCGGCGGCAATTATCTTTTTAGTTTGGCGAATCTGTTTAATCCGGGTACGTTCGACCCTGAACGCATCCAAGAGTTGACCACCAAAGGCCTGACCATGTTTATTAACATGCCGTGTACCCGAGATCCGGTTGCGGCGTTTGGGTTGATGTTGGAAACGGCGGAACAGTTGTGCAAACGACTAAATGCACGGCTTGTCGATCAAAAGCAACACGATTTATCGCCCAGCGGAACGGACAATATTCGCGCTCAAATCAGAAAATTCACGCGCGAGATGGAGGCGGAAGGAGTTACGCCCGGCAGTGATATAGCGCGGCGTTTATTTTAATTTCCGTTCGGTCGTGCCTCGTAGATGCCGTGGTCATCACTTGAGTAATTCGGGCTGGAAATGACAGCTTCCGCTGGGGTACGCAGACGCATCGATGCGTTGCGTAGCGAAATCGAGCAACATAACTATCGCTACTATGTGCTCGACGAGCCCACTGTTCCCGATATCGAATACGATCGATTGATGCACGAGTTGCAGAGTCTGGAAGCCGTGCATCCGGATCTCATCACGTCCAGTTCTCCTACTCAGCGGGTCGGCGCCAAGCCAGAGTCGGCGTTCGGTTCGGTGCGGCATGCCGAGCCGATGCTGTCATTGAATAATGCGTTCGCGGACGCTGATGTGGAGGATTTCGATCGGCGGGCACGGGAGCGTCTGGACCTCGAAGAAATCGATTACGTGGTCGAACCGAAACTCGACGGGCTTGCGGTGAGTATCCACTACGAGGCGGGTTTATTAGTGCGTGGGGCGACCCGCGGCGATGGCGTCAATGGCGAAGACGTTACTCTGAACGTGCGTACCATGCGCTCCGTGCCACTGCGGTTGTTGGGGTCTGACTTTCCTGCGTCACTGGAAATTCGCGGTGAAGTTTTTATGTCCAAGCAAGGATTTGCAGCACTGAATGATCGACAGCGGAAAGCCGGAGAGAAGCTGTATGTCAATCCACGCAATGCCGCCGCCGGTAGTTTGCGTCAGCTTGACCCGCAAGTCACGGCAAATCGCCCGTTGGAAATGTTTTGTTACGCTGTGGGCCGGGTCGCCGATGGTGACGTGGCTTTAACCCAGGCGCAGGTGCTTGATTGTTTGCAACGCTGGGGACTGCGGGTTTGCCCGGAAAACCTGGTTGTATCCGGTGCTCAGGGTTGTCTAGATGCGTATCGGGTAATATTGAACAAGCGCGACGCATTGCCGTACGAAATCGACGGCGTCGTATACAAAGTTAATCGCGTCGATCAACAACAGCAACTCGGAAATATTTCACGGGCGCCGCGTTGGGCATTGGCCCACAAGTTTCCCGCACAAGAGAAGCGCACCCGGGTTGCGGGAATCGATGTGCAGGTTGGTCGTACCGGTGCCATCACGCCGGTCGCGCGTTTGGACCCGGTGTTTGTGGGGGGGGTCACGGTTTCCAATGCGACCCTGCATAATCCGGCAGAAATCGAACGCCTAGATATACGCATCGGCGACGCGGTAGTAGTGCGGCGCGCCGGTGACGTAATTCCGGAAGTGGTGTCGGTGATTAAGGAACAAAGGCCTGCGCATACTCGTAAATTTCGCTTTCCGACGCGATGTCCAGAATGCAAATCGGAAATCCTCTACGAGGGAGAGGGAATTATTGCGCGGTGTAGTGGCGGACTCTATTGCGACGCCCAGCGTAAGGAAAGTATCAAACATTTTGCATCACGCCGCGCGATGGACATCGAGGGCCTGGGCAGTAAACTCGTCGAACAACTTGTCGATGAGGAATGTATTCGCGATGTCGCCGATCTTTATGGACTAAGTATTGATAAGCTGGTTGCACTCGATCGAATGGGACCGAAGTCCGCAGAAAATCTACTGTCGGCGATCGATAGAAGTAAACACACGTCGCTTGCGCGGTTCTTGTTCGCATTGGGGATAAGCCAAGTCGGCGAATCCACTGCGCAAGCTCTAGCCACTACGTACCCGGAGTTCGACACGCTGATGGCGGCCGATGTGGAGGCGCTCCAGGGTATTCCTGATATTGGCCCGGTGGTGGCACAGAGCATTCGTTCATTTTTTGACCAGGATCACAACCGCGAGGTGATCGACAAACTTCGCGCAGCGGGCGTCAATTGGCCGCTAACAGAGGTCGAACAATCCTCGGCGACGCCATTACGGGGCATGACGTTTGTCCTGACCGGTAGCATGGATAACATGACTCGAGACCATGCAAAACGGCAATTGCAGAGTTTAGGGGCAAAGGTCAGCGACAGTGTGTCAGCGAAAACCGACTATGTCGTGACGGGCGACAGTCCGGGATCAAAGTTAGCAAAGGCACATAAACTGGGTGTGACAGTAATGGACGAAGAGGAATTCGTGGAATTTTTGGCAAAGCACCGAACCGCTTAGCAAGTCGCCCCCGCAAATATCTCTGCGCCGCGATCGGTCGGATTCAATCGATGGCCGGAAGCGGTTAGAATTGGAGCGTGGTCCGGGCACTGTTACATTATTCAGAGTCGAAGTATCCATCGGTGAACTATCCAGGCGATTTCACGGCTGCACACTCAACGATAGAGAGCGGACGCATATTAGAATTGGATCAGGAGTAACGTGAATGAAAAACAGCTATGGTGCACGCACGACACTGGAGGTTGAGGCCACCAAGTATCAAATTTATGCGCTCGATGCGTTGGCAGATAGTGTCGATTTACAGAAATTACCGTATTCGATAAAGATATTGCTGGAGAACGCCCTGCGTTACGAAGATGGCGTCGATATTACCGATTCACATATCGATGCATTAGCCGGTTGGGACCCAAAAGCGCCGCCCGAGGTGGAAATAGCGTTCACCCCGGCGCGGGTGCTGATGCAGGATTTCACCGGGGTGCCGGCGGTCGTGGATTTAGCCGCGATGCGTGATGCAATGCAGACTTTGGGTGGCGATCCGGAAAAGATCAATCCGCTATCGCCAGCCGATTTGGTCATCGATCATTCGGTCATGGTAGATCATTTCGGCACCAACAAGGCGTTGGATCTGAATGCGGCTGCCGAATATCGCCGCAACAAGGAGCGTTACGCGTTCTTGCGTTGGGGGCAGAGTGCATTCGCGAATTTCCAGGTTGTGCCTCCGGCCACCGGTATCGTGCATCAAGTCAATCTCGAGTATCTGGCCCGAGTCGTGTTCAGTGCTGTTAATGATGGCGTATTGGAGGCCTATCCCGATACTTTAGTGGGTACCGATTCGCACACCACAATGATTAATGGCTTGGGTGTGCTGGGTTGGGGTGTCGGCGGAATTGAAGCCGAGGCGGCGATGCTGGGCCAGGCGATATCGATGCTGATCCCGCAGGTGGTCGGGTTTAAACTTTATGGGCGGTTGCCGGAAGGCGCTACCGCCACGGATTTGGTGTTAACGGTCGTGCAGATGTTACGTGCTGAAGGCGTAGTGGGTAAATTCGTTGAATTTTTTGGCGAGGGATTGGATCACTTATCGCTGGCCGATCAAGCCACGATTGCGAATATGGCGCCAGAGTATGGTGCGACCTGCGGGATATTCCCCATCGACACCGAAACGCTCAACTACCTACGTCTCACCGGGCGCGCCGATGAACAAGTTGCGCTAGTGGAAGCATATGCAAAGCGCCAAGGTTTGTTTCGTGAGCCCGGCGCTGCGGACGCCGAGTATTCAAAAGTGCTGGAGCTGGATCTGGCGAGTGTAGAACCGAGTTTGGCCGGACCGAAACGGCCACAGGATCGGATTCCCTTGCGCAGTGCGCGCGAGAAAATTCAAAAGGAGATTGAGCAAATGGGCGCTGATCGAACCCGCGAGCACGAGGTACAGGAAATTCAGCATGATGGCCAACGATTCGAGCTTGACGACGGGCATGTCGTAATCGCTGCGATTACCAGCTGCACGAATACCTCGAACCCGGATGTCATCATCGGCGCCGGGCTAGTGGCCAAGAAAGCCGTTGAACTCGGTATTGGCGTTAAACCGTGGGTAAAGACTTCGCTGGCGCCAGGGTCGCAGGTGGTTGGGGAATACTTGCAGCGCTCCGGGCTAATGACTTATCTGGAGCGGCTGGGATTCGATGTGGTGGGTTACGGTTGCACGACCTGTATCGGCAATTCCGGGCCGCTGCCGGAACCGATCAGCGAAGGTATCGCGAACGCTGATTTGATTGCCTGCTCGATATTGTCCGGCAACCGCAATTTCGAGGGGCGTGTGCATCAGGAAGTGCGTATGAACTTTCTCGCCTCACCGCCATTAGTGGTGGCGTACGCATTGGCCGGGTCGATGACGATCGACATATACAATGACCCGATTGCGCAGAACGCGGAGGGTACCGATGTTTTTCTGAAGGATCTATGGCCCTCGCAGCACGAGATTCGCGATCTTGTGTCCCGAGTAGTCAGCCGCGAGTTGTTTTTAGAGAAGTACGCCGACGTGTTTACCGGGGATTCGCGTTGGGCCGGAATCGAAACTTCTGGGTCGGCATCGTTTCGCTGGGAGGAAGACTCCACGTATATCCAACAACCGCCCTATTTTATCGGCATGGGCCACCAGCCGGACGGTATCTCTGAGATTAAAGGCTGCCGGGTTTTGGCGTTCCTAGGGGACAGCATTACCACCGATCATATTTCGCCGGCCGGAGCGATCAAGGCCGATACTCCGGCCGGGCAATACCTTATCGAGCGTGGCGTTAAGCAGGTGGAGTTCAATTCGTACGGCTCCAGGCGCGGCAACCACGAGGTAATGATGCGCGGCACCTTCGCGAATATCCGCCTACGCAATGAACTGGCGCCAGGCACCGAAGGCGGTTGGACACGGCATCTGCCAAGTGGCGAACAAATGACCATATACGATGCGGCCATGCGCTACAAACAAGAAGGCACATCGTTGTTTGTTATCGGCGGTAAGGAGTATGGAACCGGGTCGTCACGCGATTGGGCCGCCAAAGGCTCCCGGTTGTTGGGTGTAGTGGCGGTATTGGTGGAGAGCTTCGAACGCATACATCGTTCGAATCTCATCGGTATGGGAGTACTGCCTTTGCAGTTCGAAGCCGGAACGACTCGCCATACGCTCGGCTTAACGGGTACGGAGCGATACGATGTCGAAGGCCTCGAAACCGGTATCAAATCCGTCACTATTGTCGCTACCGGCGACGACGATACGCAAACGCGATTCGAAGCGCTGGTGCGAATCGATACTCCGAAAGAGTGGGACTATTTCGTACATGGCGGCATCTTGCACTACGTGTTGCGCCAATTAGCCCACGACTCGCAGCGAGCGGCTTAATGAATTTCGGTGGCGGTCTGGGCGCCGGCGTCATCAGTCCGATCGGACGTCGGAACATCGAAATTAATCGTGGCGATCTCGTAGCGAAACTCGAACCAGTCTGCCGAACGGGTCGAGGTGATCAAATTGGTAACACGGGCGAAGCGTTTTTCGCCGCCAATGCGAATCACCATCGTGCCGTGCGGGCGGTACACACCTTTTTCGGCGACTATTGTTTGCGCGTAGGGGTGTAGATCGGACTTGGGGAGTATCATCGCATCCCGGTAACCGCCGGTAACCGCTTGTTCGTTAGGTGAAACGGATTTTATTCGGATTGTTTGCGGTTTCGAGCCGAGCTTGTATATACCGATGTTTAGGTTATTGTACGCATCGTTTGTGGCCCAGCGTACGATTCCGATCGTAGTGGCTTGAGAATTGCTGTCCGGGCGCAATACGACAAGCTCGCCGATTCGAACTTGCACATTTTGTTGACTATCCAGCGCCAAATGTATACCCGTCGCGCTCTCGTTATGAGCTTCGACATCATGAATCGTGTCGTCCCCGGTCTGCGACATATGCTGCTGATAGCCGAACGTTCCTTTCAGCACGTGGCGAACATTCGCGTTGCTATCGGCGCCCGAACTCTGTATTTCGATCTGGCGTAATACGGCGGCTACTGTGCGAAATCCCACCACAAAACTACACCGTTGTTGGCAACGATTACGGGGTGTTTTGCGAATCGGGTGTATGCCCCATTGGGTGATCAAAGCGCGCAACAAGTCCACATCGTCGCTAATGCTTACCTTCAAAGGGTCGCCCGAATAATCGTCCGGCTTCTGTTCCATCGCCGTCTTTAGGTTTTCATGCAGCAGAACAACCAAACGGGTGGTGTCTAGGATTAGACAGTGGCCACGGCTCATCAGATTTGCGCGCGGCAGCTGCGGCATGCCGGGTTGATCGCTATCATGCTCAATTACGAACCGGCATTCAACTCGGTCAGCCTCGAGAATTTCCGTCAATTCCGCATGCCGTGCCCATTGCTTTAGTGAAGCGGTGACCCGCTCGATCGCGTGAATCGGTAGTTGGTAAGGACCGCATAACCCGAGAAGCAGGGTCCGTTTGTAGGCGTCGCCAATGGAGTCGCCGCGCGCATTGAGTGCTGAACTACCGATTTCATCATCGAGCAGATTCAAGGTTTGGGCGTCGTCATATAAACGGTGGACGTGCCGCCACATTCCTTTGGGTAGAGGGCGATAGCCTTGGTACAAGCATCGCAGCTGCTCGCCGGCATATACCAGCGCCCAGTAGCATGCTCCGGCCAGATAGCTGCGGGTGGTGCGGTTCGCAATCGATCGGAGTTGCTCGTCGAACGCGACGATGCTGTAGCCGTGCATCATCTGCCAATACAAATCGGCAATACTGTCGACCGTGAGGTGGCGTCTTTCGGAGAGCGGCAACACGAGGCTGACATTATTGTTGCGGGCCGCCGTAACTGCGGCTTCGATGGGTCCATGGTAGAGATCCAGCACGGCGAGACGGGTATCGGCATCGATGTCGGCCTCGTTGACTTCATCCAACGAGTGCCCGAGCGATTGCATGGCTTTGTCGGCGTCGTGTGTCGGCAAACTGCTGAGCCATTTACGAATCGGTACCGGGCCGATGGTATGGTGAAATCGGATACCGCTACGGTCCTCCGTGGACGAATCGAATATTTTCATATCGTTATGGGTGTGTTGTGAGTGGCGCCTGCCGAGTGCTGCCGAGCGGAATCTGAAACACCACAAGGCCTGTCTCCCTGATGGCGGATATTTGGATAATCTTCAAAAGTAGAATCTTCGATTTGAGTCTTAACTGATTGATTGGATAATATATTTTCCAGAGCCGACGAACAAGTCTTGGGAGCCGATAATCGCGACCCCTTGACCGCGAATTGGCCTGAGCGCAGCCAGTAAGGGCGGGCCACATTCAGCCGTCTTCCTCGCCTTCATCCAATTCGATATGTCTATATAAAAATGCCATCTGCGCGACGGCAAATACGAAAGTCAGGCCTAACAGCCCGAATACTTTGAAGTTTACCCAGAATTCGGTGCGCGCCTGTGGGTCGAGGTCGGGCCGGAAATAGAACGCGATGTATAGATTCAGCGCCCCCACTACGACAAAGAATAGGCCCCAACTTAGGTTTACGTTGCGCCAGACGGAACCCGGTAGCTCGAGCTGGTTGCCCATGACTCGCTCAAGTGCTGTTTTACGACCGATAAACTGTGTACCAAAAACGATCAGTGCAAACAGCCAATTGACGATTGTCGGCTTCCACTTGATGAACAGCTCATCGCGGAGCAATATCGTCAAGCCGCCAAATACGAGTATGACGACAAACGTTACCAAATGAATGGTTTCAAGCCGATGGTGGCGCAACCAATGAGCACCTACCTGAATTGCCGAAGCCGCAATGGCGACGCCAGCGGCAACGAAGATCCCGTAAAACTTATATGCCGCGAAAAACAGCAATAATGGAAAAAAATCGAATAGCAGTTTGGACATCTTGGCTTGGAGCACGCGGCCTCGGTTTGGGGGTGCATAGACTAAGGTGGAAATCCGACCACGACAAGCTCTATCTTGCTAATTCTCTTGTTACACTGTCGTTGACCTACGTTGCGCCCGGATGCAGCCATGGCTCCATTTCACCGGCTTGGGTGCCGCCGTAGGGCGACTTGCCAGGCGGCCGCGGCCGCGTGGTAGAGTAAAGCCCAGCGTGTTCTGGGGGGCGGTGTGCGAAGTTTCGAGGCTATTGGGACGTGAAGTAATGAACAGATTGTCAACAACAGAGACGACATCGCCCCGGTTCCCGGGCTATGTGGTGGTCGAAGGACCGATCGGAGTGGGGAAATCGAGTCTTGCGCGGCGCCTGGCGCAGTCGTTCGACTGTGAAATGCTGTTGGAACAACCCGAAGAGAATCCATTTTTGGAGCGGTTTTATCGGTCCCGAAAGCAATACGCGCTGCCCACGCAGTTATTCTTTTTGTTTCAGCGAGCGCGCCAGTTGCAAAGTTATCGGCAAGGTGATCTGTTTAATCCGTTGCGGGTGTCCGATTTTTTACTTGAGAAAGACGCATTATTTGCTCGGGTCAATCTCGACGATGATGAATATCGGCTCTATCAACAGGTCTACACGCAGTTATCGCCGGACATTCCGGTGCCGAATTTGGTTATTTATTTACAGGCTCCCGTGGATGTGCTGATCGACCGGATTCGTCGACGTGGCGCTGACTACGAGCAAATGATTGAGCCACGTTATCTCGCGCAATTGGTGGACGCGTACTCGCGTCTGTTTCTGACCTATAACAGTTCACCGTTGCTCATCATCAACGCCGCGGAGATCAATTTTGTCGATAATGATAACGATTATGAAACCTTGTTGGGCTATATCCTTAATGTTCGCACCGGCCGGCATTTCTTTAATCCATTATCCAAGTCCGCATAGAGATATCTCCTCCATCGATAGTGAGTCGACGAGGTAGGAACGAGTTTATCGATGGTGCCGGGAGAGAGACTCGAACTCTCACTCTGTTGCCAGAACCGGATTTTGAGTCCGGCGCGTCTACCAATTCCGCCATCCCGGCCGGGGAATGCGACGCGCTAATGACGCGCCGAATGGGCAGCGAAGTATAGCGGTAATCCGGCGGACTCGGCAAAGTGCGGTGCCGTGTGCGGTGTATCATCCCGTTATGGATATCGACGCGTTTAATTACAGGTTGCCGGAGGCGTTGATTGCGCAGCATCCGGCGTCTGAGCGGACCGCGAGCCGACTGCTGCGGGTCGGGCCAGACGGTTGCGAGGATTACCGATTTCGCGAGCTTGGTGCATTGCTCCGGCCCGATGATCTTCTGGTCTTTAACGATACCCGGGTTATCCCGGCCCGTTTATACGGACGTAAATCGACTGGCGGCCGTACCGAAATACTGATCGAACGGTTGTTGCCGCCGGCACGCGCCAATGCGCAAATCCGTGGCGCGCGACGGCTTCGCATTGGCCAGCAGCTGGCACTCGAAAACGGGGCAACGGTGACGATCGTGGCTCGCCGCGGCGCGCTGTTCGAAATTGAGTTCGGCGGCGAGCAACCCGTGGATGCCCTATTGGAGGCGGTTGGCCACATGCCGTTGCCGCCGTATATTCACCGCGCCGATGAAGTCGAAGACCGGAGTCGCTACCAGACCGTCTATGCCCAACACCCAGGATCGGTCGCAGCGCCCACTGCCGGCCTGCACTTCGATACGGCATTACTCGGCAGTTTGCGCGCCGACGGTGTGCGTACCGAGTTCATCACCCTGCAAGTGGGGCTCGGGACTTTTCAGCCGGTGCGGGTCCGCGATCCACGCCAGCATCGCCTACACTCGGAACGCGTTAAAATACCGGCCGCAGTATGCGAGGCCATCGCCGCGACCCGTGCGGCAGGGGGCCGAATTATCGCGGTCGGCACGACCACGGTGCGTGCCTTGGAATCAGCCGTCGCCGGGAACGGGTCTGTCGCACCGCTCGATGGCGAGACCGGGTTATTCATCCTGCCCGGTTACCGATTCCGCGCGGTGGATGCGCTGATCACCAATTTTCATCTGCCGCGCTCGACGTTACTCATGATGGTCTGCGCGTTGGGCAGCACCGATCGTGTGCTGGCCGCTTATCGCTACGCAGTCGACCGGGGGTATCGATTTTACAGCTACGGGGATGCTATGTTTGTTACGTCCCAATATACGCGACCTACATAGATGAATCTTTATGCGTTGTTGAAATCCCGTGAACAGCAGGGCCGCCCGGTCCGGGTCGGTGTGATTGGTGCCGGTAAGTTTGCGACGATGTTTTTGAGCCAGGCCCGACATACCCCGGGTATGCATATCAGTGCGGTCGTCGATCTCTTCCCGGACCGCGCATGCGCCGCCTTGCAGCAAGTTGGGTGGTCGTCCGAGTCGATCTGTACTGCGGCCGCGCCAACTGCGTTCGATCATAGGGTGTATGTGACCGATGACGTGTCCACGGTATTGCAAGCTGATCGGCTGGACGTGGTGGTAGAGGCCACTGGCGATCCCATTGCCGGAGTTCACCACGCACTACTGTGTTGCGACGTGGGCATCAATATCGTGATGGTCAACGTAGAGGCCGACGTATTGTGCGGTACGGCGTTGGCATACCAGGCTCGGCGTGCAGGACTGGTGTACAGTCTGGCCTACGGCGATCAGCCCGCACTCATCGCCGAGCAGGTCGATTGGGCGCGCGCGGTTGGCCTCGAAGTCGTAAGTGCGGGAAAAGGCACGAAGTATCTGCCTAGTTATCACGCATCGACCCCCGACACCGTTTGGGAGCACTACGGTATCACACCGTCGGGTGCCGCCGAAGCCGGAATGAACCCGCAGATGTTCAATTCGTTTCTGGATGGGACCAAGTCGTCGATCGAGATGGCGGCCGTCGCGAATGCAACCGGTTTGAAACCGCCACGCGACGGTTTGGCATTTCCTCCATGCGGAATTGCGGAGCTGCCGGTGAAGATGAAACCCCGCGCCGATGGCGGGGTACTGCACGAATCCGGTATGGTGGAAGTGGTATCGTCGTTAAACCGTGACGGCTCTGCCATCGATGATGATCTACGCTGGGGGGTCTACGTGACGTTTCGTGCTTCCAGTGCCTATGTTGCACGGTGTTTTTCACAATATGGAATGAATACCGATTCGAGTGGGCAGTATGCGGCGTTGCACCGCCCGTACCATCTGATCGGACTTGAACTCGGAATCAGTGTCGCGTCGGTTGCGTTGCGCGGCGAAGCAACGGCCAGCCCCGTTGCGTTTAACGGCGATGTCATCGCGGTCGCAAAACGCGATCTAAAATCTGGCGAAACGTTGGATGGCGAAGGTGGTTACACTGTGTGGGGGCGGATTTATCGTGCTGCGGATTCAATTGCGATGGGCGGCTTGCCGATCGGCCTCGCCAAAGATGCCGCGCTGGTTCGCAATTTGGCGGCAGGGGAACCCGTAACCTGGACCGACGTGCGCTTTGATATGGATAGTGAAGCGGTACGAACCCGCCGCGAAATGGAACAGATGTTTGGACCGGGTCGATTACAAATTGCGTGACGAAAATTCAATATCGACTTGATAGAGGACAATCATGCGAACCGATTCCAACTGTATTTTTTGTAAAATCGTTGCAGGCGAAATTCCGTGTTTTTCATTGTGGGAAGATTCGGAGACGCTGGCGTTTATGGATATTAATCCCGCCAATCGCGGCCACGCATTGGTGATCCCCAAACAACATTGGGAGGACGTATACACGGTCCCCGATGTCGCGATCGGCGCTGTTGGGGCCACTGCCCAACGGATCGCGAAGGCTACTCATGCCGCACTCGCGCCGGACGGCATCAACCTCGTACAGGCAAACGGGCCGGGTGCGGCTCAATCGGTGTTTCATTTTCATATGCATGTATTGCCGCGATATAGCGGTGACGAGTTAAAAATTAATTGGGGATTGAAGCCCGGCGATATGGATGAGATTAAGACGATATCCGAGCGCATTATGGTCGAATTGGCTAACCTCTAGTCTGCGCAATGAACGAAGTAAGCGAATTACCGGTCGGCGAGGCATCACTGATTACATTGGCGATGCCGGCCGATGCCAATCCCAATGGTGATATCTTCGGCGGCTGGTTAATGTCGCAGATGGATATTGCCGGGAGTAACTACGCGTACTTTATTGCGCACGGTCGCGTCGCAACGGTGGCGGTCGAGGGTATGGCATTTCATCTGCCGGTGTACGTCGGAGATGTGGTCAGTTGTTACTGTCGCACCGAACGTA
>Ga0224512_10002172_pt1 | contig 18184 bp, 17 predicted proteins | sample SF_May12_sed_USG_4_FD_169103 | JGI IMG/M metagenome (GOLD analysis project Ga0224512, IMG submission 169103) | Sediment microbial communities from San Francisco Bay, California, United States - SF_May12_sed_USGS_13 | ecosystem: Environmental > Aquatic > Marine > Sediment | place: USA... | reverse complement strand
ATTGCGCCTGGAAGTCGACTCACGATCATGTCATTCGAATCACTCGGGCTGTCCGAGAACGTGCTCCGGGGGGTCCAGGCGGCCGGCTACACCATCCCCACCGAGATCCAGGTGCTGGCCATCCCTCCTGCGGTCGCGGGCCGTGACGTCATTGGGCGCGCCCAGACCGGGACCGGCAAGACGGCCGCCTTCGCGATGCCCATTCTCACCCTGCTGGAGGCCGCCGGCAAGGAGCAGCCTCCGGGCGCCGAGCACGGCGAGCCCCCCCACCACCCGCGGCGCCGGCCGCCGCGCAAGCCCGAGCGCCCGGTCCGCGTACTGGTGCTGACGCCCACGCGCGAGCTGGCGCATCAGATCGACGACGCGTTCCGCGAGTACGCCAAGTTCACGCCCTTCGAGAGCCTGGCCGTGTACGGTGGTGTGCGCTACGCGAAGCAGATGGAGAAGCTGCGCGAGGGCGTCGACATCGTCGTGGCCACGCCGGGGCGGCTTCTCGATTACATGGGACGGCGGACCATCGACGTCGGCCACGTCGAGTTCCTCGTGCTCGACGAGGTCGACCGCATGTTCGACATGGGGTTCATTCACGATGTCCGGCGTATCGTCTCCGCGCTGCCGGAGAGGCGGCAGACGCTGCTCTTTTCAGCCACCGTCCCCTCGGCGGTCAAGCGCCTGGCTGAGCGCCTCCAGCGTCCCGACGCCGTGCTGGTGGAGGTGGGCGAGCAGCGCAACCCCATCGAGACCGTCACGCAGTACGTCTACCCCACGCAGTCGACGCGCAAGCTGGACCTCCTGCGCTTCATTCTGGAGGACAAGAAGTTGACCATGGTGCTCGTCTTCTGCGCCACCAAGGACAACGCCGATTTCGTCACGCGGCGCCTGCAGCACGGCGGCGTCGATGCCGCGCAGCTCCACTCGAACCTATCGCAGGGTGAGCGACAGGCCGCGCTCGACGGCTTCAAGAGCGGCGAGCACCGGGTGCTGGTCGCCACCGACATCGCCGCGCGCGGCCTCGACATCGAGGGCATATCGCACGTGGTCAACTTCGACGTTCCGCGCTACGCGCAGGACTACATTCACCGCGTCGGCCGCACCGGGCGCGCCACCGCCCTCGGCGACGCCATCACGCTCGTGGGCTACGAGGAGGAGGAGTTCTTCACGCGCATCGAGGAGTTCATCGGCATGAAACTCGAGCGGTTGCGCTACAAGGACTTCGACCACGGCGTGGTCAAGCTGCAGAAGAGCCCGGTCTCCGCGCGGCGCGGCGGCAAGCGGCGCGGCGGCAAGCGGCGATACGTGTAGACCGCCCCGCCCCGGGGTCAGGCCGCCGCGCTCACGCTTTCGAACTCCACCTTCAGATCCGGGTCGGCCGTCTCCGTGAACACGAGCTCGACCTCCTCGGCGCCCAGGGGGCGCGCGATCGACTCCAGCGTGCGGCGCGCGGAAGACTGGACGTCCGCCTCCAGGGCCGCGATCAGCTGCAGCGCCTGCTGCTCCGCATGACTCTTGGCGTCGGCGACCAGGCGGTTCTTGTCGCTCTCCGAGAAACCGGCGGGCAGGAATCCGTTGAGCAGGTCCGGAAGCAGCCACGGGAAGAGGCGGGCCCCCTGCTCGTCGTAGAAATGGATGTTGCGGATATGGGCTTCGTGTTTGCACGGCGGCAGCGTGAACACGTAGCGCCCCGCGGACTTCTCGGCCACGGAGAACTTGCTGCTGCGCAGGTCGTAGCGAAAGTCGATCTCGAACTCGAAGATCATGGCCATCTTCTTGTTCGACAGCACCCAACTCAAGTAGCGCTTGCCGAACGATCCCCAGGAGTGGTCCGTCTCCGTGACGATCTCCTTGGTGAACGCTTTGAACACCGACAGGTGCCCGATGCTTCGCACGGCCTCCAGGTTCGAGCGCAGCGCCGTCTCGCGCGCCGAGGAGGGGCTGCGCCGGAGGCGCGCCGCCAGCACGGCGACGATCGCCCCCAGGACGACGACGAGAATGGCAAGAATCCCTTCCATGGTGAATCTCCCTGGCTAGTGCCACCCCTCGCGGCCCGTGGGGCCGCCGGGGCCACCCCCGCATTGTACCAGAACACAGGACCGGCGTGCACGGTGGCCATTCCCACCGGGGCTCCTACCGGCGGTTCACCCGCCAGACCCCCGAGACGATGAGCACCATCCCCACCGCGAGAGACCACTCCAGCGGCTCGCCCAGCACCACCACGCCCAGCGTGACGCCCACGAGCGGAATCGTGTACGTCACCGTCGCCGTGCGCGTGGCGCCCACCGCGTGCAGCAGCGAGTAGAAGAGGAGGTAGCTCACGCCGGCGCCGAGGATGCCCAGCCAGGCCACGGCGACCCACGTAACCGTGCTGGAGGGCAGGCGCAGCGGCGCATCCGCGACGGGGGTCACGCCCCACACGAGGACGGCCGCGGCGATGAGGCTGTAGAACGCCTGATAGGCCGGCGCGGTGCCGCGCAGTTTCAGGCGGGCGAAGATGTTCGAGATCCCGTACAGGAACGAGGAGACGAGCATGGCGCCCTGCGCGAGCAGGACCATGGACGAGCCGGCGTCGCGCAGCGCCGCGCGCAGGTCGTCCTGGACGAGCACGATCACGCCCGCGAAGCCTACCAGGAGCCCGGCGACGCGGCTGGTGGTCATGCGCTCGTCGGAGAGGAAGGCGTTGGCCGCCACGATGGTGAACAGCGGGACGGTGCTGTTGAGCACCGTGGCCAGCGCCGAGTCGATGTACTGTTCCGCCCATGTAATGAGGATCCACGGCACGGTCGCGCTCATCAGTCCCTGCGCGAGCACGATGCCCCACTGGCGGGCGCCGCGCGGGGGACGCACTCGCTGCCGCACCAGGAAGGGCAGTATGGCCAGCAGGGCGAAGACGATGCGCAGCGAGACCACCGTGAAGGGGCCAACCTCGCGCACCGCCAGCTTGATCCAGAGGAACGACGACCCCCAGATCAAGGTGAGCACTATGAATATGAGCCAGTGTCGCGAGCTCATGCGGTTCCGAGGGACCGTCGCGCCGGCGCACCACGACCGTCCCGTGAGGTCGGGAAACGAGGAGTATATTGCGGGGTGGCCCGTGGGTGCAATGTGCTATCATGCCGCCGAGGAGGTTCCCCGCGGAATGGCCCAGAACGAAATACCGCCGGAGGCCAGCGCGCTGGCCAACGACGGCGGGCTAGACCTTCTCGACGGCGCGACGGGCGAAGTCGCGATCGCGCGCGTCGCCGACGCCGTCGAAGCGCAACGGCGCATCGCCGCCGATGCGTCGCGCCCGATCGAGGAGCGCATCGATGCCTACGAGGACATCACCGACTGCGAAGTCGGCGACACCAACCTCACGCGCGCGCGCAACCTGGAACGCGAAGTCGGGCTGCGGCAGCTCTTCCTCAAGTTCGAGGGCGGCAACCCGACCGGCACGCAGAAGGACCGCATCTCCTTTGCGCAGGTCAAGGACGCGCTCCGGCGTGGCTTCGACACGGTAACCATCGCCACCTGCGGCAATTACGGCGCCGCCATGGCGCTGGCCGCCTCGCTGGCCGGGCTGCGCTGCATCATTTATATACCGGAGCAGTTCCGCACCAAGCGCACAGTGGAGATGGTCGCCCTGGGCGCCGAGATCCTGCGCGTGCGCGGCGACTACGAAGCCGCCGTGAGGGCTTCGCGTGAGCGCGCCGAGCGGAATGATCTCTACGACGCCAACCCCGGCGGCAGCAACAGCACGCTGCAGATGCGCGCCTACGGCGGCATCGCCAACGAGATCTACGACGAGTTGCGCGACGCGCCCGCCGCCGTCGCGCTGCCCGTCTCCAACGGTTCGACCGCCGCCGGTACGTACCGCGGTTTTCTGAGCCTGTACCGGCGCGGAAAGACGTCGCGCATGCCGCGCATCGTCGTCGGCTCGTCCTTCGGCAAGAACCCTATCGTCCGCGCGTTCGTGAAGAACCTTCCGACCTGCGAGGACCTGCCCCCCGACGCAATCAAGGAGACGCAGATCAACGAACCGCTCATCAATTGGCACTCCATCGACGGGAACGAGGCCCTGGAGGGAATCCGCGCGACCGGCGGCTGGGCGGCGGACGCCAGCGATAAGGAGATGCTGTCGTGCGCGAGGTTGCTGCGCGAGCGCGAAGGGCTCAGCGTGCTGCCCGCCTCCACGGCGGGCCTCATCGCGCTCGTGAGCGGCCTGCAGAAGAACCCGCTCCCCGGCGACCGCTACGTTGTCGTCCTCACCGGGCGCAAGTGACGGAGGCGGCGTGACACCGGGCTGGGACGGCAACGCTATCGTCTACTGCGAAGGGGCGTTCAACACCCCGAACGGCAAGACGGCGCACGGGCTGGTGCGGTTCACCGAACGATACCGCGTGCTCTCGGTCATGGACTCGCGCTACGCGGGACGCGACGCCGGAGAGGTGCTCGACGGAGCGCCGTCGGGCATCCCCGTCGTGGCGTCGCTCGATCAAGCGCTGGCCGCGGCGCGCTCCGCGGGCGAGAGCGCCACGCACCTGGTGATCGGGATTGCGCCCGACGGAGGCCGCCTGTCCCCTTCCGCGCGCAGCGACGTCATGGCCGCGATCGCGCACGGCCTCAACGTGGATTGCGGCCTGCACGATTTTCTCGGCAAAGACCCGGAGATCGCGCCGATGGCCGAACGGCACGGCGTCGTCCTGCGCGACATCCGCAGGCCGCCGCCTCGCTCGGCGCTCCACTTCTTCACGGGCAAGATCGAGGAAGTGACCTCGTTCCGCGTGGCGATGCTCGGCACCGACTCGGCCGTCGGCAAGCGCACCACGGCGTGGCACATTGTCCACGGGATGCGCGCCGCCGGCGTGAGCGCCGAGCTCGTGGGCACGGGACAAACGGCGTGGATGCAGGGCGCTCGCTATGGAATCGTGCTCGACTCGCTGGTCAACGATTTCATCTCCGGCGAGATCGAGCACGCCGTGTGGTCCGCGTGGAAGGAGACCTCGCCCGAGGTGATCGTCCTGGAAGGGCAGGGCAGCCTCCTCAACCCCGCATACCCGGGCGGCTTCGAGCTGCTCGCGGCGGGCCGGCCGCACGCGATCGTGTTGCAGCACGCGCCCACCCGCGTCGACTACGACGGCTTTCCCGGCTACAGGCTCCATCCCCTGCCCAAACAGATCCGCGCCGCCGAGGAGGTATCCGACCGCCCCGTCGTCGCGGTCACGATCAACCACGAGCGCATCCCGCGCGACCAGGTGCGAACCGTGTGCGCCACGATCGCGCGCGTGACGGAACTGCCCGTGTTCGATACGCTCCTGGACGGCCCCGCCGGGCTGGTGGCCGTGCTGCGCGAGCACATGCGCGCATCCGCTCCCCGCGCCCGGAGTGAAGAACGAGAGCCATGAGCGACAAGCAGAAGCGAAAAAGCTCCTCCCCCCTCGCCCCCCTGGTCGTGCTAGACACGCTCGAGGTGGGGCCGCCGCGCCTGCAGCCGGCGCGGCTCGTCATGCCCTACACGGTGCACCGCGGGGGAGGCTCCGAGACGATCAACCTCATCTACCGCTGGGGCGAGGACGTGTTCGATCCCTCCGAGGAGGCGTCGCAGAACCTCGCCGCCATGGTGGGCGCCCAGGTGGCGCTCAACTACGGTCTCTTCTGCAAGCGCATCGTGTTCCGCGGGGTGTTCGGCGACCCCGATCGCCGCTTCATCCAGGAGATGATCGAGAACACGTCGCGCGAGATCTACGTGAAGAAGTTCCTCGAGCCCAACCCGTTCCTCGCCGGCGACGCGTTCCCCATGAAGCCGCAGAAGCTCGCGGCGTACACGCAAGCGGAACTGGACTTCCCCGACCTGCGGTCGGCCAGGAGCCCGGCGTGGACGCTGTGGCGTACCGATCGCGAGAAGTACGCCGTCCTCTCCAGCGGCGGCAAGGACAGTCTGCTGTCGCACGGTCTGTTGAGCGAGCTCGGCAAGAAGGTCTACCCGATTTTTGCCAACGAGTCGGGCCGGCACTGGTTCACGGCGCTGAACGCGTTTCGTCATTTCGAGAAGAGCGTCCCCGACACCAAACGCGTGTGGATGAACTCCGACCGCGTGTTCGCGGCCATGCTGCGCCACCTCCCCTTCGTGCGCCCGGACTTCGCCAGCGTTCGCGCGGACGAGTATCCGATCCGGTTGTGGACGGTGGCCGTGTTCATCTTTGGGGCCTTGCCGCTCGTGCGCAAGTACGGCATGGGGCGCGTAGTGATCGGCGACGAGTTCGACACCACCGCGCGCAGTGCCTTTCAGGGGATCCCCCACTACGACGGTCTCTACGACCAGAGCCGCCACTTCGACAACGCCATGTCGCGCTACTACCTGCGCAAGGGCTGGTCGGTGTCGCAGTTCTCACTCCTCCGCCCGCTCTCCGAGTTGCTGATCCAGAAGACGCTCGTCGAGCGCTACCCCGAGCTGCAGCGCCTGCAGATGTCATGTCACGCCACCCACACCGAAGGCGACCACGTACGGCCTTGTGGCAAATGCGAGAAGTGCCGCCGCATCGTGGGCATGCTGGTGGCGTTGGGAGCCGACGCGACGCGTTGCGGATACACGAAGGAGCAGATCGACCGCTGTCTCATCGACGTCGCCGAGAAGGGCGTGCACCAGGAGGGCCCGGGTCGCCAACATCTCCTCTATATGCTCGCGCAGAGACAGCGGGTCCCCCAGAGCGCGGAAGCGCGCAAATCGCTGAAGCCCGTGCCCGAGGTGATAAAGCTGCGTTTCGACCCCCGGCGTTCGCGTATCGACGGCATCCCGGTCGACCTGCGGCGCCCGGTGCTGCGCATTCTCCTCGCCCACGCGGACGGGGCGCTGGTCCGCGAAGGCCGAGCGTGGAAACCGTTCGACGTGCTCTCCGACCCGGCGATCGAGGCCCTGTACCCCTACGAGATGCAAGCGCCCGCCGGCCTCGCCGTCGGTTCCGCGGTCCGCGGCTTCGCCTATCTCTGGGGCGAGATGACATGGCCGCAGGCCGAGCGCGTGCTCCGACGGGTCGATGTCGCGCTGCTCCCCGTGGGGGCAACCGAGCAGCACGGCCCGCACCTGCCGCTGGACACCGACGCCTTCGATGCCGAGTACATGGCCCGCCGGGTGGCGCAGGCGTGCAGCGACCCCAAGCCCGTCGTGCTTCCCGTGATCCCCTACGGCGTGTCCTACCACCACGAGGATTTCAAGGGCACGGTGAGCATCTCCAATGACACGCTCGCTCGCCTCATCTACGAGGTGGGAACGAGCCTCGCGCGCAACGGAATCAAGAAGATCGTGATCATCAATGGCCACGGCGGCAACGCGCCGGCCCTGAATTACGCTGCGCAGATGATCAACCGCGACGCACACGTCTTCGTATGTGTGGATACGGGCGAGACGAGCGACATCGACGTCCACCAGATCGCCGATACGCCCAACGACGTGCACGCGGGGGAAGTCGAGACGAGCACCGCGCTCGCCACGCGGCCGCACCTGGTACACATGGCCGCGGCGCGCACTTCCGTGCCCAAGTTTTCCAGCCGCTACCTCGATTTCACGTCGCAGCGCGGCGTGCCCTGGCACGCCCACACCAGCAAGATCTCCAAGAGCGGCGTGATGGGCGACCCCACCAAGGCCACCGCCGAAAAGGGCAAGCGCATCTGGGAGGTCATGATCGCGCATATGGTGGCCTTCGTCGAAGACCTGAAGCGCATGACCCTCGACGAGATCTACCAGCGCAAGTACTGAGACGGCGCTATGCGAATCACCGTCGTCGAAGCGTGGGTGCAGGAGTTCAAGCTCCGCGAGCCCTACACCATCGCCTACGAGACCGTAGACAAGGCGGTCAACGTGTTCATGCGCGTGGGCACCAACACCGGCGCGCGCGGATACGGCTGCTCGGCGCCCGATCTCGCCGTCACCGGGGAGACGGAGCGGACCGTGATGGAAGCCATCGACGGACACATTCGCCCCGCCCTCATCGGTCGCGACCCCCTTCGCATCGCACGGCGGCTCGCTTTCTTGGAAAAGTCACTTGCCAAACAGCCCGCATCATTGGCCCTGGCCGACATGGCGCTCCACGACCTCATGGGCAAGGTGGCGGGGATTCCCCTGTACAGACTCCTCGGCGGCTACCGAAGCCGCATACGCACGAGCATCACCATCGGTATCCTGCCCGTGGACGAGACCGTGGCGCGCGCGCGCGATTTCGTCGGGCGCGATTTTCGCAGCCTCAAGCTCAAGGGCGGCGCCGACGTGGCCGGCGACATCGAACGCGTGCTCAAGGTGCGCGAGGCAGTCGGGCCGCGCATCGAGCTGCGTTTCGACGCCAACCAGGGCTACACCGTGGAGGACACGCTGCGCTTCTACAAGGAGACGCAAACAGCCAAGCTCGAGCTGATCGAGCAGCCGACGCCGCGCGACGACCCCGGCAAGCTCGGCGCCGTGACGCGCGGGGTTCCCATTCCCATCATGGCCGACGAGAGCATCCTTTCGCTGCTCGACGCCTTCCGCCTCGCGCGCAGAGATCTCATCGACATGGTCAACGTCAAGCTCATGAAGGTGGGCGGCATCATGGAGGCCATGCGTATCAACGACGTCTCCCGCGCCGCGGGCATGGAGATCATGGTGGGCTGCATGGACGAAGCCGCCCTCGCCATCGCCGCCGGCCTCCACTTCGCCCTCTCCCGCCCCAACATCGCCTACGCAGACCTCGACGGCCACCTCGACCTCATCGACGATCCCACCGCGGGCGCGGTGATTCTGCGCCGCGGCCTCCTCTACCCGCTGGAGGCGCCGGGGCTGGGCGTCGAGTTGTAGTCGCGCTTGTCCCCCGCTTCGGTTACCATGGCTGGCATGACGATGCGTACATCGATGGTGAGCGCTGCCGCGGTTCTGCTCTCCGCCGTGTTCCTATGCCCGGCATTCGCCCGGGACACGAAGGCGGCGCCGTTTCGCCTTCAGGACCTGAGCTGGCTCACCGGGTACTGGGCGAGGGAGCGGAACGACACCCGTATCGAAGAGTGCTGGCTCGAGCCCCTGGGCGGCGTCATGGTGGGCGTGCACCGCGACCTGCGGGATACCGGCGGCGTGTTCTACGAGTTCCTGCGTATCGAGGAGCGCGCCGATGGTATCTACTACGTGGCCAAGCCTTCGAACCAGGGGGAAGCGGCGTTTCGTCTGGTGGCGCTGGAAGCCGGGCGCAAAGCGGTGTTCGAGAACAAGGCGCACGACTTTCCGCAGCGCATCGTCTACCTGCTCGAATCCGACGGGAAGCTCCGCGCGACCATAGAGGGCGTGGACGACGACCAGGACATCGTGGAAGTCTGGCTGATGGATCGCGCGCCCCTCGGCCATGCCCCCTGACGCCACCGCCGGGGGACGTAATCGTGTACCTCGCGAAACGGCGCGCGTCCTCACGCTGCTCGCGCTGATCACGCTGACCATGTTGGCCGGCACGGCCGTCGCACCGGCGCTTCCCGGCATTGCCTCGCATTTTGCGGAAGTACCGGCGGCGGACCTGCTGGCCCGCCTGCTGCTCACCGTTCCCTCGCTCGCCGTCGCGCTGGCCGCCCCGGGCGTGGGGTGGCTGCTGGATCGTTTCGGCCGCAAGCGCATCCTGCTCGTGGCCGTCGCGGTCTACACGGTGGCGGGCACGGCGGGCGCGTGGCTGGATTCTCTGGAGGCCATCGTCGCGAGCCGCGCCCTCTTGGGGCTGGCGGTGGCGGCCACCACGACCACCGCGGTGACCCTGATCGGCGACTACTACGCGGGCGCCGCGCGCAACCGCTTGCTTGGGCTGCTGGGTGCTACGGGCGGATTGTCCGGCATGCTCTTTCTCCTTGCTGGCGGGGCACTGGCCGAGATTTCGTGGCGCGCGCCTTTCCTCTTGTATGCGAGCGCGATCGTGATATTCGCCGCTGTGGCGAAGGTGCTCGAAGAGCCCTCGATGCCGGCGCGCGGTACGCCGGAGCCGGGAACCGGGATGGCCGGCCGCGCGCTGAGCGGGCCACGCGTGCTACTGATCGCCGTGCTCTACCTCTTCGCCTTCGGCGTGCAGGTGGCCTTCTACTCGATCCCCGTCCAGCTCCCCTTTCATCTGGTCGCGCTGGGCGTGAGTGCGCCGCGTCTGGCCGGGGCGGCGCTGGCCGTCACCACCGTGTGCGCGGCCGCCGTGGCGCTGGCGTTCCCGCGCATTCGCGAGCGGCTGCGGCGGGCGCCCGTCGCGGCGCTCCAGCTCCTGTTCCTGGGCGCGGGGCTGCTCCTGGTGGCGCGCGCGCGATCCTACGCCGAAGTGCTGGTGGCCATGGTCGTCGTGGGCGCACCCATGGGGTTAAACTTCCCCAACTTGATGGAATGGCTGCTCGGGACAGCGCCGCCTCTTCTGCGCGGGCGCGTGGTGGGCGGCCTGAACACGGCGCTGTTTCTCGGTCAGTTTCTCTCTCCCATCCTGCTCCACCCGCTCGTGCAGCGGGGCGGATTCGAATACGCCTACCGCGTGTCGGGTATGGGACTCCTGGCCGGCGGCGTCGCCTTTGCCCTGGCCGGCCTGCGTTGGCGCCACGGCCCGCGGCGCAGCGATCCTCAACCGAAGGAGTGACGATGGCTTCCCACGCAATCGACTACGAGATCCTCGGCGACGACATGCAGATCGTGGAGATCGAGCTCGACCCCGGAGAGACCGTGATCGCGGAGGCGGGCGCGATGAACTACATGGACGACGGGGTGACCTTCGAGGCGAAGATGGGCGACGGCTCTGCCGCCACGGAGTCGATGCTGGGCAAGCTCCTGAACGTCGGCAAGCGCGTGCTCACCGGCGAGTCCGTCTTCATGACGCACTTCACCAACGGCGGCCAGGGCAGCAAGCGCGTGGCGTTCGCCGCGCCCTACCCGGGCAAGATCATCTGCGTCGATCTGGCGCGCGCCGGTGGCGAGCTCATCTGCCAGAAGGATGCGTTTCTCTGCGCCGCCAAGGGCACGAGCGTGGGCATCGCCTTCTCGAAGCGCCTGGGCACGGGTTTCTTCGGCGGCGAAGGCTTCATCCTGCAGCGACTGAGCGGCGACGGCATGGCCTTCGTCCACGCGGGCGGCACGGTGATCGAGAAGCAGCTGCACGGCGAGACGCTTCGCACCGACACGGGCTGCCTCGTCGCCTTCTCGCCCGGGATCGACTACGACATCCAGCGCGCCGGCGGCTTGAAGTCGATGTTCTTCGGCGGCGAGGGACTCTTCCTGGCCACGCTGCGCGGCACGGGCACCGTCTACCTGCAGAGTCTCCCCTTCTCGCGCCTCGCCGATCGCATCATCGCGCACGCGCCGCGCGCCGGCGGCCGGCGCAAGGGAGAGGGCTCCATACTGGGCTCGCTCGGCGACTTGATCGACGGCGACGGTTAGCCGGCTCCGGGGCGTCGACTCGCCCCGACCACTCCGTTCCTCATACCCACCGACGTAATCGACGAAACGGCGGGGAACCCACAGGGCTTCCCTGGAGCGCTGCGGCCTCGCAAGCAATGGAGACTTCCTCCGGGCCCGTTTCTTGCCGTTAGGGGGACGATCAACCCATCGATGCGCGCTGCGTCGATCGCCGGGGCCTTTCCGGCGCCACGGGGTGTTGCAGGATACGGGGGGGCGGTTTGCAAAACGATGCGGCGCATGTGAGCGCCGTGGTGCGCCCGGCGGGCGCCCTCGGCCTGAAAGGAGTCCAAAGCCATGGGCAAGATCTTCACGCTGAAGGGCCGCATGGGCCGCAAGCAGTACTTCCTCGGTGTGCTCGGCATCACCGTCGTGACCTACGCTCTCGCCTTCGCCATCGGCTTCGTCTCGGCGATGGCGGGTGTGGGCGAAGAGGGCGCCAGCGCGCTCGGGTTCATCATCGGCGCCGCCGGCTGCGCCGCGATGGCATGCCTGGTCGTGCGCCGCCTGCACGACGTGGGCAAACCGGGCTGGCACTACTGGCTGTTCTTCGTGCCGCTCTACAACATCTATCTGGGACTCGTTCTGCTCTCCACGAAGGGCGCGAGCGGCGCCAACGAGTACGGCCCGGATCCGTGCGCGGCCTGACCGGCCGGCTTCCCGAACAGATCCGTTCACAACCGCCCGGCACCCGCCGGGCGGTTTTCTTTTCTCCGTCGGAAGGCGCCGGCGGGGCTCAGGCCCTGCCGGCGGCTTCGGAGATTAGCTGGTCAAGATTGTCGGGGATGGAGATGCGGAACATCGTGCCCTTGCCCACCCGGCTCTCCACGGTCAGCTCTCCCAGGTGGTTGCGCACGATGTTGTGGCTCGTGTAAAGGCCGGTGCGCATGCGCACCGTGGCGTGCTTGCGCGTGAAGCCGGGCTCGAAGAGGTGCGCGAGCTTGTCCTCGGGGATGCCGCGTCCGTCGTCGCTGATTTCCACGCGCACGCGGCCGCCGGCCGCCCGGGTGCGAACCGTCACCCTTCCGCCGGCCCCGCCGAACGCCTGCAGCGCGTTGACGATGATGTTCATGAACACCTGGTTGAGATCGCCCGGGTACGCGAAGATCGGAGAGAGTTCGCCGTAGTCGCGCTCCACGGTGACGCCGCGCGGGACCTCCGGGCCCAGCAGCGTCAGCGCGCTTTCGATCCCCTCGTGGATGTCCGTCCGCTGGAACCCCGCCTGATCGAGGTGGGCGAACGTGCGGAGGCTGCGCACCATGCGCTCGATGCGCTCGGCGCCCACCGCCGTGTTGTTGGCGTTGAGCTGCAGCACATCGGTAAGTCCGCGAACCTGCTCGAGCGCGCCCTCGGGGTCCTCGCCGCTCTCCAGCGATTCGCGGATCCGCTCGAGCGCGCGCCGGCTGATGTCGGCCGCACTCTTGATCGTTCCCACCGGCGTATTGATCTCGTGCGCGAGCCCGGCCACCAGACCGCCCAGCGCGGCCATCTTGCCGTCCTGGAGGATCTGCGCCTGGGTGTTGCGCAGCTCGGCCAGCGTCCGCTGGAGACGCTCGTTCTTCTCGCGCAGCTCGTCGTTCATTTTCCGCTGGATCTCCGCCTCCCGCGCGGCTGCCTCCTGCTCGAGGGCCGACCTCATGTTGCGCAGCTTCTGCTGCGAGTCCTCGTGGAAGACCTCTTCGGTTAGGCGGTGGTAGTTCTCGAAGTGCACGAACGCGATGTCGAACTCGCCGAGATCGCGGTAGAGCCGTGAGAAGAGCTCGTGTGCGCGGCGTTGCTTGGTCTTCGAGCGGATCTTCTCCGCGGCCAACAACGCGCGATCCAGCGTCTCGCGCGCCTCGTCGTACCTGCGCTGCACGATGTGGACGTGGGCGATGTCGAGCAGGCACGTGCACTCGCCCTGCACGTAGTCGTGCTCGACGCGCACGGCGAGCGCCCTGCGGTGGTAGTCGAGCGCCTCGTCGTAGCGCTCCTCGCTCTGCAGGATCAGACCGATGTCGTTGAGCGTCTTGGCCGCACCGACGTGGCTGCCGATGGACTCGAACGTAGCCAGGCTGCGGTTCTGGTACTCGAGGGCCTGGGCGTTGTCGCCGAGCAGGTGGTACGCGTTGCCGATGCCATTGAGCGCGCGCGCCTGTCCGCTCAGGCTCTCGAACTCCACGAACGTATCCAGCGCCCGGCGCCAGTGATCGAGCGCGCGCTCGTGGTCCTTCCAGTCCAGATAGAATCCACCCAGCGCGGACAGGGCCCACGCCGCTGCCTCGGCATCGCCGAGCCCCTCGGCCGCGGCGAGCGACTCCTCGGCCAACTCGAACCCACGCTTGAAGTCGCCGAAGCCCCAGTGGGCGTACGCGAGGCCGACCTTGGCGTGGGCGATGCCCGCGCGGTCGCCGTGCGCCTCGAACCACGTGAGCGCATCGGTGAGGAGCGCTACCGCCCGTTCGGCGTCGCCGGTTCCCCAAAGAAAAAGCCCCTGCGCGCCCTTGGCGAAGGCGATGCCGCGCTCGTCGCCGACGCGCTCGGCGCTCGAGCGCGCCTCCTCGGACAGGCGCTGCGCCCGCACGAGGTCCACCGACCAGACCCGCCACGAAAGGCGAGTCTTGAGCTCGATCGCTTCCGGGCTGTCCGGGGTGGCGCGCGCCAGGCGCGCCTCGATTTCGGATGTCTTCAGCGCTTTCATGTGTGCCTTGGTCGCCGGCTCCCGCGGCGAGCTTTCAATTCTACCCCATGGCGGCGCGCACTTGCCATGCCCCGAGCGGACAGCCGCCTCCACCCCCATTTTGCTGGAACCCCAGGGGGTCGAACGACGTACCATGTTACCTAGGTAACACCACTGGGAGGCAACCCCTTGAACGAGCCCATCCGCGTTCAGCGCGTCCAGACCGGAGTCCGCATCGAGAAGCGGCTCCTCAAAGTCCTGAAAGGCCTGGCTGAATACCTCGAAATGTCGCTGAGCGATCTCCTCGAAGGCATCGCGTTGGCGGCCTTCGAGGGACGCTCGCCCTTCGTGGCGTCGACCCTGGAGAAGATCGAACAGCTCAAGGCCGTCTACGGAATGGACTTCGGTGCCGAGGCCAGCCACCGGATGATCGACGAGGAGGGTAACAATGCGTAGTCCCACCGCCACGACCCGCCGCCCGCAGCCCGTCGTCGTCCTCACTCTGGCGCTGGCGATCCAGTCGTGGACGTCGATGGCGACCGGATCGGCGGCCCCCGCCGAGACGCCGGACCGCGCCACCGCCACCGTGCCCCTGGAGGCGGATGGATCCCCGGGCGAGGTGTTCGACCTCTTCCTGCCCACGCGGCGAGCGGTTTGGGACCCCGACTGGGAGATCGAGATCATCTCACCCGATGGCGCGAGCGCCGTCACCGAGGGCGGCACGTTTCGCCGGCTGGCCGATCCACACACCACCTGGCAGCTGCTGAAGCTGGACCGCGAACGGTACGTCATCGAGCTGGCGTACGAAAAGCCAGCTGTCTATGTCATGCATGTGCGGATCGAATGCGCCGAGCCCTCGCCGGGGATGACCCAGGTCGCGCTGACTTATACGGCCGAGGGCAAGACCGAATCGATGAGGGAGACGCTCGCCCTCCAACTCGAACACCAGATCCAGGAACGGGCGTTCGGCAAGGAGGGCTGGCAGGTGCTTCTGGCGCACTACCTCGAGCACGGCACACGTTTCGAACCATTCCAGCCGGTGGCGATCGAGCGGACGCACACCGTCGATTTCGACGCCGCGCCGGCGGAGGTGTTCCGCCAGCTGAACCCCCGAGATGGAAACCACTGGACGGCGGCCACGCCGGACTACGTGTTCGGCTCGGAGAACGAACCCGCCCGCGCGATGTGGCGGATGCGCGAGAGCTGGTACGTGCTCGCGGACTACGACGAGCAAACGCTCTCGATGAGGACCGTTCTCTTCATCCCCGAAATCGAGTGTCTGATCGAGGAGGTTCGTTGCGAGCGCAACGGCGGCGGCGGGACCACGATGACCGTCGGTTGGCGCGTGGCCGGCCTGTCGCCGGAGGGCAACGAAGCCGTCCAGGCGTTCTTCGACAACCACTGGAGCCGGCGCATGTCGGCGCTCGAGGAGAGCTACCGCGCCCGCCTGTGCCCCCGCGGAGAATGACACCTCCGGCGTGGTATGCTCGCCAGCATGGCCGAATCGCGCAAGATACCGGTGGGCATCAGCGCGTGCCTGTGCGGCGACGAGGTCCGCTTCGACGGTACCCACACGCGCGACGACTACTTGATGGAAGTACTCGGGCCCTACGTGCGCTGGGTCAAGACCTGCCCGGAGGAGGGCGCCGGACTGGGCACGCCGCGCGAGTCGGTGCGTCTGGTGCGCGCCGGAGATGACGTGCGCATGGTGGGCAATGAGAGTCGGGCCGACGTCACCGACCGCGTCACAAGCTACAGCGAGGCGCGCGTGCAGGAGCTGCGGGGCGAGCGGCTGCGCGGTTACGTTCTAAAGGAATCGTCGCCGTCGTGCGGGATGGAGCGCGTGCGCCTCTTCGACGAGAGCGGCGTCCCTTCGCGCGACGGCGTGGGGCTCTTTGCCCGCGCGCTCATGGCGCGTTATCCCAACCTGCCCATCGAGGAAGAGGGTCGCCTGCGCGACCCGCGCCTGCGCGAGCACTTCGTCACGCGCATCTTCGCCTACGATCGCTGGCTCACGTTGCGCGAGGGCGGCCCGCGGCCCCGTGACATCGTCGCCTTCCATACCGAGCACAGGACGCTCGTCCTCGCGCACAGCCCCGAGCACTACGCGCGCATGGGACCGCTCGTCGCCCAGGCCGGCGCGCTGCCCATAGCGGAGCTGCTCGATCGCTACGAGCACGAGCTGATGGCGGCGCTCTCGCGCATCGTCTCGCCGGGCAGACGCCCGCGTTAGTAGCGCAGCACTTCTTCGATGACCTTCGCGAACGCGTCCAGGTCGAACGGCTTTTCGATGACACGGGTGGCGCCGAGCAGCTCGGCGCTTTGCAGGAAGACGCGGTTGCTGGGGGCGCTGATGGCCACGCACCGGGTGGTGGGGTGGTCGCGCTGGGCGTGCATGATCACCTCGAGGCCGTCCTTCTCCGGCATGAGGATGTCGGCGATCACCACGTCGAACAGCTGGGCGTCGAGAAGCTCGATGGCCTCGCGCCCATCGCCGGCCTCGACGACCTCGTATCCGCACTTTTCCAACTTGCGGCGCAGGACCTCACGAATCTGGGGCTCGTCGTCGACGACGAGCATCCGGCGCTTCATCGGCTCACCTCGGGGTAGTTGACTCGGTCCGGGAGAACCGGCCGCCCGCCGCGGCGGGCGCCATGAAGCTGCCGCCATCGGGACACAGCAGTCGCAGGAGTATAGCTGATCCACTGTTCCGGTTTCCACCCGCGCCATAACCAATTTATCCATAACTGGTTACGGTATTGCCCCGCTCTTGCCGCTTTCGTTTGGCGGCGCGGGGGCCGTGTGTTATATTGGTCCAGACCGGCGGCGCGACGCGCCGCCGTCGTCCTTCACGGGAAACGAAACCACCTGATGAGCCACCACGTATACAAGCAAGTCGAAGTGACGGGAACCTCCGAAGCGGGCATCGAGGACGCGGTGCAGAACGCACTGAAGAAGGCCTCGGAGACCATTCGGAATCTGCGCTGGTTCGAGGTCACGGATATCCGTGGCGCGGTCCAGAACGACCGCTCCCCTCTCTGGCAAGTCACACTGAAGATAGGCTTTACACTCGAGGACTGATCCGGCCGTGACCGCGGCCCCCGTGTGGCCGGGATATTGCTCACGACCTCGCAGCATGACATCTGCGCTCGACATCACTTATATCGGCCACGCGACCGTGCTCCTCGAGATGAACGGGGTGCGCATCCTCACCGACCCCGTCCTGCGTGACCGCATAGGCTACATCCGCCGGCAGGCGCGCACCGTCGACTCCGCGCTCCTGGGCAACCTCGACGCGGTCCTTCTCTCGCACATGCACTACGATCACATGGACCTGCCCTCGCTGCGTATGCTGGGCCGCGACGTCCGCATGATCGTCCCGGAGGGCAGCGGCGATCTGCTCTGGCGCGACGGCTTCCGTCACATCGAGGAGCTGCGCGCGGGCGACTACACCGCCGTGGAGTCGGTGAGCATCGGAGCCACCTACGCCGACCACGCGGGCTCCCGCCATCCGTTCGGGCCCGAGTCGGACTGCCTCGGCTACGTGCTGCACGGCAGCCAGACGGTGTACTTCGCCGGCGACACGGATCTGTTCCCCGAGATGGGCTCCATGTCCCGCCTCGACCTGGCCATGCTCCCCGTTTGGGGCTGGGGACCGACGGTCGGAGAGGGCCACCTGGACCCCCGCCGCGCCGCCGAGTCGCTCCAGCTCCTGCAGCCGCGCGCCGCGATGCCGATCCACTGGGGCACCTTCGCGCCGGTCGGTATGGGTTGGATGCGCCCGCGCTTCCTCAGCGCGCCTCCGCATACGTTCGCCGCACACGCCGGTGACGTCGCGCCGAACGTCGCCGTCCACGTCGTCCAGCCGGGCGCCGGCCTGCGCCTCGTCCACTAGCCGCCGCGCCTTTTCAGCGCGCGCCGATCGCTCCCTCTGGAACCGCAGCGCCATTCGTCGCATACTCCCGGCGATGGGTTTCTCCGTTTACGCGGCCTATTCGCTCGCCCGCCGGGTGCTCGTGGTGTGGGCGGTGGAGGTGTTGGGTCTGTGGCTGCTCGCGCGCGTGCTGCCCGGACTGCACGTGGAGGGCTGGCAGGGGGCGGTGTGGGGCGTGGCGGTCATCGGGCTCTTGAACGCC
>Ga0224512_10002171_pt1 | contig 18186 bp, 16 predicted proteins | sample SF_May12_sed_USG_4_FD_169103 | JGI IMG/M metagenome (GOLD analysis project Ga0224512, IMG submission 169103) | Sediment microbial communities from San Francisco Bay, California, United States - SF_May12_sed_USGS_13 | ecosystem: Environmental > Aquatic > Marine > Sediment | place: USA... | reverse complement strand
CGCTCTGGAACAGCACCTCGGACTGAAACACGAATCGATCGCCGACCACCCGGATGCCCGCGCGGTTGCCGAGCACCTCGCGCAGCCGGCCGAAGAACTCCGAGCGGTAGCGCTTCAGCTCCTGCACTTTGGTCGCCAGCGCCAGGTTGAGCTTCTGGGTCAGCTCGGCGATCTGGACCTGCCGGGCCTCGTTCTCGGCCGCGGAGGCGTCGAGAATCTCCTGCAGGCTGGCGAGCTGCTGGCGCAGCGCCAGGACTTGGCGGTTCAGCAGGTCGACCTTGCGCTGGGCCTCCTCGCTTAGGTTGGCCTGCTCAGCCAGCCTGGCGGCCATGGCCTCGGCATCCTCCTCGCCCTCCTTGGCCGCCGCCTGGGCCCTGTCCAGCTCCGCCATCAGCTCGTCGCGCAGGGACTGCAGGATCGCCAGCTCGACCAGCTGGGTCTCGATCTTCTCCTTGTCCGCGTCGACCACCTTGTAGGCCTCTTCCAGCTCGGCCGAGACGCGCTTCGCCTCGGCCTCGGCGTCCGCCAGGATACGCTCCAAGGTGTCGCGCTCCTCGGCGATGGCGGCGAGCTGTCCGGAGAGCGACTGGCGCTGGGCGAGCGAGGCCTGCAGCTCGTCGGAGAGCTGGGTTACGTTGACGCGCAGCTCTGCGTTGGCGGCGCGCTCGAGCGAGAGGATTTCCGCCAGCTCGGCGACCTGGCGCTCCAGGCGCTGCAGCGCGATGTCGCGGCCGGTCAGGGCCGTGGTCAAGAAGTACTGGGCGACCATGAAGACCATGAGCACGAAGATCACGACCAGTAGAAGCGTCGCCAAAGCGTCGACGAAGCCCGGCCAGATGTTGATCGAGCGGCGGCCGCCGCCCCGGCCCAGGGTCTGCATGGGTCAGGCCTGCTCCGTCTCTTCGGCGATGGCGGCGATGGTGCGGGCGAGCAGTCGGATCTCGCTGCGGATCTCCTGCACCGATTGCTCCCGGCCGCTGGCCACCTCGCCGGTCAGGCGTTCCAGATGGACGTCGAGGTTGCGGATATGGCTGCGCGTGGTGTCGTCGAGATTGACCGTGGAGACGTCCAGGTTGGCGATTCGCGCGAACAGCGGCTTCAGCTCCGCCTGGCCCTCCGCCAGGCGTGTCAGAACGTTCTGCTCGCTGCGCATCTGATCGGCCAGTACGCCGAGCCGCTCGGTCAGCGCCGCCAGGTTGCGGTTGGCCTGGATGCGGTCCTCCTCGCCGCGCGCGATGGTGCGCTGCAGGGTGTCCAGGCTGTCGGCGGTCTGCTCCAGCAGGGCCTGGATATAGGCCGGCACCGACTGCTCGCCCTCGCCGAAGCCGCCGCCGCCGCCGCCCAGCTTGGTGATGCCCGAGAGCCATTCTTCCAGGTCGTTGACGAAGCGGTTGTGCGCCTGTCCGGCCTGCAGCTCCAGGAAGCCGAGGACAAGCGAGCCGCCGAGCCCGAAGAGCGACGAGCTGAAGGCCGTGCCCATGCCGGCGAGCGGCGTCGAGAGCCCGGCCTTGAGGTCCTCGAACAACACCGCAGGGTCGGCGGCCGAGCCGCTCAGCCCGGCGATCGTATCGCCCACCGCGTTGATCGTGCTGAGCAGCCCCCAAAAGGTGCCGAGCAGGCCGAGGAAGATCAGCAAGCCGATCAGGTAGCGCGAGATGTCGTGGCTCTCCTCGATGCGGCTCTGGATACTGTCCAGCAGGGTGCGCATCGAGGTGGTGGAGAGCGAGAGCTTGCCGCGCTTCTCGCCGATCATGGTGGACATGGGGCCGAGCAGCCGCGGCGGCCGCTCGCCCGAGAGAGCGCCCGGGAAGATCAGCCCGCCCTTGCTTTCGCGCCGCAGGTGCTCGAGCCACCTCACCTCGGGCGTCAGCATCAGCACCTGGCGGAAGATGTAGATGATGCCGACGGCGAGAACCAAGAGGATCGAGCCATTCAGGAGATAGTTGGCCAGAAAGGCGTCGAGCAGATAGGGCGTCAGCATGGCGCAGAAGGCGAGCACCGCGAGGGTGAATCCGGCCATGCGCCAGAGATATCGATGGGGTTTGGTCATGATGTCAAATCTTGCCTTCCGGCAGCCTTGGAATCGCCGGAGTCTGGTGGGCGACTGCGGCAGAACTTTGGCATCCGCCTGGCGGCTGCCAGCGAGTAGGTACTAGCTTCCTGCATCGAGGATATCCACCCGGTCGGGCGGCCCCTTCTTGGACTTGGAGCCGAGCGCGCGCACGTCGATGCGCCGAACAGGCACGCCTTGCTCCACTAGGTAGGCCCTCACCGCCTGGGCGCGCGACAGCGAGAGACGTCGGGATTCGCGTGTGTTGCCGTTGCCGTCGCCAGCGAAGGCTTGAACCTCTACGCGGCGCTGCGAATAGGCGCGCAATTGGCCAGCCAGCGCGGCCAGCTTGCCCTTGGCCGCGCCGGACAGCTCCGCCGAGCCCGCGTCGAACAGCAGGCGGAACTCGCCGGCCTGAAGCTTCGGCGGCAGAAGGAAGGCCGTTTGTGTCGCGGCGGGAGAGGCCCCGCGTTCGCGCGGTTCCGGAGCGGTTTCGCTCTCAGCCAGGGACGGCGTCTCCGCCGCCGGAGGCGGCGGGGGCACCTCCGGCGCCGACTCGGGGCTTGCCTCCACGAGGTCGGGCAGCGCCCGCGCCGGGGTCTTCGTCTCCGCAGTCGTCGCGCCACCGGCCGCGGGCTCCACGGCTAGCTCCACGGCGGTCTCCGCAGGGGCTTCCGGGGGGGGCTCGGGCGGCGGCGGCACCGAGGGCGGCGCTTCGGCGAGCGCCTCCGGCGGCTCGCCGTCAACGCTCGGCTCACTGGCGCCGGGCAAACTCGACGCCGGGTCATGGTCTTCCTGGCTCGGGCCGGCGGTTTCGGGTCGGGACCTGGCCGCGGGCGCCGGACCCGCCCCTGCGGACTTCTCGGACGTTTCGACGGGGCCTTCGGGCGGCGCTGCGTAGGTCTCGAGGCTGGCGCTGCGGCGCTCGGGCGCGACCAGTATCCGGCTTTGCGGCGGTGCGTCCGGCGGCGGCAGCAGCGCGGTTTGGCGCGGCCCGGCGGAACCTTCGACCGTTCCCTCGGCCCCGGCTTCCGAGGTGCTCCCGGCGGCCGCGCCTTGGGTCCTGGCCTGTGCCGCCACGGCGGCCGCCCAGTCGAGGTTGTTCAGGACGTCATGATTGATGACCACGCTCGGCGCGGTACCGCTTTGGGCGCCGGCCGGGGTCGCAAGCAGCCACGCGCCGAGCCCGGCAAGCAGGCCGCACCAAAGGCATCTTAGCAGCGGCCGCGTTCGCGGCGCCGCAACTCCCTGCCGGCCGTCCTTACCCCCTTTAGCCGCGCCGCGCTCGATAGCGTCGAATGAAGAAGAAGTTCCCAGGCGCATGGCGGAGCTTAGACTAAGGGTCTGGAACGGAATTATCGATACGCTTGGCGGGAGCGAATTTCCGCCAGGGTTAGGAGCGGGCGGCGCGGTGGGGTGGGATCCCCATGAGCCGTCCGCGACGCGGCCCTGGCGGAAATTCGCCCCGTCCCCCTGGGATTTACCCGGGGATTCCCGCCAGGATCGGGCGCAATCGGCCCGCTGCCGCGTCGCTCGTCGTCGAATATGCCCGGCATGTCCTTCCTCCTCGCTCCTAACAGCGGGCCGATTGCGCCGTGACCAAACGCATCGATAATTCCGTTCCAGACCCTTATGCCGGGGCCTTGGTGGCGATCTTCCTTTGTTCCTTCTCGGTGTTCTCCGAGTTGAATTGTTATTATTCAATGGTTTAGGCCAAGGTCGCCGCTCTGAGCGAAGGCGCAGCCTATTGAAACACAACAATATTTTCTTTGCGTGGAGCTGCCATGCCGGAACGCGGGGTTATCCCCCTATTGCATGAGCTCGTTCCGCCCGCTTCGGCGCCACGCCAAGAGTCTCTTTCGGGCTGCATCCGGGTTGCGTCCCGGCGTTGACAGGGCCGAAGGGCGCGCCTATACAGCCCCCGCAAGCGAAATCCATACAGTCGACGGAGTTTCAACGTGAAGCGCACGTACCAGCCCAGTGTGCTCGTCCGCAAGCGCCGCCACGGCTTCCGCACCCGGATGAAGACGGTCGGTGGCCGCAAGATCCTCGCCCGGCGCCGCGCCAAGGGTCGCAAGCGCCTGTCCGCCTAAAGCCGATGTCGCCGAGCCTGCGGCGCCTCAAGACGCGGCCCGAGTTCCTCGGCGTTGCCAAGGCGGGCTGCTCTTGGGCCACCCCGGGGCTGGTCCTGCAAGCGCGCCGGCACGTGACGACGGACGCCGCGGGCGCCGGGACCGAAAGCGTGGCCGGGACCGAGCCGGACATCGGCGTCGGCTTCACGGCCAGCCGCAAGGTGGGTGGCGCGGTCGCGCGCAACCGGGCGCGGCGGCGCTTGCGCGCGGTCGCCGCGGAGGTGCTGCCGGCCGCGGGCATACCCGGGGTCGATTATGTGCTGATCGCTCGTGGCGGGACGCTCTCGCGTCCCTATATAGAGTTGGCCGGAGACCTGAGGACGGCGCTCGCACGCGTTTGCCGCAAGGATAAGAAGCAAGGTCCGAGACAGGGCCGGGGACGCAAGGACACTGGGCGCGCATGAAGGTGATCTCCCGAATTCTGACCGGCATCATGACCGGGCTGATCCGCGGCTACCAGCTGCTGGTCTCGCCGTTTCTTCCGGTCGCCTGCCGCTATCACCCGTGCTGCTCGGCCTACGGCCTCGAGGCGCTCCGCCGGCACGGCCCCCTGGCCGGCCCCTGGCTGATTCTCCACCGCCTGGTCCGCTGCCAGCCCTGGGGCGGTAGCGGGCTCGATCCGGTCCCCGATGTCTCGCCCTTCGCGCGGCTGGAGCGCCTGCTGCGCGGCGGCGCGTACGCGGCTGACGCGCCCGGCAAGCCGGCGGTTTCGCTTCGCGGGGGACGGGGCGCGTGATCGACAACCGCAACCTGATCCTGGCGATCGCCCTTTCGCTCGCCATCCTGCTGGGCTTCGAGTTCTTACTGAACGCGCCGAAGCGCGAGCGCCTCGCCGAGCAGCAACTCCAGGAGCAGATGCTCACGCCCGACGCCGAGGCGCCCGTGCCGGAGACCGGCGAGGCGGAGTCGCCCGCATCTCCCGGTACCCTGGCCGAGGCGCCGGCGGCCATGACCCGCGCGCAGGCCCTGGAGGAGAGCCCGCGGCTGGCCATCGACACCCCCTCCCTGCGCGGCTCCATCGCGCTCGAGGGGGCGCGGATCGACGACCTGATCCTGAAGAAGTACCGCGAAACCATCAAGGACGGCAGCCCGCAGATCGTGCTGCTGTCGCCACGGGGCGCCGAGAACACCTACTACGCCACCTTCGGCTGGGGCTCCGCGGACCGCGCGCTCGAGCTGCCGGGTGCCGAAACCCTGTGGCAGGCCGACGGCGAAACGCTGACGCAGGCGCGCCCGGTCACCTTGAGCTGGACCAATGGCCAGGGCATCCGCTTCGAGCAGGTTCTATCGGTCAATGAGGATTATCTCTTCACGGTGACCCAACGCGTGGTGAACGAAAGCGGCGCATCGGTTTCGCTTGCGCCCTACGGTCTGATCTCGCGCACGGGCCATCCCGATATCCTCGGCTTCTACATCCTGCACGAAGGCCTGATCGGCGTCTTCGACAACACGCTGAAGGAGATCGACTACGACGATCTCGAGAGCGACCGCACGATGAAGTTCGAAACAACCGGCGGCTGGATCGGCATCACTGACAAGTACTGGCAGGCCGTACTGCTGCCCGACCAGGAAAAGCCGGTCGATGCCCAGTTCCGCTATCTCGGCGACAGCGGCCCCGGCAGATATCTGACGGACTTCATCTACGAGACCGTGGCCGTGCCGGCCAACGGCAGCGTCGAGACGACCAGCCGGATCTTCGCCGGGGCCAAGGAGGTGACGCTGCTCGACCGCTATCAGGAGGAGCTGAACATTGCCCGCTTCGACCGCGCGGTCGACTTCGGCTGGTTCTACTTCCTGACCAAGCCCTTCTTCTATGCCCTGCACTATTTCCAGGGCGAGCTCGGCAACTTCGGTCTTGCCATCCTGCTGCTGACCGTCATCGTCAAGCTGCTGTTCTTTCCCCTGGCCAACAAGTCCTACCGGGCCATGGCCAAGATGAAGAAGCTGGCGCCGGAGATGCAGCGCCTCAAGGAGCGTTTCGGCGAGGACCGGCAGCGCCTGAACCAGGAGATGATGGCGCTCTACAAAAAGGAGGGCGCCAACCCGGCGGCGGGTTGTCTGCCGCTGTTGATCCAGATTCCGGTGTTCTTCGCGCTCTACAAGGTGCTCTTCGTTTCCATCGAGATGCGCCACGCGCCCTTTTACGGCTGGATCCAGGACCTTTCGGCGCGCGACCCGACATCGATCCTCAACGGCTTCGGGCTGCTTCCCTGGGATGCCACCGGTCTCGGGCTGCTCGAGGTCGTGAGTATCGGCATCTGGCCGATCCTCATGGGTATCACCATGGTGCTCCAGCACCGCCTCAACCCGCAGCCGACCGATCCCGTGCAGGCCAAGATCTTCCAGTGGATGCCGGTCATCTTCACCTTCCTGCTGGCCAAATTCCCGGCCGGTCTGGTGATCTACTGGACCTGGAACAACCTGCTCTCGATCCTGCAGCAGATGGTCATCATGAAGCGCGCCGGTGTGCCCTTCGGCGGCAAACAGCTGCAGCCGTCGCCGGCGCCCGCCGCCGCCCGCGGGTCCGGTAAAGCGGAACCCGAGCGCCCGCCGGAACGCGCCGACCACGAGGACGAGGACGCCGGCGAGGCCGAGAGCGAGGTCGAGGCCGAGCGCGGCGGCGACGAGACCACCCAGGTAAAGGCGCGCGTAGCCCGCGCCGAAGAGGCCAGCCGTGCACGGCGCAAATCGCGGCGAAGCAGAAAACGGCCCAACCGCTGAGCCGGCGCTCGAGGCGGGACGACGGCTTTTCGCCCAGGACTGCCGCTTCCTCGTCTCCGCAGCCGGTACCGCGCAGCTGCCCGAAACCGGTCTGCCCGAGATCGCCTTCGCCGGCAGGTCCAACGTGGGCAAGTCGAGCCTGGTCAACGCCCTGACCGGCCGCAAGACCTTGGCGCGCACCTCGAACACCCCGGGCCGCACCCAGCTGCTCAACTTCTTCGACCTGGGCGGTCGCCTGGTTCTGGTCGACCTGCCGGGCTATGGCTATGCCCGCGCCTCGAAAGCGGCGATCAAGGAGTGGACCGGGCTGACCCGCCGTTATCTCAAGGGCCGTTCGACCTTGGCCCGGGTCTGCCTGCTGATCGACGCGCGCCACGGTCTCAAGGCCAGCGACCGCGAGGTCATGGCCGAACTCGACACGGCCGCCGTGTCCTACCAGGGCGTGCTGACCAAAGCCGACAAGGTCAAGCCGGCCGCGCTCGCCAGGATGGTCGAGGCGACGGCGGCCGAGCTGTCGCGCCACGTCGCGGCCCACCCCGAGCTCATGGTGACCAGCGCGCTCGCCGGCCACGGCATTGCCGAGCTGCGCGCCGCGCTGGCCGCCCTGGCGGCGCCGGCCGGTGAAAGCTAGAGTGGCCGCCATGGCTCATAAGAACATCAGCGACACGAAGCACTGGCTGCGCACCGCGCGCACGATCACCGAGGCCCTGCCCTTCATGCGGCGCTACGCGGGCAAGACCTTCGTCATCAAGTACGGCGGTCACGCCATGGGCGACGAAGAGCTGGCCGAGATCTTCGCGCGCGACATCGTGCTGCTGAAGCAGGTCGGCGTGCATCCCGTCGTGGTCCACGGCGGCGGCCCCCAGATCGGCCGCATGCTCGAGCGCCTGAAGGTCAAGAGCGAGTTCGTCGACGGGTTGCGGGTGACCGACGCGACCACGGTAGAGATCGTCGAGATGGTGCTCTCGGGTGCCATCAACAAGCAGATCGTCAACGTGATCAACGCCGCCGGCGGCACGGCCATCGGCCTCTCCGGCAAGGACGGCGGCCTGATCCAGGCGAGCAAGCTGCGCCGCACCCGGCGCGACCCGGAATCCAACATCGAGAGCATCCTCGACCTGGGCTTCGTCGGCGAGCCGCGCCAGGTCAACCCGCAGATTCTCGCCTCCCTGGAACAGGCCGGCATGATCCCGGTGATCGCGCCGATCGGGGTCGGGCCGAACGGCGAGACCTACAACATCAACGCCGACACCGTGGCCGGCGCGGTGGCGGCGGCGCTCCGTGCCGCGCGCCTGCTGCTGCTGACCGACGTGGCCGGCGTGCTGGACAAGGACGGCGAGCTGATCGCCGAGCTGGACCCCGCCCAGGTGCGCGCCCTGATGAGCGACGGCACCATCAGCGGCGGCATGATCCCCAAGCTGGAGACTTGCGTGGAAGCGGTCGACAAGGGAGTCGGCGCGGCGGTGATCCTCGATGGCCGCGTCGCCCACGCCATGTTGCTGGAGATCTTCACGGAACACGGCATCGGTACGCTGATCCGGCGCCGCTAGACTGCGCCGCGGGCGCGGGCCGGATGGCCGAACCGCCCGCGGTCAGGCCGAGAGACTTCCGAAGAAGCTGAGCTGCCAGTCCATCTCGTCCGGATCGAGGGGGTATTCCGTGCCGTTGCGGGCGTTCAGCACCTGGCCGGGCGGAATGCCGCAGAGCCGGAGCTGCATCTGCATCGCCGAGCGCATCGAGAGCCCGGCCTTCCAGGCCAGCGCCGTCATGCCCTTGGCGCTGCCCGCCTCGAGGATGCGCTCGACCGTCCCGGCGTCGAGCCCGCTCAGCAGCACCAGGCCCTCGCGCACCAGGGATCGGTCGCCCCGCGCCAGGGCGTCCTGCAGGGCCTCGTCCCCCAGGTCGCCGCTCTGGTGCAGGCGCTGCGCCTGCTCGGCCGGCGAGACTTCATTGGTCTCGGCGCTCCCGAAACCGGCCTCGTCGCCGCCGCTCGACAGCCGCCGGCGCACCTCATGGGTCAGGCGCTCGGCCATGGCCTTGTCCAGATCGGCGCGCGTCTGCAGCTTCTTCAGCAGGGTGTCCGCGACGAAGCCGGCCAGCTTGTCGATCATCTTGAGCGACAGCTTCGGGCGCTCGACCAAAGGCTGATGCCAAGCTTCAATGGCGCGGGAGCGCTCGACCAGTGTATCCAGGGTCTCTTCGCGGATCTGCGCGCTCTTGTTGTTCAGCAGGGCGGTGATGGCGGGCCGGTCGTCGGTCGCGACGACGACGTCGCAAACCGGCGCGGCGAGGTCCCGGCGCCTGGAGATAGCGGTCAGCTTGCCGGAGGCGCAACCCTCGCCGATGATCTCGATCAGGTCCTGGTCGGACAAGAGCGGCGAGAACCTCAGCACCGGGCAGGCCACCACCTCCTCGGCGTCGCGCGCCAGGGCGTGGATCACGGCGGGCGGCGCCCCGGCCAGGTCGTGCAGCGCCTCGGTCAGGATCTGACGCACCCGGACCGCCTGGTCGCGGGCGAGAATCTCCAGGGTTTCGACCACGTAGGCCTCGGTCTGCTCCTGATCCTGGGCCGAGAGCCGCGGCACCAACCGGGACAGCTTCGCCGCAAGGTCCTGGCGCACGGACTCGTCGGCGTCCTTCGCCAGCAGACGGTCCGCCTGGATGGGCGTGTCCTCGTTCCCGGCGATGCGGCGCCGCACCTCGGGCGTCGGATCCTCGGCCAGGAAGTAAAGGACTTCCGGCCGCAGGTCATCGCGCGTGGCGAGGTCGGCGCGTACGGCGGAATTCTCGTCCCGCGCCAGGCGCTTCGAATCCTCGTAGGAGATCGGGGTCCGCTTGCGGCCCAGCTTGATGCCGAAGAGAGACTTCACTTCGCGGCATCTCCGGTCTCGGGGGCGGCCAGCTCCAGCCCGCCCTTGCCGCCATGCTTGACCGCGTACATGGCGGCGTCGGCGCGCGCGATCAGCGACCGCGGATCCTCTGGCCGCGCGGGATCGAAGACCGCGAGGCCGACCGAGAGGCCGAAGGGCCGCTCGGCATCCGGCGAGCGGTCGGCCAGCCTAGCCGCCGCGGCGAGCAGCGCCTGCCCCTTCTTCCTGGCCTGCTCGGTCGACATCTCGCCGAAGAACAGGCCGAACTCGTCGCCGCCGAGGCGCGCGGCGAGGTCGCCGCAGCGGGTCTGGTCGCGCAGCAGCTGAGTGACCGTGAGGAGCGCCTCGTCGCCCGCCTGGTGACCGAAGTGGTCGTTGACCAGCTTGAAGTTGTCCAGATCGACGTAAAGCAGCGCGGCGGGCCGGGCGCGGCCGCTCGCCTTGCCGAAATGGCGCTCGATCTTCTCCATGAAGCTGCGCCGATTGAGCAGGCCGGTCAGGGGATCCGTCGCCGAGAGCCGCTCCAGCTCCGCTTCCCGGATCAGCTGGCCGTTGGCGACCCCGATCTGCGCGGCGATCTCGTCGAGCAGGACCACGGCGTCTTCGCCCCAGGCTTCCTCGCCTTCCGCGCGCCAGACGCAGAGGGCGCCGTTGGCCTCGCCCTGAAAGCCGGTCGCCTTGAACAGGGCCCGGCCGGTGTCCGCGCAGCTTTCGGCGCTTTCCTCGCCAAGCGCAAAGCGTTCGAACAGGGCGGCGATCAAGGCCTCCGGAGCCGGCTGCCCGGCCTGGGCCACCTGGTCCAGGGCGCCTCCCGCACCACGGCAATAGACCGCAACCCCGAGGGCCGGCACCGCCGGCACCAGGGCCCCGGCCGCGGCCATCAGCATGCGCTGCGGCTCGAGCTCGTCGCGCACCATCTTGAGGATATAGGCGAGCAGGCGTTCGCGATGACGGCCGCGGGCGAGCTCCGCCTCGCGGGCCCGCTCCGCGGTGATCTCCCGGCAGGTGCCGCGAGCGCCGCGCCAGGATCCGTCGGGGCCGAGCAGGGGTTGTGCGTTGGCCGAGAGACAGGCCGCCTGTCCGGCGGCGTCGCGGAACCAGACCTCGGCGTGGTCGACCAGGACCCGGGTGACGAAGGGCGAGACCCCTTTGGCTTCGCTTTCCACCAGAAAGTCCTCGGCCGACTGCCCGACCAGGATGGCCGCCGGATAGCCGAGCGCGCCGCGCGGCGACACGAAGGCGAAGCAGCCCTCGGCATCGGTCTCCCAGGCGAAATCGCTCGAGGCCTCGACCAGGTCCTTGTAGCGCTGCCGTGATTCGATGAGCGCGCTGCGCAGGCTGCGCTCCAGGCTCACATCGCGGCCGACCAGCACGGCGGCCGCCCCCTCGGCCCAAGGCAGGGCCACGAGGTCCACCGCCAGGCCGACCTCGTCGTCGTTGCCGAGGGCGTTCAGCAGCAGGGGATTGATCTGAGCGGGCTTGCCGGAGAGCGCCGCCGCGATGGCGTCGTTCAATTCGTGGTGCTCGCGGCGCTTCCAAAGCTCCGCGATGGCGCCGCCGGCGGCATTGCTGCTCAGCACGACGCCGTTGCGCCCGACCACCACGACAGGCCCGGGAAACCGCTCGAACGGTCCGCCCGCCGAAAGCAGCCCGAGGCTTTCCTCGCCGATCGGCGAGGAGCCGGAGACCTGCGGTGCCGCCTTGGCGGCGTTCGACCCCGTCATACTGCCACTCGTGCTAGATTTTCTTGCCTGGCGCCATCGGCCGACAGCTTGCCTTAAGGCCCGTTAACAGTTGCTTAAGCTAGACGCGGCCCTGGTCATGATCGGCACAATTCCGAGGTGTGGCCGGTGGGCCTTGCATTGGCCCGGTCCCCACCGCAGATTGAACGTCATGGCAAAGCCGCAGCCGATCGCGCCGGAGCGCGTCGAGGACTGGATCTTCGATCTGGACAACACGCTCTATCCGGCTTCCTGCAACCTTTTCCGGCAGGTCGACCGGCGCATCCGCGCGTACATTCAAGGCTTCCTGGGTCTGGACGAGGAGCAGGCCCACGGCCTGCAGCGACGCTATTTTCGGGCGCACGGCTCGTCCATGCGCGGCATGATGCTCCATCACGGCATGGATCCGGGGGCGTTCCTCGACTATGTGCACGATATCGACCTGAGCCCCGTGCCGCCCGCGCCGGGACTGGACGCGGCGCTCGCCCGCCTGCCGGGGCGCAAGACCGTCTACACCAACGGCTCGACCGCCCACGCCGGGCGCGTGCTCGAGCGCCTGGGGATCGCGCGGCATTTCGGCGCCGTCTTCGACATCGTCGAGGCCGGCTACCACCCCAAGCCCCAGCCTGAAAGCTACCGGCGTTTGGTCGCACGCTACGGCATCGACCCGGCCCGCGCCGTGCTCGTCGAGGACCTGGCCCAGAACCTCGAGCCGGCCGCCGCGCTCGGCATGACCACGGTTTGGGTCGCCCAGGACAGCCACGACCTCTCGGCTCGGCCGGACGACGACACGGTGCATCACGTGATCCAGGACCTGGCCGCCTGGCTGAGCGAGCTGACCGCGCTGCTAGGCAATCCGGACGGCGCCGGGTAACGTCAATTGTTTTGTGTCAGGGAGAAGAGTGTAGGGACTCCCTGGGTTGAGTTTTCGTGAGTGAAGACGGCGAAGAGGATGCGATCCATGGAGGTTCGGTCCTGGAAGACGCCCATGGGTCGTGTCCTTCGGCGGACCTCGCGGAACCTTCGTTCGATGGCGTTTGTGGTGCGCACGGCCTTGCGCTTCTCAGGTGTCTTGTAGCGGAAGCAGGTGAGCAGTTCGTCGAGGTCGTTACGCAAGCACTTGACGGCTTTGGGACAGGTGTCTTGCCATTGATCGGCGAAGCGGCGCGCGGCGGATTGGGCCTTGGGGCGGGTTTGTGCGTTCATGATCTTGTGCAGGCCGGCCTTGACCGCGTCGCGATTCGCGGCCCCGACCTTGTCGAGGATGTTCCTGATCTTGTGCGCCCAGCAGCGCTGCACGGGAATGTCGGGATAGACCACGGGGAGCGCGGCGAGCAGGCCCGCGCCGCCGTCGACGCAGATCATCTCGAGGGCCTTGCCTTCGAGGCCGCGGCGGAACAGATCGGTGAGAAAGCGTTCCCACTGGGCGGCGCTCTCGGCCACTGCCAGGCGATAGTCGATGATCTCCTTCTTGCCGTCGGGCCTCAAGCCCAGGGCGACCAGGACCGGGCGGCGGAGCGCGCCGGCGCCGGTCTTGCGGGCCAGCACCACGCCATCGAGCATCAAGACCGGGTAGATGTCCTCCACGGGCCGGCGGTGGAAGGCGGCGACGGTGGCGTCCAGGGTCTTGGCGATCTCGCTCACCGTGCTGGCGCTGATGCGCCGGCCGAGGATCGGCAACAAGGCGATGGCGACCTTGCGGGTCGAGAGCCCGAGCACGAAGCAGGCCAGGATCATGCGGTCGATGTGGGCCGCGCGCCGGGCGTAGGCGCGCACGACGGCGAGCGCGCTCCAGCTCCGGGTGCGCGGCACGCTGAGCTCGATCTCGCCCAGCTCGGTCATCAGCCAACGGCGGTAGGTGCCGTTGCGCCGGTCGGCCGCGCCGCGCGCGGCCATCTCGGCCAGATGGCGGTCGATCCCGGCCGCCATGCGGCCCTCGAGAACCTCCTGGAGCGCGGCCCGCGCAGCGTGCCGGTAATCCTCGCCCCACTCGATCCCTTGCACCTGCATGGCCTTCATCATCCGGAACGCACGCGGTAAACTCTTGATCGTCGCAGTCTGCGGCATTGGGGGGTTCTCCTTCTGTGGATCTCAGCAACCCACCTGGAGTACCCCCCTCTCACCACCTGACACAAACTCTCGTACATCACCTTACGTAGAAAGGCTATCGACTCGCCCGTGCGGAACGGTTATTGTGCACTGCAGCATGACACGCGGCGCGAGCGGAGAGCCTCGCGCGAACCTCGAGCCGCGCTCGATATGACATTATCTGGGAGAATTCGACCATGACCGACGTAGTGATCGCGGGCGCCGCCCGGACCCCGGTGGGTGCCTTCAATGGCGGGCTTTCCTCCGTGCCCGCCTCGTACCTGGGTACCGTCGCCATCAAGGAAGCGCTCAGCCGGGCAAAGGTTGACCCGACGGAGGTCGACGAGGCCATCCTGGGCCAGATCCTGACCGCCGGCACGGGCCAGAACCCGGCGCGGCAGGCCGCCTTGGGCGCCGGCATACCGGCCGAGAAGACCGCCTATCAGATCAACCAGCTCTGCGGCTCGGGTCTCAGGACCGTGGCCCTGGGCTACCAGGCGATCCAGCTCGGCGACGCCGGCATCGTCGTGACCGGCGGCCAGGAGTCCATGAGCCAGGCGCCGCACGTCGCACACCTCAGGAACGGCCAGAAGATGGGCGACGTGCAGTTCATCGACTCCATGATCAAGGACGGCCTGTGGTGCGCCATCAACGGATACCATATGGGCAACACGGCCGAGAACGTTGCCAAGAAATGGCAGTTGACCCGTGACGAGCAGGACGCCTTCGCCGCCGCCTCGCAGCAAAAGGCCGAGGCTGCCCAGAAGGAAGGCAGGCTCGCCGCGGAGATCGCTCCGGTCACCATCCAAACCCGCAAGGGCGATGTCACGGTCGATACCGACGAGCATCCCAAGCACGGCACGACGGTGGAATCCCTGGCCAAACTGCGCCCGGCCTTCGATAAGGAAGGCACGGTGACCGCGGGCAACGCCAGCGGCATCAACGACGGCGCCGCCGCCATCGTACTGATGAGCGCCGAGGAGGCCGCCAAGCGCAGCGTCACGCCGCTCGCGCGCATCGTTTCCTGGGCGACCTGCGGCGTCGATCCAGCGATCATGGGGACCGGCCCGATTCCGGCGTCCCGCGCCGCCCTCGAAAAGGCCGGCTGGGGCGTCGAGGACCTCGACCTGATCGAGGCCAACGAAGCCTTCGCGGCTCAGGCGCTGGCGGTCAACAAGGATCTTGGCTGGGACACCGACAAGGTCAACGTCAATGGCGGCGCCATCGCGCTGGGCCATCCGGTCGGCGCCTCCGGTGGGCGCGTGCTGATCACCTTGCTGCACGAGATGGGGCGGCGCGATGCCAAGAAGGGCCTCGCCACGCTCTGCATCGGCGGCGGCATGGGCATCGCCATGTGCGTCGAGCGCGACTAGGCGCAATCGGGGAAAGCGCAGACCTGCAGTCGGAGGCGCGCCGGCGGCGCGCCTCCCGGGTGTGTCGATTTGAGTCATCGCGCGCTAGCCGCGCGGGACGGATCGTGTTTTCATAGAGCTTTGGAGCTGAGCCTCGGCCACTAGGGCTGGGGAAATGTGTAACGGAATCGGGGAGGAAGCGACATGGCACGGGTAGCCCTCGTAACCGGCGGGACCCGCGGCATAGGGGCCGCGATCTCGGGCGGGTTGAAGGAAGCCGGGTACACCGTCGCCGCCAACTACGGCGGCAACGACGAGGCGGCCAACAAGTTCAAGGGCGAAACCGGCATTCCGGTCTACAAGTGGGATGTCTCTGACTTCGAGGCCTGCAAGACGGGCATCGCGCAGGTCGAGGCGGACCTGGGGCCGGTCGAGGTGCTGGTCAACAACGCGGGCATCACCCGCGACGGCACCCTACACAAGATGACGCCGGAACAGTGGTCGGCGGTGATTTCCACCAATCTCGGTTCCCTGTTCAACATGACCCGCAACGTGATCGAGGGCATGCGCGCCCGGGGCTTTGGTCGGATCATCTCGATTTCCTCGATCAACGGCCAGAAGGGCCAGTTTGGCCAGTCCAACTACGCGGCGGCCAAGGCCGGCCTGATCGGTTTCACCAAGTCGGTCGCCCAGGAGAACGCCGGCAAGGGCATCACGGCCAACGTGGTGGCGCCGGGCTACATCGGCACCGAGATGGTGCGCGCCGTGCCGGAGGAGATTCTCAATACCAAGATCATCCCGCTGATCCCGGTCGGCCGCCTGGGCGAGCCGGAGGAGGTCGCCAAGTGCGTCGTCTTCCTGGCCGCCGACGACGCCGGCTTCATGACCGGTTCGACGATCTCGACCAACGGCGGCCAGTACATGGCCTGATCCGCCGTTCCTCGGGCCTCTTTCGCTACCGGCGTCTCTTGACCAGTGCGCCCGGCGTGGAGTAGTGTGTACACATACCGTGTACGCATGGGGTCGAATATGTCGGAACTCAAGGTCTATAACGTGCGCGAGGCCCGCGCCCGCCTGCCGCAGATCATTGATGAGGTGTGTCGGGGCGAGCATGTCGTCCTGCGCCGTGCGACCGACGGCGCCGAGATCGAGCTAGTGGCTCGGTCAAAGGCGCGTATTCCCGGCCGCTACAAGGGACAGATCGAATTCGCTCCGGATGCCTTCGCACCCTTGAGCGAGGAGGAGTTGGCGGAATGGGAGGGGCGGTCCTGAGGCTGCTGGCGGACACGGAGGCCGTCATACGCTTTGCCATCGACGACCTGCCAGCGGCGGCGCGGCGGGTGATGACCGATCAGCAAAGCGAGGTTTTCGTCAGTGCCGCTTCGGTCTGGGAGCTTGCGACAAAGGTTCGCATCGGCAAACTCAATCTCCCTGATGTCACCCGCACCAAGGGTATCGCCCGCTGGATTGTCGAAGACGGCTTTTCCCTGCTGCCGATCCGCGCCGACCATGCGGAACTTGCCGGCAGCATGGTCATAGATCATCGCGATCCTTGGGACCGCATGATCCTGGCCCAGGCTCAAATCGAGGATTTCATCATCATCAGCAGCGATCCGGTTTTTGCGCGGAATGCGCGCGACGCCATCTGGTCGTGATGATGGCTCCCATCGCCACTTGACACCTCGGCGTTCCCCGCCGATGGCGGTAGATCGTCTCGATCCAGATGCTGTCCGGGACGGGGGACGAAGGCGCAGTCGTCTCGCGTTTGAGGGTCCGGGATTGGCCACGGCGCCCGGTCGTCCGTGCCACCGAAGCGGCCTGCGAAGCGATCATCGTGGGCCCCTCAGGGCTGCGGCCGTGACCGGCCGTTCAGATGATCTTCCAGGCGGCCCAGGGCCTCGGGCAGGTTGCGCCGGCCGAAGCCGATCCGAAAATGCAGATTGCCGAAGTCGTAGACCCTGCCGGGAAGCAGCAGCACTCCGGCCCGTTCGACCAGGTCGCGGCAAAACGCCTCGGCCCCGCCCTGCCTGAGCGCCGGAAAGGCGATCGGCCCCGCCTTCGGCCGCTGCCAGGCGAAGCGGTCCGGGTGCCGCGCGAAGAAGCCGTCCAGGAGGTCCAGGTTTGTCAGCACGATGCGCCGGTTGCGTTCGGCCAGGGCGTGGCGGTGGACGAGCGCGATCCTCGCCAGGAACTCGCTGGGCGCGGCGTTGCAGATCGTCAGGTAGTCCTTGAAGGCCGCCATGCGGGCATGGAGGTCCCGGTCGCGGGTCGCGATCCAGCCGATCCGCAGCCCGGGCAGGCCATAGGTCTTCGACAGCACGCCGAGCGAGACGGCCCGTTCGTAGAGGTCGCAGGCGGCCGGCAGGCGGTCGGCCGGGTCGTGCTCCAGCTCGCGGTAGACCTCGTCGCAGAAGAGGACCAGGCCGTGGTGCCGGGCAATCCCGATCACGGCATCGAGGACCTCGCGCGGCATGAGATAACCCGTCGGGTTGTGCGGCGTATTGATCACGACGGCCTTGGTGCTGGGCCGCACGGCGGACTCCAGGAATTCGGGGTCGAGCGCCCAGCCTTGGTCCGGATCGGCGGGCCAGTCGGTGACCTCCGCGCCCAGGCCCTGCGCCACCTCCCTGAGCGACTGATAGCAGGGCGCGTGCACGACCACGTGGTCGCCGGGCCCCAAAAGCACATTCATGAAGCCGAAGATCCCTTCCTCCGCGCCGCTGTGCACCAGCACCTGTTCGGCCGCGACCGTCTCGTACATCCCCGCGATGGCCTCGCGCAGCGCGGGGTCGCCCTGGCTTTCGGTATAGCCGAGCCACTGGCCTTGCAGGGCCGCCTCGGCGCCCGGATCGAGCCGCAGGAGATCGGCGATCGTCACGGACTCGCAGTCGCTGCTGCACAGCAGGTATTCCGTGGTGAATTCGTAGCGGGCGAAGTAGCGTTCGATCTTGAAGGGGTCCAGGCGCATGTCGGATTCGTTCCTCCGTTACCCGCCGCTATGGCGTTCGAGCGCGGCGAGCAGCGCTCCCGACTCGGCGATCCAGCCGAAGAGGTGGTCCTCGCCCTGGATTGTGGCCAGGGTCGCCGCGTGCAGCGCCGGGTCGAGGGCGGCGCAGCAGTCGGCCAGCAGCAGGCAGGTGAACCCACGGTCCACCGCTTCGCGCAGGGTCGACTGCACGCAGCACTGGGTCGTCACGCCGCTCAGGATCAGGTGCGTGATGCCCAGGTCGCGCAGATCAGCTTCCAGGGTCG
>Ga0224512_10002170_pt1 | contig 18189 bp, 17 predicted proteins | sample SF_May12_sed_USG_4_FD_169103 | JGI IMG/M metagenome (GOLD analysis project Ga0224512, IMG submission 169103) | Sediment microbial communities from San Francisco Bay, California, United States - SF_May12_sed_USGS_13 | ecosystem: Environmental > Aquatic > Marine > Sediment | place: USA... | reverse complement strand
CCGGTCCGGGTCAATAATGTCCCTGATATAAAGCAAGCTACCGGTCACGCCTATCTGGCATAAGCTCCTCACAAGTGCGCTCATCTGCCTGCCGGCATTCTGGCTGTACTGCCCTGCCCACGGCGAAAGCCGCCTGTCGGGTGAGGTTGCCTACTACAAGGGTTTGCTATCGCTGGAGGAAAACCGGCGTCTCTTTGCCGCCGTGGCCAACCGGCCGGTCAGGCGGCTGGTGATCACCTCCAGCGGCGGCGAGGTGGAGGCGGGCATCGCCCTGGGAAGGTGGGTCTTCGGGCAGCAGCTGGACGTGGAAGTGCCCGAGTACTGCCTTTCATCCTGCGCCAACTATGTCTTCCCGGCGGCCGTCCGCAAGTTTATCGCCCCCGGTGCCGTGGTTGCCTGGCACGGGAATTACCATCACCTGAAGGCGACCGGCCTGTGGACGGATGACATCGCCGCTCGCATGCAACGTCATGGCGAGGACGCCGTAACGGCACGTGACAAGGCGCGCGCGGAGATGGAGCGACTGGTGCAACTGGAGCGGGCGTTCTTCGCGGACATCGGGGTCGATGAGTATCTTTGCTGGATCGGAAAGATGCCACCGTATAATGTCCCAAACTATTATTTCCTTTCGCGCGGGGACATGGCAGGATTCGGTGTCACACAGGTACAGACACCCGCCGGCTACGAGCACACGGATGTCCCGGGCCTCGACGCGTCGATTGAATTCATCAGTCTGAATGGCGCGCTTGCACCAGGCAAGCGCCAGGGCAGTGGCGAACGCCGTTGACGCCGCTAGCGTATCTGTAACCGGTATATCTGTATTGGACACTAACAGGGGATCTGCGGATGGGCGAGCATACTGTAACCGTTATCGATAACCGGACCGGCAAGCAGATCGAACTGCCAGTCAGGCAGTCAAGCCAGGGACCGGACGCGGTGGACATCGGCCGGTTCCTGCGCGAGACCGGCTATTTCACCTACGATCCCGGCTTCCTGTCCACGGCCAGTTGCCACAGCCGGCTGACCTACCTGGACGGGAAACAGGGCATGCTGCAATACCGCGGTTACCCGATTGAGCAGCTGGCGGAACACAGCAGTTTTATCGAGGTCGCCTACCTGATGTTGTGCGGCGAGTTGCCCAATCAGGCCCAGCTTGACGGTTTCCAGGATACCATCACGCATCACAGCATGCTGAACGAGTCGCTGAAGGGATTTTTCCGCGGTTTCTATCACGATGCGCATCCCATGGCGATCATGGTGGGTGTGGTAGGTTCCCTGTCGGCCTTCTACCACGATTCCACCGATATCAATAATCCCGAGCACCGCGAGATCGCGGCGCACCGCTTGATCGCGAAGATGCCGAGCATTGCTGCGGCGAGTTACAAGCATTCCGTCGGCGAGCCCCAGGTCTATCCGGACAACTCCCTGAGTTATACGGGCAACCTGCTGAGCATGATGTTCAGCGTGCCGTGCGAGGAATACGAGATCGATCCGGTCGCGGAGCGGGCCCTGGACCTGATCTTCATCCTGCATGCCGATCATGAACAGAATGCAAGTACCTCCACCGTGCGCCTGGCGGGCAGTTCCGGTGCCAATCCCTTTGCCTGTATCGCTTCCGGTATAGCGGCGCTTTGGGGGCCGGCGCACGGTGGTGCCAACGAGGCCGTGCTGACCATGCTGGACGAAATCGGCGATGTCGGCAGTGTGCCGAAGTACCTGGATCGCGCCAAGGACCGTAACGACCCGTTCCGCCTGATGGGTTTTGGCCATCGCGTCTACAAGAACTACGATCCGCGCGCACGCATCATCCGCAAGATGTGCCACGAGGTGCTGGAAAAACTCGGCAAGGGCGATGACCCGATGTTCGAGCTGGCGCTGCGCCTGGAGGAGATAGCCCGCAGCGACGAGTATTTCATTCAGCGCAATCTCTACCCGAACGTGGACTTCTACTCGGGTCTCATCTACAAGGCGCTGGGTATACCGACAAATATGTTCACGGTGATGTTCGCCATTGCGCGTACCGTGGGCTGGGTGGCCCAGTGGATGGAGATGATCGGCGAGGAGGACCAGCGCATCGGCCGGCCGCGGCAGTTATACGTGGGGTCGAAACAGCGCGATTACCAGCCGCTGGCCGAACGTTAGCAGCGCCGTGTCCGCTCCTAGCGAATCACGATAAACAGCGCGCCGTTGCCGCGGCGGATATTCATCAGCAGGGCGTCCGGGTTGCGCTTGACCGCCACGGCGACATCGTCCACCGATTGCAGTGCCTGCTGGTTGATCGACACAATGATGTCGCCGGCGCGCAGGCCGGACGACCAGGCCGGGCTGCCCTGATCCACCTCCAGTACCTGAACACCTTCCACCTGTCCCGCGAGTACATGATTGTCCTGGATGTCGCCGAGAATGGCACCGGCCAGATGCCGGCTCGATTCACCCGCGGCGGTGGCGGTTTCCAGCGGGTCTGCTATTACCGCATGCAGCGTCAGCGGCCTGCCCTTGCGCAGCACGTCGAGTCGCACCCGGGTCCCCACGCGCAGCAGGCCGATGGCGTTGCGCAGATCGCCGGAACCGCTGACCGGGCGTTCGTTCAGGGCAACGATGACATCACCGGGCTGCAGGCCTGCTGCCGCGGCTGCCGATTCCTGTGTCACCTGGGCGACAACGGCCCCGCGGCGCTGTTGACTGCCAAGGGCGCGCGCGAGCTCGGGTGTGAGGTCCTGTGCCACCAGCCCCAGTTGTCCGCGGCGCACCTTGCCGTATTCAGCAAGGTGCTCGATGATCGTCCGGGCCATGCTGCTGGGTATGGCGAAGCCGATACCGATGTTGCCGCCGCTGGGGCCGACGATGGCCGTGTTGATCCCGGTCAGCTCGCCGCGCATGTTCACCAGTGGACCTCCGGAATTGCCGGGATTAATGGAGGCGTCGGTCTGGATGAAGTCCTCGTAGCCCTCGATACCCAGACCGGTGCGTCCCAGCGCACTGACGATGCCGTAGGTGACGGTTTGTCCGAGTCCGAAAGGATTGCCGATCGCCACCACGAAGTCGCCGACGCGCAGGCGTTCCGAGTCCGCGATCTTCAGTGCCGTCAGTCCCTCGGCCTCGATGTGCAGCAGGGCCAGGTCCACTTCCGGATCCGAGCCCACCACTTCCGCAGTGAACTGGCGCTGGTCACGCAGCGTGATGGTGATTTGATCGGCGCCCTCGATCACGTGGTGATTGGTGAGGATGTAGCCCTTTGATGCGTTGACGATCACGCCCGATCCCAGGCTGTGCTGCTTGCGTTCCCGGCGCTGCTCGTCGTTCAGGTCAAAAAACCGCCGGAAAAAAGGGTCATCCAGCAGGGGGTGGCGCTGGATTTTAATCCGGGTACGGGTGGAGATATTGACTACCGCCGGCAACACCTGCTCCAGCATCGGGGCGATACTGTCGCCCGGTGGCGCCGTTCTGGCATCGGCGCCATTGACCAGGCCGCAGAGCAATACCAGTGCGGCCAGCAGGATCCTGCAGCCAGGGTTCGGTGCCAGCAGGCAAACGGCGGTGTCTCTCATGCGGGATACTCCTGTCATATCCGGATTCTTCTACTGCAGGGTGATTTCCTGTACCAGCACCCAGGGCGCCACCACGATCGCCCAGAAGGCCGGATCCGTCCTGTTCCAGTGATGCGCATCGGCATCGCAGGCACGCCGGATGTTGCCCTGGCCGAGCCACTGCTCGACGCTGGCCCGGTCGTCCTGCGCGAAACGGCTTGCCACCTCGACCAGGTCCATGTCCCCGGACAGGACGATTACCACCCCGCGCGCGAAGTGGCGCTGCAACTCCGGCCAGCCCAGCCGGCCGGTTTCCAGATTGAGTTGCTGTCGCAGTCCTGCGTCATTGAGTTTGGCTGGCGTATCGGCCATGATTTGAATGCCTGGATATACTGAAAGTTCCATTATACGTAACCGGAACGGGGGCAGTTTCCTCATATGGCATCCGGTTTCCCGTACCGGCGTGCGTTATCTGTCTCCGGGGAAATCATGTCTGCCGAACCAATGTGTCCCTGCGGGTCCGCCAGGGAATATGCTGCCTGTTGCGGACCCTATCACGCGCATGCCGCAGCTCCCGCTACGGCCGAGGCCCTGATGCGTTCGCGCTATACCGCCTTTGTCCTGAGCGACGCGGCCTACCTGCTGGAGACCTGGCATGCCACGACCCGGCCGGCGGCACTGGACCCGGATCCGGCTGCCCGCTGGCTGGGTCTGAAGATCCTCGCCTGCGCGGGAGGCGGCAGCGATGACCCTGCCGGAACGGTCGAGTTCATTGCGCGCTGCAAGATCGGAGGCCGGGCAGTGCGCCTGCACGAGCTCAGTTACTTTCAAAAACAGGACGGGCGCTGGTTCTATGTCGATGGTAAAAATCCACGGGCTGCGAAATAAGGTGGCGGCAATCGCCGTTGCGTGAGCGATGCAGAACTACGACGTGATCGTGATCGGCGGCGGTGCTGCGGGCCTGATGTGCGCACTGACTGCCGGGCAACGCGGCCGCCGGGTGCTGGTACTGGAACGTGCCAACCGGGTCGGCAAGAAGATCCTCATGTCCGGAGGCGGGCGCTGCAATTTCACCAACCTGCAGGTGACGCCGGAGCGTTTTCTGTCCGCCAATCCGCATTTCTGCAAGTCAGCGCTGAGCCGCTATACCCAGCAGAACTTCATTGCACTGGTAGAGAGCCATGGCATTGCCTACCACGAGAAGACCCGCGGACAGCTGTTCTGTGACGTTTCGTCGAAGCAGATACTGGCGATGCTGCTGGACGAATGCAGCAGCGCCGGTGTGGACATCCGCTGCAGCTGCGAGGTGGAGTCACTTGCAGACACCGAGGGCTTCCGGCTGGAGACCAGCCAGGGAAGCTTCACCGCCGGGGCGCTGGTGGTCGCCACCGGGGGGCTGTCGATTCCCTCCCTGGGTGGTTCGGACCTGGGCTACACGCTGGCCCGGCAATTCGGCCTCAGGGTGCTGCCGCTGCGCGCCGGGCTGGTCCCGCTGACCTTCACCGGCACCTTCCGGGAACTGTCGGCACGGCTGTCGGGCGTATCGCTACGCGCCCGCGTCGGCTGTGCCGCCGGGTCCTTTGTCGATGACATCCTGTTTACCCACCACGGCCTGAGTGGTCCGGCGATATTGCAGTTGTCCAGTTACTGGCAACCGGGCGAGACGCTGCATCTGGACCTGCTGCCCGACCTGGAGATACCCGGCCTGCTGCTGTCATTCAAGCAGGACAGGCCGAGGGCGCTGTTGCGCACCCGGCTGGCCGGGCATCTGCCCATGAAACTGGTGAAGGAGCTCGAGTCGCTGTGGTGGCCCGCGCGGGCACAGACGCCTCTGGCGGAGCTGCCCGACAAGTTTCTGAAGGGTATCGCCGCGCACCTCGGGAACTGGGTACTAAAGCCGGCGGGAACCGAGGGCTATCGCACGGCCGAGGTCACCCTGGGCGGTGTCGATACCCGTGAACTGTCCTCGCAGACCCTGGAGTGCAAGACCCGCCCGGGGCTTTATTTCATTGGCGAGGTGGTCGACGTCAGCGGCCACCTTGGGGGATTCAACTTCCAATGGGCCTGGTCTTCAGGTTGGGTTGCAGGGCAGTATGTCTGAGGCCTGCACACCGGGGTGGGGATATGGGTGAAGTCGTCCGTTTCAAAAAGCCGAAGCTCGCGGACAAGGCACGGGGCAAGACACTGTGCAAACGGGGCTTCCACAAGTGGCTGGTTGACAAGGAGCGGCAGTTCGACGTCAAGCAGGGACGCCTGGTGACGGTATACCGCTGCAGCCGCTGCGGGACCCTGAAGACCCGGGCGCATTAGGGCCGGAGAGTGGAACCTGAGGCAAAAAACGGATCCGGCGCACACACAGCAGCATTCAGTACTTATACTTTCAGGGAGAGCCTGATAAAGCCGTCATTCCGGGTGTAACGCAGTGGAGACCCGGAATCCAGTCGTTGTAAATCAGTAGGTTACTGGATTCCGGCCAGCGCCGGAATGACGTAGGATGGGTTCATCAGACCTTGCTTGAAGGATGGGGAAACAGGAGCGGATCGGGATGCAGGCGCACGGCTACGATATCAGGGACCCCGCCCTGGCGGAGCAGGGCGAGCGGCGCATTGAATGGGCCTGGAAGGAAATGCCCGTGCTGCGCCAGCTCGCCGCGCGTTTTTTCCAACGACCGGCCACTGCAGGGCATCCGCATGAGCGGCTGCCTGCATATCACCACCGAGACTGCCAACCTGGCGCGCACCCTCAAGGCGGCCGGCGCCGACCTGGTGCTGTGTGCCAGCAACCCGCTCAGTACCCAGGATGATGTGGCGGCGGCCCTGGTCGAGCGCCACGGAATTCCCGTCTATGCCATCAGGGCCGAGTCGACAGAGACCTACTATCAGCACCTCAACGCGGCCCTTGACCATCGTCCCGCGCTGACCATGGATGACGGTGCCGACCTGGTCAGTGAAATCCACAAGCACCGTACCGAACTGCTGCCCGCGATGCTCGGTGGCACGGAGGAGACCACGACCGGTGTGATCCGCCTGCGTGCCATGGCCCGCGAGGGTGCGCTGCACTTTCCGGTGATGGCGGTCAATGACGCCATGACCAAGCACCTGTTCGATAATCGCTATGGTACCGGGCAAAGCACCCTGGACGGTGTGATCCGCGCCACCAACATCCTGCTGGCCGGCAAGACCCTCACCGTGGTCGGCTATGGCTGGTGCGGTCGGGGCATCGCACTGCGTGCCAAGGGGCACGGTGCCCTGGTCATTGTGACCGAGGTCGAACCGCTGCGGGCACTGGAGGCGGCCATGGACGGCTACCGGGTCATGCCGCTGCTCGAGGCCGCCGCGCAATCGGACTTCATTATCACGGCCACGGGTAACAAGCATGTCATCGACAGGGAGCATATCGAGGCCATGAAGGACGGTTGCGTGCTGGCCAATTCGGGGCATTTCAACGTGGAGATCAATATCCCCGCGCTCGAGGCGCTGAGTGTTGGCAATCGCCGCCCGCGCCCCTCGGTGGACGAGTACACGCTTGCCGATGGCCGCACCCTGTGCCTGCTGGCAGAAGGCCGGCTGGTGAACCTCGCCGCCGCAGAGGGTCATCCCTCCGCGGTGATGGACATGAGTTTTGCCAACCAGGTCCTGTGTGCCGTGCACCTGGCGTCCGCCGGGGGACAGCTCGAACACCGCGTGCACGAGGTGCCGGCAGAGATCGACCGGGAGGTTGCCCGACTGAAGCTGGCGGCGATGGGCTTGCGCATCGACGAGCTCACCGCTGAACAGGCGAGCTACCTGTCCTCCTGGGAGGAGGGCACCTGAGCAATCATCAGCGTGGAACCGCCATGAAAAAGGCCATCAGACGCATGCTCGACACCATCGAGAACGAGGTGCACTACACCCGCTCACTGATCGGCAGGGATGTGCTCGACCCGCGGGTGATGGCCGCGATGGGCCGGGTCCCGCGCGATCATTTCGTCCCGCCCAATCTGAGACCGCTGGCCTTTGACAATGGCCCGTTACCAATCGGTCACGGTCAGACCATCTCCCAGCCCTACATCGTCGCCTTGATGACCGACCTGCTGGAGCTGGAACCGGAGCACGTGGTGCTGGAGGTCGGCACCGGTTCCGGCTACCAGACGGCGGTGCTGGCCGAGCTTGCGACCAGGGTCTATAGCATCGAGGTCATCCGGGAACTGGGCGAGGCCTCGGCCGGGCGCCTGCGGGCGCTGGGCTACAGCAACATCGAATACCGCATCGGTAACGGCTACGCGGGCTGGCCCGAGCATGCCCCCTACGACGGTATTATCGTTACGGCCGCGGCCGCGCACATACCGCCGGCGCTGGTCGAGCAGCTCAGGCCCGGGGGGCGGCTGGTCATCCCGGTGGGGCAGCCCTATATGCACCAGGAATTGATGCTGGTCGAAAAGGATGCCGGCGGGGACATCCACAGCCGCGATATCCTGGGTGTCGCCTTTGTCCCGCTGTGCGAGATGCCGGCAGGCAACGGCGATGCGCCCCGCGAGTGAGACTTGCCAGGCGCCTGCCGGCGTGTCCGCGCAGGGTGCGACTCAGGGCAGGCGGCGCAACTCGACCCGGCGGTTGCGCGCGAGTCCCTCCTGGGTGCTGTTGCCGGTCAGCGGCTGTTGCTCGCCATAGCCGCGTGCCGTCAGCATGTCCGGGTTGACCCCCTGTTTCACCAGGTAGTCCCTGACGCTGCCGGCACGCTGCTGGGAGAGCCACTGGTTGTAGGCCGCATTGCCCTGGGCGTCGGTGTGACCGGCAACCTCGAGCCTGAGTGAGGGGTGCTGGCGCAGGATGGCGGCGGTCCGGTCTAGGATGGCAAGGGAGCGGGCGCTGAGCTCGTGTGAGTCATAGCGGAAGCTGACACCTTTGAGTATCACGGGTGCATTGCTCGCGCAGCCTTCAGGTCCGACACGGGTATCAGGCGGTGAGTCCGGGCAGAGATCGATGCTGTCGGCGATACCGTCGGCATCGCCATCAATCACAGCGGGCCCGGCAGCCGGTGCGGGAGTCGGCGGAGTGGCCAGCGCCTCGATCTGCCCCTGTGCCGTTTCCAGATCGGCCGTGGCCGCTGCCAGGGCCGTGTTACAGGTCGCCAGTTCGGCCTGCACGTCAGCCTGTGTCGTCCGGGCTGCCGCCAGTGCCTGCTGGTCGACGGCTCGCGTACGTCTTTCCTGCTGGAGTTCGGTCGCCAGGGTGTCCCGTTCCGTCTGGCATGCCTGGCGGCGGGATGCCTGTTCATCGCGCTGCGTGCGAGTTGCAGTCGTTTCGGTCTGTGCCTGGGTCAGGGCATCGGCGGCGGCCTGTACCTCGGTCTTCATCAGGGCAAGCTGCTGTTCGAGCGTATCCAGCTCGCCGCGCAGGCCGCTGGCTTCAGCGTTGCCGGACTCCACCAGGGCCTCCAGCTCCGCCAGTCGGGCCTCGCGCTCGGTCAGCCGTTGCTGCAGTCCGGCGCGCTCATCGGCGTGGGTTGCAGTGTCCCGTTCCAGTTGTTCGAGGCGTTCCGTGAGCCGGCCAAGTTGCGCCTCGCGCTCTGCCAGCAGCTGCTGTTGCCGGGTGTGTTCGTCAGCGTGTGTCGCGGCTTGCCGTTCCAGCTGTTGCGTGAGCTGGGCCATTTGCTTTTCCGCGGCCATCAGCTCGATGGAGAGCTCGGTCTCGCGTTCCCGGATCCTGTTCCGCTCGTTTACGGCCGAGGCCAATTTGGCATCGAGGGCGGCATTGTCGGCACCGGCCTTGCGGAATTCTACATCCAGCCGGTCCAGCGACCGCCCGGCATCTTCCAGTAACACCCGGGTCTCTCGCAGCTCCTCGTTTGCCCGGTCGAGTTCCGCCTGCAGGTGGTCACGCACGTTATCAGCGCTGTCTGCAGCCTGGACCGGCGGCCCGATTTGTCGTGTCCCGGTATCGGGTGTGAACGCGGGTCTTCGACCGCCATAGGGTGCAAACCCGGGTGTCGGGTAAGCACGGCGGCCGGGGTACCAGCCGGGCCGCGTTACCTGCCCGGGGGCCTGGCCGTAAACGGGAGGGGTGGTGTAGTAGCCGGGTGGGGCGGCAGGGGAGTACCCCGGTACCAGTGCAGGCTGACCGGGGGCCGGGCCGCTGGTGGGTTCCCCGGACCAGGCGGGGGTGCCGGCTGGAATAATCAGGTAGAGACTGACAAGAATAGCATTCAGGGTATTGTGCTTCATGTTGGACACCCGCTTTGTTGTTATCTGTTGGTGTTACCGCTGTGGCTGGACCGGGCCCGGCTGCAAACCATACAGCGACCGTCTGTTCAGCCGTATACACCTCTAGTATATACACAGTCCATGAAGAATGCCGTTCGCTATGTGGCTGTTATTGCGTTTAGGCCCTGCAGATACGGCTACAGGCGGCGTGCCAGCAGACCCATTTCAGGCACCGGGCCGTCCAGCGGGATCTGCACCCGGTAGCCGCCGCCGGGAACTTCCCGCATGGTTTTGCCATCCATGTCACGCATGTCGGCGAGCCTGAAGCTGCGATTGCCAGCGGGCAGCACCAGTTCCATTTCATCGCCGACGGCGAACTTGTTCTTGACCAGGACCTGGGCCATGCCGTTAACCCCGTCATAGCCGGTCAATTCCCCGACGAAGCGCTGTCGCGTGCTGGTCGAGCAGCTCTCGAGATAGTTCTGGTATTCGTGGTCAGGGTGGCGTTGCAGGAAGCCGTCGGTATAGCCGCGGTTCGACAGGTTCTCCAGCGAGCCCAGCAGCCCGGCATCGAAAGGGCGTCCCGCGACGGCATCATCGATGGCCTGGCGGTACACCTGCGTGGTGCGGGCCACGTAGTAATACGACTTGGTGCGCCCCTCGATCTTGAGGCTCTCCACTCCGATCCTGACCAGCCGTTCGACATGCTCCAGCGCCCGCAGATCGCGGGAATTCATGATGTAGGTGCCGTGCTCGTCCTCCTCGATGGGCATGAGTTCGCCGGGGCGCTTGCCTTCTTCCAGCAACCAGGCCGGGTGTGAGTTGCCCGGCGTGCCGGCCACCAGGGGAACGATGTCGCCGCTGCTGTCCTCGCTGGCCGGCTTGAGCTTGTAGTCCCAGCGGCAGGAGTTGGTGCAGCTGCCCTGGTTGGCATCGCGGTGATTGAAATAGCCCGACAGCAGGCAGCGACCCGAGTAGGCAATGCACAGGGCGCCGTGCACGAACACCTCGAGTTCCATCTCGGGGCAGTCCTGGCGGATCTCCTCGATCTGGTCAAGCGAGAGCTCGCGGGACAGCACGATGCGTGCAATTCCCTGTTGCTGCCAGAAGCGCACGCTGGCGAAGTTCATGGTATTGGCCTGCACGGACAGGTGTATCGGCAACTCCGGCCAGCGCTCGCGGACCAGCAGGATCAGCCCCGGGTCCGCCATGATCAGGGCGTCGGGACCGAGCTCGATCACGGGCTCCATGTCGGCCAGGAAGGTCTTTACCTTGACGTTATGCGGCAGGATGTTGCTGGCAAGGTAAAATGCCTTGCCGCGTGCGTGGGTTTCGCGGATGCCATGCGCCAGGTTTTCCAGGCGATGGAAGTCGTTGTTCCGTACCCGCAGGCTGTAGCGCGGCATGCCGGCATACACGGCATCGGCACCGTAGGCGAGTGCATAGCGCAGATTGTTGAGGGTGCCGGCAGGCGCCAGCAGTTCCGTCTTTTCCATGGGAATGTCAATCCAGGTCGGCCGATGAGAGAAAATAAAGGCTGGGCAGGCCGGCTGCAAGCGCTAATGCCCGGGTGGCCTGCGCCCGGGCCGGTGCTGTCAGGATATGACCGGGCTCCGGATCGTCAGCCTGCGACGGGTGGTTTTATCCGAAAAAACCAAAGCGGATTCCTGCTCTGTTGACCTGGATCAATTCCACTGGCCGCAAAAATGGAGATGATCCGGATAGGTTATCATCCACTGCTGCCTGCGTTCCGGGGTCGCGACTGCGGGTGTGCAGGTCAGGCATTGTTCAATCTATCCAACCGGGGGAATCGTAATGAGTGATGTGAGCGAAGAAGTCAGGAACTGGACCGCAGCCGATGTCATGCAACGCAATGTATTGTCTGCCGATGCAGACTGGTCCATCGAGGCGCTGGCCAATTTCCTGACGGACAATCACATATCGGGAGCGCCGGTCACCGGTACCGGGGGTGAATTGATCGGGGTGGTGTCGCTGACGGATGTGGTGCGCCATGGCAGCATGCCGGAGAGCGATTCCGCCACGGGCGGAACCCATGATGTCTACCTGTATGCGCTGGAGCGTCACATGGGACAGGAGGAAATGCGCCTGTTTCACACGGGCCACGAGTCATCTGTGAAGGTGCGGGACATCATGACGCCGATGATCTTCCGGATTGAGGAGGATGCCAGCATTCAGCAGGTCGCCGATACCATGATCCGGGGCGGTATTCACCGGGTATTTGTTACCGAAGGCAACACGCTGAAGGGGATTGTTACAGCGCTCGACCTGCTGAAGGCCGTGGCCGCACTTTAGGTCCACGGCTACGCTTAGCGCTGCCGTCGATTGCCGTCTCCGTTCACCTCGCGTGTCGGGCCGTATTCAGTCGAGCGCCTGCTTGAGTTTATCACGCACGGTCCTGAGGACCTCGATGCGGGCGTTGTATTTGTCATTGGCCGACACCAGTGTCCAGGGACAGTTACCGGTGCTGGTGTGTACGACCATGTCGTTCACCGCGCGCCGGTAATCATCCCACTTGCCGCGGTTGCGCCAGTCCTCATCGGTGATCTTGTGTTTCTTCCAAGGGGTCTTTTCGCGTTCCCGGAAACGCTGCAGCTGCACATCGGGGCTGATATGCAGCCAGAACTTGAACAGGATGCTGCCATGCTCGATTAGTTGCTCCTCGAAATCGTTGATTTCCTTGTATGCGGCCATCCATTCGTGTTTTTGCGCCAGTCCCTCGACCCGTTCGACCAGGACCCGTCCGTACCATGAACGGTCATACAGGGCCATGTACCCGGCCCGGGGAAACTGCCGCCAGAAGCGCCACAGGTAGTGATGCGCGAGTTCCTCGTCGGTGGGGGCGGCCACCGAGATGACGCGGAACAGGCGCGCATCGATGACATTGGTCAGCCGGCGGATTGCCCCGCCCTTGCCGGCGGCATCCCAGCCCTCGAAGACCATGACGGTCGAGCGCTTGGCGTCGTAGGCCCGCCAGGACAACTCATTCACCTGTGACTGGTAGCGGGTGAGCAGTTTGTTGTAGTCGTCGTGGGAGAGCGCGGCCTCGAGGTCGACCTTGTCCAGTATGGTTTTCTGGTGATCGCTGATGGTCACCACCGGGTCGTGTTCCTCGCTGCCCGGATCCTCGGTGCGGTGTCCCCGGTAACGTTCGTTCATTCGCTTGCTGATGACCTGACCGGCGCTGATGTCGCGGAAACGCCGGTTGTCGGCCTCGATCATGTACCAGGGGCATTTACCGGTATCGGTGAGCCGCAGGCTGCGTTCGGCAGCGACCAGAAAGGCCTTGTACTCCTTCGGGCTCTGACCATTACCGACGTAGGGCACGTGCCTGGAGACGGCACGGCGCTTCTTCATGCGCTTTTCGTGGGCCGGGTGCGAGAGATGGAACCACAGCTTGATGATCAGCATGCCGTCCGCGGTCAGCATGCGTTCGAGTTCCCTGGTACGCTGCATGGCTTCATCGAGCTCGGCATCGTTGATGGTGCCGGCGGCATGCTGGTGAATCGGGTCCCAGTACCAGCCGCCGAACATTACCGCGATCGAGCCGCGCCCCGGGAGGTGCCTCCAGAAGCGCCAGTGTTGCGGGCGTTCCAGTTCCTCCTGGGTCTCGTCCCAGAAGGCATGGGTCTCCATGCCGCGATTGTCGAACCACTTGTTAAGGCGGTCGACTACTTCCCCCTTGCCGGCACCCTCGACACCGGCAACGATTATCAGGGTGGCGATCCGGCTCTCGACCAGGGTGCGCTGCACGCTCAGCAGTTCGGCACGCAATTCCTGTTCCCTGGTCTTGAAATCCGCCTTGGACAATGATTGTCCCAGCTCAATGGCTTCGAACATCTCTACTCCTGTATGCAGGCCGGCACACCGCGGCAGGATCTGTGCCGCGATGCAGTTTTTCCACCTTGTTAATCATGCGGCACGGGCACATGACTGTAAATAATGCATCAGCGGCTCAGGTTGCAATCAGCACCCGCAGGGCATCGAGACGCAGATGCGCGGCCTCCAGCGCCTCGGTCAGGGCCTTCCACCGGGTTTCCAGGAAGCGGATTTCCGGGTCGCGCACATTGGGGTTGACCCGGCGCAGGGCCTCCAGGCGGTTGATTTCTCCCAGCAGGGTCTGCTGTATCCGGCTGTGCGCGGCCGCCACGATGCCGGGGGTCTGCTCCCCTGCACGTTGTTCGCCGGCATCCAGCATCGCGCGCAGTTTCACGGCGTAGCTGCGGGTGATCCTGGCCGCTGTTTCGGCCGGGACGGACTCGCGTGTCCGGCCGATGACCGCGTGGGGCAGGGCGGTATCATGGTCCTTGCCGTCCTGGTCGATGACCACGCGCACGCTGGTGGGTGGCAGGTAGCGGCCCGCCTGGAGTTGCTCGCTGGCAGTGCTTTCCAGGGTGTACAGGCATTCGATCAGCAGGGTGCCCGGCTTCACCCCCGGGTAGCGGATGGTGGCCATTGCCGTGTTGCCCAGTTCGCTGCCCAGCACCCGGTCCATGGCGCCGGTGACCAGGGGGTGCTCCCAGCTGATGAACTGCATGTCCTCGTTGACCAGTGCAGTGTCTCTCGTCAGGGTCATGGTCATTCCTTCCGGTTTCAGTCCGGGAAAGGAGTTGCTGTGCATGTGATCACCGGGCTGGATGATGTGGCTGTCCTCGCCGTGAACCTCCGAGTCGATGCCGAAGCAATCGAAAACCCGCTCCAGGTAGTCAGACAGGCCGGTCTCCCGGTCCTGTTCCAGGGCACGGTCCCGCAGCGCCCCGGCAAGGCCTGGCCGGCAGGAGTTGTATTCCAGCAGGCGGTCGCGGCCGCGCTGCAGTATCGCATTCAAGTCGCCATGCAGCTGGCGGGTGGTGGCGATCAGCGCCTCCAGGTCTTCGAGACCGGTGTCGATCTGGTGCAGGGCCTCGAGCAGGGCGGCCTCCACCCTGGCAAAGACCGCGTGCCCGGCGGGACAGGTGTGCTCGAAGGCATCCAGCCCCTGCTGGTACCAGTGGTACATGATCGCCTGGGCGCTGTTCTCCAGGTAGGGGACATGGATATGGATGGTGCTGGTCTGGCCGATGCGGTCCAGGCGGCCGATGCGCTGTTCCAGCAGGTCCGGGTTGAGCGGCAGGTCGAACAGGATCAGGTGATGGGCAAACTGGAAGTTGCGTCCCTCGCTGCCGATTTCCGAGCACACCAGAACCTGGGTGCCGAACTCGAGATCGGCAAAATAGGCCGCCGCACGGTCCCGTTCCACGATGCTCAGGCCTTCATGAAACACCGCGGCATGAATGCCTGCGCTGCTGCGCAGTGCCTCCGCCAGGTCCAAGGCGGTCCCGGCGCTTGCCGTGATCACCAGCACCTTGGCAGGTCGGAGTTCTCCAAGCCGCGTGGCCAGCCACTCGATCCTCGGGTCGATGCGGGTCCAGTGGGGCTGGTCGTGGCCCCGGGTGGCGGCGTAGAGCAGCTCGGGGCACAGCAGCAGGCGTGGCTCCGCCGTGCCACTGGTCTGAAATTCCGCCAGGCATTGTGCGTAGTCCGCCGGCAGGCTCAGTGGACAGGCGCTCACCCGGCGCCCGGGGAAGCCCTGCACCGCGCTGCGGGTGTTGCGGAACAGGACGCGACCGGTGCCGTGGCGGTCAAGCAGGTGTTCGACCAGTTCCAGGCGGGCGCTGTCCATGTCAGGTCCGGCGCTGTCTTGCTCCAGAACGGTGTCGAGCAGCACACGGTTATCCGCCTCGCCCAGGGTGCCGAGCAGGGTGTGCCGCTGTTCAGCGCCCAGTGGCTGGCCGCTCAGCAGGGCCTCGACGGCGCGTGCTATGGGTTCATAGGCGCTCTCCTCCTCGATAAAGGTCTCCAGGTCGGGAAAGCGGGCGGGATCGAGCAGCCGCAGGCGGGCAAAATGGCTGGCCCGGCCGAGTTGTTCCGGGGTGGCGGTGAGCAGCAGGACACCCGGGGTATCGGCGGCCAGCTGTTCGATGAGCCGGTATTCGGGACTGGCGTCCCGGGGTGACCACACCAGGTGGTGGGCCTCGTCGACAACCAGCAGGTCCCACTCCCCGGCCCGTGCCTGCTGGAAGCGCCCGGGGTTCTCCGCCAGGAATTCCAGGGTGCAGAGTACCAGTTGTGCATTCTGGAAGGGATTCTCCTCGTTGCTGCTGGCCTCCAGTGCCTGGCAGCGGTCCTCGTCGAGGATGCTGAAATGCAGGTTGAAACGCCGCAACATCTCCACCAGCCACTGGTGCAGCAGGCTCTCGGGGACCACGATCAGGATGCGCCGGGCGCGTTCAGTCAGGAGTTGCTGGTGCAGGATCAGGCCGGCCTCGATGGTCTTCCCGAGGCCGACCTCGTCGGCCAGCAGGACCCGCGGTGCATAGCGGTTGGCGACCTCGTGGGCGATATACAGCTGGTGGGGGATCAGGCTGGTGCGTCCACCGGTCAGGCCGCGCAGGTCGGACTGGGCCAGCCGGTTGGCGTGCAGCAGCGTCTGGTAACGCAGCTCGAACCACTTGTCCGAATCGACCTGCCCGGTAAACAGGCGCTCGGCGGGGCGGTTGAGCTGGATGAGGCTGTCCAGCTGGCCTTCTTCCAGCGTGGCCGGCTGGCCATCCTCACGTCTGCCGCTGTAGGTCAGCAGCCCGTCCCGTTCGGAGACCGCATCGACCGAGAGTGACCAGCCCTCGTGACTGCGAATCCTGTCGCCCGCAGTGAACCTGACCCGCGTCAAGGGAGCGCTCTGCCTGGCGTAGCGGCGGGTCTCGCCGGCGCTGATGAAGACGATGGAGACCGTGCGCGCCTCCACTGACAATACCGTGCCCAGTCCGAGTTGCAGTTCGGCGTAACTGATCCAGCGTTGTCCTGGGATGAATTCTGTCACCGGGCGTCCGTGGGTGATTGAAAAGGGGCGCCATAGTAGATGAATTTCAGGGAAAAATCCTGCCAGGGGGGCGACCGGGTTCGCGAGGGTTAATAATTGGTTTGCAGCGGGTACAATAGGCGTATGGGTGATTCATTGCATATTGTGTGTGCCCCCTGCGGGGCCGTGAACCGGATCCCGGCGGCACGGCTGGGTGAATCACCACAGTGCGGCAAGTGTCACCGTCCCCTGTTCAGTGCTCATCCGCTGGAATTGAACTCCGGAAACTTCCAGGCGCAGATCACCCGCAACGATGTGCCCGTGCTGGTCGATTTCTGGGCGCCCTGGTGCGGACCCTGCAAGATGATGGCCCCGGCCTTCGAGCAGGCGGCGGCGCAGCTCGAACCACGGGTGCGGCTGGCCAAGCTCAACACCGAGAACGAGCAGGCCATCGCCGGGCGGTTCGGTATCCGCAGCATCCCGACCCTGGTCCTGTTCCGTAAAGGGCGCGAACTTGCCCGTCAGTCCGGCGCCCTGGGTCTGCGGGATATCCTGCGCTGGACCGAGTCGCACACGCACACCTGAATACCGGGTTCCCGGATGGGGTCTGCTGATGTTGATATGCACCGATGCCGCTGTATTTCCGCTGTGATTACCCGGGCGATTGCATGCTGAAGATATCCACACACGTCACCATTCCAGCCAGCGAGATCGAGATCAGCGCCATTCGTGCGCAGGGTGCCGGGGGGCAGAATGTCAACAAGGTTTCCAGTGCCGTGCACCTGCGCTTCGATATCGGTGCCTCATCACTGCCCGCATTTTACAAGGAACGCCTGCTGAAACTGAACGACCGGCGCATCAGCAAGGAAGGCGTCATCATTATCAAGGCGCAGCGCTACCGGACCCTGGAAAAGAACCGGGAAGAGGCCCTGGAACGGCTGCAGGCGCTGGTCAGGGGCGTGGCTGTCACCCCCAGGAAACGCCGGCCGACCCAGCCGACCCGCACGTCACGTGAACGGCGCCTCAACGAGAAAACCCGGCGCGGCAGGGACAAGCTGTTGCGACGCAAGCTGACGCACGAGGAGTAGGCATCCGTTTTCCGGCTGCCCGTTATTGATCCCGGGGGCCATTCTTGTAAGCTTGCAGGGAGACAGGCGCCCCGGAGCACACCTATGCCAGACAGCAAGACCCGAAAAGACAGTGCCAAACTGGATCGCGTCGTTGCCGAGGCGCGGCGCAACCGGGAACAGCGCGAACAGGGCTACCGGGAGCAGGCGCTCAAACTCTACCCGTGGATCTGCGGGCGTTGCAGCCGTGAATTCACCCGTGCCAACCTGCATGAACTCACGGTCCATCACCGCGACCACAACCATGACAACAACCCCGCGGACGGCAGCAACTGGGAGTTGCTGTGCCTGTACTGCCATGACAATGAACATGCACGCTACCTGGACCAGGTCACCGGTGGAGAAGGCCGCACGGCTGACAGCAAGGGGCCGGAAGCCACGCATAACCCGTTTGCCGATCTCAAGGGGCTGCTGGGCGGGAAACAGCGACCGGGAGATTGAAACGCGCCCGGGTAGTCAGTCGCGGTGTCGGCCGTGACATTGATTCCATTCAGGAAC
>Ga0224512_10002169_pt1 | contig 18189 bp, 21 predicted proteins | sample SF_May12_sed_USG_4_FD_169103 | JGI IMG/M metagenome (GOLD analysis project Ga0224512, IMG submission 169103) | Sediment microbial communities from San Francisco Bay, California, United States - SF_May12_sed_USGS_13 | ecosystem: Environmental > Aquatic > Marine > Sediment | place: USA... | reverse complement strand
CCGTTCCCTGCCAGGAAATCTGAGAGCGACGTCGGTGACGCGGTCGAGAAAAATGTCGTGCAGAACGACGAGTTCGTCGTCGCCACTCGCGACCACGTCCTGCTCGAGATAATCAGCGCCCATGTCATGGGCGAGCCGTTTCGCCGCGAGCGTATGCTCGGGCAAGTAGCCGGAAGCACCCCGGTGCGCAATAATCAGTGGTCGCATTTTCAGGTGTTTTCTAGAAAACCATCATAAGTCACTGATTACTTTATTTCTCCATCGGCATCAAAGCCCGGGAAATCGACGACTTCCCAACGCGCTGTGTCCTCACCGCGAGCCTGACGTTTGATCGCATCGACCAGTTCGCGGTCATTCCACTCGATATGCTCTTTAACGCGTGCCACAACCTCGGCAGCTGTCTCGGTTACGCCGCCAAAGGGCTTGATCGCGATCATGCCAATATCATTGGCCTCAGCGACATCCATCATGTACCTAACGAGGTCGGTCTCGAGGTCGTACACATCGGACACGATGATGACCACCTCGGACGCCTTGATCTGCTGTATCAACTCGTCTTTGACGGCCTCGAGGCTACCCACGGATGGGATATTCTCAGGCTTGCTGACATTGAGGTAATAAAAGCGGTCTACACTCTCGACAAACTCGAACACGCGGAGGTAGTCGTCGCTTTCATCAAATGCGTGAGTGACAAACACCCGGATCGGATTGTTTTCGGACACTACTGGCTCCCTTTCCGCCATCGCCGTGGCCCAAGTTTATCCAATTCGCGGCATTGTCGCGCTATTGCCGTGTCATTTGGTGGAATGGTTCCCATGCAAACTGGGATTCGGTATCGTATGAATACCTGTCATGCGACTCCTTTTGTATAACATTCGATACGCTGTCGGCGGCGGCGCGAGCATGCATATGCCGCTGCCCGGGGCGGGCTATGTTCTCGGCAATCAGAACGTCTTGCCTGAAATAACGCGATTCATCAAGTCGGTCGACCCCGATATCGTCGGCCTGATTGAGGTCGATACGGGCTCGATCCGCAGCCGCAAGGTGAATCAGGCGGAAAAAATCGCCGCGGATCTCGGTATGAACACCTCGTACGAGACCAAGTATGGCTCCAAGTCATTTAATAAGATGCTGCCAATCGTGCGCAAACAGGGCAACGCCTTCATGGCCGCACGACGCGTCCATGGCGAGAAATTTCATTATTTCGATACCGGCATCAAGCGCCTGATCATCGAACTCGAAATGGAGAAATACGCGGTGTTCCTGGTTCATCTCTCGCTCAAGTATCGGCATCGCCATTTGCAGCTGCGTCGCCTTTACGATCTGATCGCGGTGACAGAAAAACCCGTCATCGTAGCCGGAGATTTCAATACATTTTGGGGTGAAAATGAAATCTATCTGTTCATGCGGGCCGCAGGCCTGACTTCCGCAAATCTCGACGGGATCCCCACCTATCCCAGCCGAGCGCCGCGCAAGGAGCTCGATTTCATCTTGTATCAGGAAGGGATCGAGGTGACCGGATTCGAAGTACCGCAGTCTAAGCTATCAGACCATTTGCCTTTGGTCTGCGATTTTGAAGTTGCCTAGGAGAAAAAACGAGTGAGTTCGCAACATTGGACATTGGAAACGGACGCTGACGGCATTGCCTGGCTGCGCATCGACAAAGCTGATTCCAGCGCAAATGTGCTGTCAACCGAGGTCATGGCCGAGCTCAATTCGCTTGTCGATTCGCTCGCCGGGGCTGTGCCCAGAGGCCTGGTCGCTTATTCCGGCAAGCACAACGGCTTCATTATGGGGGCCGATATCACGGAATTTACGTCCATCGATTCGCCGGAACGCGCATACGAAGTCACGCGTCTCGGGCAAGAGATCTTTGCAAAGATTGAACGACTCAGTTGTCCGACGGTTGCGGTGATAAATGGCTTCGCGATGGGTGGCGGGCTGGAACTTGCGATGGCGTTCGACCACCGACTCGCCCTGGCGAGCAAGAAGCGTGTGCTTGGATTGCCGGAAGTAAAACTCGGATTGCATCCGGGATTCGGCGGCACGGTACGCGCGGTACAGATCTGTGGCGTGCGCCCTGCTATGCAACTGATGTTGACGGGTAATCCGATTACGGTCGACAAAGGCCGCCGAATTGGACTGATCGACAGAATTGCTGCGGAAGATAACTGGCGGCAAGCGGCGAAAGAGATGATTGCTGCGGCACGACCGAAACAACGTGCGCCCTTTGTTGAGCGGATTTTGACTCTGCCGTTCGTGCGCCCGTTTATCAAGCCAATGCTCGTCAAGCAGGTGGCATCCAAAGCTCGCCGCGACCACTACCCTGCGCCCTACGCGATGATCGACTTATGGAGCCGATTCGGCGCGTCTGCAAAGACCGGTTATGAGGCGGAAGCCCGATCGTTTGCAAAACTGATGTGCACGGGCACGTCGCGCAATTTGGTTCGAGTGTTCTTCCTGCAAAATAAGCTCAAGGGTCAGGGCGGTAAGCCAGCCAGCAAAATAGAGCGCGTGCATGTCATCGGTGCAGGTGTGATGGGGGGCGATATTGCGTCCTGGTGTGCGCTTCGAGGTCTGCAGGTGACGCTGCAGGATCGCGAACAGAAATACATCGATCCGGCGCTGCAGAGGGCACGCAAACTATTCACCAAGCGAGTAAGGGACGAAGAGGACCGCGCAACAACGGAAAAACTCCTCAATGCCGACGTTGGCGGAGCAGGAATCGCAGACGCAGACCTGATTGTCGAAGCGATTTTCGAGAACCTCGAAGCCAAACAGAAACTCTACGAGAGCATCGAACAGAAGATGAAGCCGGGCGCGGTGCTTGCGACCAATACCTCGAGCATCCGCCTCGAGGACCTGCGTAGCAACCTGCGTGATCCAGATCGATTTGTTGGCGTGCATTTCTTCAATCCGGTTGCGCAAATGCCGCTGGTCGAGATAGTGCGTTGCGAGGACACAGCACAGGAGGTTCTGGATTTAAGCCTCGCGTTCGTCAAGGGTATCGGCAAATTTCCGCTCGTATGCCGCAGTTCGCCCGGCTTCGTCGTCAATCGAATCCTCGCTCCCTATATGACAGAGGCGATGTACCTGGTCAAGGAAGGCGTTCCTTTGTCCACGGTCGACCGCACGGCCGAGGCGTTCGGCATGCCAATGGGTCCGATCGAACTGGTTGACAGCGTAGGCCTCGACGTGGTGCTGCATGTCTCAAAGGTACTCGGTGCCCAAATGGACGGTCCTGTGCCCGAGAAACTCACGGCAATGGTCGAGGCAGCCCATCTGGGCCGTAAGTCGGGTCGGGGTTTCTATGCCTGGGAGGATGGCAAGGCTCAGAAGCCGCAGGATGCCACCAGACCGCCACCTGCGGATATCGAGGACCGGCTCATACTGCCGATGGTCAACGAGGCCGTGGCATGTCTCTCTGACGGTGTTGTCAGCGATGCAGATTTGCTCGATGCTGGCGTAATCTTCGGTACCGGTTTTGCCCCGTTTCGCGGCGGTCCGATAAATTATGCGCGTGAGCGCGGTATAGACAAGGTCGTGAAGCGCCTCCAGGAACTCGCTGGGACGCATGGGGAGCGATTTGCGCCGCATCCGGGTTGGTCTGACCTGTAGGCGTCGTCCGTCACGCAATAGGCCGGGAAACTGTGCGCCGCTTCACGCTGCGCGCGACCGAGAGTATCGGAAGTTGTTGAATTGAAGGTAGAATACCGCGCACCGGAGAATTGTTTAGGAACAGGATGAAGGATGACGGCTGAGCAGACAAATGTTCAACTGCTCAAAGGCTTTTCGCCGCTGGATGGACTGAAGCGCGACAACCTGGCGGCGCTTGCTCGCAAGGTGCAGTTGCGTGAGCTGTCGCCAGGTCAGGTGTTGTTCAAAGAAGGCGACACCGAAAAACGAACGTTCTACATTGCGTCGGGCATCCTGGAACTCGTCGATCAGGGCAAGGTTGTCGGCACCGTTGAGGGGGGGTCGGAACTCGCACGCAGTCCGGTCGCGCCTATTTACCCGCGCCGCGTGTCTGCGCGTGCGCGCGGTCGCGTCAAATTCATCTCGATTGACAGTGATTTGCTTGACGTCATGCTGACCTGGGACCAGACCGGTCAGTACGAGGTTTCAGATCTTCAGGCTGCACACGACCACGGCGGCGAAGATTGGATGACAATGCTGCTGCAGACCAAGGCATTTCACAAGATTCCGCCTGCCAACATTCAGGCGATCTTCATGCGCATGCAGCAGATCAACTATAAGTCTGGCGATGTCATCCTCAAACAGGGTGCCGAAGGCGACTATTTTTACGTCCTGACCCGCGGCTCGGCGGTTGTCACGCGAGAAACACCGCTGTCCAAAGAAGGTATCAAGCTCGCGGAGCTGCAGGTTGGTGACACATTCGGCGAAGAGGCTTTGATCTCCGATGCCAAGCGCAATGCCACCGTCACAATGACTGCCGACGGGTCCGTCATGCGCCTGGGCAAGGAAGACTTTAAGACGCTACTGAATGAGCCGATGCTGGACTGGTTGTCGCATGAAGAGGCAGAGCGAGTCGTTGCAAATGGTGGACAATGGCTCGATGTGAGATTGCCCAGCGAGTTCGAGAATCATCACCTGGAAGGCGCGATAAATATCCCGCTGTATTTCATTCGGCTGAAAATCAGCACGCTCGATCATGATAAGAAATACGTCGTCTGTTGCGATACAGGACGGCGCAGCTCGGCGGGTGCCTACATTCTCAATGAACGCGGCTATCAGGCCTACGTGCTTCGGGGCGGAATCAACAAGAACGACATGTGAACCGGTGACAGTTTGCTCATGTCGGACGTGAGCGAATTGCCAGTCAACTACATCGTGTGCGTTGCCTTGTCGCCGCCCAGGGCGCCAGCTAGATAATTCTCGATCTTCTTCTGCGTATTACCCTGATCCTGATCGGAGAATTGCACACCGATTCCGGCGGTACGTTTTCCCTGGGCGCCTTTGGGCGTCATCCAGATCACGGTGCCCGCGACAGGGATCTTTTCTTCCTCGCCCATCAGATTGAGGAGCATGAAGACTTCGTCGCCGAGCCTGTAGGAACTATTGGTGGGGATGAAAAGGCCGCCATTGATTACATATGGCATATAAGCCAGGTACAACGCACTTTTGTCCTTGATCGTCAGCGTTAGTAGTCCCGGTTTGCTCATTCGTACTTCCTCTCCGCCAGCAGTCGCATCGTTGCTTGATAGGGATTCTGGTTACAGTTCGCAAGGCCGTCGGCCCAGTCGATCAACAGGCTCTCCAAAGTCAGATGGACGTTGTAGGTCCCTCTCGGCTGGCCTCGCAACCGGTTGATTATGTCTAGATAACAGAACAGGTTTCGCCTGTCCATGCGCTCGAGCACAGATTCGTCGATTGCTGTCGCAGCACCGTTCTGCCGCCCTGCCGCCATCGTGTGAATCGCTTGCTGCACCTGACGTGCCAGCCAGTCGAGCACAAACGGCGCGTCGAGTTGTGACCAGCGCGCGGCGACTTCCAGTGCCGGGGTCCTGCCGCAGCCGACGTCGCCGAAGTCCCGCGCCATTGCCTGGTGCGTATCCAGCTGCTCCAATGCGCCCACCGCCGCCAACGGCGCATTGCCAGACAGGTGCAGCGCCTCTGACCATGCCGCACCTGGCTGATATTGCTCGAGCCAGGCCAGGGCTTCCGCTTCCGCCGGTGGTGCAATTGCGATGCGCTGGCAACGGCTGAAGATGGTCGCGGGCAAGCGTCCCGTTCGATCTGCAATCAAAATGAGTAACGCATCGCCGGACGGCTCCTCAAGTGTCTTTAACAGGCTGTTCGCAGCATTTGGAGTCATCGCGTTGGCCGGCTCGATTATCGCCACCTTGCCGCCACCTTCGTAACTCGTCAGGGAGAACTTGGCGACGAGTTCGCGAATCTGGCCGATGCCGATTGCCTCCTTGTCGTCTGCTGGCGAAATCAAATGCAAATCCGCGTGCTCGAGCCGCGGCGTCGGGTACACCGGCCGACTGCGAGTATCGGCGGCCCCGAGTCTCTGGGCTGCGATCCAAGTCGCCGCAGCGCGCTTGCCGACGCCACTTGGTCCGGTCAACAGCACTGCGTGGGGCAAGCGGCCATGCTCGATTCGGTCAAGCCAATTCTGCGCGAACGCATCTAGCCAACTTATTTCTATTTTGTTCAATAAGTTATAATCTTTTTCTAATCTAATATATTATCTCAGAGTCCCGCGGCAATCTGCTCGATCGTCTGTCGCACGGCATCGAGATCCTGCGTAGCATCGACCACAATGAAACGGTCCGCTTCGGCTTCCGCAATTTGCAGATAGGTCGCTCTGACGCGTGTGAAAAACTCGCCGCGTTCGGATTCGAATCGGTCCGGATCGCCCCGACGCCCAGCGCGGTTCATGCCGATCTCGACCGGCGCATCGAGAAGAATCGTCACATCCGGTCTGAGATCGCCGTGCACCCACTGCGCAAGGCAATTGATGTCTTCCTGCGGCAGCCCGCGCCCCCCGCCCTGATAGGCGCGGCTGGAATCGGTAAATCGATCGCAGATGACCCAGGTGCCGGCGGCCAGTGCCGGCCGAATGACGTTGTTAACGTGTAGTGCGCGTGCGGCGAAGACCAGCAGCAGTTCCGCAATATCCGGCATCGCCTCATCACCGTGCTCGGCGACAAGATCACGTATGCGCTCGGCCAACGGCGTGCCGCCTGGTTCCCGCGTCGTGAGGACGCGATAACCGCGCTTCTCCAGCGCCTTGGTCAGGTGGGCGATGTTGGTCGACTTGCCGACTCCTTCGATGCCCTCGAACGTGATGAACTTAGCAGTTTCCATGATTGTGTCTCACTGGCGCTGTTGTCGCAGACGTTTGAGATAGTCGGCCACAGCGGCGTCATGCTGCTCTTTCGTTGTCGAAAAAGCATGGCTGCCGTCGCCAAGCCCGGTTGCCACGAAGAAGAGTTCCTCGCCATCGGCAGGATGCAGCGCCGCATGGATGGCAGCACGACCGGGAAGAGCGATCGGCGTTGGGGGAAGCCCACGCCGTGTATAGGTATTGTACGGCGTATCGGTCAACAGATCTCTGCGGGTCAGGTTGCCATTGAAGGTACGACCAATGCCGTAAATCACGGTTGGGTCAGTCTGTAACCGCATTCGTTTTTCAAGACGGCGAGAAAATACGCCGGAAATTCGTGCTCGCTCGTCCGGTCTGGCGGTCTCTTTTTCGACGATCGAGCCAAGAATCAGCGCCTCGTATGGCGTCGCGACAGCAATCTCACGAGCACGCCCGGACCATTCCTCCTCGAGCACCCTTTGCATCAACTTGTATGCCTGCGCGAGCACACTCCTGTCCGCTGTATGGCGAGGAAACCGGTAGGTCTCGGGCAGGAACAGACCTTCCGGATGCCGCACATCGGCCCCAAGCGCTTCGAGCAGAGCTGGCCAATCTTCATCGGTCAGACTCGCATCAATCTGCGGATGCTCATGCAGCGCCTTGAGCAGATCCCACTGATTCCAGCCTTCAATAATTGTGAAGGAGTAAAGCTGAACGGCACCGCTCGTGAATTGCTGCAGCAGTTCGGCCGGTGTCGTGCCCTGCTTGATCAGGTAATCACCGGCCTGAATCGCGCCGGCTTGCCCGGTCCATCTGGCATACAAACGAAACAGCCTCGTGTGTCGAATTATTCCGCGCTCCGCAAGGTCGTCGCTAACCGCGCGAAAAGACGCGCCGGATACGACCTCAAACTCGACCCCGGCAGCATCAACAACGACAGGAGTATGCAGAAAGCTATTCATGCGAATAAGCGCAAGCGTTGCTGCAACCAGCAAGATAGCAACAGCTGCCGCAGCGAAGACAAACAGGCGTTTCAAGCTGCATGCTCCACAACGCTGCTTGTGACCATGGCACGCATCCCGTCCCGGCATCCGCGTGCAACCGCCGCTATGGCAAAAGTGTTTTGGTTGGCGATGAACACGCTGCTCATGTTACCGCAGATCAGGTGATCGCCAGTATCACGCATCAGCGCAGTTGGTTTCGAGTGTGGCGGCCAGTTCGCGAGGGCCCGGCCGCTCAGTCAAAAGCGCGAAGAATCAGGCTTCCGTTCGTGCCGCCAAAGCCGAACGAGTTGGAGATCGTCGTGCGGACCGTCGCGTCGCGTGCCTCATTCGGAACGTAATCAAGATCACAGTCGGGATCCTGATTGTCGAGGTTGCTTGTCGGTGGAATGACCTGCTTGTTTATCGCCTGCACGCAAAAGATGGCCTCAACGACACCGGCGGCACCTAGCAAGTGCCCCGTGGTTGATTTGGTTGAACTGACCGCTAACGAATCGGCGGCGTCACCGAAAGCGCGGCGGATGCCTATGGTTTCTCCGACATCTCCGGCAGGCGTCGAGGTGCCGTGTGCGTTCAGGTAGTCGACGTCGCCGGGGTCGATTCCGGCATCACGAATCGCCGCAACCATGGCCTTGCGCGCCCCCTCACCATCCGCCGGAGGCGTCGTGATGTGGTACGCATCACCACTCATGCCGAAGCCAATCAGTTCCGCATAGATCGTGGCGCCACGCGCCTTGGCGTGTTCCAGCTCCTCGAGCACCACACACCCTGCCCCGTTACTCAGGACGAATCCGTCGCGGTCGATGTCGAATGGTCTGCTCGCCCGGGTCGGATCATCATTGCGTGTCGACATCGCCTTAGCGGAAGAGAACCCGCCGATGGCAAGCGGCGTCGTCGCGTACTCCGACCCGCCTGCTAGCATAACCTCAGCATCACCATGTTCAATCATGCGTCCGGCGAAACCGATGCAATGCGTCGAGGTCGCGCACGCCGTGACGATCGAGACGTTCGGCCCGGTGATATGCTGATAAATACTGACGTATCCGGACGTCATATTGATGATGCTGCCTGGAATAAAAAACGGCGAAACTTTGCGGGCGCCACCAGTCACAAACTTGTTGTGATTGTCCTCAATGGTCTTGATACCACCGATACCAGCGCCCATCGCAATACCGATTTGGTGGCCATTTTCTTCGGTAATTTCAAGCCCGGAATGCTTGATCGCCTCGACGCTCGCGGCAACGCCGTAATGAATAAACGGATCAGTCTTGCGCACGTCCTTGATCGAGAGGTAGTCCTCGACGTCGAAGTTCTTGATCGTGCCGCCTATTCGCGTGGCAAATGTGCTCGTGTCGAAATCATCAATTTGAACGATCCCTGAAACGCCATCGCGTACGTTGTTCCAGGCCTCATCCAGCCCGTTACCTACCGGCGAAACAATACCCATGCCGGTGATGACGACGCGTCGTTCTTTCAAGGTAATTCCGAGTTAGAGTGGCAGAGCTGCCGTTGTAGCAGTGTAGACAAAGGCGCGGCCCCTGACGCCGCGCCTTGGAACTTAATCGGCGCTTGCGCGAGCGGTTACAAAGTCGATCGCTTGTTGAACTGTCGTGATCTTTTCCGCTTCCTCATCGGGAATCTCTGTTTCGAATTCCTCTTCGAGGGCCATCACCAGTTCGACCGTGTCGAGTGAATCGGCACCCAGATCATCAACAAAGGAAGCATCGTTCGTCACCTCGTCTTCTTTAACGCCGAGTTGTTCGGCAACGATGCTTTTAACTTGTTCTTCGATACTGCTCATAGTGGTCGCTTCTCCTGAGAAGACTCATCAATAATGTGGCACGGCGTCAATAATGTGGCACGGCGGGCCTCCACGTGGCGCTCTAATGCACCGCCAAAAAACCCCAAAAAGGCCATAAACCCTTGTTGTTTCAAGGAGCAACCTGACCGTGGGACGGTATTGTAAGTGAATCGCCCATGGCAATCTACACACAATACAGACCAAATCAATCCATTAGCATGCCGCCGTTGACATGCAGCGTCTCGCCGGTGATATAGGCACCGGCTGCAGAGGCCAGAAAAAGCACGGCGTTAGCAATGTCTTCGCTTTCGCCCAGACGCCCGAGCGGCACCTGGGTCAACATGTTCTCGCGCTGCTCTTCAGGCAGTACACGCGTCATATCGGTGTCAATGAAACCCGGTGCAACGACGTTTACAGTAATGTTCCGCGACCCGATCTCGCGTGCCAGTGACTTGGAAAATCCGATGATGCCGGCTTTTGCGGCAGCATAGTTCGACTGCCCGGCATTACCCATCACGCCGATCACCGAAGCAATATTTATGATGCGGCCCTTCTTGGCTTTCATCATGCCGCGCAGGCAGGCCTTGCTGACCCGGTATACGCCGCTCAGGTTCGTCGACAGTACATCGTCCCATTCGTCCGTTTTCATACGCATCAGGAGATTATCCCGAGTAATCCCCGCGTTGTTGACGACGATTGTCGGGCTGCCCTCGTTAATTTGCATGTCCTTGATCGCGGCCTGCACAGATTCATCATCTGCGATGTTGAGTACTATGCCGCGGCCCCGGCCGCCGAGGGTTGCCGTTATCGCCTGCGCGCCTGATTCACTGGTTGCCGTGCCGACGACTACCGCGCCAGCAGCCGCGAGCACAGCCGCTATTGCCGCGCCGATGCCGCGCGACGCGCCTGTGACCAGGGCGACCTCACCCTCAAGTGCATTGCTACTGAACGAACTACCCATGTTATTTCCTTTGTATAAAAGAAGTTGGCTCAGGCCTGGAGCGCCTTTCGCAGTCCATCCAGCGAGTCGATTGTCGCGACGGGTGTGGCGCGATGTATGCGGCGCGATAGTCCGGCGAGCACCTTACCCGGGCCACACTCGACGATCGAGGTCGCACCGGCCTCGAGCATTGCGTGAATCGTCGCGACCCACTGCACGGGTTTGTGCACCTGCCGCGACAGCCGCAATCGTATGTCGTCTGCATCGGTGTAAGGAGTTGCGTCTGTCGCATTGACGACCGTGATGTCAGGGACGACGAACTCGACTGACGCCAGCTCTGCGGCGAGTTTTTCTCCAGCCTCGATCATCAGGGACGAATGCGACGGAACACTGACGGGCAGCAGTATGGCGCGTCGGGCGCCGGCTTCCTCCGCGCAGGATATTGCGTGATCTATCGCGTCTTTGTGGCCGGCAATCACTACCTGGCCCGGGGAATTGAAGTTGACGGCCTCTGCGACACCTGCCGTCGCCGCATTGGCACACGCAGCACGAACGTCGTCATCGTCGAGCCCGATAATTGCTGCCATCGCGCCGACACCAGCAGGAACGGCCGCCTGCATCAGTTCCGATCGCCTCTTTACGAGCCTGACTGCGTCGGCAAAACCCAGGCTACCGGCACAGACCAGGGCAGTGTATTCGCCGAGGCTGTGTCCGGCCATGTGCGACGGAGTCGTGCCGGCTTCCTGCTGCCAGACCAGCCACGCCGCATAGCCGGCCGTGAGCATCGCCGGCTGGGTCACCACGGTTTCGGCGAGCCGCTCAGAGGGTCCATCCTGCACGAGCCGCCAAAGATCGTAGCCCAGAATCTCGCTGGCTTCGGCGTAGGTCTGCTGCACTTTGTCGTAAGCCGCGGCCAGGTCTGCCTGCATGCCCTGCGACTGGGACCCCTGCCCCGGAAATACCATCGCGATGGTCAAATCGCTCTCCAATGTCGAGCCAAATTATTGAGCTGATACTGGCGGCGAATTATATAGGCGCAGGCCGACGGACTCTAATCATGATCGCTGCGGCCGCCACCAGGCCGGCTACGGCACCGTAGAGGTGCGAGGCAACGATCACCGCCCCACCAGTAGATTGTTCCGATCCCGGTAGCGGCCCCACCAGCTGTTCATAGACCAGCTTGCCGGCAAGCGCGATGCCGAGAATCCAGACGTCGATGCGGCCGGATCGGAATCCCGCAACGATTCCGGCCGCCAGGAGTCCGTGCAGCAGACCCGACAGTCCCACATACCAGAGCAATTGTGGTTCGAGAAACCAAAGGCCGAGGTCAATGCCGACGATGACGAGCAGGGTGACGAATAGCCACTGTGCCTGGCTGAGGGAAGAAGCAATCAGGTACCAGATCAGCAGTAATCCCAGAACGTTCAAAAGCAGGTGCGAAACGCCCAGATGCACGAAATGACAGGTCAGGAGGCGCCAGAATTCCCCTGCGTCCAGTGCTGGACGATAGAAGCTAAGCGAGCTGCGCCCTGCGTCGCCGAACACCGCGAGAACTCCGGCAATACCGACAGCGGCAGCAGGTAGCCGCCAATCCGCTAACGAGCGATTTTGCAGGTGACTTGAGTCACCTTTGCGTAACCCCATGTTTGATATACTGACGTTTATTCAAGTATCGAGTCAATTTCGGCGCGCCGCCGACGTGGAGCAATTCCTGTGAGTCATTCTGTCAGGCTTCGACCTATCCCCCGTCCCCATCGGGGTTTTACTCTGATCGAGATCATGGTTGTCGTGATCATAATCGGTATCCTTGCGGCGATTGTAGCGCCCAACGTTATCGGCCGGGTCGACGATGCCCAGATCACAAAGGCCAAGGCAGAGATTGCAAATATCGAAAATGCGATGAAATTCTATCGCCTCGATAACTTCGCCTATCCATCCAGTGAGCAGGGAATTGAAGCCCTCGTGACGAAGCCCGCAGACCCCAACATCAAGAACTGGAAGCCAGGCGGTTATCTGGAGAGGCTACCGAAGGATCCGTGGGGCAACCCGTATCTCTATCTGAATCCGGGTAACCAGGGCGAAATCGATATCTACACGCTCGGTCGCGATGGGCGACCTGGCGGTGAAGGTATCGATTCAGATATCGGCAATTGGAACCTCGAATAAGACACGTCTTTCGGCGCATCGATTAGGTTTGATGAATGGTCCTGGCCGCAAAGTCGGTTTCTCGCTGATCGAACTCCTTGTCGTCATTGCGATCATTGGCATCGTCATGTCCATCGCTCTGTTGTCAATCGGACTGCTTGGCGATGACCGTGAAATCCAGAAACAAGGGCGGCGCATGATCGCGCTGGTTCAGGTTGCGCAGGATGAGGCGATCATGCAGGGACGCGAATTCGGTTTGGAGGTCATGTCCGATGCGTATCGGTTTGTCGAGTACGATCCTCTTACGAATCTGTGGGGCGATCTGATCGGTGACGATACGCTGCGAATGAGACAGCTGCCTGAAGACGTTGAGTTCGACCTGTTTCTGGAAGGCCAGCCTGTGTTGCTCGAGCTTGAGCCAGCCGAATTCGACGATCCCAAAAAAGCAGGTCTTCGTGATATTTCCGAAAATTACGCGCCACACATTCTGATTTTTTCGAGTGGGGACATGACACCGTTTGAGCTTCACATCCTGCGCACAGGCGGTGATGAGAGGGTTGTCTTGCAAAGCAACCTTCTCGGCGATATCAAATTCGCCGACGATGAGGACTGAGAGGACATGATCCGCAAATGCATTCACGCATTCACGCTCGTCGAGGTCATGGTGGCCCTCGCCATCATCGCCCTTTCATTAACGGCCGTGGCCGCCAAGATGGGACGCATGATCGACACGTCGAATTCCATGCGTGAGCGAACCTACGCGAGCTGGATTGCACAAAACAAGATCACCGAATTGCGGCTGGCCAATGTCGTTCCGGAGGTCACGGCGACCAGCGGTGAAGTTGACTACACCAACACCACGTGGCGGTGGCGAGCGGTAATTTCCGAGAGCGGCATTGAAAACCTCTTTCGAGTGGATGTCTCGATCTCGTATGAAAACGACGACGATGTGATCCGCACCGTTACAGGATTCATCGGCGAGCCGGTTCCGCTGGGCCAGAGCAATCGCTCCTGGAGCAGAGGCTCGCAAGACTCGGGTGCAGACAAATGACTCGAGTCCGCAGCGGAGCTTTTACGCTGATCGAGGTGCTCGTCGCGCTCGCCGTATTCGGCATCATGTCCATGCTGGCCTATGCTGCACTCGGGTCCACGCTTTCCAATGCAGACTACCTGGCGGACCGCATGGACCGGCTGCAGTCAGTGCAGCGCACGATCCGGTACCTCAGCAGCGATCTCATTCAGACTGCGCCACGTCCGGTTCGCACCGAACTCGGCGACGGTTTCAGCCCGGCGCTGCAGACGAGCCTGAGCTCCGACATACTGCTGGAACTGACCCATGGTGGTTGGACGAACCCGGCAGGACTGCCGCGTGGAACATTGCAGCGCGTTGCCTATCGTCTCGAGGAGGACGAACTGGTTCGCTATCACTGGACAGTGCTCGACCGCACGTTTGCGAACGAGCCAATCGGAACAGTGCTGCTCGATCAGGTCGAGGGCCTCTACTTTCGTTATTACCAGGCTGATGGCGAAGTGTCGGAAATCTGGCCGCCTCTGGCGCAGCAAGGCGGCGGCGCACTCCGGCTGCGGCCGCGCGCCGTGGAGATCGTGCTGACCCTGGTCGATCAGGGAGAGATTCGCCGTCTCCTCGAGGTCTCACCGTGAAGCGGCAGCGCGGCGTCGCATTGATAACTGCCATTCTGATTATGGCGCTGATCACGACGCTGACATTCAGTCTCGAATGGGATAATTCGCTGGATCTGCGTCGCACTTACGTGTCGATGTATCGCGAAGAGGCAATTCAGGCGGCCATGGGCGCCGAGAGTTGGGTGCGCATCCTGTTGCAACAGGACGCGGACGACAGCGAGACAGATCACCTTGGAGAACTATGGGCCAGTGACTTGCCTGTCTTGCCGCTGGGCGCCGAGGGCGACACGATTCAGGGCGAGATCTACGGTCAGATTGAGGATCTGCAGGGCCGCTTCAACATCAACAACCTGATCGACCAGCAGGGCGAGGTTGACCAGGAATCCCTGGAACAATTCAGACGACTACTCATTTCACTTGGCCTTGACGTGCGGTTTGCTGGCATCGCAGCCGACTGGATCGACGCCAACCGTGATGCAAGTTTCCCGGACGGTGCAGAAGATTCGATCTACACCGGCATTGTGCCCCCATACCGGACGGCGAATCAGATGCTGTCCAGCACCAGTGAGCTGGCGGCCCTGGAAGGCATGGATAAAGCGACGCTGGATACGCTTTTGCCACACATCACGGCTTTACCCGGACGCACGGGCATTAATGTCAATACAGCGACTGGCCCGGTGCTGCAGTCGCTGGACGAGAATATGACGGCAGCCGCTGTCGAGGGGCTGCTCGCGGAGCGGCAGGAAGCCGGGTTTGCGGACCTCGGCAACACCTTCTCGTCACTGGTCACGCCGGAAGTCCTCAATCAACTCGAGGAAACCAGCAACTTTTTTCAATTGAAGGTGATCGTGCGTGTTGATACCGTGCGCATCACCTATTTCACTTTATTGGAGCGCGGCCCGCAGGGCGATACGTCCCCTATCTTGCGCAGCCTCGGTACGACCTGACGATGGCAGAGTATCTGGTCATACGAATCGACTCAGACCGCGACAACGCGGCGCAGTGGATTGCGGTAGATAGCAACGGCACCCGTGTCAGTCGGCCCGTCACAGGACCGCTCAGTGAAGCCTCGAAAGACGTCGGGGATCGCGCGGTTATTGTGCTCGTGCCGGCCACGACAGTTTTGACAACAAGCGCAGACATTCCGGTCCGAGGCGGCTCGAGACTGCTCGCCGCCCTGCCGTTCGCGCTCGAGGAACATGTCGCGGACGACGTCGAGAACCTGCACTTCGCTGCCGGTGCACGCCGTGACAATGGCTTGATCCCGGTTGCCGTGGTCGCCCACGTGCAAATGCAGGAGTGGCTCGCTCGCCTGGAAGAAGCCGGAATCAGCGCGGCAAGACTCGTGCCCGAAAACCATGGTCTTGCAAGAATACCCGGGACATTCAGTCTGCTCGTTGCTGACGACGAAATCATGTTCAATGACGGTGCGGACAATGAGTTCGTCATGCAGGGAGTCAAGCCGAGCGACGTGCTGGCCGTCGCGGGGGCGCTAGACGATGCCGCTGCCGAAGCGGCAGAGGATTCCGGCGGAAATGGATCCGGAGCACATCTGCTCGTCTACTGCCAACCCAGCGACGAAGAGCGGTTTCGGCATGACTGGATCGCCCTGCGCAATGAACTCGCAAGCGTGGATATCAACCTGCTCCCTGACGGCGTCTTGCCACGGCTTGCCGTTACGGTCGCCAGCGGCCGCGGCATCAATTTGTTGCAGGGACGATATGGCGCAAAAGCTGAAATCGGCGCGCTGTTCAGGCCGTGGCGTCATGCGGCAATTCTGCTGCTCGCACTCGGCGTGGTCGGTATTGGCGGCAAGGCCGTCGACTATTACCGGCTGAGCCAGGAAGAGAGTGTTCTCAAGCAACAGTTCACCGAGGAGTACCGACAAATTCGGCCTGACGATACGCGAGAGATCGTGGACCCGGTCGGCATGGTCAATTCGGTTCGTCGCGGTTTCGGTGGCCCAGCGGCAGCGCAGGTATTTCTGCCATCGTTACAGCAACTCGGGCTGGCGTTGCAGCAAAGCGGAACAGCCGATATCGAGGCAATCAGCTATCGTGCCGGCGTCATTGACGTTCGCCTGACCGCGCCTGATGTCGCGACGCTGGATAAAATCCAGAAAACGGTCAGCAGTTCCGGACGATTCAACGCGTCGATTGAATCGACCGACCAGGTTGGGGACAAGGTGAGTAGCCGCATCCAGATTCGGGAGTCCGGCGTATGAAAGACTGGTTCGAGACCCTGGATTCGCGGGAGCAGATTTTCGTAATCAGTGGCGGCACTGTTGCCCTGATCGCATTACTTTATGCGTTCATCTGGGTACCGCTAGACAAGGGGCACAAGGCGCTCGAATCGAGCGTTGCCGCCTGGGAGCGTTCGCTCGCCGAATTGCGACCGCTAAGAGGAATGCAGCAAGCAGGTCGCACTACAGGCCCCTCAGCCCCCCTAAACACGAACCAGACGCCGGTCGTCATTGTCGACCAATCCTTGCGCGCACGCGGTCTCGGTGGCTCTTTGAAGCGCAGTCAACCGACGACAAGCAGCGGGATACGAGTCGAATTCGAGGGCGTCGCATTTGACGATCTCGTGCTCTGGCTCGACGATCTGAGCACCCAGTACGCCATGCAGGTCGCGGCCGGAAGCATGTCAACAGCGGCCAGGGCAGGCCCTGGCCGCGTAAATGCGACGCTCACCCTCGAGCGCGCTCTTTGATGCAAACAAGGTCACGTTTGCTGGCCGTCGGCTCGATCACGCTCCTCGTGGGGATTTTGGCGTTCTTCCCGGCGCGCGTCGCTTATCAGTGGTTCGCACCGGACACGATCTCTATCGCCGGAATCAGCGGCTCGATATGGAGTGGACAGGCGCGTGAAGCACGTGTCAGTGGTATTTATTTGCGTGACTTGCGTTGGCAGTTCAGGCCGTTCTCATTGTTCAGCGCAAAGCTGGGATATGCCGTCGCGGCGCGTCCCTCATCGGGCTTTGTCGATGCCATTGTCGCGGTCGGCCCAACCGGGACGATCACGTTGACGGACGTCAAGGCGTCGTTGCCGTTGCAAGCGTTGCGGCGGGCCGTCGAACTGCCGGAACTTCGTGGCAAACTCAATCTGCAATTCGAGCGCATCAAGCTCGACGGAAATGTTCCGGTCGCCGCAGATGGCGTACTGGAGGTAGCCGATTTGACCGTACCACTCGTTTACCGCTCGTCGATAGGTGGGTATCGGGCCGAGTTCTTCACCCAGGAGTCCGGTGTCATGGCCAGTGTCGAGGACACGGACGGCGTCATAGACCTTGCAGGCAGCCTGCAGCTGTCGAGCGACCGTAGTTACCAATTCATTGCCCAGCTTGCGGCCAAGAGCAATACGCCGGCCAGCGTGCGTCAGCAGCTGCAGTTTCTCCCGAACGGAAATAAGCCCGGTCAGCACGAACTTAGGCTCGAAGGACAGCTGTAGGAGCGCCGCGTCGACCTTCGCATGCGGAGGCTGGCTTTTACAGCTGTACTTCCACGAATTCGCGCAACAGCGGAAAGTACAGAGCGCAACGGACATCTGCGTCCGCATAGTTGCGGTACAACTTTGCGTATTTTGTCAGTTGCGGTCGGTAGCGGTCGCTTTCGGCGCGCAAAAAGTTGGCAAGGTCGCCGCCTTCGTGCGAGCTCGTCTTGTAATCGATAATCCAGTGTGTACCGTCATCGTCGATTCGAACGCGATCCAATACGACAGACTCGATGTGGCCATGAAGCACACCGCTCAGAGCCAACTCGGCGTACCCTTCCCCATCCAGTAGCCAGCGGCCCTTCTCGTCACCGATTATCCCTTGCAGCGCATCG
>Ga0224512_10002168_pt1 | contig 18195 bp, 20 predicted proteins | sample SF_May12_sed_USG_4_FD_169103 | JGI IMG/M metagenome (GOLD analysis project Ga0224512, IMG submission 169103) | Sediment microbial communities from San Francisco Bay, California, United States - SF_May12_sed_USGS_13 | ecosystem: Environmental > Aquatic > Marine > Sediment | place: USA... | reverse complement strand
TTTGGTGGGGGCGGCGGAATCGGTGCGAACATGACATCGCTAACGATCACGGCTAACGTCTATTACTCCTACATTGATCTCGACACCGATGGTTTTCTGGTGGCGGAGGGTCTCACCGCCGATACCTCGGTCGAGGGTGGGGCGGCCAACGTGGTCTACTCGGCCATCGGATTGAGGTTCAAATTCATGCAGGAGAGGTGGCCTCGAATCCAACCCTATTTGCTGGGTGGTCTTGGCTGGTATTATGTTTTTAGGGACGAATTCACGGTGTCTTCCCCGATCATCGGCAACGTTCGCGGTGGCAGCGACAGCGAGCACGCGTTGGGATTGAATGCCGGAGCCGGTCTGGACATTATGATCGACGAAAAGGTGAGCGGATTCGTCGAGGGCCACTTTCAGATCGGTTTTACCCAGGAAACGACATCGACCATCCCCGTTCGCGTGGGATTGGCTTACCTGTTGGGCCGTACTCAGTAGACAGCGGGTGTATTCCCGCTCACCAGTCCTGCGGTATTCAAGGGTAAAAGAGGTTCGCGATGCGCAACCTGGTGATATCTTCGTTGGTCGTCTTCATCCTGGCCTGGCCCGATGCGGTCGATGCGGCGGAGAAGGCTAAGGTTGTCGTTCACGGAGATATTTCTTCCCCGCTCAAGCCACGTGCGTTTGCAGATACAGCCAATCTAGGGATTGGGGGTGGAGTCGGGCTGGCGCTGCCGCTGACACAACAGTTCATGATTCTGGCTGGTGTGGATTACACCACGTTTGGCTTGGACGACGACGGGTTCAGGGAGCAAAACGGCCTGCCCGCCGGGAGCATCCTTGTCGGTGGCGAGACCTCGACCTTGTACGCGTCACTGGGCCTCAGAATCAGCGCACCCCTGCCGGGGATTCCGATTCGTCCGTATTTGGTCGGTGGAGTGGGCTATTTTAGGATCGATCCGGACGACGTCACCTCAGACGGAACCACACTCGGTTTTGCCACCGAGGAAACGACGGGGATTCACGGCGGCGGCGGCTTTGATTTGTCTTTTGGGTCGTACCTAAGCATATTCTTTGACGCGCTTGTCATTGTTGGTTTCACCGATGTTGACGCAACCGGCTATTTCCCGCTGCGCGCGGGTATCATATTCGACATCGCACCCGACGCTTGAGTGAATTCGCGCCTCGAGGCCGCCGCGACCCGTGGTGGGGAGTGGTACGAGTGGTCACAACGTTCTTTCCACAAATTCCCTGACAAAATACCGTGGAGAGAGATCTTCACCGGTCGCCTCTCTGATCAACGAATCCCAGCGGTACTTCGCCCCGGGCGCGAATATTCTCTGCTTCAAAAAGTCGCCTACCTCGGTGCGACCGCCCAGGGTCTTGGCGTCATCGGTTAGAATCTTGGCACGAATAAAGTGGCCCAACTGCGACGCGAGCATTTCTCCAAGCAGGTAGTTATGATAATATACCGGGGCGGTTACAATATGTGTCTTTGAAGCCCAGTGCGGAAAGTCGTGTCCGTCTGGAGGCGTGAGCAACTGAAACTCCTGGGCCAGTTGCCACCACAGCTGGTTGAGATTCTGATCCGGATCGATGTAGAGGTTCCTTTCAAAGTGCATCATCACCTGCGACCATCTGACAAAAATCAGCTGGTGGAGTCTTAGACTTTTGTACAGATCCTCGGCGACGGCCTGCTTCTCCCCATCGCTAATATCGATCATTTCCTGTATCCAGTCCGCATCCTTGGAGAGCCGTCCAAACAGCATGGCGATGGCCTCGGTGGTAAAGATGTGTGCCTCCTGTCGGAGAATATAGGGAAGGGAGGGGTCGATGTATCTGTCGTGGACGGCGTGCCCAAGCTCGTGCAACATGGTCCCCATCCAGGTCTCATCATTATGAATGTTCGCGAGAATACGGATGTCTCCCTTTCTATCGATGTCGGTGCAATAGGCGTGCTGATCCTTTCCGGGTCTTTCGTATAGGTCGCTTCGCGCCAGAATCTCTTCCACGCGCAGCCCGATGCCATGATAAAAACGGGTGACGAGGTCGACAATTCCGTGCTTCTCGTAATACCGATCGAGATCCACACTGAATACTCTCGGCGCCTCCTGGAAAAACGGGTCCTCGTAGTGCCAGGGCCGCATTTCCGACGGTTTGATTGCAAATCGTGCCGCCAGCTGCACGTCTGCTTCTTCTTTGGCCGCTTTGAAGGGATCACGCGTCAGCTTCTCCAATTCGCCGAACACACTCATGATGTCGTTTTCATCCTGTTCGCCGAGTTCGAGCGACATGGAATAATAGTTATCGTATCCAAGCGATGCGGCGGCCTCGTTGCGGAGTTTAACCAGCGTAATGAGATCATCGACCACAACCGCGCCAACTTGTTTGGCGGCCTGCCAGGCGTGGCGGCGCAAATCGGAATCATTGCTCTCCTTGAGGATCTTCAGGATCTCGTTACTGGTTGCTTTCTTACTGTTTACGCTTGCGCGGTAAACTTTGAACTGGTTTTCGATCTTGCTCTGAAGCTTGGTCATTCGCTCGTTGAGATCGGGGTCAATTTGGTTGCGTAGGTATGCATGATGGAGAAGGATGACCTGACGTTGATCGAGTTCATCGGTGATCGTGGGGTCTTCTTTCCACCGACTGAGCCGTTCAAAGTCGCGCCGCTCGGAGTAGACGCGCTGGAGCTGCACCTGCAGCTGTGCACTGCGCTCGAAGTCCCTTGCCTTGCCGGATATCGTCGCATTCCAGTAGGCTAAGTTGACCTGCCTGGAAAGCTCTTCTATCTGTCCGACGTGGGATTGTAGAAAACTGGCTAATTCCGTTTCGGACATTCCGATTCGTCCTCTACGCGGCAGTTGATGTCCGTCCCGGTCACGCTATACTCTATAGAGCGAAGACCGAATGTGACGACGAGAATTGGCACCCACTCTACAGCAAACCCCGTATGGCTGGCAAGCCCAAATTGCTGTTATGTAAAAGATTACGGAAACCGGTTGTCAAAGACTCGTCCGTGTGGTCTGTTGCCATTTGAATAGTTGGCGCCGCACGGTGTATACCAATCGATGGAGATATCGCAAGCATACGTTGGGAGTTATCTCTTGCAGGAGAACGAGCAGGACGTTATTCGACGGTGGCTAAGTGGCGATAAGAAGGCCTTCGAGATTCTGGTCCGGCGACACATGGCAAATGCCTATTTGACGGCCCTGGGATTCACCGGCAACGCTGAGGACGCCAGGGATCTTTCGCAGGACGCCTTCATCAAGGCCTTCCAAGCGCGCCGTCGCTTCGACCCGCAGAGGCCTTTTTACCCGTGGTTCTACAGGATCCTGAGGAACCACTGCCTAAACTTCCTCCAACGTGTTAGAAAGAAAAGCGAGCCGCTTTATTTTGACGAATCGCTGGACAATGAGCGATTTCGCTCGAGCGTTCCCTCACCCGTCGAGCAGCTGGAGAAAACGGAGCGAGTACGGCTGGTGAGGGCGGCTGTCGATCGCCTGTCTGTAGAACATCGTGAGGTCATCATTTTGAAGAACTTTGAGGGGCTCTCATACCGGGAGATCGCTGAGGTGCTCGACGTGCCGATGGGGACCGTCATGTCGAGACTGTACTATGCTCGGAGGATGTTGAAGGAACTCATCCAGGAATGGGAGCAAAAAGGCGTTACGGCCGACGCGCGGCGTTCTGCCACCGGCCATGCAGAGCCGGGGGAGGTTGTCTGACGTGGTGTGCAACCGTTTTCAGATTGAGGGTATGAAGCTTCTCGATGGTGAGATGAGTGGGGAAGAGAAGAGGGTCTACGAAGCGCATGTGCAAAGTTGTGAGGAATGCTCGAAGGAGCTCAAGGACATGGGCCGTATCGTCCAATTTACCAACGAACTGCGCTTGAGAAAACCGGATGATGAGTTTTGGCCCAATTATTGGCGGGGTATCTACCGCAGGTTGGAACGCGGGGCTGGCTTTCTGCTTCTCATCATCGGGATGACAGCCGTGACCCTGATCGCCATACACAGGGCCGTTACCTCTCCCGAGTTTTTCACTCCAACAGGCATCGGTATTACGATCGCCCTCGTGGGGTTGGCAGTTGTCTTTTTGTCGGTGGTACGCGAACGCTACCACGAGCACAAGAACGATCCGTACAAGGGGGTTGAGCAATGATCGTGGCGACGTCCGAAACAATGCCGGGCAAGAGGATCAAACGAGTTGTTGGACTGGTGAGGGGCAATACCGTACGCACCCGTCACATCGGGCGCGATCTTACCGCGGCGTTCAAGAATATCACCGGTGGTGAGATTCGCGAATACACAAAATTAATGGCTGAGGCTCGTGAACAATGTCTTGATCGCATGCGCGAAGAAGCGGCGAAGCTAGGCGCAGACGCGGTAGTTGGTGTGAGGTTCATGACCACCGGTGTCATGGCCAATGCTGCCGAACTTCTCGTGTACGGCACAGCCGTAATTTTCGAGGAAGAATAGAAGCGCATAAAACTGCACCGCCACAATCATGTCTTGGTACATACGTCCCCCGGTGATATAATTCGCTTTTGCTCCTTTTGGGCTCCTCTTGTCCCCAACCCACATGAGAGGATGCGATGAAGTTTGGTGAATGGGAAGTTCACTCGTTCGTCGCTGGTTCGTTCCGGCTGGACGGCGGCGCGATGTTTGGCGTTGTACCGAAGAACATCTGGTCCAAGGTGGCTCCGGCGGATGATGCCAACCGTATCGCGATGGTCATGCGACCATTGATCATCCGTGGGCGGTCAAAAACCGTAATTGTCGACAGCGGTTGTGGTGAAGGGTACGGGGACAAACTGGCCGAAATCTATGCCCTCGAGAACCTGACCCCGATGGAGGAAAGCCTTGGCAAGCTGGGCTTGAACCCTGAGGATATTACTGATGTGATCGTCACGCATCTTCATTTTGACCATGGGGGGGGAGTCGCACGTCCGCATGGGGACGGCTGGCGATTGACCTTTCCCAATGCGACTCATCACGTGCAGCGCTCCCAATGGGAGCACGCGTTGGACCCGAATCCACGCGACCGAGCCAGCTTTTTTCGGGAGCGAATCGAGATTTTGGAGAAGAAAGGATCGCTCACCCTGCACGTTGGCGAGTGGTCGCTGGCGGCGGGGATCGATGTTCTTCCCTTCGATGGCCACACCCCTGGACAGCACTTGCCCAAGGTGTCGGGAGACGGAAAGACGCTGTTTTACGGCGGTGACCTGATTCCTATGGCTGCCCATCTGCCCACGCCCTATGTCATGTCGTACGATTTGCAACCCGTCGTGTCGATGGTCGAGAAATCACTTCTTCTCAAGCGAGCGGTCGAAGAATCGTGGATCCTGTTTTTCGAGCACGATCCTCGCGTCGTGGCTTGCCATGTAACCGAGGAAAACGGGCGTTTTAAGGCCGTGAGACAACTCGACATATAAGCGCGGCAGCACCCGCTGCCGCTTTCCCGCACAGTGAACATAGCGGAAAGCCTATGCTGGCGGCCGCAGAAGTGGTTGACAAATTGGAACTTTTCTTCAATTATAAGCCTATAACTCTGGTTGTAACCTGCTCACTCGTAAACGATTGCATCTGACCCAAGGAGGAACGCTCTTGAAAAAAGTGTCTATTGTGGTAGTAGCATTGATGATACTGGCTTTTGCCACCTTTGTGGCCGTGCAGGCGGGCCAGTCGGGTTCCTGTACGTCCAAGTCCAAGACGGCCGCTGCCGGGGCGGTCTGTTCCAAGAGTGCCGCCAAGACGGCAAGTCTTGCCTCAGCAGAGGCTTGCAACCGTGCGGCGGCGTTGGCAACGGTGAACGCTGCGGACTGTTGTAAGGCTGCCGTGGCGGCCGCGAAGGCGAGCTGCAGCACGGTGACCACGGGAACCGCTTCCGGTTGCTCGAGCGCGGCGGCAAAATCAGCAGGCGCCAAGAAGAGCTGTAGCAGTGCCATCCAAACGGCGGGTTCATCCCTGCAACACGATTGCTGCAAGGCCGCCGTGGCCAAGTTTAAGAAGGCCTGTGCGGCGTACGAGACGGCCGCTGCTCGGACCAGCGGCTCCAAAGTGTGTTCGAAAAATGCCGCGGCAACGTTGGCCGGCAGCGGTGCCTGCTGCGATAAATCAGCTGCGAGCACTGCGGCTAGCGGCTCCTGCTCGAAAAGCGCTTCTTCTGCTACCGCGTCGCTCTCAGACATCCCCTATCGCGAAGGCAAACGCCTGGTGCTCACCGGTGCCGTGGGGTGTGGTCGGTGTGAATTGAAGGCCACCGATAACTGCCAGTCTGCGTTTAAGACGGCCGATGGCAAGGTTTATCTGCTTCGTGATAATCATCGCGTCGAGAAGATGCGGGCTGCAAAAGCGGACAAGGGCTACAAGATCGTGACCCGTGTTCGCAAGCTCTCGGGTGTCAAGTATCTCGAGGTCGAAAAGTTCACGGCCCTGTAGGGTGCCGACGACTATACGCAAAAAGAGAGGCCGATCGTGTAGATCCGGCCTCTCTTTTTGTTTGTGCACGGCGTCCTCGTGGCAGCCGTATTACTTGATCACTTGCGCCGACCGCCTTTAGACGACGATCCACCTCGACGCGACGAAGAACGCGAAGCCGTGCTCTTCTTTGTCGAACGCGTGGAACGAGTACGATCGACCGATGGTCTAGTGTTGGTGCTTCGTCCACGCGACGATTTGACTCGTGGAGTAACCCGCTGGGATGGGGCGCGTCTTTTTGGCGTCGTCACGTGCGAACGACGCGACGAGCGCGGTCGTACGTCATAGCTCTTTCTCGAGCGAACCGGCTTTGTCGAGCGGATGGCGCGTTTGTGGGTTGACGGCTTGCCGATGTGCGGCCGCTTCGCGCGCTTCGATCGGTCACGAATCCTCGTGTCCTTTTGCTGTCCCCAACTTCGCCGTTGCTGACGAATCGGTTTACGAATGGACACTTTGTGTACCGGCCTGGACTTGTTGCGAAAGTCGCGGTAGGCGTGACCGCTTCGCGTCTTGGCGGAGGCCAGGCGGTTGGTGCGCTCGTGTCGGATCGATGTCGACTTGAGACGCGTGGAGGGGTTGGCGAGGGTTGCATACGCGCCACGGGTGCCCTTATACCGATACTTGCCGAGCGGTCGAAATGTCCGATAGGTCAACCCGTAGTGATGACGGCCGTGGTAGTAACTACCCCCGTAATAGTACGGGGCGCAGTAACCGTAGTAATAGGGATAGCTCCAGCCGAATCCCCGGTATCCCCATCGCCAGTTCCAGCCGATACTGAAATAGAACCCGGACCCGTAGTAGGGATACCCGTAATAACTCCACCCCCCGTAGGGGTACCAATTGTCATAGTAACGGTACACATGGACGTTCGTGGTACGGCCTTCGTTCCCGTCGCCGCCCGTTTCATAGTCATCGTCATCGTCCTCGGCGACTTCCCCGTGCGATCGCTCGAAACCCCGTTGCAAGGGGTAGCCCAGATGATCCTCACGGTTGAAGGCAGAAGTTGCAACGTATTCATTATCAGACGAATATGGATCTTTGCCTTCCTCGTAACACGTTTCGCACAGATACCTTGGGTAGTCTACAGCCTCATTGACGTAAAAGTACGTGAAAGCCAACGACACGTCGTCGGCGTAGGCAATTCCTCTAACCAATTGGTTGGCAATACGATTCGCTGCCAGGAAGGGGTCACCATCGATGCGGAACTTGCGGCTCTCCGAGAGACGTTCGTTTTCCAGCAAAAAGGAAATCTCCCGATCGTTTATGGCGTTTCGAGTTCGTACCGCCACCGCGAACACGAATTCCATGCCGGTCTTGCCGGCGACGAGAAATGCGTCCGGACTCGATTCCGGAAGCTCGTACGACCGCCCGGCCTCGAATCGCTGGAGTGATTTGGCATCTGTGGGGTACAAAAGATGGGCAAAACCCTCTGTATCGATGTCAAATACGACGACGTAGGCATCGGCATCCGTTTGCACGGTGAAGCGGACGGGTTCACCCTCGTTGTAAACGCTTCCAGACGGGTCCGTAAGCGTCAGTTTGACGCCTGTACTGTTTAAACTGCTTGATTTAGAATGAGTTACAGACTTGGCGGCGACGGGGAGGGCGACCGAAGCGGCGAGCAGCAACAGAAAAAGCTTTTTCATTAGGACTCTCCTCCGTTGGGGCCAGGGGAGGACACACTCTAACAAGTAAATTATAGTCCTTCCCAAAGGAGTTAGCAACCCTTATGGTTTGACGCCCAAAAGCCCCTTTGCTATTTTGTGCGTGATTTTCGCACGGGTGCCAAACATGGATTGAGGCGACGCACCCAAAAAGAGGCAACGAGGAAAGGTTTGATATGGACGTACATTTTGTGACCCCGTTTGGCGATTTTGGTAGATCGATCTTCTCGCTCGTATTCGAAAGTGGCCCCTTCGCCAAGTTTATTCTCCTGATACTGTTTGTGATCTCGGTCATATCGTGGGCCATCATATATGATCGTACTCGGTTGTTTCTAAAGCTCCTGAAGGGGGGGCGTGTTTTGCACATGGGAATCGCGTCGAAAGGTCTGGCGTTGCCAATGGAGACCGTGAAACGTTGTCTGCCTTCGGTCGAGGGAACGTTGCTGTTGGAGGCCAAGCGATACATCGAAGGCAAACACAGTCAAAGCTCTGATCAAGATCACGACAACGCGGAGGCGGGCGGCTCGCACCTGCGAGGCCTTCTCGAGGGTAGGGCGATGACCGAGATCTCCGAAATGGAGAAAAACCTGATTTTTCTAGCGACGACCGCGAGCATATCGCCGTTTCTCGGTTTGTTGGGGACCGTTTGGGGGATCATGAGCAGCTTTCTGAGCATGGGTATGGAAGGTACGGCGAGCATTGAAGTAGTCGGTCCCGGCATCGCCGAAGCGCTGGTCACTACCATCGCTGGGCTGGGTGCGGCGATTACAGCGCTGGTGGCCTATAACCTTTTGGTGCGACACGTCCGCCGTCAGGAAACGCGTGCGGACCTCTTTATCTCGAGGATCCTGGCGCTGACGGGTGCAAAGTCCCAACAACGGCCGGTTGTAAAGAGCGAGGCGCTATATGAAAAGAAGTCCTTATAGTTCGATGTCGGAGATCAACATCACGAGTTTGGTCGACGTCATGATGGTGCTTCTCATCATCTTCATGCTGACGGCGCCGTTTATACAGGCGGGAATCAAGGTGCGATTGCCAAAGAGCAAATCTACAGTCATCAAAGAGAGAGAGGGCGTGATGTTGGCTGTTACGCGCGAGGGGGATGTCTATCTTAACAACGCAAAAGTGGATAGAGATAAGCTCGCGGATGAGCTGCGAAATCTGCGAGTGGCCGGCGAGGAACGTGTATTTGTCAGAGCGGACAAGGAGGTCGCGTACGGGATCGTCATGCAGGTGATAGGTGATGTGAAGGCGGTGGGGATAGACGAAGTGGGGATGATCACGGAGATGGAAAGGCCGACCGATTGACTCACCTATCCAAGGCCCCTATAGGCCATGAAGAATGCGATTATCATATCTCTCGGGCTGCACATCGCGATCGGATTCGTCTGGTTCCGGTTGGTAAAGATCAGCCACGTGCGTTTTATCCCCCGGCAGGTCTACACGGTCAACCTGGTTACCCCCGTCGAGGCAAGCAAACAGCCGCCGAAACAAATCAAATCCCCGCCGGCCGCGCAACCCGAGGCCGAGAAAGAAAAGCCTGAAGAATTGGCGCCGCCGCCTGAGAAACCCAAAGAGACAAAGCCGAAACCTAAAGAGAAGCCGAAAGAGGTAAAGAAGACGATGCCAACGACGGAGATCAAGAAGACTGCCGAGGAGATCGAGTCTTCCGAGACCGACAACGCGCAACAGGCGCTAACCGGTGATATAACTCTCGATGATCAGGATTTCCCGTTTGCTTACTATCTTGCGACCATGAAGAGAAAGATCGCCGCTCTGTGGCAGGTCCCGCGCACTTCGCCGGGTGAAGGGATGTACTGCCGGGTGTACTTCCGCGTGGGCAAGAGTGGCGCCATTGCATCACCGTCGATCGAGACACCTTCCGGCAACTTCCTTTTTGATCAGGCGGCCCTGCGCGCGGTGGTCCAGGCCAGCCCGCTGCCGCCGCTTCCCAGTGGATTTGCCGACGAGTATCTGGGAGTTCATTTCAGCTTCGCCTACGAGGAAGAGTGACCCAATGCGATTCAGATTTATCCTGCTTACCTGTCTTCTCCTGCCCATTTCTGCGTTCGGCCAATCCGAGGTCGAGCTCGGAATCAAATCAAGCTACGCCCAGCGGATTCCACTCAACGTCGCTCCTTTTGCCGCCGTCGATGGTACGCGCCCGGATCAGGCTCTGTCGCTGGAGAGCTTGGTGACGGCAGACCTGGAATTCTCGGGTCTGTTCGATCTCAAGAGGAAGAGGGTGCCATTGGCCGCAAACGGTGACAAAGAGGGTTTGGTCGAGGTACGTGGTGCCCTGATCAAGTACAAAGGAGAAACACATTTCGAAGGTAGGGTCATCGACGTGTCTACCAAGCAGCAAATCGGAGGCAAACGTTACCGGCTCAAGGAAGATCAGACCCGTCAGATCGCCCACCACTTCGCTGATGAGATCGTTCGCATGCTCACCGGAGAGAACGGTATTGCCGGTACGCAGATCCTTTATCGACGCAAGACACCGGACCAATGGGAAATCATTATGTCGGATTACGACGGTCACAATCCGCGGGTCCTATTACGTCAGAGCGTGCCACTGATCTACCCGCGGTGGCTCGACCAGGACAGGGCACTCGTTTACAGCAGCTTTCGCTATGGCAAACCGGATCTCTTCATACGCAATTTGAGCGAGCCCGCTTCGAAGCGGCTGTCCAGCTACGATGGCCTCAACTATTCGGTGGATTGGTCCGAAACGCGCCGGGAGCTGGCAGCTACACTGAGCAAGGACGGAAACGCCGAGATTTATATCATGAACACGGACGGTAAAGTGAAGCGTCGTCTAACGCACAACCGGGCCATCGATTGCAGTCCCAGTTGGGCTCCCAGCGGGCGGGAGATTCTCTTTACATCGGACCGCCCCGGCAGTCCCCAGCTGTATATCATGGAATCTGACGGCAGTAATGTCCGTCGTTTGACCTTCCAGGGATCGTACAATGCTTCGCCGGCGTGGTCGCCAAAAGGTGACCTTATCGCGTTCGCCTCCAGAATTGACGGATTCTTCCAATTGTGTACGATACGCCCCGACGGGACCGATTTGAGAGTACTTACCACTGAAGCCAGCAACCACGAGGACCCACGATGGGCGCCCAACGGCCGGCACATCGTCTACGGCGAAGAACGGGGTGGTGAAAGCGCGATAACAATTATTGACATCGGCACCGGGGGTAGGAGAATATTGGCCGGTGGCGACAGTGCGGATTGGTCAGTGCGCTAGCGTTGACTGTAGCTGTAGAACGCAAGATATATCGAGGGAGGTATGTAATGTTCCGTAGAGGTTTGTTTGTCTCCTTGTCGTTAGTCTTCTTGGTCTCATCCTTCGCCTGCACAAAGAAACAGGCCGTTGACACGACGTCAACCAGCCCGGAAGTGGAAACCACCACACCACCACCGGTGCCCGAAACCGAAGTAACCGAGTCGATGGCTGGCACGGATCAGGTCGAGGGCGGAGAGGTAAAGATGCCGGTTCTCGAAGATGTCTTCTTTGCCTATGATAGCGCTGCCCTCACCGGGGAAGCCAAAAGGAAATTGGAGGGCAACGCTCGCCAGCTGAAAGATGCCAGTGGGTCGATGATCGCCATCGAGGGGCATTGCGACGAGCGGGGAACGGTTGCTTACAACCTTGCCCTTGGCGAAAGACGGGCCAAAGCGGCGAGGGATTATCTTAAGTCGCTGGGCATCTCCGAAGGACGGATGAAGACTATCAGCTATGGCGAGGAGCGCCCTTTTGACAACGGCCATAATGAGGCGGCCTGGACAAAGAACAGGCGTGCGCACTTTGTGGTTAGCCCGAATTGATCTTGAACGGTGGTTAGCCCAAATTGATCTTCAACACGTCGCTTATGAAGAAGTTCGCGAGTCTCGCGCTTGCGTCGGGTCTGTGTGCCGGGTGCTACAGCCCCAAGATGATGGAGTTTACTTATCAAGAGCTGGATACCGTCAAGACCCAGCAGAGGGAGCTTCTCGAGAGAATCGACCAGCTGAGCCAGCGGTTTGACGAGGAGAGGGAGGCGAGGCTCACTGCACAGGCCGAACAGTCGCTCACGATGCAGGAGCTCAGGGATCTGGTAGAGGTCTTGTCGACCCGGGTCGACGACACCTCCCAGCTCCTCTCCTCCAACCGTCGCGCTGGGAGCACGGTTCAGCGTCGTCAATCTCGCCCGGACGCCCAGCGTGTCGACGCGCAGCGGGCGGATACCAGTCGGTACACCTTGCCGGACTCTGCGGACATGATGCCTGCAAGTGACGACAGCGATGCCGAGAAGCTTTTTAAGAGCTCCTACATGGACCTCACCCTTGGCAACTATGACCTGGCGGTGCAGGGTTTCAAGAACTACCTGGTTCGATATCCCAATGCGGACGATCTGGCGAACGCTCACTATTATCTGGGTGAGGCCTACTATTCGTCCGCGCGCTACCTGGAGGCGGTGGCAGAGTATCAAACCATAATCAAAGAAAGCTCACGCTCGCGATTTGCCCCGGCGGCGTACCTCAAGTCGGGTTTTTGCTACCAGAAGCTGGGTGAATCGCGGCTTGCGGAGAGGTCCTTTCGCGAGTTGATTTCCCTCTACCCGCGAACCGAGGAAGCCGAGCAGGCGCGGGTAGAGATCCAGGATCTAGGAGGGTAGCAGGCAGGACACACATCTTGGATGGTTTCTTCATCTATGTCGTCGCTCTTGCCCTCCTGGTATCCGTTTCCGCATTCTTTTCCGGTTCGGAAGCCGCACTTTTTTCCCTCAGACGCCCTCAAGTCAGTCGCCTTGCCGAAGAGTCGTTCGCGGGCAGGGAGATTGCAAGGCTGCTGTCGTCGCCGAGAAGGATTCTCGTTACAATCCTCATAGGCAATTTGATCGTCAATGTCTTCGCCACCAGCGCTGCTACGTCGATTGCCGTGCGAATTTTTGGAGACCGGGGCGTGGCTCTCGCCTTTCTGGTCATGTCGGCTGTCATCATGGCGTTTGGCGAGATCCTTCCCAAGGTCATCGCCGTCAACCGGCCCCGCCGCTTCTCCTTACTGGCGGTTTACCCACTGAGAGTCTTACACATAGTCTTCTATCCCGCGCGCTTTCCCATTACCCGCCTGACGGATTCCGTTGTTGATATTCTGAAAAAACGTCTAGGTCGGGCCCGCCGTTTCTTCTCGCAAGAGGAGCTCATCACCGCTTTTGATGTAGTGCGCGACCAGGGGCTGCTCGGCGAGTTTCAGTACGAGCTCCTGTCCAACATCATCGAGTTTAGGGACACGACGGTCAAGGAGATCATGACGCCGAGCATAAACGTGTTTTCGTTGCCGTTGAATCTGGGCAGGGAAGATATCGAAGAACGCATCATAGGCAGCGAGTACTCACGAGTACCTGTTTATGGCGATACGGCGGATGACATTCGCGGTATTATCCATATCAAGGATCTCGCTATCGGCTCGAGCGACGGTTCTGCTTTCGATCTTCAGAATATCCTCAGTCCGCCATACTATGTCCCGGAGTCAACGAAGATTTCCGAGTTATTCAAGGAACTCGGACGTCAAAGATCTCACCTTGCTGTAGTTATGGACGAATATGGATCCTACGTCGGTATCGTGACCATGGAGGATGTTCTCGAAGAGCTGGTTGGGGAGATTCGCGATTCCAAGGAACAGCTAACGGAGTTGTATTCAATGGTCGATGACAATCGCATAATCGTGCTGGGGACGATGGAAATCGATGTTTTCAATGAAGTGTTCAGCGCCGGCATCGCCGACGATGAACACGAGACCATCGCAGGTTACGTGATGGGTGTAACCGGCAGGATTCCTCGCGCAGGAGAGACCATCGATATCGCAAATCTACGCTTCCATATTATATCCGCCCAGCCCAACCGCATACGCAAGATGAGGGTTGAGAGAACATGAGCGTTGAAGTTCTTAGCGTAATATCGGCCGTCGCGTTCTTGATCGCAGCCTTTTCTGCAGGGGCGGAAACCGCGATTATCGCCTGCGATCGTGTCCGGTTGAGGCACCGCGCTGGTAAGGGTGACAACCGGGCACGGTTGCTGCTGCAGTACATCAAGAACCCGGAGTATCTTTTTAGCATTGTTCTGATCGGGACCAACCTGGGGATGATTGGCTGTACGACGACGTTTACGGCGATTATGATACACTATTTTGGCGATTCGGGCGCCACGATTGCCACGGCGATCCTGGTTCCCTCGTTGCTCATATTCCAGGAAATCTTGCCCAAAGGTGTCTTCCTCTACTACGCCGATCGTGCCTCGGTGCTGTCCATCTTGCCTCTCAAGTTATTCGCCATTACACTCTATCCGGTCATAAGGGGTTTTGCAGAGTTTACCAACTTTCTTGCGGCTGCATTCGGTGTGCGTAAGATGGACCGTAAAGTAAGAATGACCATGCAGGAGTTGCTCTTTCACCTCGAAAGCAGCACCAGGGCTGGTGCCATTCCCTCCGATACCATGCAGCTCGCGTCGCGCGCCGTCGAGCTGATCGATTTTTCCGCAAAGGATGTCATGCTTCCTCTCGATAAGGTCGTGATGGCTGAGGAAGGCATGACGACTGAGGAGTACCGGCAGATTTTCGCCCAGGAGCACTTTTCACGGCTGCCCATCTTCAGGCATGATCGGCAAAATGTCGTTGGCTATTTGTCCATTCATAATCTGCTGAGGGCAGGACACTCGAGGCGGGGAGCGCCGGTCATTGAGAGCCCTTATCTTGTGTCCATGGATACGCCGATTGTGGGGATGATGATTCGCATGAAGAATCAGGGTTGTCATATGGCGATGATCCGAGATGAGCAAGGAGCCATCTTGGGTATGACCACACTTGAAGACATTCTCGAACAGCTGGTGGGTGCCATCGTCGACGAGTTCCACTAGCGCGGGGGACATTGGTTTTGCTGAACGTTGCGCCCTTTGAGCTTTTGGGTAGGAGAGCGGTTCTTCTCACTGATGGTGAGTTCTCGACTTTCGGCGCAAAGACCGCTGTCTGTTATTTGCGTTATCGCAGCAAAGATGTTGTGGCTGTCGTGGATCATGCGAGTGGGGGACGGTCGGCTGAGGATATCGTCGGCTTTGGCGGATCCATACCAGTTTTTGCGGACGTGGAGGGTGCCAGGCGTTGCGGGCCGGAGATCGCAATCGTCGGTGTTGCACCGAGGGGTGGCCGGCTAACGGAGTCACTCAGGAGACAGATCTTGGACTGCGTCCACGCCGGAATGGACGTGGTAAGCGGTCTGCACGATTTCCTTCGGGAGGATGAAGCGATCGCCGAGGCCGCAGCCCAAAGCGGCTCTCAAGTATGGGATGTTCGCGAGGTATCGGAGGCGCACGCAGTTGGTACCGGCCGGGGATGCATTACCGGTGCCAAGTCGGTTCTTTTCGTGGGAAGTGACTGCAATGTCGGCAAGATGACTGCGACGGTTGAGGTATTCAATGAGGCCGCGCGGCGTGGTGTCAACGCAGCTTGGGCGGCTACCGGTCAGACAGGAATGATGCTTCGCGGAAAGGGCATCGCCATCGACCGGGTCGTCGCCGACTTCATCGGTGGTGCCGCGGAAGCCTTGGTCAACCATGAGGGAAGGGACAGAGACGTTGTGTTTGTGGAAGGACAAGGTTCAGTCGTTCACCCAGGTTACGCCGGTGTGACCTTGGGTCTTATGTATGGGGTGATGCCCGACTGTATGGTTTTGGCGCATGTCCCATCGCGTGCGCACATCGGGGACAGCCCTTTTTTGATGCCACCGTCCGCAGATCTGGTCAGACTCTACGAACAAGCAATGGCACCTCTCAAGATCTCACCGGTGGTGGCAATCGCCATGAATACAGCGGGGTTTGAGGCCGCGGCTGCCTGTGATATCATGGCAAGAGCGGGGCACGATACAGGACTACCGGTCTTCGATCCCGTTCGCTTCAACGCATCGGGCCTGGTCGACGCGATACTGAATCATTTGCAGTGATTCTCGTCGCATTTGGGAGCTGACATGAAACTTGAAGTCCAGCCGTTCGAACTGCGAACTCGGCACCCCTTTAGGATCTCTCGCGGCGTGCAAACCACACTGGAAGTCTTCATTTTTAGGCTCGAATATGAAGGACTCGTTGGCTGGGGAGAGTCCTCGCCGCCCAACTACTACGGAGAGGACAGTGCAACAGTCGACACCGCTATCAAGAGAGTTGCTGGCAAGCTAGATGGTGATCCGGAAACGCTAAGAACTCGACTCGCCAGCGGTGATCTGCGAGAACTGCTCGCGGAAGACGCGTCGGTCAGGGCGGCGCTGGACGTGGCGCTGTGGGATATCTCTGGCAAGGCGCAAGATAAACCGATCTACGAGTTGTTGGGCCTCGATGCCGCCAAGACGCCGGCGACGTCGTTTTCAATAGGAATCGATACGCCTCAGGTGGTGGACGCAAAAGTCGACGAAGCCTCAGCGTTTCGAATTCTCAAGATGAAGATGGGGCTGCCGGGCGATCTGGCTCTGCTCGATCGGGTTATTGCCAGAAGCGGCAAGACGGTACGTGTGGACGCCAACGAGGGGTGGGATGTGGAGACGGCGTTGCAGATGAGCAGCGAATTGAATGACAAAGGGGTGGAGTTCATTGAACAGCCGATCCACCACGACAGGGAAGATGATCTGCGTACCCTGAAGCGATTGAGCCCATTGCCTATCATCCTCGATGAGAGCATAATCAACCCCAAAGACGTTGCCAAACGGCGTGATCAAGGACACGGTATCAATATCAAGCTGATGAAATGCGGCGGCATAACACCCGCGCTGTCACTGATCGAGGAAGCATCGCGGGCTGACTTGAAGGTGATGTTGGGGTGTATGCTGGAGACGTCGATAGCGATCACGGCGGCGGCCCATCTTAGTCCGCTTGTTGACTATGCCGATCTTGATGGTAATCTCCTGATCGCTAACGACCCGTACTCTGGGGTGACCGTGGCGAACGGTAAACTGGTCTTGCCAGACCGACCCGGTTTGGGCGTGGTCAAGCGGGGAGACTCGCTGTAGGTGACGTCGAAGCTGCGGCGGAGCTGGGTCACTCGAGGATTACGACAACCATCGCATGATCCTTGCTATGCGTGATCGACAAGTGGATGTCGCTTACGGATTGCAGTTGGGCATGCTTGCGGGCTTTTCCAAAGAGCTTCATTTCGGGTTTGCCCGTCTTAGCATTGACTACGACGATATCCCTCCATCTCACTCCATCGTTCCAACCCGTGCCCAACGCCTTCATGCACGCCTCTTTAGCCGCAAATCTCGCCGCCAGGCGCGGCACGGGATCCTTGTAGCGCAGCGAGTAAGCCGTCTCTTCGGGTGAGAAGATTCTGGCCAAGAAACGTTCGCCATACTCGCGATACACTCGTTCGATTCGCTTCAATTCGATGGTGTCAACGCCGATCCCCTTTATCATTTGTCCCCCGCCGCGAGAAAGTTGGGCACATCCTTGTTCGCAGTCTGAGTATAAATGTTCCAGCCATGCCTTGCAATTGGCATTGCTAGTGACTAAAGTGGCAGATCGTCATGCTAGAAAATGGTAAGTACTTCAGACGAAATTTCATCCTTGGTGTGGTTACGGGTGCGCTCATCAACGTGGGTATGGCGTTCCTTGACCCTGTCACCGTCTTGCCGGTTTTCGTGTCCAGATTGGGCGGGTCGGCCGCTGTGATAGGATTTGTCAGTGCTTTACATGGAGTAGGCTGGTTTCTGCCGCAGATTTTTGCATCACGGTTGGCGGAGACCAGAAGTCGCCTCATCAATCTGTACCGGACGGTAACGCTCATCAGAGTTCTGGCCTTCGCGGCTGTGGTGTGCACCGTTTTTCTCTTGGATACCGAAAATGCCTCGGTCATGCTGCCCGTCTTTGTTCTCATGCTGTTGGTCGCGCACTTGGCCGGTGGATTCTCGGCAATACCGTTTCTCGAGATCACGAGCAAGACAATTCCGGTCACCAGCCGGGGCCGCTTTTTTGGCACCCGGCGAGTGATCGGGGGCGCTCTCGGTGTTGTAGCTGGGATCTTGGTCGGACTTATTCTCGACAGCACGGACGAA
>Ga0224512_10002167_pt1 | contig 18203 bp, 14 predicted proteins | sample SF_May12_sed_USG_4_FD_169103 | JGI IMG/M metagenome (GOLD analysis project Ga0224512, IMG submission 169103) | Sediment microbial communities from San Francisco Bay, California, United States - SF_May12_sed_USGS_13 | ecosystem: Environmental > Aquatic > Marine > Sediment | place: USA... | reverse complement strand
TTCTGCAAAGTACTGATAATCAGGCAACGAGCGCCGTCTTGTCAGCCTTATTTTTCAACAAGTTACAGCGCGCCTGCTGGCTACGAACCGAGCGGTCGGGAGTTCGAATCTCTCCGGGCGCGCCAAAAAAGACAAAGGGTCCCCATCGGGGGCCCTTTGTCTTTTTTGGCTCTGGATAACATTCGAAATCGAGAGTTCGATCCGAGGAACGCGCAGCGTTCCGACAGGCCGAAGGCCCATCTCTCCGGGCGCACGCAGTGCGCCCCAAAGAGGTGACGAGCGAAGCGAGGAATCAATCTCTCCGGGCGCGCAAGCCTGAAATTTCGATTGACCTTGCTACGCTTTCCGTGTCGCCGAAGGACACCAGGTTTGCACCTGACACACCCGGCACGTCCGTTAGCTGCTGCAGCATCTCAGCGCAAATTTCGACTCCCTCGTTCCCGGGATTCTTCGCCTGCCTGAGTCGTTTGATAATGTCGTCCGGAACGACCGTCGCGCGCAAATTGCTGGCGAGCCATTCGCCGACGTCGGCCGACGGTATTGGCGCGATGCTGATGATGACGTTTACTCTCTCGAGAAGCTTGGCGTCGACGAGGCCTGCCACATAACGTTTTATCAAATCAATGTCGAAGCAAAGCTGAGTCTGAATAAACTTGACGCCAGCGTCCGCTTTCGTCGCGATCTTACCGGGCTGCCAGCCGCGGGCAGGATTGAATGCCGTAGCGATTGAACCGATAAAAAAATGCGATGGATTTGCATTATTCGGATCTGACTGCAAAGCATGCGCGGCGGCGATAAGCTTTCTTGCACCCCAGTCATAAACGGTCGTGGGCTTCGATGGAAAATCCGCCGAAAACTTTTGCCCTCGCATCAGCAGCAAGCTCGTAACCCCAAGTGCCGCGGCGCCCAAAAGGTCACTGTGCAAGGCGATGCGATTACGGTCCCGGCAGGTCAGGTGCAGGACCGGGTCGATTCCCTGATCGAGCAATATGCCGGACGTAACCAGGGGGGACATATGAACGCGACCCCCCGGGTTGTCCGTAACTTGTACCGCATCGACCATTGAGGTCAGGATGCGTGCCTGTTCGACGATGGACGCAGCGGTTGACCGCGAATCGAGTTTCAGCTCGGCACTGAGCGTGAAGTCCTGGGTCCGCATTGCTTCTTCGAAAGTCTTCAAGGGGCATTCCGTAGCGTTGATTCAGCAAGTCTCGGATCATTGGGCTTTGATTGTCAATGTAATACGCCGTAAACCCGTTGTAGAATTCGACGCTCAGCAAATCCCGGAAAAGACACGAGCTACGAGATGAGTTCTGCGGCGACACAAAGAGCCACCTTCAAGGAGGCAATTGGACTTGTGAGTCAGGGTCAGGTTGACCGGGCCGAGGAAATCTGTCGGAGCGCAGTCGAGGAGGATCCACAAAACGTCAATATCCTGGCGCTGCTCGGCGCAATACAGATCAAGCGGAAGCGTTTTCTAGACGCGGAAAAGTGGCTGGCACAGGCGATTGACCTGGCGCCGACGTTCGCCAAACCGCACGAAGATCTGGGCGTTGCCCTGATGCATCAAAACCGGATCGAGGACGCTGTACCGGTCTTGCAAAAGGCGACTCGTCTCGACCCAACGCTCGAGTTGGCCTGGCTAAGCCTCGGTAAAGGCCTCGCCATGATGGGCAAAGGCAAGGAGGCCGACGAAGCGTTCGAGAAATCATTCAGTCTGAATCCCGAACGCAAGAAACTGGCGCTCGCAGCTGAGCATCACCAGGCCGGGCGTGTCGACGAAGCCGCGCGACTCTACAAGGAAGTGCTGCGGGACAATCCGAGGAATGTCGACGCATTGCGGATGCTGGGCATCATGGCGTACGCCGCGTCCGACATCGATGAGGCCGAACGGCTGTTCCGGCGTACAGTGGAACTGGCGCCGGATTTCGTCAATGCGATAGTCGACCTCGGCAATACGCTCAAAGAACAAAGTCGTTATGAAGAAGCGATCGATTGCTTCAGGAAAGCGATCAAACTCGAGCCGACCAATGTCAAAGCGCATTATCAGCTCGCGTCGACGCTAAGTCCTGCGGCACTGACGTACGATGCCATTGAGTCCTATGAACGCGTGCTGGAGCTCAGGCCCAGGCATGCTGGCGCCAAACTCGGGCTCGGCCACATGCTGAAAACTGTTGGCCGACAGGAAGACGCGGTGCAGGCCTACCGCGATTGCATCGAGTTGAAGCCGGACAAGGGTGAGACATACTGGAGCCTTGCGAACCTCAAGACCTACAAACTGACTGATGAGGACATCCGCGAGATGGAGGCCCGGGTGGACAAAAAGGGCATCGGTGATGAATCGCATATCAATTTCCTGTTCGCCCTGGCGAAGTCTTATGAAGACAGAGGAGATTTCGATCGGGCTTGGGAATACTACGGCCGGGGAAACGCCACGCGCCGAATGCTCGAACATTACGATCCGGTCGGTACAGAGGTGAAGAACGACGCCATCATCGAGGTATTCAGCAAGGAATTCGTCGAAAGGAGCTCCGGTCTGGGCCATCCGGACAAAGCCCCGATCTTCGTCGTCGGCCTGCCGCGTTCGGGTTCCACACTGATCGAACAAATACTGGCCAGTCATAGCATGGTCGAAGGGACCTCGGAATTGCCCTACGTCCAGCAAGTGGCCCGAACGCTCGATCGGAATCGTGCCGACGGTATCAACTATCCACAGGCGCTACTCGAACTTGAAGAAAAACACTTCAAGGCGCTGGGCCAGGACTATATGCAGCGGGCACAAATGCATCGCCTCGAGGGCACGCCACACTTTATCGACAAGATGCCGAACAACTTCCCCAGCGTAGGCTTCATCCAGCTGATGTTGCCCAATGCGAAGATCATTGATGCCAGGCGCTATCCGCTTGATTCATGCCTGAGTTGTTACAGGCAGTTATTCGGTCAGGGCCAGCCGTTTACCTATGACCTCACCGATATTGGCGAGTATTTTCTGCAGTATCAGCGCCTGATGGATCACTGGCATGACGTAATGCCGGGTCGCATCCTGACCGTACAATATGAAGATGTCGTGACCGACTTCGAAACCCAGGTCAGGCGGCTGATCGACTATTGTGAGCTGCCGTGGGAAGACGCGTGTCTCCGCTTTCACGACACGGACCGCCCGGTGCGCACGGCCAGCTCGGAACAGGTACGGCAACCGATCTACACCAAGTCAGTACATTTCTGGCGCAATCATGAGAAGCATCTGGGGGAACTCATCGAGGTGCTGCAGCCGGTGCTTGATCGCTACAGGCAATACGACTACATCAACGCGAAATAGCAGCTTCCGTCAGGGTGCATCGAAAGGCCAGACTTCCAGGCCGTGTATCGCGTTGCGAACGTCCATCGTCAGGTTGATACTCAGCGTCGTTTTCATCGACTCGAGGTCGTGCAGCGTGACGGTCGACGGTGATGAACCCGCTGCGATCAGGCTGTCAGTAATCGCGCAGAGTCCACGGCCAAATGCTTGTCGCGCGATTCGCGAATCGTCGAGGTCGGTATGCGTCAGAAGGCTGTCGTCGTAACGCGGCACGCGAAAGAGCCGCTGTTTTTCCGGCGATACGAAACGCACGAGATCGGATTCTGTATCGTTAAAAAGGACGCCGTCGCGAAACGGCCGGGCATTATGGGATCCAGCCGGCAGCGGGCTGACCATGCTGATCTGGTTGCCCGTGTAGCGGAGCAGGCCGCCTGTTCTGAGGCCGCTGATAAACATGCCGCGGCTGGTGCAAAAAACATTATTGATGTGCAACTCATTGCGCAACGGCGGACCTTCCGTTCCAGACGGCAGAAAAGGTGTCGCTTGAAACCCGTCGACGGTCTTTGTGATGTGGAGGCCCCAGGAAAACCGCTCCTCGTCGAGGTCAAAACCGAGGATGGCATCGTGACCGGTCGAGGTCACATAGAGTCGGCGCTTGTAGCGATGTATTTCGTGGCAATGCTTGAGATAGGGCGAGCGAAACGATGCGATCTGTTCAAACTGCGGGCTGTAGACAAACAACTCGTCGCTTGCGGCGACGTACACTTTGTCCGTATCGAAAGCAATGCCGCGCAGGCCGCGATCCCAGCCGCGTCCTTGCCAGTCTATGTCGGCCGTGTTCCAGTCGACAGGCTGTGCTACCCGTTGCCGGCCGAGATCGACTAGGTAGAGTCCGCCGTGGCTTTCGCCCTGGCGACTACCGCGCACGACCGATGTTGCCAGAAGTGTTGTCACAAGACTCCTGACGCCCTGTTCGGGACCGACTCATATTGTGAAACGCGCATAAACTGATGGCTTAGCGTAAAGAAAACGTAACATTATGAATACTATACATTAACTTGCCTATGGTGAGACCAGGGCCTGGCCGTTATGAATCGGAGATCGGGCGACGCAAATAAGTTCGTGGATTGCGGGCCCGCACTGAGGTAGCATCGGGAATAAGTGGTGCCGGGGGCCAGGTGGCACACTGAATCTCTAATAAAACGTTTTTGTTACCGGGGGACAAGAATGTCTGATCAGCAAACACCGCAGCAATTCTCCAGGACTTCACTCGCCGTTGCCGTTTCGGCAGCCTGTGTAGCCGCTCCTTCCGCACACGCACAAAAAACGGCCATCGAAGAAATCGTCGTTACGGCTACGAAGCGTGAAGCCAGTATTCAGGACGTACCGATGTCCATCACGGCATTCGGAAATGACGAAATCGTTCGAGAAGGATTCAAACAGCTTGACGATTACGCGGGTCGCATACCGGCGTTGTCGTTCGGGACACGGCATCCGGGTGGCTCGAATGTCATCATGCGCGGCTGCGCTGTGTCCGGTATTGCTTTCAGCGATAATCCGACGACGTCCGTGTATCTCGACGAGCAGCCTATAACGGTGGCGGGCTTCAATCCCGATCCGCGGCTTATCGACATAGAACGCCTTGAAGCCCTCAGCGGACCGCAGGGCTCATTGTTCGGCGACGCTTCGCAGTGCGGCACGCTACGCATTATCACCAACAAGCCTAGGACGGATGAGTTTGATGGCTGGGTCGATCTTGGCGTGTCGAGTGTGGCCCACGGCGATGTCGGATACGACGTCAGTGGCATGGTGAACTTTCCGATCGCCGATGACAAAGCGGCGCTGCGCCTGGTCGGTTTTTTTGCCGAAGAAGCAGGTTACATCGACAACGTGCTCGGAGGGAGTCCGACCGGCCCGTTATTTCCGGCAGGTGGTGTCAGCACCTTCGACAACGCCGAGTTCGTCGCCAAAGATGTGAATGGATCGACGACCATTGGTGGTCGTGCCAGTCTTCGCTGGCTCCCGACCGAAGACTGGACCGTCGATATCGGCGCTATTTATCAAAAGCTTGAAGAGGACGGATTTGGCGATACCGATATCCCCGAGAATTTCCTGGACGGGCGCAGCCTTGGTGAGTGGCAGCAGATGCGCTACGAAGAGGAAGACTTTGAGGACGAATGGTATCAGCTGGCATTGACGCTAGAAGGCCGATTGGGCGGCGCCGACGTGGTGCTTGCGACGTCATTCCTGAACCGTGAATACCTGTTTCGGGCAGACGCGACGACGTATCTCAGCGGCTGGCAGGAACGCTATCCGAACAAGATAAGCGCCGGCGGTTACTACGCCATTTATGACTTTCTGCCCGATCAGGACCCCCGTGCCCAGGTGTTCAGTACCGGCGAATCGGACCGGACCAGCATCGAGCTCCGCGTCGCCACGCCCGGCGATTCGGACAGCCGCTGGTCGGGCATCGTCGGCGCGTTTTACAACAAGTCCGAGGAGCACGCGCATTTCTCGTCCAACGTCGACAACCTTATTGACAGTGGCACAGCAACCGTCGCTTATGCGTACGGTGCTCACTTCTACCTGAACTATGTTGCGTTTTACTACAATTGCGGTCCCGGAGACGACAATATCAACGAGTGTATCTATCCGGTAGCCCCGTCCAATAACTGGTGGACCGGTGTGTATGACAACACGCTGAAGCAGACTGCGCTGTTCGGCGAAATAGGCTTCGACATCACGGATAACTTCAGTATTACGGCTGGCGGCCGCTGGTTCAGTGTCGATCTCGACCGGCGTTTGCAGCAGTCGACGCTGGTTGGCGGTTTGTCCGATTACCGCACAATGGCACGAGAATCGGACTGCTCGGGTTCAACCGGCGACCATTGCTACCAGGACACGTTGTCGTCGTCTTCCGAGTCCGGGTTTGTGCCCAAAGTCACGTTGAATTATGACCTCAGCGACAATGTCATGGTTTATGGTACTTATTCCGAAGGGTTTCGCCGCGGTGGTGCCAACGCTGCGAAGCCGAGGTCGATATTCGGCCGGGCGCCATACAATCAGTTCAGCTCCGATCTCGTTAAGAATTACGAGGTTGGTACGAAAACGACGCTGGCCGACGGGCGCGTGCAGCTCAACCTCACAGCCTACAGAATGGTCTGGGAAGACATGCAGATCGAGGCCGAAGATCCGACGCCAAACCTGTTTACGCTCGGCATCCTCAATTTCCCGGAGGCCGAAATTACGGGGGTGGAAGCATTCCTGAACTGGTTACCGGCCGACGGCTGGAACGTCACGGCGAACATCGGCTTCAATGACGCGGAGCTGTCCAAGAGCGGCACGCTGGAGGTCGAAGGCGCACCGATCGACAGGTCAGCGGAAAAAGGCACCCGCCTGCCGTTGACGCCGGACATGAAAGCCAGCCTCAACATAGACCGATATCTGGACAACACGATCTGGGGCGCCGCACCGTCGTTCGGGATTGGTATCCAGCATACGGGCGATTCGGTCAATTCCCTGTCTGGAATTCAGTCGGTAGAATTTGACCAGCCGGTTCGTACGCAAGACGCCTACACGCTTGTGAATCTTCGCTTCGGCCTCGAGGCTGAGGGCTGGAGCGCGTCGCTGTTTGTGAATAACGCTACCGACGAATATGCCGAGCAGTTCTACAACGACCGCTGGGCGCAGACCAGGCTCAGCGTCAACCGACCGCGCACGATCGGCGTCAACTATCGAAGGAACTTCGAGTAACGAGGTTGCCGCCGGCTCGCGATGGATATCGATACCCTTCTCAGGGATCTCGGCAGCATTGACGCTGCTGCATTGAGCGACGCGATTCTTGCCCAGGACGAGGAAGCCTGGCGGGAAGACCAGAATCGTCAGCAGGTTTTCGATGTGCACAGGGAAACCGAGTCTATCGTGCTGGTATTCGTCAACCTCGAGCAGTGGCCGGAAATCGAAATCGTGAAACAGCCTGGATGGGATCGTCTCGCCGACGTGGCCATACCGGTCATGCATCAAATTATCGACAGGCATTATCCGAAGGGCGGCACGATCATCCGCGCGATGGCGGCCAAGCTCCTCGCCGGCGGCAAAATCAGGCCGCATATAGACACCCACCCATCGTTTCACATTGGCCATCGCATCCATGTGCCGATTACGACAAATCCCAGGGTTCGCTTCATGATTGACGGCAGGCCGCATCGCCTGGAGGTTGGCAGGGCCTATGAGATCAATAATCAAAAGAACCACAGCGTGATGAACAAGGGCGCTGAAGACCGGATTACGTTCATCTTCGACTATATTCCGCCCGAGCAGCTCGCCAAACTGGGGCAACGACGGGCTCGAGCAACAGCGTCTGCCTGACAAGAACAGGGACATTCTTAATTTAATGTATTAATACATTAAATTAAGAATGTCCCCATTCCCTGCCAGCGTCTGGGCTTTTATTATTCTCCCTCTGTTTTCGACGGTGGTTCGGGTGCTGTTGCTGCGGGTTGCTGCGCATCCGGCCATCCCGAGCGCAGGTGCAGGTCGCGCTGCGGGAATGGAATTTCGATGCCATGTTCTGTCAGCTTGGTCTCAAGCGCCCAGAGATACGCGGATCGGGTCCTCGTGGGGCGCCGTGCGCCCTGTCGGTTAACCCAGACGAGCAGCAGGAAATTCAGGCTGCTGTCGCCGTATTCCACGAGCCAGACATCGGGTTCGCGGCCCTTCATATGGGTTAATGTATAGGGTACTTCGGCCGCCGCTTCGAGTGCGGCTTTTTTTACCGTTTCCTTGTCACTGCCGTAGGCCACACCGAAAGGAATGCGGACGCGCAGTACGCGCTCGCCAAGCGTCCAGTTAGTGAGTCGCGTCGTAACGAACTCGGAATTAGGCACGACGATGTCAATGTTGTCGTTGGTATTGATGAGTGTGCTGCGTACATTGATAGCTTTAACCGTACCCGTGAGACCCGTATCGAGCTCAATGTAATCGCCAACACGCAGCGAGTGCTCGAAAAGTATGATCAGTCCTGAAACGAAATTGTTGACGATGGACTGCAAACCAAAACCGATTCCGACACTAAGTGCACCGGCGACCAGCGCAAGGTTGCTGAAGTCGAGCCCTATCGAGGACAGCGCAATGACCAATCCGAGAATAATGATCGTGTAGTGACTGAGTCGACCGACCGTGTACAGCGATGCTTGCGTTCCACCAGACTCGCTTTCACCTACACGCCGGATCGTGTGCCGGATACCGCGGGATAGAAGATACGCGACGGTTAGAATGATCAGCACGCGCAGTATGTCACCGCCGGTAACTGGTGTTTCTCCCACCGAGAACAAAGTAACGTCGGCCAACCCGACGACGCGGATATAGGCTGTCTTGATCGAGCGACTGATGGTGGAGAGCCACGACTTGAGCGCGCCCGTATATTCGGCAGCGGTGCTATCGACGACTAGCATGAGGAGCTTCAGGTCGGCAATAGCCGCGGTGAGTTCTCCGATCTGCGTCAGAGTTTGCTGGGCGGTACCCAGTCGCTGGTCCAGCAGACGACGCGAGGCTCGATCAAGGCCATCGCGATTAACACTCTGAACCGCAAGCAGCTCATCCCCGGTTTCCCGTTTCCACTCGGGCACGAGTTGTTCGACGCTGCGCACGAATTCCGACCATTCGAGCCCCTGATTCTCGAGCGCACCTATATCAGGCACCGCATCGAGAACCATTTCGGTCCACCAGCGCTGTGCCTCGGATCGCGCCAACGTCGCTTTGGCCAGCGTGACGCTGATCTCTGCAGCGGTCAGCCGCTGTTGCTGCAAGCGCTGCTGCGATCGGCCTTGTGCCGTGTTCAGATCGAGCCCGCTCGCGGCGATTTGAGCCGCGCGTAGATTCTCCTCGGCATTCTCGACCGCGGCCTTGTCGGTATCCACGCGTTTGTACAAGGCGTTGAGGTTCGCTTCTTCGGCCGTGGTCGCCAATCGATCCCTGGCGAGGTCCGCGCGTGTTGCCATCGCCTGCGCATAGGCGCTGGCCCGCTCCGATCTTTTGGTCAGGAGCGCCAGGCGACGCGTTGAAATAGCCTTCGCCGAGCGTGCCTGTAGCAATCTCAGACCAGCCAGCCAACGTTCGTCGCCAGCCGGAGCGTCCACGTAATCGTCGAACACGGCGTCCCGGTGCCGGGTAGTGCCATCCAGAACGCGTTTCTCGCGATCCACCTCGAGCTGTTCCTCGGCCGCGGCGGAGCGCGCAGACCGTGCGTCTGCAGCGAGTTTGAGCAAGGCATCGATCGAATAAGTTGCCGCCGCCGGCTCCAGTTCCTGTTGCTCGAGCTCGGTGTCGTCCAGAAGCGCCAGGAATGCCGTGAGGTTGTCCCGTGCCGCTTCCAGGATTGACTGGGCGATCAACTGGTTCTGCGGCGCCAGCTTGGCAATCTGGACACCCGTATCTTTGAGGTAGGCCTCGATCCTTGGTTCGACCTCGGCGCGGGATCCCTCGAAATAAGCCCACCAGTTGGTTTGCAGGGAACGCAGGTCCGGTACGGCCGGTTCCGCCGTGTCGGGAGTCTCCTGCGCGAAGCTGTTCGCCGCGAACAATAAACTCAGCAGTAACAACAGGAGGCGTGTCGAGTGCGCTATTTTCATGGGGTCAGGGATTTGACGGACTTCGTATGGCTGCAAGTCGCACATGCTACGAGAAATCGGTAGTACATGCACTTCACCGTGCGCTGAAAATCAAGCGGCGGATTGGTCCAATGCCGCCACCGCGTTCAAATTGCAGTATCCTGTACAAAATTCAAATTAGAGGGGGGGAAACCATGCTGATCGTTCATCACCTGGAAAACTCGCGTTCACAGCGTGTCCTGTGGTTGCTGGAGGAACTCGGCGTCGAGTATGAGATCAAGCGCTACGGGCGCGACAAGCAGACTAGCCTGGCACCCCCGGAACTCAAGGAAATTCATCCTTTGGGCAAAGCGCCGGTCATTGTAGATAACGACGTGACCATGGCGGAATCCGGCGCGATCATCGAATACCTGGTACACACTTACGACGATGGCAAACTGCATGCTGTCGCCGGCGCCCCGGAGTGGCGGTCCTACACGTATTGGATGCACTATGCGGAGGGCACCTTCATGCCCCTGATGATCATCTCGCTGATTCTCGCGCGAATAGAGACAGCGCCGATGCCCTTCTTCGTGAAACCGATCGCAAAAGGTATTGCCGGCAAGGTGCGCGATAGCTATCTCGACGCCAACGTGAAAAGCAATCTCGATTTCATGGAGGAAACGCTGAGCGAGTCGAAATGGTTTTGCGGCGACAGGTTTACGGCCGCCGATGTGCAGATGAGTTTTGCGCTCGAAGCGGCCGAAGTACGGACTGATCTTGCTTCTGACTATCCGCATCTTGCTGCATTTCTCAAGACCGTTCGCGCGCGGCCTGCCTATAAATCGGCGCTCGATCGTGGCGGGCATTACGAGCTGATGGGTACCGGCAAGAATTCATAGCCCGTCGGCGATGCCACGCTCGCGTGGGCCTTCTACGTATGGTTTTTATTGCGTTTTCTTCACTATTATTCGTGTAATCAAGTCAGCTCCTGGGGAACAAACATGACCGACACAGCCAACCTGGTTCTATTGTCCTCTCTGGGCGCGGAGCTCTCGCAGGAAGAGGCGAGTGTGCTCAGCGGCCTCATGAGTCCGCGGGAACTGGCCGACGGCGACTACCTTATTACCGAGGGTACAAGCGATGATTCGCTGCACGTGCTGCTGGAGGGCAAGCTCGAGGTGGTCAAGCACACGGGCGGCGGTGATATTGCCGGACTCGCCATCCTCAGAGAAGGCGACCTGGCGGGCGAACTCAGCTTTATCGACGGCCATGAACACACGGTCGGCCTACGCGCGCTATGCCCGACTCATGTTCTTACTCTGAAGCGTGAGGATTTCGAAAGCGTTGTCGATGCGCATCCGAAGCTCGTTTACAAAGTCATGCGTGCAATCGCCCGATCCACTCACCGCATCGTGCATCGCATGAACACCGAGTTTATCGAACTCAATAATTACATATTCAAGCAGCACGGACGTTATTGAATCGACGACCCCGGCAGTAGCCCTGTCGCATTTCGCCTGAGTCGCACACGACGACCATGGCGCGCCAGTTCTCGACGAAATGATCGGCGTCCTTTTTGCCGAGAAGCCCAACAAGGTCGTCGTACAAAGCGCCCTTGATCAGTTGGTACTCACGTTTCGCCTCAGCCCGATACCACGCCGATGCATCCCTTGTGTTCACGTCAACAAAACCCGCGGCGCGAAACCGCTCGCCAAGCTCATCCAGCGTCTCAAGGGCGTAGGTAAGGCCCTCCAGTTTGAACCAGTAGCGCATATCGTCCGAGTAGTCGCGCTCTGATTTCATCCATTCGTAGCAACTCAGATAACCGCCTGGCACGAGCACGCGGTGGCACTCGCCAAGTAAAGATATCTTGTCGCTCGTCTGTGTGATGGCGCCCGACGAGACAACGATATCGAACGATTGATCAGGAAAGGGCAGTGGTCCAGGCTCAACGGTTTCGAATCTGCATCGGTCCTGCATACCGATTTCTTTCGCTGCCGCCGTCGCGCGTTCAATCAGCGGTGCTTCGATATCGATCCCAACGACACTCGCATCGAATGTGTGGGCCATTTCGAATGCCGGGCCTCCAATTCCGCAGCCGACATCCAGTATGCGTTTGCCTCGAGCTTCAGTTCCCTGCAATATTTTGGCAACATTGCCGGGTCCGCCGGGCGCCATATAACCCCTGCCCCAGATAAGCTCCAGCATTCTGACCATCGAATCGTGGTATTCGTTATCATGTGTCACGGCGTTGCTCATGCCGAAAATTCTACCGTAAAATGAAGTCGGACAGGGATCACAGAGATCCGTGCGCCGCGCTGCTACGGTAGCGTGCATGAAAGGCAAGATCATAGTTACGCTGTTTGCGCTGCCGTTTTTCGCTGTCGGTGTGTGGATGCTGTGGTCTGTCAGCAGCTCATTCCATGATGCATGGCGAATGCAGGACTGGGTGCCGGTCGATGCCAAGCTGGTGCGTGGTGGCTACGAAACGCATAGCGGTGATGACTCCGATACCTACGAGGCCTATGCCGAGTATTCCTATACGTTCGAAGGTCAGTGTTTTGTCGGCGAACGGGTGTCGCTAAACGATGGCGGCGACAATATCGGTGACTACCAAATGGATATGGGTCGCCGTCTGCAACGTACCGCCGCAAGCGGTGGTGACATCGTCATCTACGTCGATCCGAACCAACCGCAAGCCTCGATCATTGATCGCAATATACGATGGGGGTTGATCGGTTTTAAATCGATCTTCCTGTTCGTGTTCGGTGGCGTTGGGCTCGGATTATTGATATTCGCCTGGCGGGCTACGCCTGAGAAAGACCCCAATCAGCCTGAATACAAGGAATCGCCGTGGCTGCTGAAGGATGCCTGGCAATCATATTCAATCCGTTCCAGTTCGAAGACCGCGATGTGGGGTGCCTGGGCGTTTGCGGCTTTCTGGAATCTCATATCCGCAGCACTGCCCTTTCTTATGTACGAGGAGGTCGTGAAAAAAGAGAATTACCTTGCGCTCGTCGGCCTGCTCTTCCCATTGGTCGGCATTGGCCTGTTGGTCTGGGCGGTCCGCCGCACCCTTGAATGGCGGCGCTTCGGCGCCGCGCCAGTGATGCTCGATCCCTTCCCGGGCTCGATCGGCGGCCACGTCGGCGGCACCATCGACCTGAATATGCCATTCGATCCGGCGGCCCGATTCCAGCTGACGCTTGACAACCTGCACAGCTACATGTCGGGCAGTGGCAAGGATCGCAGCCGTAAGGAAGAAGCAAAATGGCAGGACGCGACTGTTGCACACGCCGAGCAGGGTGCCAGGGGCACCCGACTGGCGTTCCGATTCGATGTACCGGAAGGGCTCGACGCATCGGATGCAGATCGGGGCGACAGCTATCATGTGTGGCGCCTCAATTTGCGGGCGGCGTTACCGGGCGCGGATCTCGATCGTGACTACGACATACCGGTGTATGCAACTGCGACTAAATCGCGCCAGCTGTCGGATCGCTCAGTACAGAAGGCCCGAGCCGAGCAGAGTTTGATCGATAACGAGTCGGTCGCTGAGGTCATCAAAATTCGACAAAACGCCGGTGGCAAACAAATGCTGTACCCAATGGGCCGGCACGTCGGCGCGGCACTCGGTGGCTTGATCGTTGGGGCGATCTTCGCAGCTATCGGCTGGTACATGATTGTTGCGGAAGGCCACTCGATTTTCGGTAGCGTATTCGCCGCAGTCGGCGCACTCATCGGGATGTTTGGCCTTTACCTGATGCTCAATTCACTCGAAGTCTCAAAAGAGGCCGGCAACATCAAGGCGGTTCGCAGGTTGTTGGGTCTACCCATCAGTCGCAAGCAGATGCATCGAAACAATTTCGAGCGCTTCGAGAAAAATAGCACGATGAAAACGCAGTCGGGCGGCAAGCACACTATTCACTACTCGATTAGCGCGATCGATCGACAGGGCAACGAGATCGTCGTGGGCGAGGGCTTCAAAGGCGAAAACGAGGCGAAAGCGGCTATTCGTGTAATTGCCCGGGAACTTGGCCTTCGCGAATCACTGGAATGTCACGCCACCCGAGGCCTCGGGTGGCGTGCAGTTCGCTAGACAAATTCTATTGGTTCCAGAACTTCCACCAGGGCTTCTTTTCTTTCTTCTCATCGTCCGCGGACGCTTCGTCGGTCTCTGCGTCCAGGGCATCATCGGCATCGGGTTCACCCATGCTGCCCTTCCCACCGGCCTTGTACTCTTCCTTGATCACTTTTCGCTCGTCGCGACGCGCCCGTATTTCCTGGGACTTTTCGTTGCCTCGCGTGGCTGCGTTGTCCAGGCCTTTGGCTGAATTGTCTTTCATTTTGGCTGATTTGTTTTTTGCCTTGACGGATTTATCGCGTTCAACGTCGTTAGCATCATCGTCGCCCATGTAGTCGTCATCGGAGTCTTGGACGTCGGCGGTTTCGTCTTCCATGGCATCTTCGATTTGATCGCGTGAACTCTTGTCGCGTGGGTTAAGCCTGTCGCGCTCCACCTCAGCACGATCAGCAACGTCCTGCGAGCGTTCCTGCATAGCTTTGCCAGGCTTGCTCTTTTCCATCTGTGCATCCGCCGGCGAGGCAGACACTATTGCCAATACCGCGATCAACGCAGCAACGATGTTCAAGTGTTTCATGTGAATTCCCTCAGATTTGAAGCCAGATCCTGCAATCGACTGGCGAAAACGATTTCTTGATCGTGCTGTATGCTATCTGCGCGCGAACCAGGTAACAACGAGGTAATTGTGAACCATTGTGACAGTACGTCCATCGACTAATTGAAGGCTAAGCATGACACAAATTTTCACAATCTCCGGGTCGAATTGCCATTAAACTAGCCATCCATACGACTGTGTGCTTGAAGGGGAAAGAAATGGATATCAAAAGTCTGGCGACTCAGCTGATTATGAGCAAAATTGGCGGTGCGAATGACTCCGGTGCGGCTGCATCGGCACTCGACGACCTGGTGGGTGGTGACAAAGGTTTCGATCTCGGCGATATTGTCGGCCAATTCACGGGGAGCGGCGGCGATTTGGCATCGAAAGCCAAGTCCTGGCTTGGTGACGGTTCCAATGACTCGATTTCACCGGCACAGCTTCAGGATGCGATCGGTGGCGACAAGATCGAGGCATTTGCGGCGAAACTCGGCATCGGTAAAGAAGAGGCCAGCAGCAGCCTTTCTCAAATACTGCCGGAGCTTATCGACAAGAGCAGCCAGGGTGGCAATCTGCTGGACTCGGTGGGTGGTGCGAAAGGGCTGGCCGGGCTGGCGTCGAAGTTCTTTAAGTAAGCTTCGCCGCAATAAGGACGTCAGGATTATCCGCGTTCGAGAATGACTGCGATAAAAGCATCGGCCTCCGCGATCGAGCGATTCATGTCAGCGATCAGTATGTCGACATTTGACTCGATGATTGTTGCCTCTCCCTCAAGCGCGGCGATGGCGGAGAGATTGAGATTGTGTTTGAGGTACAGCACCTGGTCCTGGAATGAAGCCAGAACAGGCTGCATGCGGTCTTCTATCTGGCGCATCGATGCAATAAGGCGAGTGGCGTGTTCACGAGTCTGATCGAACTGCTGCTCGGCAATACGACGCAGCGCGGGGTCGTTGTAGTCATCGAGTTCAGAGCTCCATTCGTCGAGCAGCCGGTTGCTGGCGTTGACAACGCGATCGATACGTTTGCTGATGCGATCCGCAGCTGCCTGGCTGCGCTTATGTGCCGAATTGAGCTTGTTGTACTGACGTTCGAGACCGCTTTCCGGAAGGTCAACCACGGCCTTGAATTCAGTGAGTGCGTCGCGAAATTGTTCAGCCGCTGCATGTTGGCTGTCGCGGGCTTCTTCGACGCGGTCGACGAGTACCTGGCGTGGTTCTTTCCACATCCAGTCGATTCCGGAGTGCAGATTTCCGGTGACAAAATAACCGGCGCCAAGCAAGGCCACCATCATTACCCAGGATCGTTTCTTTTTGAGTATCGAGGGGATCAACGGTATGATTTTTGTTATCAGTGGGTTCATTGAAAAAGTATTTAACCAGGAACAGTCGCAAAGATGACACAACTATCTGGCAATCTGCAAATTGGTCGTTCGGGCTTCGTCTGTGTAGCGCTGATTACGCTAACGGGCTGTGCGTCGGTTCAGTACTCAGCACTCGAGAAAGTTGGAATACACAAGCGAGACATACTGGTTGATCGTGTTGAGGATGCGCGGGACGCACAGACCGAAACACGCGAACAACTCGTTACGGCTTACGAGGAACTCAGCGCATTAGTAGGTCATGAAGGTGGTGAACTCGAGAAAAAATACGAGCGACTGAGTAAAGAAGTGGACCGTTCCCAAAAGGCAACCCAAGATCTCGACGAACATTTGTCGGATATCGATCGTGTCAGCGAGGACCTTTTTGATGAATGGGAATCGGAACTCGATCTTTACAGCAGCGCCGCGCTCAGATCGGATCAGGAACGCAAGCTCGCGCAGGCGCGCAGGCAGTTCTTGATGATGCGCGATCGCATGCAAACGGCACGTAACAGAGTCGATCCCGTCCTGGCCGTGCTGACCGACAACGTGTTATTTCTAAAGCACAGTTTGAACGCTCAAGCATTGGCCGCGTTGCGTGGCCAGGCATCGGTGCTCGAAGGTCAGGTTGATGCTTTGATCCGCGACATGCAGGTCGCTATTGAAGAGGCTGATGCATTTATCAGCCGCATGCGGGGCAATTAGCGCAAAGTAAACGAGCGTTGCGAAGCAGCGTCGCCAATTTCTACGTACTTGCCCGGATTGACCAAATCTCCGTGGTCGAACATAAACCAGCTCTAAGTCAAGTGCGACATTATCGCGCGTTATGTGAAGTGTTGTTGATTGCTTCGGTATCGTTAATGCGCTTGGGTCCTGTCGTACGAAAATTCGGAGCAGAGGAAAAGTCATGGCGGTGATGCACAGACTATCAACAGCGGGCTTCAGTGTCGTATTACTCGTAGCCCTTTGGGCACCGTCGGTGTTAGCGTTTGATAGCTATGCGCCCGGCAACTGCGCCAACTGCCATGGGGACTTCAGGGCTTCCCCCTACATCTCGCTGTCGGACGGATCAAACTGGGGCGACGATCTCCATGACGTCCATCGCAATACGATGCTCGATGGCGACTGCGATACCTGCCACTCGAGCGGCCCCCGTTCGCCGGTCTTGCTCAATTCCTCCGTTGGCGGAAGCGGGCTCGACCCGATTTCCTGCGTGGGCTGTCATGGCCGCGAGGGAGACCGCAACATCGGACCTTTCGGAATTGAGCATATAGGCGCGGGCCTCCGCCAACACCATGAGAATGCCGGGGCGGCATCCTGCGGCGGCTGCCATAGCGATAACAACCCGGCCACCTTCGCGACGACGCCCGAAAGCGAGCTTCCGCCCTATTACTTGAACCCTGGCACGGGGCATCCAAACATGCCGACCAACCCCTGCAACGCTGCAGGGGAGGAAAACTATGCGGGCTCCGCCCTCGGCCTCGATAACGACGGGGACGGCGACTACGACTCTGCCGATGCGGACTGCTCCAGCAACACCGCACCAACGGCCGACCCCGGCGGCCCTTATAGCGCAGATGCAGGGGCCGCCATCTCCTTCGACGGCTCGGGATCCACGGACGACGGCACCATCGTGGAATATGCCTGGGACTTCGGCGATGGCACTGCATTGGGCATGGGCGTATCTCCGACACATACTTACGGCGCCGCCGGTACCTACACCGTGACGCTGACCGTGACCGATGACGGCGGCTTGACGGATAGCGCAACCACCCAGGCGATCATCACGGCGGTTCCGCCGCCGAACCAGGCACCGACGGCGAACGCCAACGGGCCGTACAGCGCGCAGACCGGTAACCCCATCAATTTCAGCGGCGCGGGTTCTTCCGATCCGGACGGCAGCATCGTCGCCTACGCCTGGGATTTCGGCGATGGCAACACCGGCACGGGCGCAAATCCGACGCACACCTATGGCGCCGAAGGCACCTATACCGTGACGCTGACCGTGACCGATGACGGCAGCCCGGCGCTCACAGGCACCAATACAACGACGGCGACCATCACGGCGGTTCCACCGCCGAACCAGGCACCGACGGCGGACCCCAACGGGCCGTACAGCGCGCAGGTCGGCAATCCCGTCAACTTCAACGGTTCAGGTTCTTCCGATCCGGACGGCAGCATCGTCGCCTACGCCTGGGATTTCGGCGATGGCAACACCGGCACGGGCGCAAATCCGACGCACACCTATGGCGCCGAAGGCACCTATACCGTGACGCTGACCG
>Ga0224512_10002166_pt1 | contig 18204 bp, 13 predicted proteins | sample SF_May12_sed_USG_4_FD_169103 | JGI IMG/M metagenome (GOLD analysis project Ga0224512, IMG submission 169103) | Sediment microbial communities from San Francisco Bay, California, United States - SF_May12_sed_USGS_13 | ecosystem: Environmental > Aquatic > Marine > Sediment | place: USA... | reverse complement strand
CATGGGGCTCCGAGTGGGCGCGCTGGCTGCACAACACGAAATTCTGATCTGTCTCGACGGCGATGCCCTGCTGGACTGTCATGCAACGAGATGGCTGGCCAGCCATTTCGTAGATGGTCCGAGGGTCGGCGCAGTCACTGGAAACCCGAGGGTGCGCAATCGAAGCACGCTACTCGGCAAGATTCAGGTTGGCGAGTTTTCCTCGATCGTCGGTCTGTTAAAACGTGCACAGCGAATCTACGGCCGCGTTTTTACTGTATCGGGCGTGGTCGCCGCATTCCGCAAAGCGGCTGTGCATCAGGTCGGGTACTGGGGCCTGGACGTCCTGACTGAAGACATCGACATTAGCTGGCGATTACAGCTAAACCACTGGGATATCCGCTATGAGCCGAATGCCTTATGCTGGATATTGATGCCCGAAAGACTCAGGGGCCTTTGGCGACAGCGCCTGCGCTGGGCGCAAGGCGGGCTGGAAGTGCTCGTCAACCATTTTCACGGCTTATTCGGCTGGCGTCATCGCCGTATGTGGGTGGTGGCTATAGAACTTATCATCAGTACCTTCTGGGCCTACACGATGGGTATTGTTTTCGTGCTCTGGACTATCGGTCAGCTAATCGACCTGCCACCGCCAATCAGCAGCGCAAATATTCCACCGGGCTGGAGCGGCGTGCTTCTCGGCACGATGTGCCTGATTCAGTTCGCCGTCAGCCTGACGATCGACAGCCGTTACGAGAAGAAACTGGGACGCGTGTATTACTGGCTGATCTGGTACCCGATGGTCTACTGGATTATTCAGGTGCTTACCTCGATCGTGGCCCTGCCCAGGGCCCTGATGCGGCCAAGGGGCCGGCGCGGCCTCTGGACGAGCCCGGACCGCGGCATCAGAACGGGCGCGGAGACCTGACATGATCGACAAGATGACGGATACGACCATTGGTACGCGCGACGTCCTGAACCGCCGTTTGAAAACCCGCGATACCGTGTTAACGACGATACTCTGGCTGATTTACGCCTATCTCTGGTTACCATTCATCAGCCTTATCGCCTGGCTCATCGGTATCGACTTTGCCTACGAGCTTGTCGAGCAGGCGGGCGGCCCCCGAAACCTTGTGGATCTGCTGATCTCATTCGGTATCGCCCTGGCATGTATTGCCTGTATCGTTATCGGCTGGTCAGTGATGCAGTACTGGCGATTTCACGATCGGGAACGACGCATAACGAGCAAATCGCCAACTTACCACGACGAATTATCGCTGTGGAATATCGATGCCGAGTGCCTGCATGAAATACGCTGCGGACGACGCCTTACTATCGGTCTCGATGAGCACGGCGTAATCACTTCCGTTCAGGATGGCGCTCCAAAACGCCACGTCACTCCGACTCACTCTCCGCCGGTTCGATCTCCTGTGGATTAAGTTCCGGGGCAGCGGCTGCAGCCGGTTCGCTCTCTGTTACAGCGGCTGCCGGCGGCTCGCTTTCTGCCGCAGCTGTGGGTGCCTGCGCACGCACCGCGGCGATCACCTCCGCCGTGATATCGACTTCCGGATCAAACCATATGATCGATGTGTCGGTTAGGCGAACCACACTGGCACCATGTGCCTTTGCAATTTCCCGCACGATCGGCTGCAACGACTCACGATATTGCAGCACCAGCCCCGCTTCAAACTGTTGCACCTGCTGCTGCGCAGCCGCCTGGCTCTGTGAATACTGCTGCTGAGCCGCGGTAATCTTTTGCTGTAGGCTTTGCTGCTCGGCGTCTGTCGGTGATTCGCCGAGCTTGTCGCGCTGTTCGTTGAGTTCCTTTTCGAGTTTTGCTGCAACTTCCTGGAGCTGAGCAGTTAATTCATTTCGCCCATCCTCCATCTGTTCTTGCATGGCTACATCCTGGCCCGTCGCCTTTGCTACGGCGGCTAAATCAACAACTACCGTGCTCGGACCGCCCGGCAGACGATCACAGGCAGCAATCGCAAGGGCCGCCAGCGCGACGGTGCTGGCCGTTTTTAGTGTCATGCTCATTGGTATTTCCTCAATTCGAAAACTAATGTCGGGCGCTACTTTAACCGCCGCAACGGGTGCTTGGCTAGAAAAAAGGTGCCTGGTAAGTACTTTCTTGCTAAAACAGATTCCATCACCTGCGTCGGGAGACAACAGAATGAAAGATCGGCTGTGGTACGTCGAATTTATCGAACAGCGTTATTTCGGCACCGTCGCAAAGAGTGAATTGGATGAAATTATGAATTGCTTTACCGATGATGCGCGGGTCATCATACGGCATGGCGACAATCCAGAACGTCGTTTCGCGATAAACCCACAGCCAACGGAATCGGAACTACTGAGTTTTTATAAGCACCTTTGCGGCAATTACGATTCCTGGTTTGGCGATTATCATCATTATATAGATCTTGAAAAAGCGCGTGCCGCCAGCCGATTCGTGGTCCAACTTACACCCAAGCCGAAAGGTATTTACGCAGACGCCGCTCCGCAGAAGCTTAGTAACTGTAATTTTTTCGAGTTCCGGGCCGATCGCATAAGCGATATGATCATTTACTATGCTAATCCTGATACACAGGTAACTCATGTTCAGCTTTCGAGTGATAAGCCCACCGGATATCCTCCATCTTAATGCTGGATGTCACCGCGGTGACCATCGATGATCAAGCGAGTTTGGGCTAACGCCACAGGCACAATTGCGCGAACGCCTCCGCGGCAGAACGCGCAGCAGCAGCGTCCCAGCCGTTCTTTGTATGGCATGGTCCAGGGACTGCTCGCGTTGATGCTGTCGATCCCGGGCTTCGCCGCAGATACTTACCCGCTGGATGGTCTGTCCGCAGCCGAATTGGAAACGGCAGTCGAGGTGCTGCGTCAGTCGGGCCGGGTCGATGACACGAGCCGCTTTTCGATCATCAGGCTGGCCGACCCCGACAAGGCAACGGTACTGCGGTGGAAGGAGGGTGATTCGTCCCCGCGGCGCGCGTTCGCCGTGATCCGGCATGAGGAGCGCGTGTTTGAGGCAAGCATCGATCTGAATCGTGGCGAGCTCGAAGCCTGGCAGCGCATCGAAGGCGTGCAGCCCGCAATGTTTCCGGAAGAGTGGCTGCTGGCTAACAAAATCGTGCGTGGGAATGAAGCCTGGCAGCATGCAGTCAAGAGCCGCGGTATCGAAAACCTGAAAGCCGTCATCTGCGTGCCGACAATGCCGGGTTACTTCGGGCCAACCGATGATGCAAATCGCCGTCTCGGCAAGATCGTCTGTTACGACAGCAGCGGTGAGCAGAGCTCCTGGGGCAGGCCCATCGAGGGTCTTGTCTCCGTAGTCGATTTTGACCGGCAAGAAATTGTCGAACTGATCGACACGGGCGTCGTGCCAATTCCACGCGGCGGTCCAATGGTCGATCGCGAGCAACCCGCGAACATACCGGCTGTCAGTCCGGCCGGCCAGGGTTTTGCAGTCTCAGGTCACTGGATCGAATGGGACAAGTGGCGGTTCCATCTGCGCATGGATCCGCGAGTGGGTCCGGTATTGTCGAGCGTATCGGTCCGCGATGCAGATACGCGTCGCTCCGTGTTGTACGAGGCCTATATTTCAGAAATATTTGTGCCCTACATGGATCCCGGGTCAGCCTGGTATTTCAGGACATTTCTCGACATTGGCGAATACGGTATCGGTGCCAGCGCCGTTCCGCTGCAAGCCGGTCGAGATTGTCCGGCCGATGCCTGGATGATGGATGCCACATTTGCGGATGAACGCGGTGCGATATCCACCAAACCGGGGATGGTCTGCATTTTCGAGCGAAATACAGGGGATGTGGCCTGGTCGCATTACGAAGTTGCACAACGGGAATCGCTATCCAAAAGATATGGAGAACTGGTCGTCAGGTTCGTCGCATGGTTGGGGAATTACGACTATGTGATTGACTGGATATTCACGCCGACCGGTTCCATAAAAGGCCGAATTGGGGCAACCGGAATTGTCCAGACCAAGGCCGTGAATAGTCGCGATATGTCGTCCGCGACTTCTGTTGCGGACACTGCCTATGGCCGCCTGATCGCGGCCAACGTCGTCGCGGTTAATCACGACCACTTTTTCAACTTTCGACTCGACCTTGACGTTGACGGACCCCGTAACGAACTTGTCGTCGACAAATACCGACGTGTCGTACTTGATAGCAAGCAGACTAATACGCCGCGTAAAAGTATTTGGCAGCTGGTCTCCGAAAAAGTCCGGTCAGAAGCCGAGGCCAAGCGGACCATTGACCTGCAAAATCCGGCAATCTGGCGGGTTGCCAATAGCATCGTCAAAAACCCACTTGGCTATGCAGTCAGTTATCAGCTAAAGCCCGGTCGCAATGCCGTGTCCCTGCTCGACAGAGACGGCTTCCCGCAACGCCGCGCTGCGTTCACCAATCATCACCTCTGGGTTACCCCCTATGACGCTGGTGAACGATATGCCGCCGGTGATTATCCGAATCAACACCCGGGGGGCGCCGGCCTGCCGGAGTGGACCCGCCAGGATCGATCTGTTCGAAACACCGACATCGTGCTTTGGTATACGCTGGGCATGCACCACGCGGTGCGTGCCGAGGACTGGCCAATCATGCCGACCGTGCACAACGAATTCGAACTGCGACCGTTCGATTTCTTTGGCCACAACCCCACCATCACAGATCCTGTTGTCGGACAAGAAAGTCCTGCCGATAGCGCGAGATAAAGCAACTGTGCCCGTATCGATCAACGTCTTGAAACGCGGAATGCACGGGAACATGCCGGCGATGCCACGGCGGTCGGACGAGGCCTACCTCGATTTCATCAGCGGGGCGCGTCAGGACCTGATGCACGCGCACTGGCGCAAACCGCTGGCTATCGGCTACTCGGTAATGGGATCCAAATTTCCAATATCCCTGGTACGCAACCGTCGACATTCATATTCGATCTGTCCGGAGAAGGTTATGGCGCATCTTCTGGCAACGGAAGGGAAAGTCACGCCAGAAAGAATCGAAACGTTTGAACCAACCGATGAATTTCGCGAGCAGCTGCAAGAAAGCCGTAAGGAACTTACGAACCGGGTGTTCGGCTGCCTCTATGCGGATCTGCCCGGTGATGATGACGGCAGCTTCATGCCGGGCGCGACTAGCAAAAAGAAAGCTTAATTGAGAAACGTCAGGTCTGATCGGAAAGACAGTGTCCGGATAATGGAGACAGTCCTCATTATTAAGGTAGTCAATCGGTATTTTTCTTGCCGGGCAAAATAATGAGGACTGTCCCCATTATTCATTATTCGTCGCAAATCCACTGTTGGAGGCAGGCCGCCGGAGACCCTTTCCTGGGGAATAAAGCGGACCGCAGGGAGCCATCCCAAGGAAAGGGTCTCCGGCGGCCTGCCGCGAGCTCTGGAACATATCCGGAATAGCCGATGTCCGCCAACCGAAATCCTCTGCCAGGCTTTCGGCCTTGTCTGCGGCATACCTTCGCTGGGATGGCTCCCTGCGGTCCGCTTTATTCCCTGCGAAGGTATGCCGCAGACAAGGCCTGGACAGCGCACGACCGTTTGGAATCGGCGAACAATGCGATACCCGTCTTACAGTATCTGTAAATTTAAGTCTGAGTTATTACTAGCCAGTCAGATCCGATCAAATCTGACCCTGTGGGTCTGACCAAAAACCGACTAATACAGCTTAATGTTTCATGCTCCGCAGCACGCGCCACGGTGCTAACGGCATTTCCGTAACCGGGCTGCCAATCGCGTTGGCTACGGCATTCGCGATCGCCTGCATCGTGCAAACGATCGGACCTTCACCGACTTCCTTCGCGCCGAAAGGCCCGTTAGGATCGATCGTTTCGACAATGATGTGCTCGACCTCCGGCATTTCGAAGGCGCGGGGCATCTTGTAGTCCAGCCTCGACGGATTCATGACCTGACCGTCTTCCATCAGGCACTCCTCGAACAAGACCTGGGACATCCCGCTGAACACCTGGCCATCGATCTGGCCTTCGACAATGCGCGGGTTAATCGCGCGGCCCACATCGTGCGCCGCCGTAACCTTATCTACCGTCACCACTCCGGTGCCCGGATCCACCGTAACCTCTGCAATCTGGGCGCCAAACGAGAACGCCATCGAGCCTTTTTCCAGTGGTGAATTATAAAAACCCCGACCCATGACGAACCGCCCTTCCTGGCTGTGCAAGGTGTCATACGCAACGTCTTTGAACGCCAGCGCCTTCTCCGGTTCCCCTTCCGGATAGATTGCGTAATTTCTGAAAATCAGGCTTGACTGATCGACACCGAGTTTCTCTGCCGCGGTCTTCGCCAACTGGTCACGCGCATCCGTACAGGCATTCTTTACGGCATTTCCCGTATTGAACGTGCCGCGTTGACTGAAGGCGCCAATATCCAGAGGATCCGAATCGGTGTCGCCGGAAATGACACGGACATCATCCGGCGTGATACCCAGCACCTCCGCACCGATGATCGCCATCGCCGTATGCGAGCTTTGGCCCATGTCCGGCAGGCCTATAAACAGTGACATCTTGCCGTCATCATGGATCTTCACCAATGCCGCCGACGTGTCGTGTTTGAATACGCCTTTTGCTCCGGATGCCATCGCGCCAATACCGATACCGATACCTTTGTAAGGCGGCAACTTACCGTATTTCTGTTTCCAACCGGCCTGCTCGGCGGTCTTTTCGATGCATTCCTTCAGTCCGCAGCTCGCGTAATGCGTGCCATCCATCGTCGTATGGCCTTTCTCGACAGCATTCAGCAGGTTGAAATCCACGGGATCCATGCCGGCATCCCGCGCCAGGGCATCCATGTGCTGTCCGAGCGCAAACTGGAATTGCGCAAGACCGCCGCCATGGTGAAAGTAATACGGCATATGGTTCGTATGGATCAGCCGACCCCGGTAGCGGCTGGCTTCAATCGGATACATCGCATGCAGATATTTCGAGGTCAGGGTCGTGACAATCATCTGCGATTCGATATAGACACCCGTATCGAATAACAGGTCTGCTTCGATTACCTTTATCTTGCCATTCTTGTCGGCGCCGGATTTCACCTTGTAAAGAACTTTGCCACCGGCATGGCACATGACGAATTCTTCGTCGCCACTGGACCGGATTCTGACCGGCCGGCCGGACTTTCTGGACAGCAGTGCAGACAGAAAATGATGTGGTCGGGTCGCGGTTCTGCCGGTAAATCCGCCGCCAGAGTTCAGCGTGAGCATCCGCACGTCGCCATCGGGGAGACCGAATCCGGCAGCCAGGCTCTTCTGAAACAGTAAGGCCGACTGGGTGGGCGTGTACATCGTAAGATGTCCGGCCTTGGTAAAGTCCGCCACACAAACATGATATTCCGCATAGCAGTTATGACTGGGATTGCTGATGTACTCGTCTTCACGAACGAACTCGCACTCCGCAAACACAGCGTCCGGATCGCCGTGAGTCGTATTCACTTCCCATGCGACGTTGTCCTTAACCTTCGGGTGCAGCTGCAGGGCACCATCCCGCATCGCTTCTTTGATGCTCAGAACAGGCGGCAATAATTCGTATTCAATTTCGATAAGCGATGCTGCTTCGGCAGCAATTTCCTCGCTGACTGCCGCAACGGCGGCCACTTCGTGACCAACAAACTTGACGATTTGCTCCGGCAGCAAAGGCTGATTGATGCCGATCGTGACGCCTTTCGCATCCTCGGCCAGAACGATTGCTTTTACCCCGGGCAACGCCGCCGCCCGACTGATATCGATATTGACTATGCGGGCATGGGCATGCGGACTGCGCACGATCTTGCCGAACAGCATGCCGGGCAGGCGCACATCATCGGCGAAAATCGACCGGCCGCTGACTTTATCGACGCCGTCCAGGCGTGCCCAGTCCCGGCCGACGACATTCAGATCATCCTGTTTGGCTGCCATCACTCGCCTCGCGTTGTCGCAACGTTGCCGCGGCCTGCCGGACCGCCTTCTTGACCTTGATATGCCCCGTGCAGCGACAAATCGCGCCTGCCAGCGCCTCGTTGATTTCTTCCTCGCTCGGGTCAGTCGTCTGATCGAGTAAAGCCTTGGCCGTCATGATCAATCCCGGCGTGCAAAATCCGCATTGCACAGCACCGAAATCCAGAAAAGCCTGTTGCACGGGATGTAATGCATTGCCCTCCTGCACGCCCTCTATCGTCGTCACCTCGCGGCCGTCCCATTCGACAGCAAGCGTCAGGCACGACGGGATCGCCTCGCCCTTCACACCGTTGACAGTGCAGACGCCGCAGCTGCCGGCCGTGCAGCCACGCTTGGTGCCGGTCAAGCCAATTTCGTTGCGTAACACATCCAGCAACGTGTGGTTTGGAGAGACCGCCACCTCGTATGCGTCACCATTCACAGTTAAAGTGATCAGTTGCTTATTCATGTCGCGACCTCAACAGTCATGCCTGCTCCCGCAGTTCAAGCAATGCATTCCGGATCAATGCTTTTACGAGCCGGCGTTTGTAGCCGGCCGGCGTATATAAATTCGTAATCTTTCCGAGCGCCTGGCGTGCCGCGCTTGCTGCGGCCTCGATTGACTCATCGTTCAGCCCCGAGTCCATCAATATGCGCTCGGACGTGTCGAGCACCTTCGGTGCCGGCGCAACCGACCCCATTATCAGGCGCGCCGATGCAAGCCGATCGTTACTGCCGGTCACGGCCGCCGCGAATGTACCGGCAGCAAAGTCCAGTCCGACCCGCTGCGCTAACTTCGCATACACAGCGCGTCCCTTAGGCGGCGGAATGACCACGCCGGCCAGCACTTCGCCCGACTCCAGCACGGTATGAAATACGCCGTCGTCGCGGTAAAAATCCAGTAACTCTAGACGTCGCTCCCCTGCATGGCTGGCGAGTACCACCGCAGCATTCAAGGTAATCAAGACCGGCGCGGTATCCGAGCCGTTGATCGCATGACATCGGCTTGCGGTCTTTATGACGTGACACAATTCGGTGTCGGTCTTGAAACACCCCGTGCGCGTTGCACGCCAATTTTCAGATTGGTTCGTGTACCAGCACCGCGTATCCAGACAAAGGTTACCGCCAAGCGTGCCAATGTTGCGCACGTGCCTGGACCCTACTGAAACGATGGCATCATGCAGCGCCGGATAGGATTCGGAAATCAAGGTGTTCTTGGCCAGATCGGTCAGTTTGCATCCACCACCGATATAAAGGCTGCCATCCGAAAGTACCTCGATCTTCTGCAACTCGGGCACGGCGTTCAGGCTGACGAGCACTTTGGGCGTGTCGAGCCTGAACTTCATATTCATAAGGAGATCAGTCCCGCCCAACATGATTTTCGCGTTTTCACCGTGCTCGGCGAGGACCGCGAGCCCATCGGCCAGAGTGTTCGGTCGGACGAATTCGAAACGGGGCAGTTGCATGGATGATTCTGTTAAACGCGGGCTATTTCCCTGCTTTGACGCATCCTACGCCAATCGCAGCCGGTAATGCCAGAGCCGCAGCAGATCTATCCGTTGTTGGGAATGTTATGTGCGAAGTCAGATATCGGGTCGTGACCAGCGAAAATACCCCGTTTCACAACAAATCGACTAACTCGACTTCGAAGACAAGAGTCGCATCAGGCGGAATCACACCACTGGCACCACGTGATCCGTATGCAAGCTCGGGTGGAATAATCAGTTCGCGGCGCCCGCCTATTTTCATGCCCACCACGCCTTCGTCCCAGCCCTTGATCACCTGCTGAGCACCGAGGTCAAAACTGAATGCTTCTCCCCCATCCAGCGAGCTATCGAACTTCGCGCCGCGATTGTCGATTGCATCGGGTGCATACAGCCACCCGGTGTAATGCACGACCGCCGTCATTCCAGGCGCTGCGGTACGACCGTCGCCGGTAGTCATATCACGAATCATAAGTTCGCCTGCGGCATCCGTCGGCGTCGCGTCGTTTGCCTGTTGACATGCGACCAGAATCATCCAGCTGAAGACCCAGAATAACCGCCGAGACATATTCGCTGTTTGCATTGACGTTTCTCCTGGTCAAAAAGTTATGGCTGCTGCGCATGCAAAAGACAAACTAACTAACAGCTATGCGAGTGGGCGAAGTCCAGGCGCTACTATAACTAGTTGCCGGTGCTCATACTTGCGCGCCGGAATTTGATTTCAATCGGGATCAGCTCATCATCGCGCCTGATCTCTGCAACGACGACATCGCCCCAGCGATACCCGGACACAAGCTTTCGAAGCGCGATCGCCGAGTCTATGGCTGTGCCATCGATGCTGACCAGAACGTCCCCTACGGTCAGGCCTGCCTGGTCACCGACGGATCCGGCACTGACCTGGATGAGCTGCATAGGCTGATCGCCCAGTGAACCCATTAATGAGATACCGAGAGTCGGAAACTCCGATTCCTGCTCTTTCGGTAAACCCCAGATAAAATTCGCGTAGGAAGCGCGTACTTCAAGAACCGGTTCGCCACCGTCATCAAAAATCGATATCGGTATGATTGATGATATCTTGCCATCGTAATGGGGCGCGGTCTGTCGCTCGGCGCCAAGACCGAAGGTCACGTGCCCCGAGCCGATCAGCACGACCATGATGGCGTTCGGTCCGCCATTTTCTTGCAAGGCCTGCAAGGCATTCCAGCCCATAGTTGCATCCCAGGTCGTCTGGGCGCGGTACATCCCTTCCAGCGCTTCGTCATCGATGGCGCGATGAAGTGAGTCATCGACCTCAAAAAAGGCGTTATACATCTGCCGTTGCTCATCGGTCACCGGCGCCACCTCGCTTGGGATATGGGCGGCTTCCTCCTCTGTCAGGTCTTCGAAGCCTTTTTTCCGGACGGCCGTGACGACATCGCGCGGGGTATTTATTGCGAACATGCGCAGGCCGTTGTCGCGCGCGAATAAAAATATATCCCGGTAATATCCCCAGTTGTAACCCCAATATTCGTGCCAACCCGCCAATTCGACAAAACCGGCCTCCGTATAAAAATTCTTATTCCAGTTATCCAGAGATGCCTGTTGAGTGTATGGAAACATCTCGAGACCAACCAGAACTTCACGCCCCGATGCATGTAATTCGCGTATAACCCGCAACTGTACCTTGTGAAAATCGAGGTCGGTGTGGGTCTCTCCGAGGAACAAAAGGCCCGTGTCTTGCAGGCGCTTAACCATCTCGGCGGGCGTGACGACTTCCCCGGTGGCCGTGTCGGTAATGCCGTCCAGCACCAGCGGCACCTCGCGATCCTTGCGCGCTGGATCACCTATAGCCATATGCAGAACGGCTTGATCAGCCCATACCAGTGCAGGCAGCACTAAAAGGATAGATGTGAAAGAACGTAACTTGTGCATCAGGGCGTCATGCAAATCTTCGAAGCACCCGCCAACCGACGACTTAGAAACGGTACTCTGCGCCCAGATTGAACGACCAGAGGTCCGCAGCGTTCGTGTCGTACCAGTCAAACTCTGCCCTGATACCGATGACATCAGTCGCCAGGACCGACGCCCCGAAACCGAGCGTCAACCCGTCTTCGGTTCGGGTATTTACATCAACGCCATCAACCTGCAGTTTGACATTCGTAAAATCAACGTAGCCGGCCTTGAGGAACAAATCTATTCTGTCGCCTGGTAGCGGTATGTAGCCTATGCCGTTAATACTGAAGCCCTTATAGGAAGTCTTTGCCTCACCGCCAGTTGCCTGCGGCGTTAAATCGTCGGAGAAGTCCGAACTATTGTAATAAGCGCCTTCGGCGCCTAACCAGGAATTGAATCGATACTGCGCGAACATCTTGAAGCCTACACTGGTATCGTCTATCGAACCATCGGAACGCTCAAAATCCGCATAGGCCAGCGCGCCGCCTATACGCCAGCCGGCGGATTCATTATCTGCGTTAGCAACGCAAGCAATCAGAAAAAATATCGCTGCAATCGCAGTTCGTTTCATTATGGAGCCTCCATCTAGCTCATCTAATCATTTAATAGCAAAAAGAGAGCCGGATACATTGTTGGATAAAATTTCGCAGCATCTTCAAATTATTTGAACAGTGTATCCGGCCCCATTTTCCTTAGAATCGAACCCGTGCCGTCAATCCGAAGGTACGCCGGTTTGGATACCGGACGGTCATGCGGAACGGAAACAAATCATCGAACGTCTTAACACCCGGCACATCGTCGTGCGTATTATTGAAAAACACATCACGAAATGTCGCGACCGGTTTATCGTCATCCAACAAGTTCCTGACCCAGAATTCGACCTGGTAGCGGCCGGAATCAAGGCCCAGGCGGAAGTTCACAACCGTGCGGCCCGGGATTTTCGCCTGATTCGCCGCACCGACCCACTGCGAACTCTGGTACAAAACGTCCGCCCGGTTATACCAATCCCAGTCCTGATACACGGGCCGCCGGTAATCAACCGTGAAATTTCCCTGCCATGTCGACTGGCGCAATACGTCGTTACCAGAAACGTCGCCCTTGTCGCCTTTCCCATCGCCGTTCGTGTCTTCCCAGAAAGTCGGTAAACGCCGGTAGGTGGCAAGATCCGCGTTATCATACGTTGCATCGGTCCACGAACCGCCGAGGTCTATCGACCATGCCTCACTCAGCAAAAACCGCATATTTGTTTCGATGCCATACACGGTCGCATCGCCGCCGGTTTGATTGACACCAGTAGGTTGATCGAATGGCAAGCCGGTCTCCTCGTCTATCTCCGTCACCTGTGGCATCAGGATATTGTTCCAGTCGATGTAATACAGTGCCAAGTCATATTGCCCGCGGCCTTCCCAGAAAGACCCTTTGCTGCCGAGCTCAAATGACGTATTTTCTTCGATGTCGTATCTAAATATCCGAACCACTCCGGGGCAGAGACCGGCCGCATCAGGCCGTTCACCATCTGGACAACGAAATGTCGGATCTTCCTCAGACGAAGGCGCAATCAAGTCGACGTCGATGATATCGAATCCACCGCTTTTCTTGCCATTCGCGATGGATGTGTAAATCATCACATTTTCGGTTGCCTGTGCTTTCAAACCGACACGTCCCGACCAGTAATCCCAGTTATCGCTGTCGCCCGCGCCAGTAGCCTGTTTAACTTTTTTATCATCACTCGTGTAGCGAGCACTGGCATCAGCGGTCCATCGATCACCGATGTCGAACTCGAATCCGCCGAAAACCGACCAGGAATCCGTTTCATTGGTTGCAAATACGCTGGTATCGATCTCGTCAATCGTCTGGCTGAACCAGCCGCCAGCCTCCGTCTGCGTCTTGTCCTCCACCTCTATGGTCTCGCCAGGATTATCGGGATCCGGTATTTCGATAATCGGAAATCTCGAAACACCCCAAATCACATCACCAACGACGCCCGGCGCCGGATAGAATCCATTGAAATCGTCCGGCAGGCGCTGGCCATTCTCTCCCGTGACCCGGGCGACTACATCGGTTGCTCGCCCCTTGGTTTCTACCGTGTACCCATATGCGCCGACATCGTAGCGAAAAGCGCGGTCCTGGCGGCCACTGAATCTCAATTCCTGGCTGATCTCCGTGACCTCATCACCCGGGCTGACCTCGAGTTCCTCAGCCAGAAAAATGCTGGGCCCGGTCGCTCCGAGATAGGCGAACGGCACGTAGCCCGGGTTGCGCGCACCGTCCGTAATAGCACTTTGCTCGGTATTCGAAAACCCGGTCAATGAAGTAAGGGTTCCAAATTCCGCGTTCCAGTTGATATGAAAGCTCGAACGCAAGAGTTCGCGCTCTTCACCGACGGCGGACTCGGAAGCGCCTATAGTATCGTCGGGCAGGTTGGGTATCGTTCCGCAGTAATTCTGCGGCCGGCTCGTCGCTGAAGCGTCGGGGTTCGTAATGATCTGACCCGGGTTATCGGGATCCTCAATATCCGGCAAATCCATGCGATCTTCGCAATTCGCCGCAATCGAACGCAACGGACTTTGATCGATTTCGTCATCCGTCAGGTACACGAACCATTTGATATCCAGCGAGTCGACCGGCGCGTACCAGAGACTGCCCTGGACGTTCTTGAACTGATAACCGCCGACGTCGACCCGAGACAGGCTGTTGTCATAGGAGCCCGCCCATTCGTCGACCTGAACCGCCAGACGCCCCAGCAAGGTATTTCCAATGACCGGTCCGCTGACCGAAACTCTCGCTGCGCGTTTTTCATCGTTGCCGACCGTGAACTCTCCCTTCCCCTCAAACTCTTCAGTGGGCCGCGCCGACACGTAATTGATCGCCCCGGCAAATGCGTTGCGACCGTACTTCGTGCTTTGCGGCCCCTTCAGAACCTCGATTCGCTCAAGATCGAGCTGACGGGCGTTCAAGCCCTCGCGGCCGGAGACGAACACACCATCGATGAAAACGGCGACGTTGTTCTCCCCGAATACAGCGGTCGGTGCAACGCCGCGGATTACCGGAACGGCCAGAAATTCACCGTACAGATTCGAAAACGTCAGGCCAGGTGTAAATGCGGCTACATCGTCAAGGCCTTCGATGCCGGCAGCCTCGATCTGGCCAGCGCTGAATGCCGTGATGGCCAGAGGAACGTCTTGTATGTTTTCTGTTTTTCTGCGGGCCGTGACGGTAATTTCATCAATGACCAGTCGGTTTGCATCATTCTGCTGTGTTTCTTGAGCGCCAACCGGACTCGCAGCCAGCGTTGCCGCAATGATAATGGCAATCGCGAGTGACTCGATCTTAATCTTCATGCAACAGTGTCTCCTAGGCTGCATAGTGGCTGCATGCCGGTTCCAAGTCATACACTCCTACGGCGCCGCAACCAGATAAGCACGCTTAGCAGCGCGAGACTCCACGGGCTTAACGCTGAACCATCGTCAGACGGTAACGTTATAATGGCCTGGTCATCGACGACGGTAATGTGAACCGTAGCCTGAGAGGACTGCCCACCGTCATCCGTTACCTGGTAACTGAAACTGTCGCTGCCGAAGAAATTGTTGCCAGGCGCGTAGGTAATGTCGATGTCGTCCGGGTCGCCTGTAACACGGACATCCGTCGGATCTGCAAGGGTACCGCCCTGTTGTGGCCCGTTCACGGTAAGCCTGCCGTTGCGGGCCGGCGTGATGAGTTCAACGGAAATCGGCACATCAACCAGACCGCTGTCGTTCGCCAATACGTCGATGATCACAGCCTGATTGCGGCTCGTTTGAGCCACGTCGTCCACTGCAATTGGAATGCTCGGATCGGCGACCGTCACACTGACAATTGCCGTATCGCTGTCGCCATCAGCATCGGTGACGGTATAGTCGAACGTATCCACGCCGGTCGCCCCGCTATTCGTGTAGGTCAAAATACACGTCGCTTGTGCGTCACAGCCGGCCTGCGTAACCGATCCATTTGCCGGACTCGTAACGGTTAGCATCAGCGGCACATCACTGAGACCGGAATCATTCAGCAACACGGGAATGTCGACGGAAAGGCCTGGTTCGACGTTTGCTGCGTCGTCAACTGTAACGGGCGAATCATCAACGGTAATGGTCACCGTTGCCACGTTTGAAATATCCCCCGTGCCCGCTTCATCAGTCACCGTGTAGGTGAAAATGTCTGGACCCGGAGTGCCGTCGTTCGTGTACGTTACGACACAGGTCGATTGAGCATCACACCCGGCCTGCGCCAGCGTGCCGTTGGCCGCCAGTGTCGGAAATGCCACGACCAGGGGCGTATCGCTGAGCCCCGTATCGTCGGCAAGAATGTTAACGTTCACAGCCGTGCCGACACCAGTCGTGGCCATATTGTCGTTCGCTACCGGCAGATCGTTGACCGTGACATTCACAGTCGCCGAGTCCGTCATACCCATCGAGTCCTCCACCTGGTACACAAAAGAATCGGCCCCCGCAGCACCTGGTGTATAAGGCACGTCACAGGTGGCGACCTGGGTACAGCCGGTAATCGCGCCGATCGTGCCGTTCGTTGGCGGCGTCAATATAGTTACGCCGATCAGCGGCAGATTCGTGAGACCGGCATCATTTGACAGAGGATTGATCGACACCGGCACACCAACGTCGGTGAGGACACTATCATTCACGGCACAGATCGTGTTCGCCGGACAGATCGTTACCGTCACTTCAGCCTCATTGCTGATGTCCCCGTTGTAATCCTGCAACGTATAGCGGAATGTGTCCGTGCCTGGCGCACCGGTCGAGGTATAAGTGATCTGCAGGTCGGTTTCCACAACCGCCGTCCCGAGCGTTGGACCCGAACCGGGTACCAAACTGACCGCCGCGGTCGGCTCATCACCGAGCGTATCGTTATTGAGCACCGGGATAGTCGTCGAAAAACCCGGGTCCGTGGCCGCATTGTCATCCATCGCAGTCGGTGTCTTGTTGGAAATCTGCACGTTCACCGTGGCCGTGTTGGATGTATCCGGCGTGTTGTCATCGATCGAGTACGTAAAGGTGTCCGCTGCGTTAACGGCGGCGGCCGTGTACGTATATTCGACGCGGATGCTCGCCGGGGTCCCTCCACCAGAGTCCACAACGTTAGCCGTGCCGAAACTTGGCCCGGACTCGATGTTGACGGTCAACGGGGTATCGTCAAGATCGGTATCGTTCGCCAGCACGTCGATGCTGGTCAGAATATTGACATCCGCCGGATTCGTCGGGTCATCGACGGCATTCGGAATTGGGTTAGCCTTCGCAAAACTCAAAACGCTCCCGACCCAAGAGTTGTCGCCGGGCTGAATGATCGGATACTCCATCGTGTAATACGCATCCGCGGCGACGACTTCATTGGCTGAATTCGTCGATAACTTCATCACCAGGTTATCGAACCCGGCATTCAGCTTGCCGGCGTCGGTATCCACCAGATCGACGATGCTCCAGCCAATGGCACTGTCCTGGCAAGCCGTCATCGTATCCGGCGGATTACCGGGTTCCTTCGGTTCGAGGCCGGTATCCGTACAGATCAGCCCGGCGATGATGGCCGTCGTGGCACCGCCAGGATTCGGCCCCGGACCAAAAAAAGTCAATCCATAACGGGTAATATCCGTGCCCGCCGCGCCGTCCCAGTTCAAACCCGTCCCGCCATTGTTCATTAGCCACGGACTATCAGAGGTTGCGTTCGCCGAATCCGCACCGACCTCCGACGCAAAACAGTCGCCGACCCCCATAGGATTCCCGCCCAGGCCCGTGCAGATGTTATCCGGAAACCCGACCACGCCCAGCACGTAGTCGAATCCGCCGAAACCGTTCGGCGTTGCGCTGGACACCGCAGTCGCCGGCAACGTATGCGTAATGCTCGTCCATTCTTCGACGATCGCGCTGGGCCCTGCCAGGTTTCCGCTGACCGAAGCAAGACGCGCAGCCGGACCGATCACCAGCGTTCCAGCAAGCGTGTCAGTCGTATCACCAAAACCGTCGCCACCATCGTCGATCGTGATCGTGCCGCTGAGCGGCGGGGCGATCTTGCCATCACCCGCCGCGCTCCCCTCATTGATCAGGAAGGTGTTCAAAGGCACACCGGCGTCGTCGACACCCGGTTCGGATGACAGCACGAACGGCGGCGCCGAGGCTGTATCCGCATAGAAACCGCCTGAATCCAGCGGTCCGATCGCATCGGCATCAAGCCCTATTTCGGTCGCAACCATCGGCCCACCGCTGAAATTGCAGTTTTTGAATGCGAAGAGCGCGATCGGTTGAACGCAGGTGTTCTCGGCGATCCCCAGACTACCCTCGATGTTCGTAACAACCTGAGCCGCCTGAACGTGGGCAGCCAGACCAGCTGTCACGAAAATACCGATGAACGGTCCAATTTTCCGCATGAATCTCTCCTCCCAGACCAATTCGCATCGCCGGACAGATGCAAATGGCAAACTGAATAGGGCCGGGATGTCATTCTCTGACCGGCTGCTACCCGGAATTTTCGAGTCGCTAACGCGATCAGAACGAGCAATGCACGCTGCATCCCGATCTATACTTATCTATATATGTCGCTACCCTATCGCGGCCACAACCTCCTAGCAAGGTTCAACACACTCCGCCGACATAAACAAAACCCCAACGTTAAGCTCCGGGCGGGCAACGCCGTTTACAAAAATCTGAATCTAAACCCGCCATGCACCCGTGGGAGCAAGCTTTTTGTCAGTTTTCGCTCTCGGGCATCGCCTCGCCCCACGACGTATCAAACGGCGTGTAGTTTTCCGGTCCTACATCCAGCGACGAGACATCCATAATATACGTGCGGAAATTACCGAAACCCTTGCCCTCGGCACG
>Ga0224512_10002165_pt1 | contig 18204 bp, 20 predicted proteins | sample SF_May12_sed_USG_4_FD_169103 | JGI IMG/M metagenome (GOLD analysis project Ga0224512, IMG submission 169103) | Sediment microbial communities from San Francisco Bay, California, United States - SF_May12_sed_USGS_13 | ecosystem: Environmental > Aquatic > Marine > Sediment | place: USA... | reverse complement strand
GTCGTCTCGGTGGATCGGCTGAGCGACCAGTCTGGGAAGTGTCCCCTGCGAGCGCTCGCCGTTTACCGCGTCGAAACCGAAAGCGATCCCCAGTATGGGTGCCAGGAACCCAATGAACACAAAGAACGAGAACGGGATCGGATCGTTGGAGATGGTGAACAGGCGGAGAAACAGGGCCGGGCTTCCCGACGCTTGCGGAGCTACGTCGCGTATCCCGGACGCTGCTGCGTGCACGGCGCCCGCCGCGGCCAGGGCGAGGATGATGAGCAGCACGATGAAGCGCGCTGACAGCAGATGATCGGCCAGCTCCTTGCCTGCCACCACCCTCCAGCCGTGGGACGGTTGACGAAACTTAGTGACCGTCGTCATTGACTTGCCTCCTGTTTGAAGTAGTGGTGATAGATGTCGGCGAGGTCGGTCCCCAACCGTCGAACATGCCATACGCTCAGGTCGCCGGCGATGGCAGCCTGTACGATCGCCGGAACGGTGTCCGCCTCGGTCGTCAGGTGCCACAGCCGATCGGATCTGCCGTTCGGACGCTCGACCCGGCTAACTCCGGGAACGTCCTGCAAAGCCTTCTCCACTTTGTCCATATCTCCATCTCCACTTACCCCAAGCTCCACGGTGACCAGCCCGTTCCGAGCGACAAGCTGATCGGGTCGTCCCTTGGCGATCAGCTTGCCTTGGACAAAGATGCCCACCCGATCGCATACCGCCTGCACTTGATTGAGCAGATGGCTCGACAGCAGCAGGGTGACCCCCCGCTCCTCAGCCAGGAAACGTATCAACCGGAGAATCTCCGCCACGCCCTCCGGATCTATAGCCATGGTGGGTTCGTCGAGGATCAGTATCTGTGGGTCCTTTACCAGGGCATCGGCCAGGCCAAGACGCTGCAGCATCCCCCGTGAGTAGGTGCCGGCCGGGGCGTCTCCCGCCTCAGCCAAACCCACCTCGGTGAGCAACGCAGCGATTCTCCGTTCTGACGCTTCTTTGGGCAGGCTGTTCAGCCGGGCGGTGTAGCGGAGGTTCTGACGGCCGGTCAGCGAATCGTAGAACCCCACGTTGTCCGGCAGGTACCCAACGATCCGCTTTACATCGAGCGGTTTCCTCGTTGGGTCCAGCCCTGCCACCTGCACTGTCCCCTCGCTCGGCTCAGACAGACCGAGCAGCATGAGGATGGTGGTCGTTTTTCCGGCCCCGTTAGGTCCGAGCAGCCCGAACACCTCCCCTGTGTCTACTTCCAGGTCGAGATGGTCGACCGCCGTTAAATCGCCGTACCGTTTCGTCAGGCCTTTGGCGACGATGGTTGTGCTGGCAGCCATTCCGCTCACCTGCGTCCGAATCGCTGAAACACAACTCCCAATCCGATAATCGCCGCCACGATGAGACCCAAACCGACGGCACCCCAGAGTCCAGAAGTTTTCACGGTCGCCCGCAACTCAACGTTGGCCTTCACCTCCGGGACCGACGAACGTAACGTCACAACGTAATCGCCCGCCACGGCGTCGTTCGACGGCGTGATGATGGCAGTGAGCTGGACAGTGTCACCCGCTGCCACCGTGGCCAGGCTGGTGGAATCGAACGCCACGTCCCATCCAGAAGGGGATGTGGCACTCAGCTGCACATTGTTGAGGGGCGCCGATCCGGTGTTGACGAGCACCAGAGGTACTTCGGTTGCGCGGCCTGCCTGCACGTCGGCGTTGAGGCGTTGATCGGGAGTCGACAGCGACGCCGAGTAGCTCCCGGTGACCTCGACGGTCAGGTCAGCGCTGGCGGTCACTCCCGAACCGATCGCCTCGACGGTCAGCGGATACGTGCCCGCCGGCGTATCGGCTGGAGGTCTGGCGTCGACCGAAACTCGGCTCGATCCACCTCCGGCCACGGTGAGGGTTGTCGCCCGCGCTTCCCCGGACGGTTTGACCTCGATCGTCCATCCTTCCGGACCCCTCGAATCCAGCGAGAATTGGATCTCCTCTGGTGTTTGGTTGTCGAGATTGAGGTCGAAGGTGAACGTTGCGTCAGAGGGCCCCTTCAGCACCGGAAAATCGGAGGCGAGTGTCACGCTCCCACCAACGGCTTCAGCGACTCGCAGATCGAGTTCCAAAGATGATCGACCGGCATCGGCATCCGCAACCACGACGATCCGGTACGCACCCTGGGGCTCCTCTGCAGGTACCTTTGCCTCTAGCTTGAGGCTCGGCATGTTTTCCTGGTCGACAATCACCTCATCCACCACAAACCCTCCGCCGCGAACACTCACCGACCATCCCTCGGGAGCTTCCCCGATCGACAGGCCGACGCGCGTCCCCTGGGGAGCTTCAATCGCCAGCGGGAACGAGGCCGTCTCGCCCGGCTCAACCGCCACTCCCGCGTAGGGAGTGGAGAGCCACACTCCCGAGATGGCCGCCTGGGCGCCGGCCGGCATGGTCAGCACGCCGAGGGTGGTAGCCAAAAGGAACAGGATGCTACCGGCACCACCTACCAGTTTCGTGAACACAGTGTCCTCCTTGCGCGCCTCCCAATCGGCGGAAGGCACCCATCGATGATCGTTGCCTGTTTACCAATAGCTCGAAGGGGATAAAGGCACCGTAAAGGGTTTGTCACAAATGAACGCGGTGGCGCGGAACTCGTAGCATGAGAGCGAGACGAGCTTCGCCGCTTCGGTCGAGGTGTGGCATGCTTGTGTGCGACGTCAAAACCGAGCGATACTCGGTGCGATGTGTATGTATTCCCAGAATATTGGGATACCACGTTCCGTGGATGTGGTCAGCTGGTGTGGTTGCGGTCGGGTTGGTAGCGGTTGGAGAGGAGCCACTCGAAGATCTCGTGGCGGAGGAAGGTCAGTTTACGGCCACCCGGTTTGCGGTGGGCGGGGATGACCCCCTCCCGCACCCAAGCCCGAACGATCTGCTCATTGGTGTTCAACAATTCGGCCAGCTGTTTGGTATCCAGCACCGCCGGCACCTCGGGGTACCAACGCTCATAGTCGATGGTCCCACCCCTCACGTTTCGTCCCGTTCGGTGTCGTCGGGTGCTTCCTCGTCGTTGTCGGGTTCCACTCGGCTCAAGGCGTCGATGACTTCGTCGCGGAAGAACCGGTACTGCTGTCCCCACCGCAAGGCGGGGAGCTCTCGCCGATGGACCTTGTCACGGACGTCACCGATGGTGCTGTGCATCATCTCCGCCACGTGGGCGGTGGTCAGCAGTGGGGGATAGAGACGCCGCAGTTCGTCGGCTGGGTCTGGTTTGCTCATCACCCACCAATATTACTCAACGTTGTGACAGAAGGAAATGATTTTGAATCCGGACGAGCTGCGTTGGGCGCCTATTCGGCGCCTATCGCACGTTGAACCAGGCGTGACGGCCCGTGACCGTTCGGGAAGCAGGAGGACGAATCCCCTGGTAGAGGCGCATTTCTCGGTAGGGTTAGGAATGAGCGAAAAAGGGTCGAGACGGCTCGACGATAACTGGGGGTCCATCACGCTGCCTTGCTAGGGGTCGGTTTGGTCATCGGAGGCTGTAGTCGATTAGGACGGAGCCATCGTCGAAACGACGTGTTGTGTGGAGTGCGAGGTCGACCCGCGCTGCGTCGGGGAGGGCAGAGGTGCCTCCACCCACGATCGTCGGGACCAAGCGCAGTACGTACCGGTCGACCAGACCTGCCCGGATGGCCTCGGCAGCGAGGCCAGCGCCGCCGATGGACAGGTCGCGGTCGGCTCTGTCTTTCATGGTCTGTACCACTTGGGGGTCGAAGGTCCGCTCCAGGCGGGTCCGCGGTTCCGACACGCCGTCCAGTGTGGATGAGTAGACCACCTTGTCGGTAGCCCGCCACGCCTCAGCGAACTCGCGTTGTGTCTCGGGGAGGTTGTCGAGGACAAATGTGTCCCACGCCCTCATCGTCTCATACATGCGCCGGCCGCAAAGGAAGGTGCCGACCGATCGCTGGAGGCCGTTGAAGAAGGCGTGCGCGTCTTCAGATGGCTGTGTCCAGTCGAAGTTGCCATTGTCGTCGGCGATATAGCCGTCGAGTGATGCGCTGATGGCGTAAATGAGGTCGGCCATGGAATCCTCCCGATTCGTCTTGCCTATTCAGTATGGACGACAGAAGTAGCGTCGCCGACTCTCAGCTGATCCACCGTGCCAGCACCGGAGGCTGGGGCAGCGGCCGCCGGTCGGCGCCTCTGGTGCTGAGCCCGTCGAGGTAGATGTCGAGGTGGCGGTGGGCGAGGGCCCGCTCGTCGTCTCGAGACAGCCCGACCGTGAGCGGGCGGGAGAACCGGATGACGGCGAAGGCGATGTCGGCGAGGCGCGTCTCGGGACGGACGCTGCCGTCGGTTCGACCGCGATCGAGGATCGCCCCCAGCAGCGCATCGATGCGGTGTCGCTGGGCTGCCCAGTCCGCGTCGTGGAGCAGCGGCATGACCAGGTTGAGCACTCCGACACCGATCCCTATGGCGTCGTGCGCGTACCTGGCGAGGGTGTCAAAGCCGTCGCCACCGGATGCCAGGGCGCCCTCGGCCGCGGCGGTCGTGAGGCCGAGCGCGTGCTCGGCAACGGCATGCAGCAGGCGATCCCGGTCGGGGAAGTGCCGGTAGAGGGTGGCGATGCCTACATCGGCCCTACGGGAGATGGCGTCGAGCGGGGGTTCGGCGCCGACCTCGAGGATCACCTCGATGGCCGCTTCGAGCAAGCCCTCCCGGTTGCGTCTCGCGTCGGCTCTCATCGTGGCCACCACCGCTTGCCATACTTGCCAGATCGCATGAAACGGAGCATAATCCTCCGATTACAGTGAAGGCAAGTATGAGGACGGCAGAGACCCACGACAACACCGACAAGCGCGAAGGACGCCCGGACGCCACGAGTTCGGTCAGCTCCGAACTCGACTGGCCAGTCGTCGGCCTCGGCGACGTCGAGAGAGCCTCGGTGCAGGCCGTGGGCGGGAAGGGAGCGACCTTGGCCAAGCTCTCAAAGGTCGAGGGCCTGCGAGTCCCAGACGGGTTTTGCGTCACCACGGCGGCCTTCCGGCGGATCGTCGCAAGCCTGCCCGCCATCGACGCCGACCTCGATCAACTGGCACACCTGGTGCCGGATGACGTCGAGGACCTCGGCGAGGTCGCGGCAAGGGTACGCCGAGCGATCGAGCACGCCCGTGTGCCTGAAGACCTCGCCGAAGCCATCAGCGGCGCCGTCATCGACTGGGGTGAGAGCGCCGCGTACGCGGTCCGGTCGAGCGGCACCGCCGAAGACCTGCCGTCGGCGTCGTTCGCAGGCCAGCACGACACGTACCTCAACGTGGTGGGCGTCCCGGCGATCCTCGAGCACGTCCGCCGCTGCTGGGCGTCGCTGTTCTCCGAGCGGGCCGTGGCTTACCGCACGCGGAGCGGCATCGACCACCGGCAGGTGGCGATGGCTGTGATCGTGCAGCACATGGTCCGGCCCCGCGCCTCGGGTGTCCTGTTCACGGCGGATCCCGTGACCGGCAACCGCAAGGTCGCCACTGTCGAAGCGGTCTTCGGTCTCGGTGAGGCGCTCGTGTCGGGCACCGAAAGCGCGGATGCCTGCCGGGTCCGCGACGGCGAGGTCGTCGAGCGATCGGTTGCGACGAAGCGCGTCGCCATCCACGCAGCATCCGAGGGCGGCACCGTCATGGAGCCCCTCGAGCCCACGCGACAGGCCGAGCCCGTGCTTAGCGACGAGGAGTTGCTAGCGCTGGTCGAGCTCGGCCGACGGATCGAGGCCCACTTCGGTACTCCGCAGGACATTGAGTGGTGCCTCGTCGACGCCTTCGAGGTCGTCCAGAGCCGACCGATCACTATGCTGTTCCCGATCCCCCCGGCCAGCGATGACGCCAACCATGTCTATGTCTCGGTTGGGCACAATCAGATGATGACCGACGCGACGAAGCCGCTCGGGCTGTCGGTGTGGCAGATGACGACGCCCGCCCCGATGTCAGAGGCCGGCGGTCGTTTGTTCGTCGATGTCACGGCCCGCTTGGCTGCCCCGTCGAGCCGGGCCGACTTCCTCGAACTCTCCGGCAAGACGGATCCCCTGGTCCGGGACGGGCTGCAGACCGTCCTCGATCGTGAGAACTTCATCCCGTCGCTGCCAGATGATGGTCCAGCACCGCCGCCGGCAGTCGGTGCCACTGTCCAACTCGACGCCGACCCTGCCATCGTCAGCGAGCTGATCGATCAGAGCGAGGTTTCGATCGCCGCATGCCGACGCGACATCGAGACCAAGTCCGGCGCGGAGCTGCTGGACTTCATCCTGTCTGACATGCAAGAGCTGAGGCGCTTGCTGTTCGATCCGCGAAGCCGCCAGGTCTTCATGACGGCCATCGAGGCCACGTGGTGGATCAACCAGCATCTGCTCGACTGGCTGGGCGAGAGGAACGTCGCCGACACCCTTACGCAGTCCGTTCCCCACAATGTCACGTCCGAGATGGGGCTCGCGCTGCTCAACGTCGCCGACGCGATCCGGCCGTACCCCGACATGGTGGCCTTCCTCCGCGGCGTCGACGACGATGGGTTCCTCGACGAACTGGACGGGTTCGACGGTGGACCTGATGTGCGCGCCGCCGTCAAGGGCTTCCTAGACAAGTACGGCATGCGCTGTGCCGGCGAGATCGACATCACCAGACCTCGTTGGAGCGAACATCCGACGGCCCTTCTGCCGTTGATTCTCGCCCATGTCAAGAACATGGAGCCGGGCGAGGCACAACGCCGCTTCGACGAAAGGCGCCGAGAGGCCTCCACCAAGGAACGAGAACTGCTCGAGCGACTGAGCACCTTGCCCGACGGAGACGAGAAGGCCGCACAGACCACCCAGATGATCGACCGCGTCCGGACGTTCATCGGATACCGGGAGTACCCGAAGTACGGCATGGTCAGGCGATACTTCATCTACAAGCAAGCCCTGTTGGCGGAAGCTGAGCGCCTCGTCGAGAAAGGAGTGCTCCGTGAGAAGGAGGACATCTTCTACCTCCGGTTCGAAGAACTCCACGATGTTGTGCGCACCAACCACGTCGATGAAGAACTCGTCGATCAACGCAAGGACGCTTTCCGTTCGTACCAGGCTCTCACCCCTCCCAGGGTGCTCACCTCGGACGGCGAGGCTGTCGCCGGTGCCTTTCGACGCGACGATGTGCCGAGCGGTGCGCTGGCCGGCCTGGCGGTGTCGGGCGGGACGATCGAGGGCCGAGCCCGCGTCGTCCTGGACATCGGGGATGCCGATCTCGAGCCGGGCGACATCCTGGTCACCACCTACACGGACCCCAGCTGGACGCCGCTATTCATTTGTGCCGCAGGCTTGGTCACCGAGGTCGGCGGGATGATGACCCACGGTGCAGTCATCGCACGCGAGTACGGCCTGCCCGCCGTCGTCGGCGTCGACCACGCCACCCGGCGGATCGAGGGCGGGCAGCGCATCCGCGTCGACGGGACCCGGGGCTACGTCGAGATCCTCACCCCGTGAGACGCCGCCCGACCGCCACACACGAAGGATCCACAGCCTTGTCCCAGGTGGTCCGCGTCCCGGGCTGATCACCGACGACAGGCAGAAACCGCTCGCTGATTCCAGCCGAGCCAAACCCCCCGATCAGGCGTCCAATCCGGGACGTCTTCTACCGATCCTTCTACCGGGTTCCGACCGTCGGAGTCCAGGAAGGAGAGGATCGTGAAAGGCTACGTGGCGCGAAAAGGTGACCGTTGGTATGCAGTCATCTACGAAGGACTGGATCCGGTCACCGGCAAGGAACGGCGCAGCTGGCATCCAGCCGGTACCAGCAAGGCCGATGCAGAGCGTATGGCGTCCACCATTGCCGAGAAGCTGAACGGACGCAACGATGGGGCTCGGTCGCTCACCTTCGGCGTCTACCTGACAACGCGCTGGCTGCCTGGCAAGAAACTGGAACTGGCGCACAGCACCTGGGACGGGTACCGCCGCAAGGTCGAGCTTCACGTGCTCCCTTCACTGGGCCGGATCCCGATCCGTCGGCTACGGCCCCATCATCTCGAAGCGCTGTACGACGAGAAGCTGCACCCACAGAACGGCAAGCGGCCCCTGGCACCCAAGACGGTGTTGGAGGTTCATCTCATCATCCGCGGTGCCCTCAACGACGCCGTGCGGCGCGGAGTTGTGTCCCGCAACGTGGCGTTGCTGGCGTACGCGCCAAAGGTTCGGTCGATTCCCAAGGTCGAACAGCAAGCGTGGACGGCCCAGGAACTGCAGGCGTTTCTGCGTGCCGCGGCCGGGCATTGGCTGTTCCCGGCGTTCTGGCTGCTCGCAAACACCGGACTGCGACGTAGCGAGTTGCTCGGCCTGCAGTGGGACGACGTCGACCTTGACGCCGCCACTCTGTCGATCAACCGCGGTCTCGTCTCCGTCGGCTACCAATTGCATGAGTCGCGAGGCAAGACCAGCAACTCACGACGAGCGATCGACCTCGACCCCACCACCGTCGAAGTCCTCACTGCATGGAAAGCGTGGCAAGCCATCGAACGAGCCGCTGTGGGGATAGAACCGCGGGATAGGTGTTCAGCGCCGTCGAGGGCAACCCGATCCACCCCCACTCGATCTCGCAGGTCTTTGAACGAATCTCTGCTCGAGCCGGTGTCCCGAAAATTCGGCTCCACGACATCCGACACACCCATGCCACCCTGCTCATCAAAGCCGGAGTACCGGTCAAAGTGGTCAGCGAACGACTCGGACACGGCAACCCGGCCTTCACCATCGACACCTACCAACACGTCCTACCCGGCATGCAAGTCGAAGCCGCATGTGTCTTCGAGAACCTGATCGCCAGCGGCCGGTAGAAGACCCGGTAGAAGCGGCGGTCGAACAGTGTCAGAAGACGGTAGAAGCCTCGGCCAGCAAGTCGCTGACCGGGGCTTTTCGTAGCGGGGGCAGGATTTGAACCTGCGACCTTCGGGTTATGAGAGGCTGTTTTCGCTTCTCGTCATGTCGCGTTCTTTCCCCTCCTATCGCACCCTCTCGCGCGATGGGCGCGCGATGGACGGGCCCTTGACAGCGGACCCTCGACAGAGGAGGTCGGCGCATCCTTGCCTCCCTGGGCCAGTCGAGTCGCACCCATCGAAGAAGCATGGCGTTGACGGCGAGGATCACCGTCGGCAGGCTCAAAGACTGCGCCGCGATGGGCCGGGTTCCGGACCCAAGCCAAGTTCTCTGGCCACAACTAACGATCTCGGGCTGCGTGTAGCTCGGCCTCAGGCCAGCGGCAGGGTCACCACGAAGCATGCGCCGGTCTGGTGATCGGGATCGATTGCGACTGTCCCGTGGTGACGTTCGATGATCTCGCGAGTGATGGCGAGACCGAGTCCGGTACCGCCCGTCGCCTGGGTCCGAGAGTCGTCGAGCCGGCCGAACCTCTCGAATACGAAGTCCACCCGATCGGATGGGATTCCGGGTCCATCGTCTGCAATGGTGAGGACCGCCGTGTCGTCTCGCTCGGCGAGGGTCACGGTGACCGTGCCGATGGCGTGGCGCCCGGCATTCTCACACAAGTTCATGATGGCCCGGGTCAGTTGCCGGGCGTCCCCGCGAACCTGAGCACCCGAGACACCCGACACGTCCACGAGGATCCGTCCCTCCGCTTTGAGCCTCTCCGCCTCCCGGAAAACGACGTCGTCGAGGTCGACGAGTTCCCATTCAAGGGAGACTTGCCCACCATCTGCGCGCGCCAGGTGGAGTAGATCCTCGACGAGGCGCTGGAGCCCGATCACCTCCTCAAGCAAGCCCTCCAGGACTGCTCGGTCTTCAACGTCGGTGACAGCCAGCCTCACCTCGACCTCAGTCCGCAATCGGGTCAGTGGGCTGCGCAGCTCATGAGAAGCATCGGCGACAAAACGCTGCTGGCGGTCCACCGAGGCTTCCACCCGGTCCAGCATCTGATTCATCGTTCGGGCAAGCCGCCCAATCTCGTCGTCGTGGCCTGGTTGGGGAACCCTTCGGTGAAGGTCGGAGCTGCCGATCTCGGCCACCTCAGACCTGATCGCCTCCACCGGCTCGAGTGTCCTGCGCACCAGCCACCACACCAGCGCGCCCACCAGAGCCACGACGATTGGAATCGCAACCGCGAGCGCCGCGGTCAGAACCCCGGTGCTCTCTGCCACTACATCGAAGGTGGTACCGACGTGCAGCACCGCCCGACCCAACCCGGTCTCGACCGTACGGCTCAGCACCCGGAACACGTCGTCGTCGACCTCGAGACCCCGAACGGTTCGCACCACCTCACCGGCCGATTGCTCGTAATCGATCGGCAGTGAAGGCGCTCCTTTGAGATTCGGCGTTGAGGAAATCACCCGACCAGAGGAATCCAGCAGTTGCGCAAAGCCTTCCTGCTGACTGCCGGCCAACTCAATCGGGATCTGCTCGGCGGTCTCAATCAGCGATGCAATGTCTTCGGCGCGTTGCGCGAGCGCTGCGTCGACACTCGACGCCAACTGGTTGCGCTGCACGACTACCAGCGCCACAGAGACCACCGACAGGACTCCGGCAACCGCCGCCACCGCTATCGCAGTGACCCGGAGCCGAATCGAAGCGCGGTTCACAGCACCTCCACTGTGGCGCCGTCGGCGACCAGCCGGTAACCGGAGCCGCGCACCGTCTCGATGGACTTGCGGCCAAATGGTTCGTCGATGCGGGTCCGCAGCCGCCGGATATAGACCTCGACGATGTTGGGATCACCCTCGAAGTCGTACTCCCACACGCCATCGAGGATCTCTCGCTTCGACAACACCTGACCGGCTCTTCTCATCAGGAACTCGAGCACATCGAATTGACGGGAGGTCAGGTCGATTTCGACCTCACCCCGCCAGGCCCTCCGCTGCCCGGGATCGATGCGCAAATCCCCCGCTTCAACCGGGACGGGGTTCCGTCCCCCGGCCCGTCGCAGGAGTGCCCGGACCCGGGCCACCAGCACCGGAAACGAAAAGGGTTTGGTGAGGTAGTCATCGGCGCCGGTGTCGAGGGCATCTGCCTCGTCCAGGTCGCCGTCCTTGGCGGTCAGCATCAGAATCGGTGTCCAGTTCCCTGCCGACCGCAGATCACCACAGATCTGATATCCGTTCCGGCCGGGCAGAAGAATGTCGAGGATGAGCAGGTCATACGATCCTTCACTGGCCAGCCAAAACCCGTCGGATCCGTCCCAGGCGACCTCAACCGTGAACCCTTGGGCCTCCAGCCCCCGCTTCACCGCGGTCGCGATCTTCTTATCGTCCTCTACCAGCAGCAGCTTCACCAGCGCATTGTCCCAGACCGAAGCTGACTTCCGGCTGACAATGCTCCTCCCCCATGATGCATGGTCGCCCTGGTTCTCCGAGTCAGGCTGGCGTCAGGCGCCTCTTGATACGGTGTTCAGGTAGTCCCCAATCTCAGGAGGTTTGAGATGAAGAAACGAAACAAAGTGATCCTGGCCGGAATGGTGATCGCAGGTGCAGCCGCCGTACCAACCGTCGCGGCTGCCGGGGGTGACGTCGATATGCCCATCACCGGTGCCGATCTGGACCAGGCCACCGCTGCCGCCCTTGCTTACACCGGCGATGGACGGGTCACCGGCACTGAGGTAGGAGACGAGGAGTCCTTCTACGAGGTAGAAGTGACCCTCAGTGACGGCAGCCAGGTCGACGTTCAACTCGACGAGCAATTCAACGTAGTCGGCAGCGAAGCCGACGGCAAAGGCGAAGATCAGTCGGCCGGGGAATGATCTGGTTCCAGACACCTTCAGCCTCAGAGAAGGGACTCTCGAATGTCGCCCAAAGCTGCAATTCGCACCGTGGTTGTCGGCGTCGTGCTCCTGCTGCTGGCACCAGCGTGTTCGTCCGGTGGTAACTCAACATCAACGACGCTGTCTTCCGGATTGGCTCTTCCCCAGGGAGACGAACTCGTCCAGCTCGATCCTGCAGATTTCACCACCACCATCGACAACCCTTACTGGCCAATGGAGCCCGGCACCCGCTGGACGTACCGGGAAGTACAACCGGACGGCACCGAATCGGAAGTCGTCGTAATCGTCACCACCCTCACCAAGGAGATCGCCAACGGCATCACTGCCCGAGTCGTGCGGGACACGGTCACCGAAGATGGCGCAATCATCGAAGACACGATCGACTGGTACGCCCAAGACGGCCAGGGGAACATCTGGTACCTCGGAGAAGACACCGCCGAGTTCGAAGACGGGGAAATCGTCAGCACGAGCGGATCATTTGAAGCCGGGATCGACGGAGCACTGCCGGGAATCATCATCCCGGCCGACCCGCAGCCGGGAATGAAGTACCGCCAGGAGTACTACACCGGCGAAGCGGAAGACAACGGCGAAGTGCTGGCCATCGACGAGATGGCCGACACCCCCTATGGGCACTTCAACGACGCCATCCTCACCAAAGACACTACCCCCCTCGAATCCGACGTCCTCGAATACAAGCTCTACGCCAAAGACGTCGGTCCGGTACTCATCATCGGGGTGTCGGGCGGCGGCGGTCCGGAAGAGCTCATCTCCGTCGACCGGGCCCCGGAGTCGGCCGGCACCGGCCCATTGGGAAACCCGAATCCTTAACCCAGCCTTTCAGGCAGGTCTCAGGTGTTCTCAGCTTCTTCACAGGTGCGGGAAGGCATGATGTGCCCATAGCCGACCAGACAGATCGGCCAACTTAGGAGAATATTGATGGCAACAGAGAAGAAGACGACCAAGCGGCTCTACACGCTCGCTGCGGCGATTGGTCTCGCACTTGGGTCGATGGGTATTGCGGCGGCTACCAGCTCGCCGCCTAGCTCGCCCGCACCGACTTTCAGCCAACCGCAGACCGAGGCTCCCGATGACGTCGCCGAGGCTGATGAGGCCGACGAAGTCGAAGCACCCGGCGACCAGGATGTCGACGGAGTCGACCACCAGTTCGAAGGCGAAGAAGTCGGTAACAACGGAGACGGAATCCCCGACGCCGATGATGCCGACGAGGTAGAGGCCGACGAAGTTGAGGCCAACGAGGTAGAGGCACCCGGCGACGAAGATGTCGACGGAGTCGACCACCAGTTCGAAGGCGAAGAAGTCGGTAACAACGGAGACGGAATCCCCGACGCCGATGATGCCAACGAGGTCGAGGACACCACCAACGGCTGAGCCCTCACCTCCCAACGGGGAAGGCCGGACCCAACCGGGTCCGGCCTTTCTGCGTCCGGGGAGTCAAACTAGTTGCCGGGCGACGATAGCTACACCTTCCGAGAGGGTCCCCCATGACGATTCACAGCGTGGCGGATGCTCAGTCTTGGTCTAGTCCAGTCGGCAGAACAACAGCAATCGCGGCACCGCCCAGGTCGGGATCGTCACCGACGGTGATCCGCCCACTGTGTGCCTCGACGATGCTGCGGACTACCGAAAGTCCGAGCCCGGTTCCGCCCACCTGGCGGGATCGGGCCTCGTCGAGCCTTATGAAACGCTCGAAGATCTTGTCACGATCGGGGCTAGGGATGCCGGGCCCGTCGTCTGCGACGCGGATCGTGGCCTCGTTCCCGGTGGCGTGCGTTTCGATGCGCACGGTAGCGGTGGCGTGACGGGTGGCGTTGTCGATGAGGTTCCGTACGACCTGGCCGATCCGGCGACGGTCCCAATACACCTGTACCGGTTCCAACCGGTTGGTGTCTATCGCGATGGGCGCCGGCCCGCCGCCGCTGATCTCAACCCGGACCATCTCGGCGAGATCGAATGACTCGCGGTTGAGTTCGAGGCGGTGTTCGTCGGTGCGGGCCAGGACGAGCAGATCGTCGACGAGTGCGGCCAGCCGGCGGCTCTGACCGGCGACGTCGGCGGCTAGTTCGGCAACATTGAAACCCTGCGGGTTGGCTTCCGCCACCTCGGCCATGGTGAGGAGCGTGGCGACTGGGCTCTTCAGTTCATGTCCGGCGTCGGCGGTGAACCTGCGCTGGCGGGAAACGGAGGTCTCGAGACGTTCGAGCATCCGGTTGAGCACGACCGCTAATCGCCGTATCTCGTCTTCGGGTTCGGGTTCAGGCACTCGGAGATGCAGATCGCGGTAGGAGATCGCCTCGGCCTGGCGGGCCATCGCCTCCACCGGCCGGAAGGCCCGAAGGGTGAGACGCCAGATGTCAAGCCCACCAGCAACGTGATCGCAGGAATGCCCAGAGCCAGGAGCGGAATGAGGGTCCGGGTGGCGTTCTCCACGGCGTCCAGAGAAGCGGCCGCCAGCACCGTCGCCTCACGTCCTTCGATGCTCGCGCCGCCAACCGCCACCAGGAACGGCTTTTCGTCGCCAGCCTGGCTCTGTGCTTCACCCTCGTTCTCCCCGGCATCGAGTGAAGGCACCTGGACTGTGGCCACGGCACCGGGGGCCGCGCCAAGATCGACGATCGGAAGCTGGCCTTCGATGTTCTATGTCGAGGAGATGACCACTGGGCTCACCCGGATGCATCCAGAGCCTGCTTGAGCATGGCGTCGGTGGGTGAACCACGCGGCCCGGCCGGGGTCCAGTAGGCGCGACACGCTAGACCAACCGGGCTATCAGGATCGGCGAACGGATCAACACCGTCGATGAGCACAGTGGGCGATCCCCGGAACTGGAGCCGTTCCGCCTCTTCATAGGTAGTCACCTTCTGTCGAGTGACCTGGAACCGGCGATCAGCCGCGAGGTCATCAAGGATGCGGTCGATCTCCCGCCAGTTCGGGCAGTCGTCGAAGTAGAGGAGGGTAACGTCCACGACAGGGTCAGTCGAGCTGAACCCGTCGAAGCAGCATGGCGTTGACGGCGACGATCACCGTCGAGAGGCTCATCAGGAGTGCCCCGACGGCCGGGTTGAGCAGGATCCCTGCTGAGACGGCGACTCCGGCCGCCAGGGGAATGGCGATGGTGTTGTAGCCGGTGGCCCAGGCCAGATTCTGGATCATCTTGCGGTGAGTGGCTCTGGAGAGCACCAGTGCCCTGGCCACGTCGGAGGGGTCGTCGTCGACCAGCACCAGGTCGGCGGACTCGATGGCCACGTTGGTGCCGGCCCCGATGGCGATGCCGAGGTCTGCTTCCAGCAATGCGGGGGCGTCGTTAATCCCGTCACCCACAAATGCCGTGGGGCCTTCCGATTTGAGTTCCCTGACGATCCTTGTTTTGTCGGCGGGAAGCACCCTGGCGTAGTAGCGGTCGATCCCGAGTTCTGCGGCGACGGTGGCGGCCACCGCTTCGGCGTCGCCGGTGACCATCACCGGGGTCACGTCCAGTTCTCGCAGTCGCGCCACCGTGTCTCTCGCCGTGTCCCGGATCTTGTCGGCCAGCGCGATGACCCCGACCGTCCGTTGGTCTTCGATCATCACCACCGCGCTCTCCCCTCGACCGTCAGCCCGTTCCAGTGCGGCGGCCAGCGGGCCGGACAACTCGGCGCCAAGTTCCTCAGCCCATTCGGGTCGGCCCACCCGCAGGCGCCGCCCGTTTACTTGTCCTTCGAGGCCGTAGCCGGGCACCGCGGTCACTCCTTGCCCCGTGGCGAGATCGATTCTGCGCTTCTGGGTGGCTTCGACGATGGCGGCAGCGAGCGGATGCTCGGAGGATCGCTCCAGGGAAGCGGCGGCTCTCAGCAACTCGTCTTCGCTGAGGCCATCTGCTTGGACGGCCGAGACTTCGAATCGCCCCTCGGTGAGGGTTCCGGTCTTGTCGAAAGCTACGAAACGGATACTGCGCCCCCGCTCAAATGCCTCCCGGTTGCGGACCAGGATCCCGTTGCGGGCCGACAGCGAGGTGGCGTTCATGTTGACCAGCGGGATGGCGAGGCCCAACGCGTGCGGGCAAGCGATCACCAGCACGGTGACCGCCCGGGCCACAGCGAAATCTATCCCGGCGGTTCCGAAGACAAGCCAGGCGATCAGGGTGGGGAGCGACACCCCTACCGCGATGATGGTCAACCAGTAGGCGGCCCGATCGGCCAGCATCTGAAAGCGGCTGCGGGATGCTTGTGCTTCCTCGACCAGCCGCATGATCTGGCTGAGGGTGGTCGCCTCCCCGGTTCGGGTGATTCGAACGGTCAGGGCGCCTTCCCCGTTGACGGCTCCGGCCACCACCTCGTCGCCGGCTTCTTTTCGCACCGGGCGGGACTCGCCGGTGAGAAACGCCTCGTTCATACTCGAAGCGCCCTCGGTGATGTCGCCGTCGGCGGGTACCTGCTCGCCGGGGCGGATCAGGATCGAATCGCCGTCGACCAGATCGGCAACCGGAACGTCCCCGACCGCGCCGTCGACGCCGACGCGGTGTGCGACGGAGGGGACCATCGAGGCGAGATGCTCCAACGCCCGGCTCGCCGACCGGACGGAGCGCATCTCCATCCAGTGGCCCAACAGCATCACATCCAACAGGGTGGCCAGCTCCCAGTAGAACGGCTTGCCGTCCAAACCCAACGACACGGCAAGGCTGTAGACATAGGCGACCGTGATGGCGATCGAGATGAGAACCATCATCCCCGGAACCCGATCCCGCAGCTCCCGGTACCCACCCCTCAGGAACACGATCCCCCCGTAGAAGAACAGCACAGTGGCCAGGATTGGACTCACCCAAGCGTCGCCGGTGAAGGTGACAGCCCGGTAGCCGAACCACTCCTGAATCTGTGTGGAGAAGTAGAGGATTGGGACCGTCAACGCCAGGCTCACCCACAGTCGGTCCCGGAACATCTCCGGGCTGTGCCCCTCATGCTTGTCATGGCTCTGATGACCACGGTCACCAGCTGAGGTTGGGTCGTCGGGTTTGTGCCCGTGGTGGTTCATGTCAGGATGGGAATTCATCTTTGGTTCCAAGGTTTGTAGTCGATGGTACCTTTCTACACCTTCCATCCGACTGGAATGTCAAGTACAATCCCAATCATGCAGATCGGCGAGCTGGCCCGGGCAACCGGGGTGAACACCAAAACCATCCGCTTTTACGAAGACGTGGGTGTGCTGCCCCCCGCCGAGCGAGCGCCCAACGGGTACCGGACATACCACCCCGACGCAGTTGAGCGGTTGCGGTTCATCAGAGAGGCGCAGGCAACAGGTCTCACTCTGGAGGAGATCACTTCGGTCCTCGAGTTGCGGGAACAAGGTGCCTCCACCTGCCAGCATGTCCTCGGTCTGTTGGAGCATCATCTCCGCGACCTTGATACCCGCATCGCCGCCCTGCAGAAGACCCACCGGGAACTGGAGACCATGATCGAACGTGGGCAAGCGCTCGACCCGGCCGATTGCGCGGACCCCCACCGATGCCAGACCATCGCCCCCCGCACCTCGTTGACGGCAGAGACGGGAGCCGAGCTACACGGGGCGCCGACTCCACACCGGCACTGAGCCGACGCTTCGCCGGGTACGACATCCTTCAACAAGCTGCCGGGGAGGCCTTTACAGAAGCTTTACCCAGAACCGAATCGTGCCTTGACCCGCGCTCGCTTGGATACGTGCGAATCCGATCTAGGAGACGACACGATGATGTGGGGATGGGGAACCGGAAGCTGGCTGGGTGGTTTATGGATGGTGCTGTTCTGGGTAGGGGTAGTGCTGCTGATCGTCTGGGCCGTACGGTTCGTACCGAGCGGCGGGCAATCCCAGAGAGGTAGCAGCGCCCTGGAGATCCTCGAGGAGCGGTTCGCTCGCGGTGAGATCGACGCCACCGAACTGGCCGAGCGACGCCGCGAACTCACCCGATCATGACCCGGATCCACGAAAGTCGGCTGCTTATCGCCGGCCTGACCCTGGTGACCGCCGCCCTGGTGGGTGGGGTGATGACCGGACCGGGCTGGGGAACCCACCTGGGGTCCTGGCATGGCTCAATGATGGGCCCAATGATGGGTGGATGGGAAGGCTCCGGAACGGACTCGCCGATCCGGGGAGCGGCAGAGGTGGAGATCACCGCTACCGATTTCGCCTTCTCTCCCACTGAGATCACCGTCACCTCGGGTCAGCCGGTCAATCTGACCTTGGTGAACAGCGGATCGGTTCCCCACGATCTCTCGGTGGCCGACCTCGACGTTCACATCGTGGCACGGCCGGGGCAAAGCTCGACGGTCGGGTTCACCCCCACCGGACCGGGAACCTTCTCGATCGTCTGCACCTACCCGGGACACGCAAACGCCGGGATGCGCGGCACGCTGACGGTGGTGGAACCGTGACCACAGCATCGTCACCCGCCCCGGCCGGCCAACCAGCATCCGGTGACCGGAGTATTCATCTGAAGC
>Ga0224512_10002164_pt1 | contig 18206 bp, 16 predicted proteins | sample SF_May12_sed_USG_4_FD_169103 | JGI IMG/M metagenome (GOLD analysis project Ga0224512, IMG submission 169103) | Sediment microbial communities from San Francisco Bay, California, United States - SF_May12_sed_USGS_13 | ecosystem: Environmental > Aquatic > Marine > Sediment | place: USA... | reverse complement strand
CAAGACGACGTCGCTAGCCGCATAGAAGTACTCCATGTTGTCCTCGAACGCGAGCACCTTCCACTCCTGAGCCGAGCCCTGTGCGATCGCAGAAACGGCTTCGAAATGGGCGTGGCCCGTGAGGTGCAGAATCGAAATCGCTCGCTCATCGTGACCGTCCGCCAGCCGTTCGACGGCGTCATTGAGAACCTTGGCGCCGAGGGAACCGCCGAGGACGCCAAGCACGGGGCGCTCCCCGCTGAGGCCGAATCGTTCCAGCGCAGCTTCATGGAGTGCCTTGCGGTCGTAGGTCGCAAGGGCCGGTCGTAGCGGATTGCCAACGAGCTGGGCTCGACTGAGCTGCTCGGCCGCCTCCGGGAACGCGATGAACGAAGCTACGGCGCGCCGCGAAATCAGTCGGTTCGCTAGACCGGGAACGGCGTTTTGCTCGTGGACGAATAACTTGGCCCCCACCCGACCGGCCGCCCACGCCGTGGGCACCGCAATGTAACCGCCAAACGCGATCGCAACGTCCACAGAACGCTGCTCGAACTCCTGTTGAATCCGCTTGCTGGCTCGCCACACGACCGAGGGCAGCGACAGGTTGTCCCTCGCAATCGAGCGCTTCAGGCCCCGCATCTCCACCTCGAGATAGTCGTACCCGGCGGCCGGCACGGCTGTGGCCGCCAGCCGCTTGCCACCGACGAACACGATCTGGTCACGAGCGACCCCGGCTTCTCGCAAGGCATCCGCCACCGCCAGCGCCGGGTAGACGTGGCCGCCGGTCCCAGCGGCGGCGAACGCGTACGTCATTTGGCCACCCCTGGACCGCGGGCCGTTGCCCGAGCGATGTTGACCAGCACGCCCGCGGCCGCCATGTTGGCGAGCATCGCACTGCCACCGGACGAAACGAACGGCAGGGGTACGCCGGTGATCGGCAGCACCACCGCCACCCCGCCGATGTTGATCAGGGCTTGAAAGCTCAGCCATGCCACCAGTCCCACTGCGAGGAGACGGCCGAAGGCGTCTGGAGCGCGCCGGGCCACACTGATCCCGACCAACGCCAGCACGAAGAACAGAGCAACGATCGTCAGCGATCCGGCGAGCCCTGTTTCTTCACCGATGATGGAGAAGATGAAGTCGGTGTGGGCGTTTGGCAGGAATGACCACCGGGCTCGACTCGCACCGAGTCCGACACCGAACCAGCGACCCGTTCCAAGCGCGACGAGGCTCTGCAGCGGCTGCAACCCGTATCCGAGAGGATCGGCGGCCGGGTCGAGGAATGCCAGAATCCGTTCCTTTTGGTATGGCTGGCTGAACGCAGAGCCGAGCGCGCCCAAAGTCCCGAGGCTTGCCAGGCCGAACACGTACCGCAGCGGAGTCGTCGAAGCGATGAGCATCGCAACGGCGGTCGCCGCTATCAGGATGGTCGTGCCGAGGTCGGGCTCCATCATCAGGAGAAGCGCGGTCGTGCCCAACGAACCGGCAACCGGCCAGAAGAAGTGAGCGAAGCTTCCCAGGTAGCCCTCCTTGCGAGACAACGCCGCCGCAAGAAACACGACGACGGCAAACTTGGCGAACTCACTGGCTTGCAGCGTCACCGGACCAACCTCTAGCCACCGCCGCGAACCTCCCCGAACCGAACCGACAAGAAGCGTCGCCACTAAACCGGAAATGGCTAACCCAAAGATCACTGCCGAGTACTTCTTGTACAGGCGATAAGGAATCCGGGTCGCGATGATGAGCACACCGACGCCGAGCACGGCCCACATGATCTGCCGCTTGAAGTAGAAAAACTGATCCTCACGTTCGATCCTGGCAATAACGCTGGAGGCCGACAGGACGGCTCCCAAACCCACGACGAGCAGCGTTATGACAGGAAGGAGCAGCAATACCGAGTTGCGGTCGGCGGCCCTTGCCGCTTCGCGTGCCCGTCGAATCGACCTGGCCCGCGCGATCGGGGTGACGCTGGTCGCCATCAGTTATCCATCCTCCTTGCGACGAGGTCGCTGAAGACCCGGCCACGCTCTCGATAATCCTCGAACATGTCGAAGCTGGCGCACCCCGGAGCCAGCAGCACGGTGTCGCCGGCAACGGCCAGGTCCCCCGCGATCGCCACTGCATCCGCCAACGACTCTGCCTGGTGAAACCGTCCCGGCTGGGTTGCGACAGCGAGCTCCGCGCTCGCCTCACCAAGAGCGATCACGGCACGTACGCTCTCTACCCCCACCAGCGGGCTCAGATCGAGTCCCTTGTTGCGCCCGCCTGCGATCAGGACCACCGACGGATAGGCCCGGGCCGCTGCCAGCGCGGCGTGGGGATTGGTGGCCTTCGAGTCGTTCACCCAAACGATTCCGTCACGCTCCCCCACGACCGTGCGGCGGTGGGTCTCGGGCACAAATCCTGCCACGACCTCGTCCATGGCCGACGCCGAGGCGCCCATGTGCTGGGCGAGGGTGGCGGCCGCGGTCAGGTCCATGGTGAACGCCGCATCGAGCTGGGGACGCTCGAGAGTGACTGGCCCGATGTGCAGCTTGTCGCCGACAGGCCCATTGCCGCCCTGGGGGCGCATGGTTCCGCTAACCGGGATCGCCACCGCGGGTAGGCCAGACACGGCTGCGATCGCACCGGCATCGTCCCGGTCGTAGACAATGATGTCGGCGGCGGTCTGACGCTCCCCGATGCGGCGCTTGGCAGCGGCGTAGGCGGCGTAGCTGCCATGCCAATCGAGGTGGTCCGGAGCAATGTTCAAGATCGCGGCTGCTTTGGGGTGGAACGAGTCGACGAACTGCAACTGGAATGACGAAGCCTCAACGACCACAAGGTCATGGCCGGAGTCGGCGACGTCGCTCAAGGCGACTCCGATGTTGCCGGCGGCCACTGCATCGATACCGCTGGCGGCGAGCATGTCGGCGGTGGCCGCCGTGACGGTTGTCTTCCCGTTTGTCCCCGTTACGGCAACGCATGGGGCGTCGAGATGTCGATAGGCAAACTCCAGCTCACTGATGAAGTCGATGCCGGCGCTTCTGCTGTCGACGATCGCGTCCACGTGCTGAGGAATGCCCGGGCTCGTCACCACAAGGTCATGGCTGTCGAGAAGTGCCCGATCCCACTCCCCGCTCGCCGAGGCGATCTCAGCGTCGAACCCACTGAGCGCGGCCGGGTCACGGTCGTACACCGTCACCTCATGCCCGAGGCGGCGGGCGAGCCGCACGGCGGCGCGCCCCGAAATGGCCGCTCCCAGAACCAGCGTGCGCTTGGTCATAGGCCACCTGCGCTGTCAGTAACCACCAAGAAGTCGGCGTAGAAGATGCCAACTCCGATAGCGACCATGACTCCCGCCAAGATCCAGAAGCGGATGATGACCGTCGTCTCCGGCCATCCCTTGAGCTCGAAGTGATGGTGGATCGGCGCCATTCTGAAGATCCGCTTTCCGAAGACGCGGAAGGAGAACACCTGCAGGATCACCGATACGGTCACCATCACGTAGAGACCTCCGAGGAGGATCAGCAGCAGATGGGTGTTGGTGAGCAGCGCCAGTGCTGCCAATGCGCCGCCCAACGCTTGCGATCCGGTGTCCCCCATGATGATCTTGGCAGGTGCCGCGTTCCACCAGAGGAAACCCAGGACTGCCCCGACAACGGCGGCGGCGAACATGCCGAGGTCGAGTGCGCCCTCCACGTGGTAGACCTCGGCATTGCGAAATTGCCAGAACGCTACGAGAACGTAAGCCCCGAAGACCAGCGATCCCGACCCGGCCACGAGGCCGTCGAGACCGTCTGTGAGGTTTACCGCGTTGGCAGCAGCAGTGAGCATGATCAAGACCAGCACGCCGTAGAACCACGGACCGAGGTCGAGTCCAGTTGTCCGGGTAATCGACAGCTCCGTACTTACTCCGGCCGCAACTGCCCCCCAGGCAAACAGCCCGGCAACGGCGAGTTGTCCGAGGAACTTCCAGCGCTTGGAGAGGCCCTTGTTCTGCTTCCGGGCGTATTTGACGAAGTCGTCAAAGAAGCCGATGGCCCCCATTCCGAGGAAACCGAACAACGCCAACCAACCCTCGGCGGCAAACGGCTGAGTGAAGAATCCGAACCCGTCCCCGATGCTGAAGAAGCGAAAGTGGGCGCCGATGTAGCCGACCACGATGGCGATCAGTATCACGACGCCGCCCATCGTCGGCGTGCCGCGCTTGTGAGCGTGCCCTTCGAGTTCCTCCTGGATGAACTGGCCTATGTCTTTGGCCCGCAGAACTCGAATGGCCACGGGTGTGCCCAGGATCGTGATCGTCAACGATGTTGCCGCCGCGATGAGCAGTGCGATCATGCGGCGCTCCCTGCTCTTGAATCGGCGAGATCGATCAACTGTTCGGCGACTTCTTCGAGCCCGACGGATCGTGATGCCTTGACAAGAACACTGTCGCCCTCCCGCAGCAGGCCCGCCAGAATTCTGAGGGCGTCGCCGCCGGAGTCGACATTGCGGCCGATTGCGCCGGCACCGGCGACAACGCCGGGGTCCTCGCCGATCATGATCACCGCGGCGTAGCCGAGAGCGGCCGCCAGCCGACCCATACGATCGTGTTCAGCGGCGGCGAGCCCCCCCAGCTCGGCCATCTTCCCGAGGACGGCGATGGGGCGACCACCCAATCCCGCCACCGTTCGCAAAGCCGCGTCGACGGATGTCGGGTTGGCATTGTATGCGTCGTTGACGACGGTGAAGTGGCCCTTGTGGATCTCCATGCGCCACTTCGAACCCGTTGCGGCGCCGAGGCCTACTGCAATCGAGTCGAGCTCACATCCCAGCGCCAACGCCGCCGCGGCGGCCGCCGCGGCGTTGCTCGGTTGGTGGATCCCTGGCATGGTCAGCGCCACCGGACTATCGCCGGCGGGTGTTTCCAAAATGAAGGCGGCACAGCCGTCCTCACCTATCACAACATCGCGGGCAACCACGTCGGCGGCCGTCTCCACGCCAAAGGTGCGGGTCGTGCCGCGATGATCGCGAGCCAGCCTGGGTTCATCCGCCGGCAGAATCGCGACGCCGGCGGCGTCCAGTCCCTCGACGATCTCCCATTTCGAGTCCGCCAGAGTCGCCGTGTCCCCGAACGTTTCGAGGTGGACGACACCGAGGTTGGTGATGACGGCGACGGCCGGCTGCACCGCAGGCATCAACCACTCGAGATGACCGCGACCTCGCGACCCCATTTCGACAATCAGCGCGCTGGCGGTAGTCGGGGTTAGCAAAACCGTAAGCGGCACCCCGACCTCGTTGTTGTAGGAGGCCGGCGAAGCCCAGGAGCCCGGAATGATCGTCGCCAGCATGTCCTTTGTAGTCGTCTTTCCGGTGCTTCCGGTGATCGCGACCACCGGCATTACCAATTCCTGACGTCGCTTGGTGGCCAGCCCCAGCAGGGCCTCCCCGGTTGACGCCACCTCGATCCGGGGCTCTGCCTGGCTGCGGCCCTCTTCAACCACGACGGCCACTGCCCCGGCGCCAAGGGCGGAATCCACGTAGTCGTGGCCATCGAAGGTCTCTCCCTCGATCGCCACGAAGAGGTCGCGGGGCTGGATTGACCGCGAGTCCGTCGAGATGCCTCCGACAACCAAGTCACGAGGTCCGACCCGGTTGCCGAGCATTGCGGCCAGCTCTCCGAAGTTCCAGTCGAGCTTCATGCGGTTCCGCCGCCTGTTGCGGCCAGCTCTTCTGCAGCAACGACTCGGTCGTCGAAGTCGATGGTTCCGTCCGCAAACTCCTGATAGGGCTCGTGGCCCTTGCCGAGGATCAGAACTATGTCGCCCGGCTCTGCCAGGCCGATCGCTGTGCGGATCGCTGAGCGCCGATCAACGTCGGCCAACACCGAAGCACTGCGGCCGCCTGCTCCGGCGAGCACCTGTTCCACCAGCATGGTGGGGTCTTCGCTGCGCGGGTTGTCTGAAGTGATGACGGCGATATCGGCAGTGGCTGCGGCCCTCCCCATGAGAGGCCTCTTGGCGGGATCTCGATCGCCGGCCGATCCGACGATGGCGATAACCCGACCGCCGGTAATTTCGGCTGCCGTCGCGATCGAGTTGACCACGGCGTCCGGGGTGTGGGCGTAGTCGACAACCACTGCAAACTCCCGGTCCGCAGCCACCTGTTCGAACCGCCCCGGGACCGGAGGGAGCGCCTCGAGCCCGGCCACAATTGCGTCTGGTCGATAGCCGAACCGGCGAGCGACTGCGGCCGCAACCAGGGCATTGGCTGCGTTGAACCTGCCGGCCAGCGACACGTTGACAGAACTTGATTCCGTTCCAATGTGGAGCGTCATCGCAGTGCGTCCCATCTCCCAGCCAGCCACTTCGCCGCTGACATCGTGAGCGCCGCCGGCACCGAAACCGACGGTGGTCACCGGCAGGCGAGTTTCCGCGGCCAGCCTGGCGCCGGCAGGATCGTCGACCCAGATCACCGCGTGGCGAGCGCGCCGCTCGGTGAAGAGTTCGGCTTTGGCGGCGTAGTAGTCCTCCATCGTCTGATGGAAGTCGAGATGGTCCTGGGACAAGTTGGTGAACGCAGCAACGTCGAACACAATGGCGTCGGCGCGACCATATACAAGGGCGTGAGAAGATACCTCTAGTGCCGCCAATGTGACGGCCTCGTCGACCATCCGCCGCAACAGGCGATGGAGATCGGTTGCCTCGGGCGTAGTTCGTGCCAGGGGAACGACCTCGCCGCCGATGTGGGCGCCGACCGTGCCCACTATGCCGGGAACCCCACCAGCAGCGTCGACGATCGCCTCCAGCATGTGGGTGACGGTGGTCTTGCCGTTTGTGCCGGTGACTCCAACGAGGCGGAGCTCTGTGGCCGGGTAGCCGTGGACGGCGGCCGCGAGCTCAGCCATGCGGCGCCGCGTGTCGTCAACGATCAGCTGCGGGCATGACGAGTCGATCTCGTGGTCAACCACAACCAGACTCGCCTGCGCGGCACAGGCTTCGCCAACGAAGTTGTGGCCGTCGACGGCGGCGCCGCGGATCGCAATGAAGCCTGCTCCGGCGATCACATCACGGGAATCATGCACCAGATCCTGCACTAACCGGTCCTCGCCGACGAGGCGCGGTTCGGCGACAGCCACGGCACCCGCCAGCTCACTTGCCATCACACCCCTAGCGGACATTTGGCGGCACTCCCAGGCGATGCAAGGCGGCCTCGGTGACCGCGGCGAACACGGGCGCGGCCGATACACCGCCAAAGCGAAGGTCCGATCCGTCGTCGAGCTCGCCGCTGGGCGAATCCAGCACAACGGCAACGACGATGCGGGGATCGTCGATCGGGGCTATTCCAATGAAACTGGCGATTCGATCTACCTCCGAGTAGCCCTCGCCGGGTACGAACTTCTCCGTCGTACCGGTCTTGCCGCCCACCGTGTATGAAGCGACGGCGGCACGTGATCCGGTTCCCGTCTCGACGACACCTTGCAGCAAACGCCGCATGATGCGGGCGGTCTCTTCGCTGACTACGGGCCTCTCGGTTGGCTCATAACGTTCCCGAGAGCCGTCGGCATACAGAACCTCGCGGACAACATGGGGCTCCACCCATACGCCGTCGTTAGCAATGGCGGCGAAGACTGTGGCCATCTGCAGCGGTGTGACGTCGACGCGATAGCCGATCGCCGTCGAAGGCCCGCACGTCGTGTCGCACCAGTCACGGACATCCTCGAGCCGCCCAGAAGCCTCACCCGGCAGATCGCCGGAGGCGACATCGCCCAGGCCGAATGCACTCAAGAACTGATGATGTTTCCGGTTGCCGAGCAAGTCCTGGATCAGGATCGTGCCGATATTCGATGATTGGGCCACGATCTCGGCGACCGTCATCTTCTTGGCCTTCTTGCGCCCTACGTCGGTGTACTCTTTGTCACCGATGTTGAGCTTGCCCGGCACTTTCAGCGTCGTTCGCAGCGACACAACGTCCTCGTCGAGGGCTGCGGCGATCGTGACGACCTTGAGCGTCGAGCCCGGTTCGTAAACGTCGGTGACGGCCCGGTTGCGATAGGCCTCTGGTTCGGTATCGGAGCGATCGTTCGGATCGAATGTCGGGACCGTCGCCATAGCGAGCACCTCGCCGGTCTTCACGTCGATGACAACAACAGTTCCGGCGACGGCGTTGGTGTCTGCCACGGCCGTGGCGAGAATCTGCTGGGCGGCGAACTGGATTTCGCGATCGATCGTGAGGATCAGGTCGGCTCCGGGCTGCGCCGGGTCGATGATGAACTCGCCTTGCGGGATCGGGTTTCCGTACGGATCACGCTCGACGATCTGGGTACCGGGGATTCCGGCCAGCTCTGAGTTGTATTTCCATTCGAGCCCCTCGAGGCCCTCCATGTCGTCGTCTCGCACGAAACCAACGACCTGAGACGCCAGGTTCCCCGCCGGGTAGATCCGCTTCGGCTCGGATGTGAAGTAGACGCCGGATATCTCCATTTCGGTGACGAGGTCACGAATCTCCCGTGCCTGGCTGCTCTCCAGCCGGCGCGCAACGTAGGCGAACTGGGAATCGGGCTTGGTGAAGCGTTCCTTCAGGACAGATTTGGGGACGCCCACGATGGGCGCCAACAGCCGGGCCAATCCGACCGGATCGTCCATCTGACTGGGGTTGGCCGTGACGGTCACCGCATCGATTGACACCGCCAGCTCGACGCCGTCGCGGTCGTAGATCGTGCCGCGAGCCGCGTTGAGATCTTCATGCTTGACACGCTGTAGCTCGCCGCGCGCGGCATGCCGGTCTGCTTCGAAACCCTGCACGCGAACGAGCCGAAAGCCAATACCCCCCCACGCCATGGCGAATACGGTTCCCAGCGCAACCAGACGAAGATCTCTGGGGTGACGCCTATTAGCCACGGTCGGTCACGCCCTTGCGCGCCCGACTCGGGGTTCGGCGGCCGCCAGCGATCGGCCCTTCCACTTTCATCGCCCTCCCACGGGGAATCACGCTCACGGCTGCGCGGTGAGCACCGCCTTCAATAGAGCCCAGCGATTGTCCGCATCCAACCCCCCACGCTCGACTCCGGGCACCTCAATTTCAATACGCTCGGCCGGGTACACCAGCCCGGCTTCGGCCCCCCACAAAGTGATGCGGTTCGGGTCCTGGAGCCGAGCAACTTCGACGCGCAGGTCCCAATGCCGTGCCCCTTCGATGGCGATCTGTTGTTCTAGCTCATCCAGCTCGAAGCCCGACCGGTCGAGCGATACCCGGGAGAAGATCAGCCCGAAGAACGCCACCACAACGACGGCGGCGAACACCAGCCAAGGCCGCAGGCGAGCCTGGCTGTGCTTCGCCGGCAGCAGCTGCACGAGGTCAAACGGGTCAGCCGGAATTGGATGGGCCGTCATGATGCGACCTTCTCCACGGCCCGCAGCAGAGCGCTGCGGGCGCGTGGATTGTTCTCGATTTCTTGAAGTGATGGGCGGACTGCCTTGCGGGTCAGGACCCGTAGCTCGGCGACTGTGGCGCACGCACAAACCGGAAGATCCGGCGGGCAGGTGCAACCGGTGGCACCTGCCGCGAAGCGCCGCTTCACAATGCGATCCTCGAGGCTGTGATACGAAATCACGACGATCCTTCCTCCGGGTGCGATGCAGTCGATGACAGCGTCGAGGCCGTCTCGGAGAGCCGCCAGCTCACCGTTGACAGCGATGCGGATCGCTTGAAAGGTACGTCTGGCGGGGTGCTTCCGCCGGCGTGCGGCGGCGGGGACGGCATCGGCAACAACGCTCGCCAGCTCGACCGTGTCGGCCAGTGGGCGAGCCTTGACAATGGCATTCGCGATCCTCCATGCGAAGCGCTCCTCTCCGTACTCGCGCAATACCTCGGCGATCTCGCCTGCCGACCACGTATTGACAATGTCGGATGCGCGGTGCGTGGCGTCAGGACCCATACGCATGTCGAGCGGGCCTGCTGAGTGATACGAGAAGCCGCGGCTCGGACTGTCGAGTTGGTGCGAGGAAACGCCAAGATCAAAGAGTGCGCCAGCAAGATCCCCACTAGGTGCCTCGCGGGCGAGAATCTTCTCCAGGTCGCCGAAATTGGCTGCCACCAGGTGAAGTCGCGGGTCGTCGAGCCCTACCGGGACCCGTGAGGTCGCGTCGAGATCCCGGTCGATGCCGAGGACGCGCAATTCTGGATTCGATTTCAGCAACGCCCGGGAGTGGCCTCCCCCGCCGAACGTGGCGTCCACTATGAGGCCCGCCGTCTGCTCGAAGATCGACAGCACTTCGTCCACCAGCACCGGCTGGTGGTAGCTGTCGGCCTCTGGTGTTGGGGTCTGATTCATTGTCAACCCCCCGGAGCGCTGGCGCCATACTGAAAGCGGGCGGAGTAAGGGGCCTTCCAGATGGCATCCGGGGGGTTGACGATGAGCCAGACCTTTCTGCGTTAGTGGTTTCCGTTTCCGATGTTGTTGAACTCGATGCGGCGGTCATCAGATGTCCCCGCCCTCGCTGAGAACTTCCTCGATGCCGGCGTACAGCTCGTCCGCTTCTGCGGCGACGCCCTCCCAAACCGAGGTCGACCAGATCTCGATGTAGTCGGCGACTCCGACGACTGTGACGTCCTTCTCCAGAGTGGCGTATGTCCGCAAGGTCTCGGGTATCGCGATCCGGCCCTGCTTGTCGAGTCCCTGATCGCTGGCACCTGCAAAGAACGAACGTGAGAAGTTCCGGGAACGTCGATCGGTACGGGGCAGCTTGGCGACCTTCGCCATTTCCTCTTGCCAGCGCTCCATCGTGAATACGTAGAGACAGTGCTCCTGGCCCTTGGTGATGACGCAGCCTTGCTCTAACGAATCCCGGAACTTGCGCGGCAAAACCACTCGTCCCTTGTTGTCTACTGCGTGCTGGTACTCCCCAAGAAACACGCTTACCCAGTCCCGTCACTAGTTTGTCATCTCCCACGAGGCCCCACTTTGCCCCCTCTCGCGCCACTTGTCAACTACTTCTCCCCCCATCGCGCCCCCTGGTGGCACCGAACCTGGGAAGTGGTCCCACGCCCCATCGGTTTGGCAGCGGTTCGGTCACCGTTTTGGTGGTCCCGCACGCGCGATGTCAGTCACATTCGCGACCTCGACGACGTCGGGCGCGATTCACCGGCGCTAGGTGCGCCCGGTCAGCGATAGATGACGCTGAATTCGCCTTCGAGTTCGATAGGGAGGCGGAGGCTATAACTGACTGCGGCTGAGATCATCAGTCCGGCGGGTTCCTCGACGAGCAGTCCTTGTTGTTCGGGGCGTTGGCGTGGGTGGCGTTGTTCAGCAGTGAATGAGGCCCGCCGGGTTTCTGGGCCAGCGGTTGGCCAGTAGAGCTGTCGGGGTGAGTCCGCTCGGGTCGTGATGGAGCGTTCGAGCGCACCGTGTCCGGCCGCGTTGCCCTCTTTTGAAGAGAAGCACCGAGGGTTGACTCCACTGCAAGAGGAGACCTCAACGTGTTCGGGGTCGGCGACGCGGCTACTCGTCGGCGGTCGGAGACCTTCGGTGATCTCGATTGCTTGGATAACTTCGGGCGTGACCCTATCGAGGTTCCGGGTCATATGACATGTGCCTTGTGCACGATCCGATCCCAGGTTCACGATTGACCATGCCGAGCTCACAGAGGTGGTCGAGCTCGCTCTTCGCGCAGCGACGCGCAGGTCAACAGGAGCACCCCAGGTGACGTCCGAGTTCGCCAACTCCGATGAGGCGACAGCTCGTGTTCTCGTCTCGTACCAGTCGCGAAACGACCTCTTGCTCGCCAGGATGAGTGAGATCGGACAGCCAAAACCGGGCTGCGCCACCTCCCCTCAGACCCGGTCGGTCTCAAAGGCCCAGATGGCGAGCTCGACCCGATTGCGGGTCTCCAGCTTTGTCACAAGGCTCGACAGGTGCGCCTTGACGGTGCTCAGGCTGATGTGGAGCTCCTCGGCGATCTCGGCGTTGGTGCGACCACGGGCCACCGTGACGAGCACCTCCTCTTCACGCTCGGTGAGTGGCCACGCCGGTTGCGCGGGTTGGGGACGATCGGCTGAGTGGGCGAAGGCACCCAGCAGGCGGGCGGTGATGCTCGGTGCGATGAGCGCGTCGCCGCTGGCGGCCGCCTCGATGGCCTGTACCAGCATCTCCGGCCCGGCGTCCTTGAGGAGAAACCCGCGGGCGCCCGCTTTGAGCGCCCCGTGGACGTATTCGTCGAGGTCGAACGTGGTGATGATGAAAATCGGCATCGGGTTCTCGACGTCGGGCCCGGCGAGTTGGCGGGTGGCCTCGATCCCGTTGAGTCGTGGCATGCCGATGTCGAACAGGCACACGTCGGGACGCAGCTCACGGGCCAGTCGCACCGCCTGCTCGCCGTCGGCCGCCTCGCCCGCGACCTCGATCCCTGGTTGGGCGTCGAGCAGCATATGTAGCCCGGAGCGCACCATCTCCTGATCGTCGGCGATCAGCACCCGGATCGTCACGTGGTCGTTCCGCTCTTGGGGAATACCGCGCTGATCGCCCAGGCGCGGCCGGGGCGAGGGCCGGCAAGGACGTCTCCACGATCGGAGAAGCCTGCCCTGCGCGATGACTGCCACTCCGGCTCAAGAGCCTGCCGCCCGATCATGACTTCAGCCTCTGTTCGGCCGCAACGTATCGGTAGACACTGGAAACGAAGGAGGTGTGCGATGAGGAAGATACTGGTCGCGCTCCTAGTTCTCTTGGTGGTCAGCTGTGGCGAAACCACAACAACAGCGCCGGTTGCCACCACGGAGGCGCCTACGACAACCGTCGCAGTGGCGCTGCCTGCCCAAGATGCGGTACGCAGCATCACCGTCGGCGGAATGGGGTCGGGGTTCACCGAACCGACTCGCTGTGTGATCGACATCGGCATCACGGTCCGACGTTCCACCGTCAAGCTTGCGAGCGAGGTCGCCAGCGCGTCGGCGCAAGCCATGCATGACGCATTGATCGAGGCGGGAGTCGAGGCGAAATACATCCAGTCGTCCGAATTCTCGATCGGCCCCTACTACGAGGATTGGCCTCACCTCGCCGGCTATGAGACAAAACTTGGCTATCGGGTGGCGATGCCCAATGTCGACGCAATCAGCGACGTTCTCGGTAAGGCTATCGCTGCCGGCGGGAATGACGTCCGAGCTTGGGGTATTCGGTTCGAGGCTGATCCGACTGGCTTGATGGAGGCTGCTCGCGAGGGCGCATGGGCGGACGTAATGAGTCGAGCCGAGGCGCTTGCGGCTCTCGCCGGCGAATCGCTCGGCGAGATGATCGACGTTCATGAAAAGGTGCTGGTCAGCACGCCGCAGGGCATGTACCAAGGCGGCGAAGGCGACTCCGCCAGCTTCGATATACCGGTTTCACCGGGGCAATCCGGAGTTGTGGTGTTGTTGACCGCGACGTTCGCGATTGGTGGCTAGCAGACCCGGGTCCCGCTCTGGTCGGGCTGCGTATTGCGGCGAACAGCTCGAGCAGCAGCTAACCGGCTCGGTCGGGACCCCCGGCTCACTGGTGGCCTGCGCTGTTTCCGAACGACGCCACATAGGCAGAAGCAAACGACAAACGTGTGGCGACCGGCGGTGCGGTCGCCACACTCGCGTACCGGACCCTGCGCGGATCTGCGGGGCGTCGCGCGGCCTTGACCGCTGCTAGGTCGACGCCAGTTGCTGCGTCGTCGACTCGACGACGGCGTTTACTCCAGCAGACATCTCGTCTACCCCCTGAAAGGCATCGAGCTACCACCTCTGACCGAAGACTTCACAATCCGAGCGTCATTCGAGCGCACACGTTGGCCCGAGCGGCCACGCTGTGCTTAGAGGATCAGCCAATCAGCGTCAGCGCCCCGCCGACGAAGAATGCAATCGCACGGGTGCGAGCCCTAGATGACCTGGGTTGAGCGCGCATCGCGGATTGTTCGCTGAACCTCATATGGCCAGGATGGCAGATTCCTTGGCCAATGAGGCCTGTGCACTTGCCCATCCGGTGAGTCGCCGGGGTCACTCGTCTTTGTTGAAACGGCCTACCCTGGAGCCGACCGTTGCGTTGACTGCTTGAGACCACCGTCAACTCGATACGCAAACCCCATCAACCCGAGCCAAGACCCCTCCGCCCCCATCGCTCCGCTCGACGAAGTGGGGGCTGAGTAGTAACGGAACAGAAAACCGGCTTAAGCGAACCACGCTGCGTGGCGCCCGGGTGGTCTGAGCACCGATCCGGGAGGTGCCGATAGCGAGCACTCTGTGAAATGTGCGATCTCGATCGATATTTGGCGATCTGTGCAGAGCTTTGCCCGATGCGGTGCCGGCTCTCTTGGCGCTCAGAGCCCAATCCTGTCGACTCTTCGTGGTCGGAGGCCGGCAGTTTCAGGCGTTGGGGATGAGTAGCGCCTGTCGACGCAGGCTGATGCTTCGATCGTAACCGCCGAGCACGAGGACACCCCCATCGCCAATAGTGGTGGTGGTAGCGAACGAGCCTTGCGATCCGAGATCCTCGAGAACCGTCGAGGTCTGAGTGGCCAGGTCAATGCTCTCGATTGTTTGCCCACCGCCACCAACGATGACACGGTCGCCGTCCACCACCACAGCACCCCCTGGGAGCTTGTATCGAGGCTCAACAAGATCGGGTCCCGGCGTGAAGGCTCCCGAGGCCGGGTCGTAGATCTCTGTCGTTGCCAGGATCTCGCGGTCGTCGGTGGTGCCCCCGATCACCAGCACCGTTCCGTCAGAGAGCAAGACCGAGAAGTGCTTGAATCGTCGGCCGATCATCAGGCCGGTCTCAGACCAAGAGTTGGACGACTCATCGTAGATCCATGCGCCATCGGTGCCTTCGCCACTCTCGAGCTGCCCGCCGGTGACCAACACTCGCCCGTCTGCCAGTGCGACCGCATCCATCGCGTGGAGAGCAATCGGGAGAGGTTTCGCCTCCGTGACCGATCCCGAGGACACATCTACGATCTCGGCCGATCGGGTGTAGGTTCGTCGGGCAATCCAGCCTCCGACAACAAGGACCCGATCTCCGGCGAGCAACGCTGAGGCGTGTCCCCCGCGACGTTGGTTGAGGTCGCCCAGTCGTCGGATCCCACCGGAGGGAGCTTCGTATAGCTCGACCGAGGACAGCGGCGGTTCACCCTCACCTGCATACCCACCTATCAGAACGACGTTGCCATTAGTAAGGGCGTGGGCCGTGTGTCCGTCCCGCGGACCGGAGAGATCTGGACCCCGGACCACCGAGGCGCCGTCACCTGCCACGATGAACGTCTCAGTAGTTGCGACCGAGCAACCGTCGCTCACGCAACCTCCAGCCACAAACACTTCTCCCGTCAATAGTGTTGTGGCCGTGTGGGCTGCTCTTCCGGACAGCTCATCGAATGACACCGAAGACGCGCCAATGACTGTCGTCTCAGAGGAATCACCCTCTACCGAAGTTCTCATGGGTGCATCGGAGGAATCAACCCGACCAGACGTGCTGACTGGTGCGGAAGTCGTAGCTGCCACCGGAGATTCAAGGGATTGCCCGCCACCGGTTGAGCAACCGGCCAAGAACACAACACTCAGAAGCGAAACAACCACACGCGACTTCATCGACCGAGAATACAGGTCAGACCAACCCCCCACGCAGGTAACCGAATAGCCACGGGAACGCGACACTCGGACCCTGGCACGAATCCGAGACGAAGCGCCAACTCGAGCTAACCGGACGACAACGACATCACTGCGGGTGTTCGGGAAACCCGAGCACGAGGTGAGGATATGGGGGTAATCCGTCGCCGGTTTGGTGGGCGGTGGGTGGTCGTTGTGGGACTGTGGGTGGTGGTCCCGTCGGGGCCGGAAATGGATGCTTTCATGTCTTGGTCCCCGTTGCTGGTTCGTTCTGTTGTGTCTGATGATCGGGTGCTGGTCCGGCTTGGTCATCGGCTGGTGGATGAGTATCTCGAGTTTGTAGCTGCGCGGTGTCGACCGAACACGGTGCTGGCGGCTGGCTTCGATTTGAAGGTCTTCTTCACACTCATTCCTATGGATCCGGTGGAGGTGACCACGGCGGATGTGTTGGCGTTCATCACGGCGCAACGCTCGGCTGGCGACCCGAAGGTGGTGCGACTGGCAGACGGCGAATCGGGGTTGTCGTCACGGACGATCCAGCGTCGCCTGTCGTCACTCTCATCGCTGTTCTCGTATCTGCTGGTTCGAGGCGACGTGACCCGAAACCCGGTGCCACAAGGACTGTCGACTCGCCGGTCCCGACACCGCGGCGGGCGGGGTGTGCCATTGATCCGCACTCCACGAACCTTGCCACGGATCGTCGACCCGGCCGAGGCCGATTTGTTGTTGGCGGCGTGTCGCACTCTGCGGGATCGGGGAATGTTCGAAGCCATGCTGTTGGGCGGCCTGCGACGCTGCGAAGTCCTCGGCCTGCGCCTCAGCGATCTTGATGCCGCCCAGCGGCAGATCTTCATTGCTGAGGGCAAGGGCGGTCATCAACGCCGTATCCCCATCTCGGCACGTTGGTTTTTGACTGCTGGTGACTATCTACGTATCGAACGACCCGCCGAGGCCACCACAGATCGAGTGTTTGTCGTCTTGAAAGGGCAGCGCCGCGGTCAGCCGTTGTCCGATGAGGGCCTCAAACAGGTCTTCGTGTCAGCCCGGCAACGCGCCGGGCTGAGAAGGATCACTTGCCACGAGCTACGACACACCTGTTTCACCCGACTGCGCGAAGCCGGCATGGAACTCGAAGCCCTCCAAGCGCTCGCTGGGCACCGCTCGATCGAAACGACCCGGCTCTATGTTCACCTCGCCAACGAATGGCTCGCAGAGGAATATCACCAAGCCGCCGCCATCATCGACGCTGACATGTTCCTCGCTGCCGGCGAGAGGATCGGCAAATGACCGCCCTCCCCGCTGGCGCCCACGTCGAACACCACGGACCGGGTCGACCAGCCTCCCGCGAGATCGATTGGCCCGCCATTGCCCAGGCGGCACCGGTATTAGCTGCAACGAGCCAGCGATACCTCGATCAGGTCGCCCTCTCACTACGACCCGCCAGCGTCGTGTCTGCTGATGGGATCCTGCGCCGCTTCGCCGGGTATCTCACCGCCAACCACCCCGAGATCAACGGCCTCATCGATGTCCAGAGACAACACATTGAAGGGTTCAAGCGTTACCTGCCAACCCGACCGGGCAAGAACGGTCGGCCACCACTGTCGGAACAGACAATCCGAATGGCGCTCGGCACCCTACGGACCTTCTTCGAACGAGTCTCGGAATGGGACTACCCCGACGCCCCGAGACGGGTTTTGATCTTCAACGGTGACCTCCCAACCCCAGACGATCCGCTACCCAAGTTCCTATCCGATGTCGACGCCGCCAAACTGATGCAAGCCGCCACTGACGCTGACCCGGTGCGTCGCCTGGTGATCGAGATGCTGGCCCGCACCGGACTTAGGGTCGGCGAATTCTGTGCCCTCACCGCTGACGCTGTCACCCAGATCAACCGCCGCCATTGGTTGCGGGTCCCGCTTGGGAAACTCCACAACGACCGCTACATACCCCTCCATCCCGGGCTGGTTGAACTTCTCAACGACTACCAAGCAACCCGAGACGACAACATCGACCGGCTCATCATCTGGAACGGTGGCCCAATGAGCCGACACCAAATCAGTCGCATCCTCAAACGCATAGCCAAAGCCGCCGGGATCGGACACGTCCACCCCCACCAACTCCGTCACACTTTGGCGACTCAGGCCATCAACCGCGGAATGAGCCTCGAAGCCATCGCAGCCCTCCTCGGCCACAAGACCCTGCGCATGACCCTCGTCTATGCCCGCGTCGCTGACCAAACCGTCGCTGACGCCTACGACGCCGTCTCCGACCAAGTCGATGCCCTCTACACCAAACCCAACGGACTCAGAACCAACGGGAACGGCTCCGCCGCCATGACCAGCCTCAACGACGAATACCACCACACCATGCTGGGAAACGGATACTGCAACCGGCCACCACAACTCGACTGCCAATTCGAATCGATCTGCGAATCCTGCGCCTACTACACCACCGACCCCACCTTCGACCCGACCCTGACAGCTCAACGCGACCACGCCGACCAACAAGACCAACACCACCGAGTCGACCTATTCCAGATGCTCATCGACACCAACCACAAGGCCAACCCATGACCCCCGATTACCCCCATATCACGAAATCTCTTGACACGATTACCCCCATAAGTGCCGATCCCGGACAGTCGACGGAAT
>Ga0224512_10002163_pt1 | contig 18206 bp, 13 predicted proteins | sample SF_May12_sed_USG_4_FD_169103 | JGI IMG/M metagenome (GOLD analysis project Ga0224512, IMG submission 169103) | Sediment microbial communities from San Francisco Bay, California, United States - SF_May12_sed_USGS_13 | ecosystem: Environmental > Aquatic > Marine > Sediment | place: USA... | reverse complement strand
AGCTCGGTTTCCATCACCAGGCCCAGTTTGATCGAGTGCCGGGTGAAAAATCGCGCGCATTGCCACCCGTTTTCCAGCGGAATAACGCCGCTCGATACGCTGTCGCCGAGGTCGCGACGGATGGCCTGGTAGCCGCTCGCGGTGAAGCAGGTGAACAGCACTTTTTCCCCCCGTGCGAGCAGCGCTTGCACCAGCGGGGTTACCGCCCGAACCTCGCCCACCGACGATGCGTGCACCCAGACCTGGTTCGCGTCGGTACTGTGGAAACCGAACAGACGCATCGACAGGTAGTTCGGCAGCCGGTAGCTCAGGCCATGTCTCAGGCCGTGCAGAATCCAGAAAAGATTTAGCGGTAGCGCCAGCAGGCGGTATCCGATACCGGGCGATTTCAATCCTGTTTGCGGATTCATTGATAGAAGGGTGGTTCGCCAGGGGGGCGGGTCTTGAAGCGCTGGTGAATCCACATGTAGCTTTCGGGATACCGGCGCACAATTTTTTCGATGGTGTGGTTGATCGCCGTGGCGTCCTTAAGATCGTCTCCGCTCGGAAAGTCTGGCAAGGGTGGTTCGATTCTGAGCAGGTAGCCCGAGTCGTCCTTTTTTCGCACCGGGTAGAACGGCAACATCGCGGCGCCGGTCGCCGCGGCCAGGCGTGATCCCGCGGTGATGGTCGCGGTTTCGATACCCATGAAGGGTGCGAATACGTTGCGTTCGCGGCTGAAATCCTGGTCGGGCGCATACCAGGTGGGAACGCCCTGCTTGATTCCCCGGATCAGCTGCCGCGTATTCTTGCGGGACACCGTGTTGACAAAGTAGCTGTTGCGCCTGGTAAACAGATAACTGTCGAATAATTCGTTGCGCTGGGTGCGGTACATTACCTGCATTGGCACCGACAGTACCAGCAGGCGTCCACCGATTTCCAGGCTGGTGAAGTGACCCGACAGCAGGATGACGCCACGGCCGCTGTCCAGCACCGCGTCCAGGTGTTCGCGGCCCTCGATCTCTACCAGCCGCTCGAGCTTCGATGGCGGCCACCACCAGCACATCGCCAGTTCGATGATCGATATACCCATGTTCTGGTAATACTCGGTCTTGATTCGATTTCTTTCGGCAAGCGACTTTTCGGGGAAGCAACGCTCGAGGTTGATATCGACGATGCGCTGGCGTGACCTCGAGAGCAGAAAGACGAGGCGACCGAGCGCGCGACCCACCGCGAGCCCGGCAGGATAGGGCAACAGGGACACCAGGCGCAGCAGCCCGATGATGCACCACATGGGCCAGAATCTAGGGGAGTAGTAATCGCTCGCTTTGAAAGGTACGGAGCTTTGTTGGCCCATCGATTACTGCGGGACCAACCACTGGTTGATTGCAAACAGGTCGTCTTCCTGCAGAATCCCGGCCGCCTGTTTGAGCCGCAGATTGTTGAGCAGGAAATCGTAGCGCGAGCTCGCGTAGTCGCGTTGCGCACGGTAGGTTTCGCGCAACGATACCAGCACGTCTACCGAGGTGCGCGTACCGACCTCGAAACCGGCCTGGGTTGCCTCCAGCGCAATATTGCTCGAATCGAGCGCCTGTTTGAGCGCTGCGACCTGGCTAATGCCGGAAGCCACGTCAAGGTATGCGATGCGGGAGGTTTGCGAGGCCAGCCGGTTCTGCAGCAACAGCGTGTTTTGCGCGGACAGGTACTGCGATTCGGACTGGGCCTGCTCGGCGCTGATGCGCCCGCCGGTGTAAAGCGGTATTTCCATTTCGATGCCGACGGTCAGGTCGTCCTGGTCGGAGTCTCCGAGCAGATCGTCCTCGACGTCCCGGTCGGCGTAGGGGGCAAACAGGTCGACCGTGGGATAGCCGCTACGCGACCTTTTATCGCGTTCGAATCTGGCCGCATTCAGATCCTGTTGCGCGGCGATCAGGTCGCGGTTGTTTTTGAGCGCCAGGTCGACCCAGGAGGCGGCAGTCGCCGGGTCGGGCAGCGACAAAGTAAGATCCTCTCCCAGGCGCGCCAGGTTTCTCAGCGAGGCTTCGCCGGTGATGACCACCAGCGCCTGGTAGGAGTTTTCCAGCTGGTTTTCGGCGAGAATCGCCTGCGCCTCGGCGCTGTCGAAACGCGCCTGGGCTTCATGTACGTCGGTAATCGCGATCAGCCCGACCTCGAAGCGTTTTTGGGCCTGCTCGAGCTGGCGCGCGATCGCGGTGCGCTCGGCATAGGCGAAATCGACGTTGTCGTGGGCGGCGAGAATGGCGAAGTAGGTTTCGGCGACGCGCAGGATAAGCGCCTGGCGGGTGCCTTCGAGGCGCGCCAGCGCGGCCGCGCTGCTGGCCTCTGCGATGTCGATATTGCCGCTGGTCTCGGTATCATACAGCGGCTGGGTCAGGCTCAGGCTATAGCCGATGGTCTGATTTTCGTTATCCCCGGTAACCGAATTGTCGGAATCGCTGACGCTACCGTTGGCGTTGAAAAACACCTGCGGCCTGCGACCGGAGCGCGCCAGCGGCAGCGCCTGTATTGCCGCGAGATAATTGGCCTCGGCGATCTGCAGCTCGGCGTCTCGTTCCAGCGCCAGACCGTAGATGGTGACCAGGTCGTTTGCCAGCAGCGGCTGGCTGCAGCTCAGTAACAAAAACAGCACGAGTTTCAGGGAAAGTTTTTGCATCGGAGACTTCATCTGTTGACGTGAGCGCGGATTATAAAGAAACTGCCTCGCGATTAATACACGGGCATATCGGGGTCGACCTCGCGTGCCCAGGCGTCGACCCCACCATCGAGGTTTATCAGCACGCCGTTGTGCTGCTGCATGAAGCGGATCACGTGCGCGCTGCGGATGCCGTGATGACATATCACGACGATTTCATCCACGTCGCGAAATCGGTCCAGACTACCCGGGATCTGCGCCATCGGCACATTGATACTGCCGTCGATGTGGCAGATCTCGAACTCCCAGGGCTCGCGCACGTCGAGCAACAAAGGATTGGCGTTGTCGAGATGCGCGGCCAGTTGCGTCGCGCTCATGCTGCGCATCGCTGGCGGGATCAGCCGTCGAGCCGCGGCAGATCGGTTTCGAACAGCGACTGTTCGGTCCATTCCGACGGGCTTACGCGGGTAATCAGCATCGCTTCCATGACCGGAGACCGACCCACGACCACAAATAATCGGCCGCCGACCACGAGCGCCTGTTTCAGATTTTCGGGAATTGCGGCGAGCGAACCGTTGACCGCGATCGCGTCGTAGGTCTCGGCCCGGTCGAGCTGTTCGTGGGAAGCCTGCTCGAAGTCGACGTTAGCGGCCCCGTAACCGGCAAGATTGCCGCTGGCAAAATCCACCAGTTCCTGGCGCCTGTCGATGCTGGTCACGCGGCCGGCCAGTCGCGCCAGGCAGGCGGTGATATAGCCGCTACCGCAACCGACCTCGAGCACGTGGTCCCGCGGGTTTATCAGCAGCGCCTGCAGCATGCGGCCCTCGACGGTAGGCGGCAACATGCGCGCACCCCCGCCGAGTGGAATCTGGCAATCCGCGTAGGCCAGCCCCCGGTAGGGTTCCGGGACGAAATCGGCGCGGTCGATCTCGCCGAGTACCGTAAGCACCCGGTGGTCGAGTACCTCCCAGGGTCGTATCTGCTGCTCGATCATGTTGAACCTGGCAATTTCTGCGGGAGTCATGGTGGGGTCGTTACCTGTTTTTAGATAGCTCAAAGTATACTGCAACAAGCCGGTGCTAATCACCAGTCGTTGCTAGCATAATTGTGGGTAATTTCCTCGTCTGGCTGGATATCGCGCAACGCGACGACGCTGAGGTCATCGTAATAGCAAGCGTTCGGCCGGTCGGAATGATTGATATATTTAAGGTCACAGATCACTTCTATCCCCTGCGTCTGGCTAATCCACAGGACATGGCAGCCGTCTTCCCTGCAAGGCCGGCCCTGCAGCCAGCCAATTATGGTGCCGCTCGATATCAACGAACTTGCGAACAAACCCTTGCCGTGAATGCCGCTTTGCGCGACATAGGTATTTTTAATCATAAGGAAGTTTGAAATTAACCTGCTTGAGAGTATTATTTTGCAACTAATGGCGGAATTCAACATGAAAAACAGATTCCGTCGAAGGGGATCGCCGCGTATATTCCGGATATTGCCAGGGCGGATTTGCGAACGGCGGGTGTCAGCCGGGGGGAGGAAAACAGATAATGAGAAAAACACTATACACGGGCGTCCTGCTGCTGTGCCTTCCGCCCGGGTCTGCATGGGCTTCCGGCTTCGCATTGATCGAGACCAACGCGGCAGGGCAGGGCAACGCCTATGCCGGCGCCGCCGCGTATACCAACGATGCCTCGACGATCTTTTTTAACCCGGCAGGACTGACGTTACTGCAGGATGACCATATCGTGCTGGCCTCCCACCTGATCATGCCGCAGTCCGAATTTACCAATAAGGGCTCGACCGCGGCGGCGATTCTGGGCGGCGGCCCGCTGACGGGGCCCGACGACGATGGCGGCTTCAACGCCTTCGTGCCCAACTTCTACTGGGTAAAGACGATCGACGAAAGCATGAAAATCGGGATCGGCGTCAATACGCCATTCGGCCTCGCCACCAAGTATGACGATAACTGGGTGGGCCGCTACCACGCGGTCGAATCGGACCTGAAAACGGTAAACTTCAATCCGAGTATCGGCTACCGGATCAATGACAAGCTCTCGGTCGGTGGCGGCGTCAACCTGATTCTGGCAGACGTCATACTGAGCAGCGCCATCGATTTCGGTGCGATTTGCGTCGCCTCGTTCGATCTGCCCACCTGCACGGGGCTGGGCGCCCCGCCGCAGGGTGCGGACGGATTCGCGGACCTCGAGGGCGATAATTTCGATGACATCGGCCTGGGATTTAATTTTGGATTTATCTATCAGATCTCGGATCGAACCCGGCTCGGGATTGCCTATCGCTCCGAAATCGACGTCGAGGTGGACGGAGAAGCGGATTTCAGGGTTCCCGCGAGCACTTCCTTTGTTTTATCCAGCAACCTGTTTGTCGACACGGGGCTCAGCGCGGATGTTACCCTGCCCGCCAGTCTCTCGTTCAGCGTTTCGCATCGGAAAGAAAAGATCACCTATCTGGCGGATATCACCTTTACCGGGTGGAGTTCATTCGACGAGTTACGCATCGTCTACGATAATCCGGTCCAGCCCGACTCGGTGACGACCGAATCCTGGGAGGATTCGTTTCGTTATTCCTTCGGCATCGATTACCAGTATTCGGACCGCATCATATTGCGCACCGGCCTCGCTCACGACAATAGCCCGGTGCCCAGCAAAGAACGCCGCACCGCTCGTTTACCCGGTGATCACCGAACCTGGATTTCGTTTGGCATGGGCTATCAGTACAGCAAGGAACTGTCGTTCGATGTCGGCTACTCGCACCTGTTCATCAAGGGTGCCGAAATCGACAACGAATTCGAAAGCAGTGTGCCGACGCTGGCTGCAACCCTGACAGGCGAATACGACGCGACGGTCGATATACTCAGCGCCCAGCTCAACTGGCGATATTAAGAGGGGAATGACGTGAGAAACCTATACCTTGTTGCCGCGCTGTGCTCCAGCTTGATTGTTTCCGCGTGCACCTCCGAACCGTCGGAGGAACTGCAGAAGTCGATCGTCGAGTCGACCGCGATCAGCAATTTCGACCCGGCCAACGGCGTGATCCCGTTCCCGAACGATCTGCTTTTTGTCGGATCGCTGGATAAGACGATTAATATCCCAGTCGCGGATCCGATGGATGCCTCGGATCCGCAGGTCGCGTTGAATGCCCTCGACGGTTTTTCGACCGTGGCACCGATGACGACCGGCTTCACCGGACCGATACTGGCCAGCTCGATCGATGGCGACAGCGTCAGGCTGTACCAGGTAATCCTGACCAGCAACCCTGAGCCCGGGGGCGCCGTGGTCAATATCAACCAGCAGCTGGTCTACGGGGTGGACTACGTCGCGACCGTGTCGTCGGTCGATTCCTCGGGTTCGACGCTGGTGATCCTGCCGTTGAAGCCGCTCGCGCCGCGTTCCAGTTACTTCGTCGTGATCACCAATAGCCTGCAGAGCACGGACGGCAGCCCGATGGGTGCCTCGGGCGCCTACACCTTCGCCAGGCTGACCACGCCGCTGGAAGTGGGCGGTGTCAGCCAGTTTCCGGCGCTTACCGATGCGCAGGCGGTGGCGCTCGAGCCGCTGCGCCAGCTGGTCAGTTTCAGCGTGAACCAGTTGCTGTTATTCGATACCAGCCTCGGCGCCGGGGACCTGGTCATGAGCTGGTCGTTCACGACGCAGTCGGTCGGCGACGTGCTGCTGGAAACCAGGACCAATGCGCCAACGCCTGCGTCCACCCTGGCGGCGGCGACGGTCGACCTGGGCTCCGGTGCCGGACGCACGCCGCTCGGCGCGGCCAACCTGTTCGTCGGCACGCTCGACTCGATACCCTATTACCTGACTGCGCCGTCGATAGCGGATCCCACGGCAATTCTGACCAAGCCCTGGCAGGCCACGGTGACCGTCGACGGCGAGAACAATCTAACCTGGGATAATCCGATACCGGCCTCGACCGGGCCCATCGACGTGCCGCTGATGGTCGCGACGCCGGCCAACACTATTGTTTTCCCGCCGCCCTGGAAAACCGTCATTTACCAGCACGGCATTACGCGCAACCGGGCCGACATGCTCGCGGTCGCGGACACGCTGGCCTCGTTCGGTTTCGCCACGGTGGCGATCGACATCCCGCTGCACGGGTTGAATGCCAGCAGCCCGTTCTACCAGGGGGGCGCCGAGAGAACCTTCGATGTCGATCTCGTCGGGCAGGACGGCAGCGGTAATATCGTTTCCAGCGGCCCGGACGGCACCCCCGACAGTTCAGGGCTGCATTTCATCAACCTGAACAATCTGCTGATGTCGCGCGATAACCTGCGCCAGTCGGTGGCCGACCTGTTCGCGCTGCGCAAGGGGATACCGGGCATAGATGTTGTCACACCGGCTGGCGCTGGCGTTTTCCTTCCGGGTCCAGACGGCACTCCCGATCTTAGCGCCACCGAAGTATATTTTGTGGGGCACTCGATGGGGGCGATCGTCGGCACGGCATTCGCGAACCTCGAGCCTACCCTCAAGGACGTGGTGCTGGCCAACGGCGGCGGCGGAATACCGAAGATACTCGACGGTTCGGCGTCTTTTTCGCCCATTATTGTCGCCGGGCTCGCCGCCGCTGGCGTGGCCAAGGGCACCGCGGACTACGAGGCTTTCCTCGGGGCGGCGCAGGCGGTCGTCGATGCGGCGGATCCCCTGAACCATGCCGCGGATCTCGCGACCAAGACCCAGGGGGTACTGTTTTTCGAGGTCGTCGGCGGCAACGCCTCGCCTTCCGACCTGACCGTGCCGAATACCGTGCCCGACGGTAACGACTCGTCCAATACGGTTCCGGCGCCGCTGGCCGGCACCGAGCCGCTGCTGTCGGTGCTGGGCCTGACGCAGATCAACACCACCACGGCCGGCACCGATCTCAAGGTCAGCGTCAAGTTTACCGCCGGCTCGCATGGCTCGATCCTCGACCCTTCGAGCAGCGCCGCGGTGACCTCCGCGATGCAGGGCCAGATGGCCAGTTTCCTGGCCAACGACGGCAACTCGGTAACGGTGTCCGATCCCGGGTCGGTGATCCGGGCACCGTAGCATCGATTTCAAATCGCGGGCGGCGGGTAACCGTTGCCCGCGATTCGCCGCGGCTGCGCCTCCCCGGATTAGCATCGAGAGCCGTGTTGCCGATATTCACCGCGGCTGTCGACATTCTCTCGCCGCTTCAGAAATTTAAACTATACTCCTCGTGAATTTCGCGAAACCGGGTCTGGCCGTGGGTCTGGCCGTTTCGAACCAGGCGAACAACAATAACCCCAGCTATCCAGCCATGTCAGAAATCGAACAACGCCTCAAGGAAGTCACCGAGCTGATTTCGCTGCCCGAAATCTACCTCAAGCTGAGGCGACTGATGGACGACCCGCACTCGGATATTTACGATTTTGCCGAGGTCATCGGCCTCGACCCGAACCTGTCGATACGGGTGCTGAAGGTCGTCAACAGCGCCTATTTCGGCTTCCCGGAGCCGATCGAAAGCATTTCGCGCGCGGTCAACATGATCGGCATCGCCCAGCTGCACAACATGGTGCTGGGCATCTCCGCTATCTCGAGTCTGAAGTTACCCAACGATATCTTGCCGCTGGACACCTTCTGGCGGGCCAGCCTGTTTTCAGGGGTGCTGGCGCGGCTGCTGGGCGAACAGATGAAGCTGGCGAAAAGCGAGCAACTGTTCATCGCCGGGCTGCTGCACGAAATCGGCCACCTGGTGCTGTACTCGAAATTTCCGCTGCAGGCGATCGCGGCGCAAAAGATCGCGTCCGACCAGGGCAAGCAGATACACGAGGCCGAAATGCAGATCATGGGCTGCCACTACGGCGATATCGGCGCGATGCTGATGGCCAACTGGAACCTGCCCGGCAGGCTGCAGACACTAACCCGCAACCAGCCGGCGCCGGCCAACGCGACCGAACTCGAAGTCGAGACCAGGCTGATGCACCTGGCCCACGCCTGCGCCCAGGTTGGCGCTAAAGAAAAGCGCGAGGCTGCCGATACCCCGTTCGATGCGGAGATCCAGTCCCTGACCGGGCTTTCGCAGGAGGAACTCGAAAACTCGCTGGATGAAGCCAGGTCGATCAGCGCCGACATGGAGAGAGTCATCCTGGCTTGAATCCGAACAGGATGGCTTGCAATGAATGCTGCACGAGAATTCGTCGGCGACATGGCGGAACAGATCTCCATGCCCGACATCTACGTCGCGATTCGGGACCTGCTTTTGAACTCGGGCACCAGGATCGACGATTTCGTCGAGGTGGTCGAGCGCGACTCGATGCTCGCGTTGCGGGTCATGCGCATGGCACAGAGCCAGTATTTCGGCTTTCCCCGCAAATGCGAAAGCCTCTACCAGGCGATCAGCCTGATCGGCCTGATGCAGCTGCACGACCTGCTGCTGGGCCTGCTGTGCATGCGCACCTTCTCCGCAATTCCCGAGGAAGTGCTCAACCTGAAAGCGTTCTGGCGCTACAACGTGCAATGCGGAATCGCCGCCAGGACCATCGGCCAGTACGCCAGAAACGATGGCCACCACGTCTTCTTTACCCTTGGCCTGTTGCACGAGATCGGTCACGCCGCGATGTTTCTGAAGGCGCCCGAGGACTCGCTGCGGGCGCTCGACGACAGCCAGTCCGAGTACCGCAAGCTTGCCGAGGCGGAGCGGGAGTACCTCGGTTTCGACTATGGCCAGGCCGGTGCCGAGCTGATGCGGCTATGGCACCTGCCGCCGGTTTACCGGCAGGTGGCCGCCTGTCATCTGGACCCGGCGACGGCCAGGGACGAATTTCGCCCGGCGGTCAACGTCGTGCACCTGGCGCACTCGATCTGCCAGGACCCGCGCAACGGCGACCACGGCCAGCTGATCAGTGACTGCATCGAACAGGCGCCGGAGTTTTCCCGGCTGCCGGAAAACATCGCCGCCATTATCGTCGACGAGATCGAAGCGCACACGGATCCGGTACTGAGCCTGTTCTGGCCGCGCGGCGCCCAGAATCTGACGATGCACCCCGGCGGCCGGACCGATGCCTAGCCTAGATCCCGTGCATGACTCACAGTTTGCGGATTTAGTACCCCTAATCACCCTCCGAACGGCCACAGGGATGTCGATTACTGCCTATACTTTTAAGGCTCCGTCGCAGATCTCGGCCCGGGTTAGAGCCCGTCGATACCGCAGCGGAAAGACACTATCGAAAATCCACGACCCGCTTGTTGCGGGCGCCTGAAAGGATAGTCATGAAGAAGCAGGCCACTGCCAACTTGCAGGAAGCGGTGCACTCGAGCGAGGCGCCCGCAACGAAACCTGCTGCCGATACCGCCGCTACGGGACTGTCCGGCGGTGGTGAGCCGCAGCCTGCCGCGGATGAAAATATCGCGAATGAGACCGGATCGGCTCCGGGAGCGATGCGCCAGGGCGGCGCAGTGGTGAACATGGAGCCTGCCGCCGCGCCGCGAACTGCGGTGCCACAGCATGCCGGCAACCTGTCCGGGCGCTTCTCCGAAAAATGGCTCGAAACCACCTGCGGCCTGCTGCCCGGGGCGCACTCCGCGGTATTCATGGTGCCGGATCCGGCCAACAAGCAGATTCATCTGCTGGCGCACTGGCCTGCGAGCCTTGCCCAGCACCAGGATTTTTTTGCCGTCGTCAAGTACGCGCTGAAGAAGCGCGGCGAGGTCTGTCTCGCCAGGGCCCACGTCGTCGACGGGCAGGCACTCGATTACTTCGCCAAGCCGGTATACATTCGCTCCCGGCTGGCTGGCGTGATCGCGATCAAGATGCAGCACCTGCCGACTTCCAAGCACCTGGCGGTGTTCCATTCGATCAAGCGCAGCATCCGCTGGCTCGGACTCGCCAGCTTCGACAAGCCGGTAACCGACGATTTCTACAGCAGCGTGGTCGGCATGCTGGCGAACTGCTTCGAGCAGAGCAGTTACCAGCAGGGCCTGATGCGCATGGTGGCCGAGCTGACCGCCCAGTTCGACTGCGAGCGCGTCGCCTTTGCCGAACTGCGGGGCCACCATTGCAGCGTGGTCGCGTTGTCCAACAGCGCCGAGTTCGATCAGCGTTCGAACCTGGTGCGCAAGATTGCCGACGCGATGGACGAGGCGGTCGAGCAGGACAGCACGATACTGTTTCCGGACCGCCGCGGCCGGGTTATCCAGCGAGCGCACCAGGAGCTGGGGCGCAAATTCGGCTCCGGCGCGATCGCGACCCTGCCGCTGGTCACCGGGGGCAAGGTATTCGGTGCGGTCACTCTGATGCGCAGCGAAGAATTGCCCTTCGACGACGACACGCTGAACCTGTGCCAGCAAACCCTGTCGCTGCTGACGCCTTTCCTCGCGCTCAGGCGTGAGCAGGAGAAGAGCATTTTTGCCAGGCTGGGCGACAGCATGGTCCAGGGGCTGCGCGATCTTTTCGGCGCCAGCTATCTGCAGGGCAAGCTGCTGATCCTGGTGATCGTCGCGATGCTGGTTTTCGCGAGCCTCGCCGAAGGTGATTTCCGCGTGACCGCAAACGCGGTGCTCGAGGGTGAAGTCCAGCGCGTGGTGGCGGCGCCGGTTTCGGGTTACCTGCTGTCTTCGTCGGTGCGTGCAGGCGACATTATCAGGGAAGGTCAGGAAGTCGCCATGCTCAACGACGCGGAACTCAGGCTGGAACTGACCAGGCTCAACGGCCGCCTGCAGAAATCGCGTCGCGAGTACCGCGAGGCCCAGTCCGCACGCGACCTCGTGAACGTACGCGTGATCAGGGAGCAGATCAACCAGATCGATGCCGAGATCGCGCTGGTGCGGCAGCAGCTGCAAAGCCTCCGCCTGACGGCGCCGTTCGACGGGGTCGTCATCGAGGGCGATCTGAGCCAGATGCTCGGCGCGCCGGTGGAACGCGGCGATACGCTGTTCAAGATTGCGCCGCTGGAGGGTTACCGCATCATTCTGAAGGTCGACGAAAGCCTGATTGCGCATATCGAAAAAGGCCAGGCCGGGCAGTTGACGCTTTCCAGCCTGTCGCGGCAACAGTTTCCGCTGCTGATCGAACAGATAACCTCGGTCGCGAAGGCCGAGAACGGCGCCAATATCTTCCGCGTCGAGGCGTCGATGCCGAATGCGCCGGCGCTGTTGCGCCCGGGCATGGAGGGTATCGGCAAGATCTATACCGGCAGGGAACGCCTGATCTGGATCTGGACGCACGAGATCGTCGACTGGTTGCGGCTGTGGGTCTGGTCCTGGTGGCCCTAGGAGTGAACTGAGTGAGCGCTGGCCTGAACAGTCCGCACTGGTATCGCGTTGCCAGGCTATGTCCGAAGCTGCACGACCAGGTGCAGGTGCACCGACACGACTATCGCGGCCTGATCTGGTACCTGCTGGAAAACACCACCACTGGACGCAGCCACCGTTTCAACCCGGCGGCCTACCAGTTCATCGGCCTGATGGACGGCGAGCGCAGCGTGCAGGAAATTTACCAGCACATCACCGAGAAACTCGACGAGTATGCACCCGGCCAGGAAGAAATCATCGACCTGATGGGCAAGCTTTACCAGGCCGACCTGCTCAAAAGCGGCGCCTTTGCCGATACCGAGGAATTGTTCGAACGGCAGTCGCAGCAGAAGTCCCGGCGCTTCAGGCAGCGTTTCGCCAACCCGGTGGCGTTGCGTTTCGCGCTGTGGGATCCGGAAGATTTCCTCAACCGCCATTTTCATAAGCTGGGTTGGATCTTCAGCAAGTGGGCAGGCCTGGTGTGGCTGCTGGCCATGGTCTATACGATTCTGCAGGCGGTGCAGCACTGGCCGCAAATCGAGCATCACTTCGGCATCAACGCGCTGTCGCCGTACAACCTGCTGCTGATGTTCCTGCTGTACCCGCCGATCAAGTTCATCCACGAGCTCGGGCATGCCTTCAGCGCCAAGCTCGAGGGCGGCGAGGTGCACGAAATGGGCGTGAATTTCCTGCTGTTCATGCCGGTACCCTACGTCAACGTGTCGACCGCGACGCATTTTCGCAATCCCTACAAGCGCATACTCGTCAGCGCCGCCGGGATCCTCGTCGAATCGTTTCTCGCGGCGCTGGGGTTGCTCTTGTTCCTCGCGGCGCAGCCGGGCATCGTGCAGAGCATCGGTTTCAATATCTTCCTGATCGGCGGCGTATCGTCGCTGTTTTTCAACGGCAACCCACTGCTGAAGTACGACGCTTACTACGTGCTCGCCGACGCGCTCGGCATCCCCAACCTGTTTCAGCGCTCGGCGCAATACTGGCAATACCTGTTCCAGCGCTACCTGTTCGGGCTGCGCGACGCGATATCGCCGGCCAACGCGCCCGGCGAGGCGCCGTGGTTCGTCGTATACAGCCTGCTGTCGCTGGGTTACCGCCTTGGCATCCTGTGGTTCATTCTCGGCGTCGTCACCGAAAAATTCTTTTACCTCGGCATCCTGCTCGCGGCCTGGCTGATCGGGATGCAGATACTGATGCCGCTCTACAGGGCGCTGCGCTACCTGGTGGCGAGCCCGGCGCTCGGCAGGAATCGCAACCGGGCGCTGGTCTCCAGCCTCACGATCGCGTCGCTGCTGATCGCGTTCGTCGGGTTCACGCCGATCCCGGCCTATACGCTGAACGAGGGCGTGGTGTGGCAGCCGGAAGAGGTGCGCCTGCTCGCCGAGCACGACGGTTTCGTGCGCGCGCTCGAGGTCGAAAACAACCAGCGGGTCGAGGCCGGGACGCCGCTGATATCGCTGCAGGATCCGTTCCTGCAAAGCGAAGCCCGGATCGCGCAGGCGCGCGTGGGGGAACTGCAATCGCGCTACCGCGCGAGCCGCGCCCGCAGCCATATCGAGGCCGGCATCGTCAGGGAAGAGCTGCAGGTAGCCGAATCCGAGCTCGAGTTCATTCGCGAGAAAAACACAACGATGTCGGTCAACGCCTTCAAGGATGGCCGCCTGATTCTGCCGCAGGCCAGCGACCTGCCGGGCCGGTTCGTGCGCAAGGGAGAATTGCTGGGTTATATCCTCGACGACGAAACGCCGACCGTGCGCATGGCGGTCAGCCAGGATCACATCGGCCAGCTGCGCCAGCGGGTGGTCGAAATCAGTGTTCGTTTCGCGTCGCTCCCGGCGCGGGAATTTCCGGCGGCTATCCTGCGCCAGGCGCCGGAGGCCACCAACCGGTTGCCGAGCGCCGCGCTCGCGACCACCGGCGGCGGCAAGTTCATCGTCACCCCGGGCAACGACGACGAGCCGGTAACGAGCGAGAAGGTATTCCTGGTCGATTTGCAGCCCGATTTCGGCGGCGCGCGGATTCCGTTCGGCACCCGCGCCTACGTGCGCGTCGATCACGGCGCCGAACCGCTGGCCATCCAGTGGTACCGGCGAATTCGCCAGGTTTTCCTGAGGCAGTTCAGTGTCTGAGCTGTCGATCAGGCCCGGTATCCGCCTCGGCAGCTACCCGCAGAAGCGAGAATCCCGCCGCGACGAGCTCGAGCAGGCCCTGTCCGTCTGGGTCGAGCGCCAGCGCGGCCGGCTGCGCCGCGGGCGCCACAGCCAGCGCTCGGTGGTACGCGGGGTTGATCATTACGCGGCGGCCCTGCGCGACTGTAGCGACGAGGCGCTGGACGGCGTCATCGGCGAATTGCGCGCGCAGCTGCATCGCAAGGGCCTGCAGGAGGCGCTGATAATCGAATCCTTCGCGGTCATCCGCGAGGCGGCCGGCAGGGTGCTCGGCAAGCGCCACTTCGACGTGCAGCTCTACGGCGGCTGGCTGATGATGAACGGCATGCTCGCCGAAATGCAGACCGGCGAGGGCAAGACCCTGACCGCAACATTGCCGGCCTGCACCGCGGCGCTCGCCGGCATCCCGGTGCACGTGATCACCGCGAACGATTATCTGGCCGAGCGCGATTGCGAGATCATGCTGCCGCTGTACCAGCGGCTCGGTTTGAGCGGCAACGCGGTAATCGACGGCATGCAGCCCGAGCAATGCCACCAGGCCTACCGCGCGGACATCGTGCATACCACCAACAAGCAGATCGCCTTCGATTACCTGCGCGACCGCATCGAAATGGGCGAAGACACCGGCGAGCTGCGCTTCCAGTTCCGCCAGATCCAGCGTCAGCGCAAGCCCGACGCTCGCGGCAGGCTGTTGCTGCGCGGGCTGTGCTTTGCGATCGTCGACGAGGCCGACAGTGTGCTGATCGACGAAGCCGACACGCCTTTGATCATCACCAAAACTTTACCTAACGAGGAATCGGCCGATACCTATAGCGATGCGCTGTATCTTGCGTCGATGCTGGAGGCCGAGCAGGACTATCGGGTCGACGACAGGGCGCGCAGCGTCGATTTAACCGTGGCCGGAGAAGACCGCCTGGAAGATGCGATTCTGAAATTGCCGAAGCTGTGGCGCAACAAGCGCAAGCGCGAAACGCTGGTGAAGCAGGCGCTCGCGGCGACTCTCTTTTACAAGAGAGATCGCGAATACGTCGTACACGAGGAAAAAGTGCAGATTATCGACCAGTCGACCGGTCGCCTGATGCCCGACCGTGCGTGGGAGCAGGGCCTGCACCAGATGATCGAGGCCAAGGAAGGCTGCCTGATCAGCGAGCAGCGCGAGCCGCAGGCGCGCATCAGTTACCAGCGTTTCTTCAGCCGCTACCTGCGCCTCGGCGGCACCTCCGGCACGATCGGCGAGGTGGCCGGAGAGCTGCGCCGGGTTTACGGTCTCGACCTGCGCCGGGTCGCGACCAACCAGCCGTCGCTGCGGCTGATGCTCGGAGAACAGGTTTTCCGCGACGCAACGGACAAGAAAGTGGCGTTGATCAACCGGGTCAGGGCGATGAATGGCGCGGGTCGTCCGATCCTGATCGGCACCAGCTCGGTCGAGGAATCCGAACGGGTGTCTGCGTGGCTCGCCCAGGTCGATATCGAGCACCGCGTGCTGAACGCGAAGCAGGATCGGCACGAGGCCGAGATCGTCGCCGCCGCCGGACAACGCGGGGCGATCACCGTGGCCACCAACATGGCCGGGCGCGGCACCGACATCGCGCTGGGTTCGGGCGTCGCGGAACTGGGCGGGCTGCACGTGATATCGCTCAGCCTGAACGACTCGCATCGGATCGACCGGCAGCTGTTCGGCCGCTGCGCGCGCCAGGGCGATCCGGGCAGCGTCGAGGCGATCCTGTCGCTCGAGGACGCCGCGCTGACGAATTACTACGGCCCCGCGGTCGTGAAGCTGCTGCGCAGACTGGCCGGCCACGGCCGGCCGCTGCCCCGATGGCTAAGCCGGCTGGCGCTGCGCCTGCCGCAGCGCAGCCACGAAGCGCGGCAATGCCGGGCTCGCAAGGCACTGATGAAGCAGGATAAACGCCTGCGTCGAACCCTGGCGTTCTCAGGGAGGTTTGAGTAATGACAATGAAACGAAACCCCACTTGCGTGGCTCTATTACCTGCACTATCCGTCGATTTTTTCGAATGGGGTAAGCCCCAATTGATGAAATTGTTCTGGCTGCCCTGGCTTACCGTCGTCGGCGTATTCCCGACCGTGCAGGGGGCCGAACTCGACTGCCTGGTCAAACCGGAAATGTATGTCGAGCTCAGCAGTCCGGTGGAATCGGTGCTCGAGGAAATCCTCGTCGAAATCGGCGACACGGTCACCACGGGCCAGCCGCTGGCGCGGCTCGAGGCCTCGGTAGAGAAGGCCAGGGTCAGGCTGGCCCGGCTGCAGGCCAAATCGGTAAGCGATATCGAGAACGGCAAGGAGCAGCTGCGTTACGCGAAGCAGTACCACCAGCGCATGCAGGACCTGCTGACGCAGAACTCGGTATCGCAATACGAAACCGACAAGGCCGAAACCGAGGTCGCGCTGGCGCAGATCGAGCTCAACAAGGCCGAAGAGATGCGTCAAATTGCCCGGGTTAACCTCGAACTGGCGCAGTCGCAGCTCGCGCTCAGAACCATCAACAGCCCCATCGACGGCATCGTCGTCGACCGCTACGCGATGGTCGGCGAATCGGTCGCCGGCCGCACCATCATGAAGCTCGCCAAGGTCGATCCGCTCAAGGTCGAGCTGATCGCGCCGACCGAGTACTTCGGTTTGATCGAAAAGGGCATGGAAGTCGAAATTTATCCCGAGCAGCCGTCCAACCAGGTGTTCAGGGCCACGGTTACCATCGTCGATCGGCTGATCGATCCCGCGAGCGGCAGCTTCACCGTGCGTATGGAACTGCCCAACCCGGACGACCGGCTGGTGGGCGGCGTCAATTGCGTCGCGAATTTCGCCTTCGAAACCCCGCAGCCTGCGGAACGGGACGTTTACAGTTCGCTCCAATCTTCCGCCGGCGCCAACTAGCCGCGGGCCCCGACGTCATGTACGCGTGCGGCAGGTCACATAATGAACAATCTGGCCCCGATTTCGGTAGCCGGGCGGCCGCCGCCGTCGAGATCCCTGCCTATACTCTATTGATGCCTTCAGGTATTGCCCGTCGCACGCGAAATGACGCGACGGACACTGCCGAAACGCGCAGTTCTATCGTTGAGTGGTCGTAGAAGCGTTGATGAACAAATCGTCGAAACATGCCCTGCAGCAATCGAAGCTGATCCTCGAGGAACTCGAGGAACGCCGGCTGTTTTCGGGCGGCATCGAGGGACTGATAGTCACCGGCCTCGACTCCGACGCCAACGCGATCTACCGCGACGTCGACGGCGATAGCTCGCAAACGCTGTCCACCGACGCCGCGGCTGCCCTGCAACGGTCGCAGGAAATCGTTTTCGTCGACGCCGGCGTCGACAACTACCAGCAGCTGGTCGACGATCTGCTCGCCAATTCGGATACCAGCCGCAATATCGAAGTCGTCGTGCTCGACCAGGACAAGGATGGCATCGAGGAAATTTCCGAATTTCTGTCGCATCGCGACGATCTCGACGCGATCCACATTATCTCGCACGGCGACGACGGCAGCGTGCAGCTCGGCAATACCAGCCTGAATTCACAGACGCTCGAGGATAACAACCTCAAGATCGCGCTGTGGGCAAATTCCTTCACCGAGACCGGCGATATCCTGATCTATGGCTGTAACCTGGCCGAGACCGAGGCCGGCCAGAACCTGATCGACGAAATCAGCGTGCTAACACTAGCTGATGTGGCAGCATCGACCGACCTGACCGGCCATGAAAGCCTCGGCGGCGACTGGCAACTCGAATTTTCCGCAGGCCAGATCGAAGCCGAGGTCGCGATCAGCGGCGAGGCCCAGCAAAACTGGAATCAGGTGTTGCTCAGTTTCACGGTCGACACGACCGCGGATACCGCCGACGCCAACCCGGGCAACAGCCTCGCCGAAGACGGTTCCGGCAATACCTCGATCCGCGCCGCGATCGAGGAAGCCAACGCGCTCGGCGGGGCGCACGATATTACCGTGGGCGCCGGATTGTTTACGCTCGGCCTCGGCGAAATCACGATCAGCAGCGATATAACCATTACCGGCGCCGGTGCCGATGTCACGACGATCGACGGCGCGTCGCTGAGCCGCATATTCAACATCACCTCGGGCACGGTGACGATCAGCGACCTCACCATCATGAACGGCGACGCTGGTGC